>Ga0315298_1004100_pt1 | contig 22238 bp, 18 predicted proteins | sample WHS_1_MG_FD_203077 | JGI IMG/M metagenome (GOLD analysis project Ga0315298, IMG submission 203077) | Extremophilic microbial mat communities from Washburn Hot Springs, YNP, Wyoming, USA - WHS_1_MG | ecosystem: Environmental > Aquatic > Thermal springs > Hot (42-90C) | place: USA: Wyoming...
CGAGCTCAAGCATCTGCTGCGGCGTGGCCTCCTTGACGATCACATCCACCTGCTGCAGCCCTGCCAGCCGAGCAGCACGCCAGCGCCTCTCGCCGGTGATCAGTTGATAGCGCGTCTGGCCTGTCCCGTCATCGGGCAACTGCTGCACGATCAACGGCTGAATCAAGCCCACCTCGCGGATAGAAGCCGCCAGTTCCTCTAGCGCCTGGGGATCAAAGACGCTGCGCGGCTGCCGAGGATTGGGGACGATGGCATCCAGGCTGACGCGCTTAAGGCCCGGAGCTTGGACCCCTCCGGGGATCAGCGCCTCCAAGCCTTTGCCGAGGCCAATTCTCGCTTTGGGCACCATAGGCTCACCTCCGACCACCTGAGGAGCTCAGCCGATACCTTAGCGGATGCCGCCCCTAGCGGCAATGGGCCAAACCGCCTCTACGATGTCGTTCCGGGTGACATAGTAAACGTCGTGGAGGTTAATCGTTGTACAGCCGTGCGAGGGGATGGCCTCTACCCTATCCCCTGGGCGCAACGGCTCCCCGCCCTGGCACTTGAGGTAACCGTGCTCCTCCGAAAGCCCGGTAACGCTCCAACCCTGGGGACGTACCAACCTGGGCATGCCGAACTCGGTAGTAAAGGTTTTGAGGCCGGCATCCATAAAGGCCATGCCGGAGCGGCTCGTGCTGATGACCTGGGCAACCACGCTCAGGGCCAACTCAAAACCTACGCCCACCTCATGATACTTGGTATCCATCGTGGCATAGGAGCCGGCCTGGATCTCGGTGATCCCCTCGTAAACCCCTGTGAAATTATACGTCCCCGTGCCCCCGGCGGAGACGATGCCCACCGGAATCCCGTCCTTGAGGAGTAGGTCTCGCGTGGTCACCAACTGCGCGGCAGCCTCTCGCGCCACCCGGCAGCGCTCATCGGCGTCGGGGATGACCACAGCATGCCCTTCATAGCCCATGATCCCCTCAAAACGCAGCCCGGGCAGGGCGATGATCCGGCGGGCCAACTCCAAGCTAGCCTGTCCCGGCTCCACGCCACAGCGGTGCATCCCCGTATCCACCTCCATGAGCACGCGCAAGCGCACCCCTTTGGCTACCGCTGCAGCGGAAAGCTCCTCCGCATTAGCAAGGCTCTCCACGGCCACCATCACCTGCGTGTAGGCAGCCAGGTTCACCAGGCGAGCGATCTTATGTCGGCCGATGACTTGGTTGGCGATGAGGATATCTTGGATCCCCGCCCTTGCCAAGACCTCCGCCTCGCTCAACTTGGCACAGGTGATGCCGATGGCTCCTGCACGAAGCTGCATCCAGGCAATAAGCGGGCATTTGTGCGTCTTGAAGTGCGGGCGCAATTTGGCCGGCTTATCGCGGAAGAAAGCGGCCATGCGCTCAATGTTGCGTTCCAAAGCCAGCACATCCAGGCAAAGGGCCGGCGTGTCCAACTCCCACTTGCTCAAGCCGATAGGATAATCATCCATAAGCTGGGTGGCTCCTCAAACGGGTTTTGAGAAATTCAACAGGACACATATTACCTGCTAAGGGTCACTTTGGTCAATGTGTAGGACCTCTGTATCCCGCCCTCAGGACGCAAGGTGAGGCGATAGGTCCCTGGCGCCAACCCCGCAGGCAGAGGAAGCTGGTGGATATCGCGCACCACCTCCCCTTCACGCCAAGCGCTCAAGGGGAACGTGCCCCCGGTTATCTGCAGGCGCTGCTCCCAAACGCTCCGTCCCGCACGATCGTTCAGGGCGACGATGAATCTCTCCTGAGCCGGCGATCCACCCGCCTTACGCCAGAAGAGGATCAGCTTGCCCACATCCCCAGGACGTAAAGAGAGCTCCGGCTGATGCTCAAAGCCAAGACGATACAGGCTATGGCCGACAAGCTCTAGCCCTCCCCAGCGGACGTTATCTCGGTGCTGGATATCCAGTGCAGCGATGGGCGAAGGGGCTTGGGGAGGCCAAACGGTCAAGACCATCAAATCGATGGCATCCCCTGCTTCCTGGCCACCCCTGCTCACCGGTAGGCGATGCCCGTCGTCTAGAGCGTACATGCCGATGCGCAAGACATGCTCTCCCGGTGGCGTGCCCGGCGGGATGGGCAGCCCATAATTATCTGCGATGACCTCGCCCGGCGACCAATCCGAGGTGGGCCGAGAGCCACCGGCCGGCTCGCCATCGCGTTGGCCCACGATGTTGCCTCGGCTATCTATGAGGTGGGTAAAGACCTTATAACGCGCCCTAATCGGTTGCACGGCCTCCCAGAAGAGCGTGAGTTGCATGATATCGCCACTACGCGGCTCTGGAGTCAGCAGGCTATACCCTTTGAGATGAACGGCATCGCCCAGCATGTAATCCAAAGGATATTGAACCTCTTGGGTCGGCGACCGAGGGACGGCGTAAACGGCCAGGCGCACGTTGCCAAACCAGCTATCCAGCGCCTTGAAGCAATGCCGGTCTAACCAGCCCTCAATGAAACGTTCCGGATCACTCTCTTCGGTCGCCCAAAGGATGGCATACACCCGCGAGTGCTTTGTTACGATGTCTTGAAGCGCGGCCTCCGTACGCGCCCGGCTCATCGGACGCTCTAGGGGAAGAGGGTACTGGGCTAAGGGGCCACGATAATAGTAGCCAACAGTCTCTATTTGGCTTGGGGCATTAATGAGGATGGCATCTTCTGGGCCGGCCGTTGCGTTGATGTAGGCGACGATACCCCGATAGTCATCGCGATAGTACCGCACATCAAAATACAAATGGGCAAGCGAATAGACCGATACAACACAAATGGCCAAGATCAACATGAAGGTGAGGCCTCTTTGCGCCCGCTGCCATCCTCTCACTTTGCCTGCCCATAGCCCACAGGCAACGACTCCTCGCGCCAACAACATGTAATATGCCGGGGTAGCCAAAAGCAGGAATTTGGGTTTGTACATCGGGCGATAAAGCGAAAGGCCGTACATCACCCCAACGGGCACGAGCAGGTAAAGGGCCACAAGCGTGACATTCCAGAGAAGTGCGCGCGAATCGTCCTCGCCCCTGGCGGCGCTGGCCCACAACTCGCTCCTCCTTTGCGGATGGCATACTCCGGCCAGGACGAGCGCCATAAAGGCCAGACTTACCATACTGGAGGACCGGCTCCCATCGACCGTCTGCCCAAGAGAAAAGACCCGGATGACGTCTAGCACCAACCGCGAAAGAGGGAGAGGGGCGGTGATAGCCGGCCAGTTTCGCAAAGAACGCCATGAAAGGAATAACCACGGCAAGTAGCAGATGGCGATGATCGCTTGAATGCCAACCCACCGGAGGATCACTCTCCAAACATCGCGCCATGCTACGCGCCGAAGCCAGATAAGCCACACCAAAAAGCCGATATTCTGAGCCAACAACAGCGCGAAGCCAAAGTACTGGCTATAGACCATCAACAAGCTGGCCAGGATATAGGCTCCGTAGTTCCACGCAAGCCCCCGGCGCCCATGCCCACGGGCCGGCCACGCTTTAGCCCTCAGTGTAGCTACGCCTTGGGCGGTATCCTGCGCCAGGCCTCTCAACAAGCGCTCGTAAGCGAGCATGGAGAGCAGGCCAAAGAGGGACACGAAGATATACATCCGCGCCTCTTGGGAATAATACACCTGGAAAGGAGATAGAGCGGAAACGAGGGCAGCTATCAGCGCCGTCGGGGGATCAAATAGGCGCCTCCCCAAGAGATACGTGCCCCCTACCAGGGCCACCCCGGCAAGGGCGGATAAGGAGCGCACGGCGAACTCGCTCGGCCCGACGAGGCGCACCCAGACGTGCAGAAGATAGTAGTATAGGGGAGGGTGAATATCCCCTGCGGCGTTGCGGGTGATCGTCGGCAGATCGCGTTGTGCCAGGGCAACGCTGGTGCCCTCATCGTTCCACAAGCTCTGCGCATCAAGGCGATACAAGCGCAAGCCCAGAGCCAGGAGGATGATCGCCAAAGGGATGAGCCACGAGTCCAAGCGGCGGGCGACGCTCCTCATGTTGGCTTGCCTCCTCGGCGCCAAGCGCGAAGGCCAAAAGATAGGCCAACTGTGGCCGCCAGCCCAACGCCCGCCCAAGCCCAATAGGCCGGCTCTCTCCGCCAAACGATCAACCCATCCAAGGCGACGACGTTGCGGCTCACCCGAATGCGCGCCCGGTGGCGCCCATCCCTTAGATTTCTCGCCACGGTCACGGCAAGCGCGCCGGATTGGGGGGCGGTCCAAGCAGGCTGAGGACGCACTTTGCGCCCGTCCACGATGATTTCCAGGTCGCTAACCTGCCGGGCATCGCGCAACACAAGGGCCAAATCGGTGCCCAAGAAGTAAAAATCAAGCACGGCATCCCGGCTCCCCTTCGCGTAGGCTCCTAACACAGCTCGCTCATCACCCACATGCTCCCACGGGCCCTCATAATGCAAGGCCCAGTGATCTTCCTGATGGTAACCGATGCCAAGCGCGGGAGTCTGCTTGGCCAGCCAAGCCAGTGCCCCGTAAACCGGCAAGGGGCGGAAATCAGGCTCCATAAGGCGGAAATAATACCAGGCTTGGTCGGCCTCAGCATCAGAGGGTCGGCGGAAGAACCAATAGTTCATCACCCCCATCCAAGGCCACTCTCGGGCCGCGCGTTGATAGGCCTCCACGGCGTAGACTGCTTGCCGATCCTCACTCACGCGGCCGTAGAGGGCCGGCGCAGGGAAATCCTCAGGCAGGGCGTTCCAGCCGACCTCCGTAGCCCAAATGGCCTTATCGCCATCCCCATGACGCACCATGACCTGGCGGATGAGCTGCACGCGCGAGAAATTGGTCCGATCGCGGCTGACCCGTCGGTCATAAGGCCCGGTCCATAGGCCGTAAACCATTGCGCCCATAATGTCAAAATAGCCCTTGACACCTGCCTCGTACATCTTCTCCAGGTAGAGCACATCGCTCATATTGCGGGGGCCGAACTCGGGCGGCGTCTCCTCTATGTTCTGCGCCAACCCGGCAGCGATGATCACGCACTGTGGATCGGCCTCCTTGGCCCGACGATAGGCCACTTGAAGCAGCCTCACGTAACCCGCCGGATTTGCCGGTTGATCGCCCCACTCAGGGAAGATGTTGGGCTCGTTCCAGATCTGGTAGTAGCGTATGCGCCCCTTGTAGCGGCTGACCACCGCATAGACGAAATCCCCGAAATCCTCATAGTTATCCGGTGGACCCATCGTCCAGCCAGGGGCGTTGCCGACTTTGCGCGTCCAAGCTGGCGGATTATCCAACCGAGCGATGATCTCTAAACCGTACTTCTCGGCCAGGTCCACGATACGGTCGTATTTAGCCCAGGTGCTGACGTTCCATTTGGGGTCCCAGAAATCACCCTTGCCGGCGATCTCAATATCCTCCCAGGGGAACTCCTGGCGTATCCAATGGAAGCCGGCCTCGGCAATAAGAGCTAACGAGCGCTCCACTTTAGCCACCTCGGCCTCTTGCTCCAGAAAGGTGTTCACGCCATAGGGATTGACGCCGGCATGAGCTACGGGCACGAACGGGTCAGTCTGAAGCGGGGGCTGAGTGAACTTGAGCCACACCAGGGCAAGAGCACCCTTGAGCTGCTCATACACGTCTTCTTCGCCAGTCCAGTGGGCCAAAGTAAAGCGCAATACCTCCCATCGCGTATACAAAAACGAGGCCATCAGGATAGCTAAAAGGATAAGCGATCCCAAAACGCACAGCCATTTGGATAACTTGAGGCGCAGCTTCACCCTCATGGCTCTCCTAGGCTGTGGGACGGCCTGCAAATCATTGGGGATTCCTCACACCAGGGGATGACCGGTCGATGCGACCTAGTTGCCCTCACGGGCGACGGCGCGTGGTAGCGCGAGGGCTCGTAGGCTCTGGGGGCGTGCCGCGATAACTGGGCACGTCAATGTCGATCACCTCACAAACACTCACGTCAGATAAGCGGCTCTTGAGCCGCTCATCCAACTTCTCCCAATCGGTCTTGGAGATGGTGATCACTGTGGGCAAGCCGGAGTGATAGCGATAGTTGAGGATTTGAAAGAGCTTCTCCTGGGCCCAGGGCGTGGTGCTTTGCGTGCTCATATCATCCAACACGAGCAACCAGGCCCGTCGCACCTCGTTGAAGCGTTGATCGTAAGATACAGGGCTGCCCGGTTGAAACGTGGCCCGCAAGTGGTCGAGCAGGTCGGCGACGACGACGAACCGGACGATCTTGCCGCTACGTAATACTTTGTTGGCCACTGCGGCCGCTAGATGGGTCTTGCCCACGAAGTGACCCCCGCGAAGCACAAGCCAGTTGTTCGGATTCTGCGCATAAGCCTGAACCCGCCGGACAATTTGGCGCAGTCTCTTGGAAGCCTCAGGCTCTATCTCACCCCGGCGATCGGAAAAGGTCTCAAAGGTGAGACGGTTGTAATGGCTCAGAATGCCAAAGGTCTCATCTTTCCCTTTACTGCGATGGTCCGTGGCGTAAATCGGGACCGTGAGCACCAAGTCTTGGTCGCGGAGCCGCGAGGCCAGGCGCGGATCCATGTCCTCTATGGATTGGTTCGTCGTGATAACGGTGGGCAGCTTGGCGTTATAGCGATAGTTCAGAAGCTGGTACAGCTTTTCCGCGGCCCAGGGAGTTGCGTTTTGCGTACCCAGATCATCCAAAATCAGCAACTCTACGTTGCGCACCTGTTCAAAGCGCTCATCGTAGGTGACGGGGCTCTCGGGCGCATAGGCGGCACGCAAATAATCCAGCAAGTCGGGCACGACGACGAACAACACCGGCAGGCCTCGCTCTATACGATAGTTGGCAATAGCCGCTGCAAGGTGCGTTTTGCCACAACCATAAGCGCCGGTGAAAACGATCCATCTCTTCTTGCTCGGATCAGCAGCGAACTCGCGCGCAGCGTTGAGGGCCTCCTGCAGGGCAACAGAGACCTCGGCAGCCTCTGGGCCTTCTGTCTTGAAATTCTCAAAGGTCATTTCGCGAAGATGCTCTAAATTGCTGGTCTTGCGCAAGGCAGCAATCCGCCTCTCCTGAATGGCCCTGAGCTTACAGCGGCAGGGGATCGCCTTGCCAAACCGCGGGTCCCCCACCGGCACGTCAAGACGCACAAAACCTGCCCCATGACAGATGGGGCAGACCTCCTTCCCCGCACCATTTGATTCACGCGTCACATCGGCGCTCATGATCTGCGGTCCTAGGGAATACGACGCCGGCGACGACCCCTATCGGTGAGAGGCCCCTCATCGTCCTTGCCATCGCGCTGCCAGCGCTCAAGGATGCTTTTGATGTAGCGCCAGTTGCGCACATTATGTTCCGCAGCAATCCGAAAGGCATCTACGATCCAACTGGCCGGATAGGTCGACTCGGCTTCAGCAAGCTCCTCAGCCAGCAGGGGCTGAAGCAAGCCGATATTCTGCTCGTACAGCTCGAAAATGCCCGGGCTCTCGCGCTCCACAGGGGCCTCATGTACATACCCCTTGGTTTCCAAGACCAGCTCACCGCTTTTGACCTGCTCAACCGCTTTGCGCCCCTGAGGCGTGTTCAGGAAAAGATAATCGGTCCGCTGCGACTCATCGGAGATCGTGACCCGCAGTAGCGAGCCGCGGGCCACAGCTTTTTCCACGGCCTTGCGGAGTATCACCAGGGGATCTCCCTCGTAGCCACGTTGTAAGGACGTGAGAAGCAAGCTCTCGGCCTCCAACTCGGCCTGCGTCATGTACCGCGGATAACCCCGCTGGCGGTTAAGCAACCAGAACATGTACAGGGTTAACTTAAGCTCCGCCAGGTCATCGATCGCTGGCAACAGCGCGGTGAAGAACAGATCAGGTAGCGGGGTAAAACGCGTCTTCCCCGCCGGAAAACCCGTAAAAGGGATCATAAGGGAACCGAGTCTTCGCCCTGGAAATACTCTTCGTCGGCGCTACGCAGAGCCAGATCGGCAAACTTGGTCAAGCTGGGGTCAAAACGCAGCGAGATCGTAGCTGTCGGGCCATTGCGATGCTTGGCCACGATGATGTCGGCGATATTGGCCCGATCCGTGTTCTCGTCGTACAGCTCCTCGCGATAGATGAACATGACAATATCGGCGTCCTGTTCGATGGAGCCACTCTCGCGCAGATCAGAAAGCAAAGGCCGTTTCTCCTGGCGGGTCTCCACAGCGCGCGAGAGCTGCGAAACGGCGATAACCGGGACATTCAATTCGCGCGCCAAAGCCTTCAGTGAGCGAGAGATATAGGAGATCTCCTGGACACGGTTCTCAGCTCGCCTATCACCGGCCTGCATAAGCTGCAGATAATCAATGATGATCAAATCGAGATCATACTCCGCAGCGAGACGGCGGGCCTTGGTGCGTACCTCCATCGGGCTAGGAGAAGGAGTGTCATCAATAAAGATCGCCGCCTCCGATAGAGTGCTGCTGACCCGGGTAAACTGCTCCCATTCAAAATCCTCGATCTTGGCCAAGCGCAGCCGTTGCGAGTTGATCTCGGCGTAAGAGGAGATCATGCGCTGCACAAGCTGCTCCGCAGACATCTCCAGCGTAAAGATGGCCACTACGGCATTATGTTTAAGGGCGGCATTGCAAGCGATGGAGGTCGCCAAGCTGCTCTTGCCCACGCCCGGACGAGCGGCGATGATGATCAAATCGGAAGGCTGCAGGCCACCTAAAAGGCGATCCAGATCGGCAAAGCCGGTGGGCACCCCCAAGGTCTCGTCACGGTGTTCCACCAAGTATTCGACGCGCTCGTAATATTGTTTGATCACCTCTTTGATGGGCACCAGGGATTTGCGAATGCGCCGCTGCGAGACGTCAAAGAGGATGCGTTCCGCCTCATCTATAACCTCGTCGGCCTCTTCGCGCTCCTCATAGGCTAGGGCAGCGATCTGACTGGCCGCATCGATGAGCCTCCGCATGAGACTGGTGCGCTCTACAATGTGCCCATAGTATTCCACATGCACCGACGTGGGAACCGCATTGATCAAGGAAGTCAGATACGCCGGCCCACCGACGAGATCGATCTGCCCTCGACGCGTCAGCTCATCCACAACGGTGATCAGATCTACCGGCTGATGCCTCTCATGCAAATCCAACATGGCCCGGTAGATGATCTGGTGTGCTTCGCGATAAAAGTCTCCGGGAACGAGGAAACTGCCCACCTTGATGATCGCATCGGGATCAATGAGCAAACTGCCGAGGACGGATTGCTCCGCCTCTATATTCTGTGGCGGGAGGCGATCCGCTGACATGAACCGAAACTATTCTCCCAAGTCATCAAGATCCAAGGAGTCTAGGAAGTCGCGGAAAACATCCAGCTTATCCTCATCGGGTGTCACGCCGAGGCGGATCTCGGGGGAGGGCACGATGCCCGCCTTCTCCAACACGCTCTCTTCAACATAGATGGGCACAGAAGCCCGCACAGCGAGGGCAATGGCATCGCTTGGACGCGAATCTATGAGCTGTAGCTCGCCGTCGCGCTCTATGGCAATCCTGGCGTAAAACGTGCTATCGCTGAGGTCGTTGATCAAGATGTGCTGGACCATTCCTCCGAGCTCAATGATCACATTAAGCAGGAGGTCGTGGGTCAAGGGACGTGGAACCGAGGTCCCTTGGAGCCGCATGGCAATGGCTTCCGACTCGTACTGACCAATCCAAATCGGAAGATAACGCTCCCCCTGGAGCTCCTTCAACAGCACCACCCGATACCGCGAGAGCAAACTGTACAGAACGGCGTAAACGCTTACCTCAATCACGGCTACGCTCCCTTCCATGCAGCGCCTAAGCTGCATAAACCATTATACCACAATCCAGCGTAGGCACAACTTGACACGCTGCTGTTTGGCATTTATAATATTCGAACCAGTTAGAAGCTTACTGGCAAAATACTCTCAAGAGGATGTGTAGCAAAGGGGGAAATAGGTGTGACGCAAGTCATAGCGGAAAAGGGAGAGTCGTTTGAGAGCATACTGAAGCGGTTCAAAAAACAAGTTCAGGAAGACCGGATACTCTCCGAGGTCCGGCAGCGTCGCTTCTATGAGAAGCCTTCCCAGATCCGTAAGCGGAAGAAGGCCGCCAAGATACGCAAGAGCCGCCGGACTACGCTCAAGGCGCAGATGCGGAAATACTAAACCCCCTTTTCGCCATTCCTCTCGTGATACTAACGTCTCACAAGGGGAGTTGCGGTGAATTTACAAGAGCGCTTGATGGCCGATCTGAAAGAGGCTCTGCGCAATAACGATGTCTTGCGCAAGGACGCCATCCGCATGATCAGAGCAGCCATCAAGAACGCAGAGATCGCTTGGCAGCGGGAGGCCACCGATGAGGAGATCCAAGGGATCATCTCTCGGGAGATCAATCGTCGTCTCGAGGCCTTGGAGATGTTTCGCAAGGGTGGCCGCGACGACTTGGTGGCCAGCGAAGAAGCAGGGATCGCCATACTCAAGCAGTACTTGCCCGAACAGCTCTCCCGAGAGCAGATCGTTGAGGTCGTCCAGCAGGTCGTAAAGGAGCTCGGGGCGAACGGGCCAAGTGCGTTTGGGCCGGTTATGCGCCAAGCGATGAGCCGGCTCAAGGGCAAGGCTGATGGCCGTCTGGTCAGCGAAGTTGTCCGAGAGGTATTGAGTCGATAGCGCCCTGAAAAACGTTCCGCCAGGGCGTTATTCTTTTTTCTTTCCACCTAATGGACGTTACTAGATCCCTGACAACGAAGACACGATGAGTCATCACAGTTCGGGCGGAACCTCCAAATTGGCCCGGCTGAAGCCCGTTACCGACACGCCTCTCCGCAGGACAGCCCGAGCTCTTCTCTTTGCCCTGCTTCTCTCAGTAGCGTGGAGCATCACGTTCATCTTCTACACCTTCCCAGAGCGCGTTCAAGTTGTCGTGGGCGAACCATCCCCGCGCGATATCAAGTCACCACGACAGATCACCTATATCAGCGAGGTCAAAACCAACGAGGCTCGACTTGCGGCCATGGCAGCGGTCAAGGCCATATACAGCGGCCCCGATATGACGGTCGCCAGCCAACAACTCCGTCGGCTGCAAGAGATCATAGATTATATCACCGCAATCCGTTACGATTCGTTTGCGAATCAAGAGACCAAGGTGCAATTGCTGTGCGAAGTGCCCGCTTTACATCTCACCCCGGATGCGGCGCTGCGGATACTAGCCCTAGATGAAGACGAATGGCGCACTGTATCCGCCGAGAGCTCTCGCGTGCTCGATCTTATCATGCGCGAGGAAATCCGCAACGACCAGCCCCTTGAGGCCGGGTATTTGGTGCAGCGCTTTATGACCCACTCCCTTCCCATTCACCAGCAGGCCATCGTGAAGAACTTGGTCCAGAATCTCATCGTGCCCAACAGTTATTACGATTTCAAGCAAACCCAGGCCAGCCGCGAAGCCGCGCGCAACGCCGTGCAGCCGGTTCATTGGACGATCCTTGAGGGAGAATCCATCCTACGCGAGGGAGAAATCGTCAGCGATTTGGCCTTGGAGAAGCTTCAGGTTCTCGGCCTGCTTAACACGGGCACGCTGTGGCAAGACAAGGTGAGCATGATCCTTCTCTCAGTAACGCTGGTCATCGCCCTTAGTGTCTACGTCGTTAGGACGCAGCCCTTGCTCCTGTCGCGACCGCGCCGACAACTTTTGCTGACCCTTATGCTTATCCTAGTCGGCTTAGCCGCACGCACAACGGTCACCGGGCACACCGTGACACCCTATCTTTTCCCTGTGGCCGCAGTGACCATGCTCACGGCCATCCTGCTGGACGTCCAACTCGCCATGGTTGTCTCCGGGATCGTCGCCCTTCTGATCGGATTTAGCGCCGGCGGATCCATTGAACTGGTGATCTATGCCTTCGTCGGCGGAATGGTTGCTGCGCTGGCCGTCTGGCGAACAGAGCATTTGGGCGCCTTTATCCGAGCCACCGTCTATGTCGCCTTGGCCAACATAACGATCATCCTCATCTTTCACTTGCGCACTCGCGCCCACGACGCAGTGGGCCTGCTGCAGCTCATGACCGCCGGCATAGGCAATGCTATCATCTCCTCCGTCTCGACCTTTGCCGCTTTTTCCTTCATCGGCAGGCTCTTTGGCATCACGACGTCTCTGCAGCTCCTGGATCTCGCCCGCCCGACCCACCCCCTGTTCCGCCAGTTGCTCCTCAAAGCCCCCGGCACGTATCATCACTCCATCCTCATCAGCAACATGGCGGAACAAGCGGCCGAGGCCATCGGAGCGGATGTCCTGTTATCTCGCGTTGGCTCTTACTACCATGACATCGGCAAGATCCCTCGGCCCTATTTCTTTGCTGAGAACCAAAACGAGGGAGAGAATCCTCACGATAAACTGGATCCCAAGACGAGTGCCGAGATCATCATCGCCCATACAACGGACGGACTCGCTCTAGCGCGTAAGTACAACTTGCCAGATCGCGTGCGCGATTTTATTCCTGAGCACCACGGGACCTGCCTGGTGAGCTACTTTTACCAGCAGGCCAACCGGGAAAACGGCGCAGAGGTCGTCTTGGAGGAAGATTTTCGCTATCCGGGGCCGAAACCCCAGAGCCGAGAGACCGCTATCGTCATGTTAGCCGACAGTGTGGAGGCCGCAGTCCGCGCCACCAAGCCCACAACTCAGGCCGACATTGAACGCACCATCCGCCAGATCATTGACAACCGCCTGATGGATGGCCAATTGGACGAATGCGATCTCACCTTAAAAGACCTTGATAAAATCCGCGAGGCCTTCACGACCGTTTTGCAGGGGGTTTTCCATCCCCGCATCCAATACCCCGAAGGGGTGCAGCTTCAGAATGGCAACAAGTCGCCCGTTCAGGTGGACGTATGAACGATAGCTACAGGCCAAATAAAAGTGACCTTCGCACAAGCTTCCGCTGCGCATTTGAGGGGCTAAGGTATGTCTTGCGCTCGGAACGCAACGCGCGTATTCACCTGGCGATGGCCATCCTGGTGATCTTGATGAGCATCTGGCTGCGCCTAACAGCCATTGAATGGGTACTCATAGTCGCCGCTATCGCGCTCGTCTTTGCGGGAGAGATGCTGAACACGGTTGTTGAACTAACCATTGATCTCATCACCGTCGAGCGAAACCCCCTCGCCAAACGGGCTAAGGACGTTGCTGCAGGGGCCATCTTGGTCGCCGCTGCTGCCGCCGCCATCATGGGCTTACTCATCCTCGGCCCGAGGCTATGGCTCAAGCTCATCTCGTTCATGCATAGAGCCTAGGGCCTCTTCAGCATGTGAAAGAGCGGAAGGTCATGGAGCTACGCATCTACTGGAGCATCGTCTGGAAGAGGTTTTGGCTGGTCCTGGGCCTCCTGGCCATCTCCTTACTTAGCTACGTGCTACTCGCCCCTCGCGCCCCCACCTCTTATACTGCCACGATGCGTTTCGTCGTGGGTTTGAGGCCGGAGCCGAGTAATGGCCCATACTACACCTACGATCGCTATTACACCTGGCTCACGGCCGAGTACCTGCTTGATGATCTGGCCGAGGTCGTTAAAAGCCGCGCCTTCGTGCAGGATGTAGCCCGTTCCGCCGGACTCGACCTGCCGCCAGGGATCATCCAAGGCGCAACTGCCGCCGGTAAGCTGCATCGTATCCTAACCGTCACGATCAATTGGCCTAACGCAGAAGAGTTAACCCGTATCGCCAACGCCTTGGTATCCGTACTGTGTGAACACGGAGCAACCTATTTCGCCCAACTTTCGGCCGATAGCGCCGTCATCTCGCTCATCGACCCGCCGAGCGTCAGCCAAGCCGGCGTCCCTCTGCGCCAACGCCTAGATCTGCCACTTCGCCTGCTTTTAGCGTTGATCGCCGGCGTCGGGCTAACCTTCCTTCTAGACTACCTAGATGTGACGATCCGCAACCGTGCCGACCTGGAGGAACTGAAGCTCCCCATCTTAGCCGAGATTCCCTCCCGTCATAGGTGGCCGCTTCCTTTCCGGCGGCATAGCCCTTGAGGCGACCGTGCGTTCAACTTCGCCCTTTGAGCATAGCATGGTATACTAATGCTAGTCCCATCCCGGCCCGGAGGATAAGGTGCAGTTACAGGATTATCTTCGCATCATCGCCAAGCGTGCTTGGGTGATCGGCTTGGCCGTGCTCGTCACTACAGCCAGCGCGCTGGTCTTCAGCTGGCTTCAAACCCCCGTATACCGCTCTTCCATCCAGCTCAACGTCTGGCCAGCGCGCCTGGACTGGGGCTTGCAACAAACTATCAAAGGCTTGATGCGCAATTATGCGGGGCAGATCAAATCCCGGGACACGGCCAGTAAAGTCATCGACCGCTTGCAGCTTGACATTACTCCCGAGGAGCTTTTGGAGAAACTCACGGTCAGCCCTGTGGAGGAGGATTTCCTCATCCAGATTGACGCCAACGATTACGATCCGCTGATCGCCCGTGATATCGCCCAAGAGACGGCCGAAGTCTTTGTCGAGCGCATCCAGGTCTATATGCTTGATCAGGATAAACGCGACCGCGTAGATGTGAACATTCGCGACGCTGCGCAGGTCGGAGTTCTGTATAAACCCAAATGGAAAATCAACGCCTTGGCCGGAGCGGTCTTTGGCCTGCTCGTCGGGGGCTTGGTGGTCTTCATCCTGGAATGGTTGGAAGCCGATGTCGTTCGCTCAAGCGAGGACATCGAACGACATATGGGAGTGGCCGTCCTAGGGGTGATTCCCCTGATGGCAACGGCTTCTAACCCCTCAAAGCGCTCCGCTCGCCGACGGGGTAAAGCCGGCCAGAGCAGCTGAATTTCGACCCGAGAGGAGACACAACCCATGGCCGAGGAGCTCATCACGATAAGCGAGCCTCTTTCGCCCATCAGCGAGGCCTATCGTACCCTGCGCATGAACCTGCAATACGCCTCTCTTGACCGCGCCCTGCGCTCCTTGCTGATCACCTCTCCCGGCCCCGGCGAGGGCAAATCAACCACGTTGGCGAACCTCGCGGTCACCATGGCTGAGGCGGAGCAGCGCGTGATCATGGTGGACGCCGATCTGCGCAAACCCTGCCTGCACCAATTCTTTGGGCTGAGCAACAACGTCGGCCTGACGACGATGATGGTCGATGAGCAAGCGCTTGGCACCCCTCCTTTGCAAGCAACTCCCATCAAAGGCCTTCAGCTCCTGGCCAGTGGGCCTCTACCACCTCGCCCCGCAGATCTTTTAGGATCAAAGCGTATGGAAAAAGTGATTGAGAGGCTCTTGGCCGAGGCCGACGTACTCTTGTTCGATGCCCCGCCCGTCATCCTTGTGACGGATGCAGTGGTCCTGGCCACCAAAGTTTCCGGTGTGCTGCTTGTTGTTAGCGCAGGCGAGACGAAGCGCGAGCATGCGCAGCAAGCAGTTGAACGTCTGAACAGGGTCAACGCCCATATAGCTGGCGTCGTGTTGAACAACGTCCCCCTTGACGCGACCCTCCACCGCTATTACAGAAGATAGATAGCCCTGCCGAGCGAGTCGCCGTTCGAGGCACTTGAGGACGGCTGCCCGCTGGGCGGAGCGTACTCTGTGGATAACTACCACAAACCTGTGGATAAAGCTGGAAAACTGTGGATAACTCCTACGGATTTCCACAGCCCAAGGCAGGCTCCACTGCCTTAGACCACTAGATATAGTGCCCGATCCTCTACAAAACACAACTTCTAGAAAGCTCTCTCTCGCCGACTCTCCGACGCCCTTCTAGGCCGGGTTGGCGGCGGTCAAGTTATCCACAGACCTCAAAGGCCGAGAACACAATATGTGCGCTGCGAAAGGGTTCACCCCCCTATAGACAGGGGTCCAAACTGCCTATCCACTTTTCCACAGTTCCTATGACTACGGCTATACTACGTTCTGCCATGATTAAGACAAATAAGATAGAATCTCTTTTCTCGGAGCTCCATATCGGCGGGAGATCCCTTGCTAGGACCAGGATAGGAGAAGCATTGCGAAGACATGTCCACGAGGCGTTCATTCTGGTCCTTTGTGTCTTGCTCTCGGGCTGTACCGCGCCGGAGCCTCAAATCGTTATCCAAACTCGTGTCGTCGAACGGGAGAAGACGCGGGAGGTGATCGTTTTCAAAGAGATAACGCGATTGGTGAGAGAGGTGGTCACGGCTACACCTCCGCAACCGAGCCCTACCCCTCGGCCTGTCGTACGCTTAGGCCTTGCGACCGAGTTATGCACCGCAGCGAACCAAGAGGTCTATCAACATCTTGCAGAGGTTCTAGGCAGACACACCGGCTTTGACGTTGAGGTTGTGGAAATTCCCGATGATCAACAAGCCGTTGAGGCTCTATGCTCCGGCTCAGTGGATTTGGCTTGGCTATCCATCAGTGCCTATCTATTGGCCAACGAGGCCTGCGGCGTTGAAGCTCGTTTCATGGCCACGTATCAGGGCTCTGCGGCCCGGGTAGCACAGATCATGGTGCAGTCTGCTCAGGAACGCCGGGCTCGCGGCCTCGCACCCATCAACTCCTTGGAGGAGTTAAATGGCCAGGTCTTTGCGTTTACCGACCCTCTATCGGCCACAGGTTATTTCTTCCCTAAAGCCATGCTCGCTGAAGCAAATGTCAAGCCGGCGGAAGAGGTTTTCGTGGGTGGAGATTCTCAGGTTGTGTTAGTCGTCTATACTGGAGAGGCGGATGCAGCGGCTTCTTATTGGGCGCCGCCCCGGCCTGATGGATCGCCTGGAGATGCGCGGACAAGCCTACTTAACGCCTATCCCGATGTAGTTCAAAAGGTACATATCCTCCGTCTCTCGGCGCCTATTCCGCGCGAGCCTCTGGTATTTCGTCGGGATCTACCCCTTGAGATCAAAGACAGGCTGATCGCTGCTCTCGTCTCTATAGCCGGATCGGAAGGTGAGCTCACCTGGCTCTCTGGGTCGTGCCGCATGGACGGCCTGGTTCTCGTGACGGACAGGGATTACGATATTGTGCGCAAGATGGTCCGAGCTCTGGGCCTCAGCTATGCTCAGATTGCAGCGATGCGGTGATGTCAGGCGCAATGGTGTCTGTTCTCCACAGTGCACGGTCATATACGAGGGTGCGATGGTGGAGTTTTACTCGCGCCGGGGTATTGCGCGAGTGAAAGGGGTGTGTTAAAATTTGTTCGACGGGTTTTAGGTTTGGAACTTAATACCGTGCTGAAAGATCGTGCTCTGCAACGGTTAGTTGCGACGTTTTTCTTATGCACCTTAGTGGCTGGAGCTTTGTACGGTTGCCGCCATCTGGGTGAGCAGGCCGTTGGACCCAGTCCGATGCGGCCGACCCAGGCGGAAGTGAAAGCCTCACCCACGCCCTCTGTGGTGCCCAGTGCTACGGCGGACCCATACGCCAGGGACAGGCGGAACATGGTCAAATTTCAGATGGAAGATCGGGGTATCCAAGATAAAGACGTGCTGCGGGCTATGGAAACCGTTCCGCGCCACGAGTTCGTCCCTCCGGAGTACCTTGACGAGGCTTATGACGATCATCCTCTTCCCATCGGCTACGGACAGACCATCTCGCAGCCCTACATCGTTGCCGTGATGACCGAGTTGCTTCGTCTCCGCCCTGATTCCAAGGTCTTGGAGATCGGGACAGGTTCGGGGTACCAGGCGGCTATTCTAAGCCTGCTCGCTCGGGAGGTATACAGTGTAGAGATCATCCCTCAATTGTGCGAACAGGCCAAGGAGCGCTTAGCTCGTCTGGGTTACAAAAACGTCTATGTGAAGTGTGGGGATGGCTACTATGGCTGGGAGGAGCATGCTCCTTATGATGCGATCATCGTCACCTGTGCGCCCGATCACATTCCCCAGCCACTGATTAATCAGCTCGCGGATGGCGGACGAATGGTTATTCCGGTGGGGCCGCCTGGGATGTACCAAGTGCTGTGGCTTGTCGAGCGCCACGGAGAAGAGATCAAGTCAGAGCGCATCATGGGCGTTGCCTTTGTGCCCCTCCTCGGCGAGCACTGAAGTGGGCCCCGCCCAAGGGCTTTCTTCTAGCCCTCTATAAGGCCAACGTGGCGACCAGGTAGAAGCAGGTCGCCAGGGCGAGCACCAGATGATAGCCTCCAGATAGGGCGATAATGGCGGACAGGAAAGAGCTCACCACCGATGCGCTGCCATTGATAGCCCACACCCACGGAATCAGCCCGGGAGCAATTTCCCCGATTTTGCGCATCCCCCCTGCGAAGGGCATTCCCATCAGAATTCCCAAGGGCAACAAACAGAGGACGGCTATCCCCATCCTGGCGGGCAAAGCCAAGCGTAAGGTCAGATCAAACAGGGCTCTCAAGGTGAGGGGGTACATGGCGATGATCGCTACCAGGGCGATAAGAGCCCGCCTTAGGTGCACGCGGGAGGCCAGCATACTCCCGATACCCGAGGATAAGAGCAGCGTGGAGAGGACGATCACGAAGGACAGCGATGGCTGGCCCAAATAAAGGATGAACTGCTGCATAAGGGGCATCTCCACGAGCAGGTAACCTAGGCCGAGGGCTGCAAAGTAGGTCAGAGTTCGCCCGCGCCGTGGCCCCTGCTGGGGGCGAGGACGAGCCCAGGCCAGAGGAAGCACGATGAGCACACCAGCGGCAATGATGGCGATTCCCAGCAAGGCCAGTACAAGCAAAAAGCCACTGCCCCCGAATGGCTGCCAGGTCTTGCCCAGTTGGCCGATGATCGCCGGTATCTGGCGCCAGCGAAAGTAATGTCCGAAAAAAGGACGGTCATCGCTGGGGGGCGTGATGTCGTAGAACTGAGCTTTGTAAAGGGTGCTTCGCTCTTGTGGATCGAGTAGCTTTTGGAAGGCCTCATAATCAAGTGGCCGGGGCAAGATGTTATAACGATTCGCTTCTTCCGGGAGAATGCCCGGATAGTAGACGAGGTCATAGCCCAACTCTGTACAGCCGGCACGGAGCAAGGCAACGTCTTCTTCTTTCAAAGGGTTTGGGCTGATCAGCAGGGTCACCGTTGACCAACTCCGGAAAGCAAAAAGGTGCTGTCTAGGCGCGCTGATACCCAAGCGTTCTAGGGCCGATATGGCCAGGGCGGCTGCACGTAACGATTCACTAGGCGGGTCTTGAAACCAGCGCGTCAGGACAAGCAAGCCGTTATCGTTGAGTCTCTGTAAAGCGCGCACCAATGCTTCCACTGTATAGAGGTAATTCTCTGCCAGGCTGTATGATCCGGAGGCGATCGGGTGATAGGAATCGGCCAAGGATAATAGGACGATGTCAAAGCGCTCCTCAAGGCGCTGTAGGGCACTTCGTCCGTCGGTGACCAGCACGCTGACTCGCGGATCATCGTAGAGCCGTCCGACGAAATCGCCATATACCCCCCGCACGACATGGATAACCAGAGGGTTGTCTTCAACGACGACGACCCGCCTCGCCCCGAGTTGTAGAGCCACGGCGACGTCCAAACCGCCTCGAGGCTGAAGGATGCAAGCTATGGCCTGAGGGCGGGCTTTGAACGCCAGGCTTGAAGGGAGATAGGCTAGAAAGGCGGCGTCTTCCTCGGTAATGCGCCGCGAGATGGGGCTGAGGTTGTCGCCGTCTAGGGTCAAGGCATGCTGCGGGGGCAATCGCCCTTTATACTTTAAGCTGAGGCCCGGGGCAGAATGTATCTGCGGGCCTTCTACAACGTCAACACGCCCATGGGTGCTCCACCCTTGGAAACTCAGGCGAGCTCCGGCTGCCTTTAGCGCGTGGGAGAGGCCTTTGTAGGGCGAGAGGCGCGCTACCATCCACTGGGGTTTGAGAAGGGCAAGGGACATGCATGCCCCGGCGAGACATAGCCCCAGGATGGATATCCATCGTCGGGTTCCTGGTGCGTGGGTTAGCTCGGAGGGCATAAGGGTGGCGCCGAGGGCGCTCAGGGCTGCCGCGATCATCAAGGTGCCCTCGCCGCCTAGGATGGGTAGAGCGATGAGTAGAAAGAGGCCGCCCAGCGCGGAGCCAGATAGGTTGGCCGCATAGAGGATGTTGCTCTTCGTGGGTTCAAGGGCCAACCAGTAGGCGATGATCAAGCCGCTGATAGTAAAGGGGACGATCAGGCTCACGTAATAAAGGATCAAGTACAAGATCTGCCGGGGGCTCCATGCCAACTGGTAAGAATCAAAGGGTATGGTATTTATCAGGATGTAACACCCAACGATACTCAGAGGGTAGGCCACTCCCAAGAACGTCGGCAAGGATTTACGGCCACGAGGGAGGAGAGAGAGGATGGTCCCGCTGCTCGCATAGCCCAGCAAAGCCACGCTCACGCTAAGAAAGGCGAAATGATACCACTCAATGAGGGCAAAGAGGCGCGTCAGGACCAGCTCAAACAGCAGTGTTGCTGCCGAGATAAAGACGATGCCGACATACAAGGTCTTTTTAGACACGAGGCACCCCGACACCCTGCTTACCGAGTGCTCTGAAGGGAGAGGATACGAGCGGCATCCTGGATTTTGCTATGGGTACAAAAGGCCCGTGCGGGCTTCTCCTGTATCCTCGCACGGGCCAAGCCTGGCAAAAAGGCTTTACCGGGCTCACGCCCGAGCTTTAGACGCGCGTCAAATACTCGCCCGTTCGCGTGTCTACGCGAACGATATCTCCCGCCTTGATGAACAGGGGCACTTGGAGCTTCAGCCCTGTTTCAAGGGTTACCTCTTTCGTAGCGCTTGTCGCTGTGTCGCCCGCGTAGCCGGGGGGCGCCTCAACTACCTTGAGATCAACGGTGATGGGCAGCTCGATGCCGATCGGCTCCCCTTCGTATAGCTCAAGTTCCAAAGTGATCCCCTCTTTCAGGTAGGGGATGACGTCCCGGAGCACCTCAGCGGGCAAGGCTGGCTGCTCATAGGTCTCGACGTCCATGAAGTGATAATAGTCGCCGTCGTTATAGAGATATTGTACGGTCTTGTGCTCCAGGCGCACCTCTTGTACGCGATCTCCGGAGAGGAAGGTGCGGTTAATCGTGGCACCGGTACGCAAGTTGCGCAGTTTGGTGCGGATCATCGCATTGCCCCGACCGGGTTTGTAGTGGTCATATTCCAAGACCCTCCACAACTGGCCGTCGGCCTCAAAGGTGACGCCCTTTCGCAGCTCTGAGACGGGAATCATACGTTATCCTCCAAAGGTCATCTACAAGAGCTAACATAAATTATAGATAGGTGCTGGCGCATGCCAAATTTCAACATGATCGCTCATCGCCGATTGGCTGGGTCCAGCCAACGCCGGGCTAGGCTGGGCAGCACTTCCAGCGGCCCCTGGCGCGATGTACAGGGCGGCAAGGAACGCAAGATAATCTTACCGTAGGATTTTGTCAAAAGGCGCCTATCCAGTACAACGACCAAACCGTAATCGTCCTTGCTGCGGATCAGGCGGCCAAATCCCTGGCGAAAGCGCAGGATGGAATCGGGCAAGGAGTATTCGTGAAAGGGGTCGGCAAAGGTAGCGGCCCGGGCGGCGAAGATCGGATCGGTGGGCACGGCGAAGGGGAGGCGGGTGATCACCAGGCAGCTCAACGCCTGTCCCACAACGTCTATACCCTCCCAGAAGCTACGCGTTCCGAGGAGGACGGATCTCGGCGTATGGCGGAAGTTGTCCAGGATTTGTCGCCGGGAGCCGTCAAAACCTTGAGCAAAGACTACGATCTCCTCTTGCTCTAGGGGAGCGCGAATGGCGCGGTACGTGGCATTGAGTTGGCTGTTGGAAGTGAACAGCACCAACGTGCGGCCCTCGGTGGCTCGGCAGAGGTCAATGATCGCTCGTTCTACCGTCCTCTGATAGTAGGGCTGATTGGGTTCGGGCATATCGTTAGGGACAAAGAGCAACACGGAAGTCCTGAAGTCAAAGGGTGAATCCAGAGCCAGCTCTATAGGATCCTCTAACCCCAAGCGCTCCTTGATGAAGTGGAAGCTGTTCGCCGTGCGCAGCGTGCCTGAAGTTAAAACGACACAATCAACTTGAGCAAAGAGCCTCTCTTGGAGCAGCGGTCCGACGTGGAGGGGAGCGCTGTGCAGGGTGATCTCTTGCTCTCGGCCGGATATGGATATCCAGTAGATGCCCTCACTCGCTGGCTCCATCAGGATCCTGCTCAAATTGGTCAATAGCTCGCTGCCTTGCTTTAACTGCGCCCTGATCTCCTGCGCGAGCTCAACGCGTTCCGAATCCTCGCCGGGCGCTATGCTCTCAATCGTCCGTAATAGGCGCTCTAGATTGTGCAGGACATTTGTGAAGGGTGCGGAGAAGTTTTGCCAAGCG
>Ga0315298_1004101_pt1 | contig 22232 bp, 36 predicted proteins | sample WHS_1_MG_FD_203077 | JGI IMG/M metagenome (GOLD analysis project Ga0315298, IMG submission 203077) | Extremophilic microbial mat communities from Washburn Hot Springs, YNP, Wyoming, USA - WHS_1_MG | ecosystem: Environmental > Aquatic > Thermal springs > Hot (42-90C) | place: USA: Wyoming...
GGGTGACAACATAGAGATGGAGGCAGAGTTAATCACTCCTGTAGCGATGGAGAAGGGACTGCGATTTGCTATTCGTGAAGGTGGCAGAACAGTTGGAGCCGGCGCTATTACCGAAATTATTGAGTAAGGAGAATATGGCGACCAAGAGAATAAGAATAAAACTGCGGAGTTTTGACCACAGGGTACTTGACGAATCCGTAAAGCAGATCATTGAGATTGCCAAGAGTACCGGTGTTAAGATCTGTGGCCCAATTCCATTGCCGACAAAGCGCGAGGTTTATACGGTGCTTCGTTCTCCCCATGTCAACAAGAAGAGTCGTGAACAGTTTCAGATTTGCACGCATAAAAGACTTCTTGACATACTTGAGCCATCAACAAGAACAGTGGATGCGCTGAGCAGGTTGAGTTTGCCTGCCGGGGTTGAAGTTGAAATGAAACTGGAGTAACAAATGCCGCTCGGATTGCTGGGAAAAAAACTTGGGATGACACAATTTTTTGAGCATGACGGTAAAGCGATTCCTGTTACTGTCATTGAAGCAGGCGCGTGCTACATTACCCAGATTAAGAAGGCCGCAGGGGATGGGTATTCTGGCATCCAGATTGGCTTCGCGCCAGTTTCCAAGAAGGCGAAGAATCCGATAATCGGGCATTGCAAGAAGGTCGGTCTCGGACCGTTCAGACATTTCACTGAAATAAGAATGACAGATGATAAAGCCCTGGAATCTTTTTCTCCGGGTCAGGAATTAAGGGTGGAAATTTTCAAGGAAGGGGAGTATGTGGATGTTATTGGCCGTTCAAAGGGGAAGGGTTTTCAGGGCGTGGTGAAGCGGCATGGTTTTAAGGGCGGGCCTGCGACAAGAGGATCTATGCAACATCGTGCACCTGGTTCTATAGGCGGAGGCAACCCCCAGCGCGTGATTAAAGGAAGGAAAATGGCGGGACACATGGGCAACGAACGGGTTACTGTTCAGAATCTGAAGGTTATAAAGGTGCTTCCGGAAAAAAATCTCCTTCTGGTCAGAGGTGCTGTGCCCGGATCCGTCAATGGTCTTGTTTTTGTCAGAAAAGCGATCAAGAAGAATCCGGAGGGAGAATGAAAGAGATCCCGATTTTTGACATTAGCGGCCAGACAGTTGGCAAAGAACTTCTGGATATTGAAATATCCGGGGTCAACAAAGATGTGCTCCACAGATACGTTGTTGCATATCTTGCCAATCAGAGACAGGGGAATGCTTCAACAAAGACACGCGGCGAGGTATCTGGCAGCGGGCGAAAACCATGGCGGCAGAAAGGAACCGGGCGTGCTCGTGTCGGCTCTGTACGCAATCCAGTATGGCGACACGGGGGTGTGGTTTTCGGTCCGAGGAGAAACCGCGATTACCGGCAGGACATTCCTGCCAAGATGAAGAAAAAGGCACTTGGCGACGCGTTAAAGGTGCGTATCGCTGAAGCAAAAATTGCGCTCATTGATTTGTCCGGAATCGCTCCGCAGCCGAAAACAAAACCGCTTGTTTTATTTCTGAAGAATACCGGCCTGATAGATACAAAAATTTTGTTTGTTCTTGACAAAAACGATGCAAGGCGTCAGGTGATCATAAAAAGTTTGCGCAATATTAAGAATGTAGAGTATTGCTATGCGGACCAGATGAATCCCTATGGCATACTCAAGAACGACATGCTTATAGCACAGAGGGAGGCATTCCCATTACTTAAACAATCGCTCGGGGTTCTCAATGTCTGATGCCTATCAAATCGTGAAGTATCCGTTGATTACCGAAAAAGCCACCTCACAGGAAAAGCAGAGGAAGTATTTTTTTGTGGTGGATAAACGGGCAAACAAGCATCAAATTAAGGATGCGATACAGAGGATTTACAAGGTCACTGTGGTGGATGTTGCCATTATGAATGTGTGTCCCAAGAAAAAGAAATACAGGTTTGCGCAGGAAGGATACAGATCAGGATATAAGAAGGCAATTGTTACATTGAAGGAAGGAGAGAAAATTGCCACTGCGTAAGTTGAAACCAATTACCAATGCTCAACGGCACGCGCTATTGCCTGACTTTGCTGAGATTACTCTGCCTAAGCCAGAAAAGCAACTTGTTGTGGGATTGAGGAAGAAGGGCGGAAGAAATAATCTCGGTAGGGTAACAGTCCGGCACAGAGGTGGCGGACACAAAAGGCGGTTGAGAATTGTTGACTATCGTGGCAGGGGCCCATTTGCCAGGGTGCTTGGTGTTGCATATGATCCGAATAGGACGGCGAGATTGGCACTTCTTCAGTATCCGGATGGGAAACGCGCATATATGATCGCACCACAGGGACTTGCTGCCGGGACAAGGATTGAGTATGGTGAATCCGCAGAAATATCCATTGGAAGCCGATTGCCGCTGAGAAGGATTCCAGAAGGGACAGAAGTTTGCTGCGTGGAAATACATCCAGGGAAAGGCGGACAGATGGTACGTGCTGCGGGGTGTTCCGCAACCGTTGTGGTCAAGGGAGATAAGTTTGCGTCAGTGCGGCTTCCATCTGGAGAGGTGCGACTTGTCCCTCTTGATTGCATGGCTACTATCGGAAAGGTCGGGAATCCAGAACATAAATATGTGGTACTTGGTAAGGCAGGCCGGACCCGCTGGCTCGGGATCAGGCCCACAGTGCGCGGTGTTGCTATGAATCCTGTAGACCACCCACACGGGGGCGGTGAAGGACGCGGCAAGGGCAATATTTCCCAGAGTCCATGGGGTCAGCCGAGCAAAGGATTTAAAACAAGAAATCCGCACAAATACTCAAGAAAGTTTATTGTTCAGTCCAGGAAAAAATAGAAGGAGAATTTTATGCGTTCGTTAAAGAAGGGTCCGTTTGTAGATCAGAAACTCCTGGAAAAGGTTCAAAAGCACAAAAGGGCAGGTTCCCGGGAGGCGATCAGGACCTGGTCGCGACGTTCAACAATTCTTCCTGATTTTGTCGGATTCAGTTTTGCAGTGCATAACGGAAAGAATTTTGTGAATGTTTATGTAACCGAGAATATGGTTGGTCATAAACTTGGGGAATTTGCGCCGACGCGGATTTTCCGTGGCCATGGCGCGCATACCGAAAGGACAGTGGAGAAGACCTGATGGAAGTCATCGCACAGGCGCGTTTTGTTAGAATCAGTGCCAGGAAGGCAAGATTGTTGCGTCCGCTCATTCTTAATAAGGAGGCGGAATTTGCCATGCAGTTGCTTGAAAATACTCAAAAACGTGGTTGCAAAATTGTCAGAAAACTCATTCAGTCGGCGATTGCCAACGGAAAAGGGAAAAGCGAAGAGACAAAACAGTGGTATGTCAAGAATTTCATTGTTAATGAGGGACCGAGGATGCGCAGAATGAGAGCGGCTCCTCAGGGGCGTGCGGTGGTAATTCGCAAGATGCTGTCTCACCTAACGATCGTTCTTGAAGAACTCCCCGAAACCAAGACAAGGAAGGAGCATGGGGCAAAAGGTTAATCCGATAGGTCTCAGGATAGGTATAACAGAGCACTGGCGGTCATTCTGGTTTGCAAACGACCGTACATTCAAGGATCTTCTCAGGGAGGATGTTGAAACCAGAAAATTCCTGCTTCAGAATTGCTTTCCACGGGGGTCGGTTACAAAGGTGGAGATAGAAAAAGTTGCTGACAAGATGCGGATTATTCTCTGGAGTCCGAGGCCCGGGGTCGTCCTGGGAAGGAAGGGATCCGAAATAAACAATGTGCGCGAACTACTGTTTTCCCGAATCAACAAACAGGTGCAGATTGATGTGAATGAGGTGCAGAACCCGGGACAGGATGCGCAGTTTATAGCCGATAGCATAGCAATGCAACTTGAACGCAGGGTTCCTCACCGCGTTGCCGTGAAGAAGGCGATGGCGCTTGCTTTGAATTCCGGGGCACTCGGCATTAAAATCAGGGTTGGTGGTAGGCTCGGCGGGGCAGAAATTTCCCGCTCAGAGCTTTATATAAGCGGAAAGGTTCCGCTGCATACCCTGCGCGCGAAGATTGATTATGCCCAGTCAACATCCATTACGAAGTTCGGATGTATCGGCGTAAAGGTGTGGATATTTCTTGGTGAAATGTTTGAAGACAAGAACGTTGCAATTCAGACCAGCGGCGAGGGTGAAGATGCCCAACAGCCCGTGACTGAAGATGCGGAAGCGACGAAGATGAGAAGGAGAAAAAGAAATGCCTCTGATGCCCAAAAGGGTAAAGTATCGAAAAAGTCAGCGCGGTAGAACGGCAGGAAAAGCGACGCGCGGTTGCTTTCTTTATTTTGGCGACTTCGGCCTGCAGTCGCTTCAACCCGGCAGATTGTCAAGTAACCAGATTGAGGCCGCGCGGGTTGCAATTACACACCGGCTCAAGGCGAAAGGGAAACTCTGGATAAGGATTTTCCCGGATCATCCGTTTACAAAGAAGCCAGCCGAAACGAGGATGGGTAAAGGAAAGGGTGATGTTGCGGGCTGGGAAGCGATTGTACTGCCTGGAAGGGTTCTTTTTGAAATTGCAGGAGTGGAGCCGGATGTGGCTATTGACGCTCTCCGTCTGGCAGGGCACAAACTTCCGCTATCAACCAGGATTTTACAAAGGGAAGCACGATGAAGAAGCGCGATTTTGAAGAATTGAAAGGACTTACTGAAAAGGATCTGGTACACAGGCGTGACGAAATTGCACGTAAACTTTACGAACAGCGGGTACAACTCCGACTTGGACAGTTAAAAGATTTTTCAACCATAAGAAGGTTGAGGAAAGATATTGCGCAGATTAATACAGTTTTACGTCAAAAACAACTGCAGCATGCACGGAGTTCAAATGGGTGAGGAAAAAAAGCACGGGATAGAAAAGATAGGACTTGTTGTCAGAGATAAAATGACGAAAACAAGGGTTGTACTTGTGGAGGAAGTGACCACGCATCCTATTTATAGAAAGAGAATACGGGTCCGTAGGAAATTTTATGTGCATGACGAGCATAATACCAGCAAGGCAGGCGATACGGTTAGAATTTTACAGAGCAGACCCTTGAGCAAATTGAAACGGTGGAGAATTGTAGAGATTCTGAAGCATGCTACAAAAACAGAAGGTGGGCTGACCAATGGTTCAGTTGCGGACAATTCTTGAAGTTGCTGATAACACAGGCGCAAAGAAAATCAGTCTTATTGGAATTCTTGGAAATAGCCGAAGGCGTTATGCGCGGGTCGGTGATATCGTAAGGGCAAACGTCAAAGACGCTCTGCCTGATGGCGTTGTGAAAAAGAAAGAGGTCGTGAAAGCGGTCATTGTCAGGACAAAAGCGCCAATAAGGAGGCCGGACGGCAGTTATGTGCGGTTTGACCATAATTGTGCGGTCATTATTGACGATGATTTTAACCCAAGAGGAACGCGCGTTTTTGGACCGGTCCCGCGAGAATTGCGCGAGGCAAAGTTCATGAAGATTGTGTCACTTGCACCGGAGGTCCTCTAATCATGAGTGTGAGAATTCGAAAAGGCGATTTTGTACTTGTGATCAAAGGGAAGGATAGAGGAAAAAAGGGAAGGGTTATCAAGGTATTCCCTGAACAGCAACGGGTACTTGTTGAAGGAATTAACTTTGTGAAGAGGCATGTCCGTCCCAGGAGAGTTGATCGGCAGGGAGGTATCGTTAGCATGGAAAAGCCGGTATCTCTATCAAATGTCCAGTTTTTCTGCATGAGGTGTAGCAAGCAGACGAGAATAGGTTTGAAACTGATGGCAGATGGATCAAAGGCGAGATTCTGCAGGAAGTGCGGTGAAATTGTGGAGACGAAATAATGGAACCAAGGTTGAAGAAACATTATCGGGAAAAAGCATGTCCTGCGATGATGCAGAAGTTCGGGTTTAAAAATCCATTGCAGGTTCCCCGTCTTGTGAAAATCACCGTTAATGTCGGTGTTGGACGCGACAATAAAGATGCTAAGGCGATAGAAGCCGTACAGAAAGAGATTTCTCTTATAACCGGGCAGAAACCAATTTTGACAAGGGGTAAAAAGTCAATTTCAGCATTCAATTTGAGGAAGGGCGATATCTGCGGTGTAATGACCACGCTTCGAGGCGCAAGGATGTATGAATTTCTTGATAGGTTCATCACTGTGGCTATACCGCGCATAAAGGATTTCAATGGGCTTGAACCGAATTCTTTTGACGGGCGCGGATCATACACAATAGGCGTCAAAGAGCAGGTTATTTTTCCTGAGGTTGATTATAATGCTATTTACAAACCATACGGAATGAACATTACGATTACGACAAACACAAGTAATGTGGAGTGGGCAAGACACCTGCTCCGGCTTATGGGATTGCCAATAAGGGAGGTATAGGGGTGGCGCGAAAATGTTTCCTTGAGAAGATGAAGCGACCTGCAAAATACAAGGTTCGCATGAGAAACCGATGCTGGAGATGCGGCAGACCGAGAGGGTATTTGAGGAAATTCGGAATATGCCGCATATGCTTCCGACAACTGGCATCTCAGGGCGAGATTCCTGGTGTCAAGAAGGCGAGCTGGTAAGGAGGATTCATGTCTATGACCGATCCTATTGCTGATATGGCTGCAAGATTACGGAATGCAAGCGTCATCTTAGAACCATATGTTGAGATACCATACTCCAGATTCAAGGAAAATATACTGAAGGTTCTGAAAGAAGAAAAATACGTTAGTGACTGGGAGTTAGTTGATAGCGATGGAAAGAAATACATTCGCGTACACCTCCTATATATTAACGAGAAACCCAGAATCACCAGTGTAAGCAAGGTGAGCAAGCCAGGACGAAGGGTATATGTTTCCCTTGACGATATAAAAAAAATGAGGCATGTCTCCGGGATAATGGTTCTTAGTACTCCAAGAGGTGTTATCAGCGGGAAAAAGGCGATGGAGATTGGAACCGGAGGCGAACTTATTCTTACTATCGGGTAGGTGAATACAATGGCGCGACTTGGCAGAAAAACCATAGTTATTCCCGGTGAAGTAAATGTAACCGTTTCTGACGATGCGGTTGAGATTAAAGGGCCAAAGGGCACGCTTTACCAGAAAATTCCGCAGAATATCCTTGTTAAGGTTACCGATGGGAAGTTGGTCGTTGAAAATACTGTGCCTGCAGACAACAGGAAGATGAGGAAATTATACAAACGGACAGATGCATTGCAGGGGCTGATACGTAGCCGCATCAATAATATGATAACCGGGGTCACAAGGGGATATGAGAAAGTTCTTGAAATACATGGCACCGGCTACAAAGCAGAATTGAAGGGGAAGAAAATTGTCTTGCGGCTCGGATTCACGCATCCTGTTGAGACGGAACTTCCCGACGGTGTGTCAGCGGAAATAATCAGGGACACAATTATATTTCTTCGCGCACCCGACAAGGATCTCCTCGGTGATTATGCAGCAAAGGTGCGACATCTATGTCCGCCCGAATCGTATAAGGGAAAAGGCATACGGTACCGCGGTGAATATGTGCGGCATAAGGTAGGGAAAGCAGCCATTGGAACCCAGAAATAGAAGGGAAATCAATGAGAAAGACAAAAGAAGATAAGCGAAAAGCAAGGCATTTGCGGGTGCGCAGAAAAATTGCCGGCAGTTCAGAGCGACCCCGGCTGGTTATATACAGAAGTTTGAAGCATATCTATGCGTCACTTGTTGATGATGATGTAAAACCCAACAGGGTTCTTACCACGGTTTCCAGCGCCAGTAAAGAATTTTCATCCGTTGCTGCTGATGGAGCAAAAGGCGGAAATGTCAAGGGGGCGTTGCTGGTCGGAAAAATTCTTGCTGATAAAGCAAAGAAGCTGGGCGTGGAAAAGGTAGTATTTGATCGCGCAGGCTATAGATACTGCGGAAGGGTTAAGGCATTGGCAGATAGTGCACGACAAGGAGGTCTAAAATTTTGACCAAGAGGGATTCCCAGGGACCGGCTGACGAAAGCCAGATTGTAATTGAAATAAAGCGGGTAATGAAGGTTACCAAAGGTGGAAAGAGATTGAAATTCCGGGCTGTGGTTGTTGTGGGAAACAGAAAGGGAACAGGCGGATTCGGAGTTGGCAAGGCATCCGAGGTTCCTGAAGCCATCAGGAAAGCAACAGAGAAGGCAAGAAAGAATCAGATCTGTGTTTCTGTTGATGGCACAACAATCCCGCATCAGGTTGAGGCAAAATACAGCGCCTCGCGTGTGATACTTAAGCCGGCCTCACGCGGGCATGGAATGGTTGTCGGCAAGACAATGAGGGCGTATCTTGAGGTGCTTGGAATCAGCGATATTGTTGGCAAGGTTATCAATTCTACAAACACTATTAATGTTCTGCATGCGACTCATGCGGCATTGCAGCAACTGAAACCAGTGGAGCGTGTTGCCGATGAAACTACACCAACTTAAACCAACCCCTGGAAGTACGCATCCGAAAAAGCGGCTTGGACGCGGAGATTCTTCAGGGCACGGAAGTCAGTCCACAAAGGGGCATAAAGGGCACAAGTCCCGCTCAGGTTACCATCTCGCTGGAAATTTTGAGGGTGGGCAAATGCCTGTTGTGAGAAGAATACCAAAGCGCGGATTTGTGCACGTTCGCAAGAATCCTTACCAGGTTGTAAATCTGGTTTCCCTGAACAAGAAGTTTAATGCTGGTGATATTATTACGCCGGAAAAACTTGTAGAAGCCGGGCTTATCAAACCTGCTTATGGAAAAGTAAAGGTGCTGGCAAAAGGGGCCCTTGATAAACCTCTTGAAATACACAGCCACTCGTTTTCATCAAAGGCGAAGGCAGTCATTGAGAAATCCGGCGGAAAAGCGGTGATACTAACATGATGACGGCATTCAAAGACACTCTTAAGATACCTGATTTGCGCAAGAAGATTGCATATGTGCTTCTTTTGCTTGCAGTATATAGATTTGGATGTTATGTCCCGACCCCGGGAATTGATGGAAGGGCGCTTTCAAACTTTTTTGAGCAGATGTCTGGCGGATTGCTTGCGATTGCAGACCTTTTTGCCGGAAGGGCTTTGAGCAACGCAACTATTTTTGCACTTGGAATTATGCCATATATCAGTGTTTCAATCATACTTGAACTGCTTGCGTCAATATTCCCATTTTTTGAGCAGATGCTGCGCAGCGGTACTGAAGGTCGAAAAAAACTTACCCAGTGGACGCGGTATGGTACGGTTATTCTTTGCCTTGTACAGGGATTTGCAATTTCTGTATGGCTTGAGAATCCTGCTCATTTTGATGGTGTTGTTATGGTTGCCAACCCGGGTTGGGTTTTCAAGTTGACAACTGTCATAACAATGACAACAGGGACGATTTTTCTTATGTGGCTCGGCGAGCAGATTACTGAAAAGGGAATAGGCAATGGCATTTCTCTTATTATCACTGCAAGTATTCTGTCAAGGATGCCAACAGCAATCCACCAACTTGCGCTTCTTGTGAAGTCCGGGGAAAAGAGCGCAGGGCTTGTGGTTCTCTTTGTGGCGCTGGTTTTCCTCGTTGTTGCTGCAGCAATCATGCTTAATGAAGGTGAACGCCGCGTGCCGGTTCAGTATGCCAAGCGGATCGTCGGAAGACGCGTTTACGGCGGTCAGGCGACATACCTTCCTATTAAATTGAATGCCGGTGGAGTTCTTCCGCTGATTTTTGCTATTTCATTTCTACAGTTCCCGCAAACGATACTCACATTTACAACCAACCCAATTCTTCAAAAAATGGCAATGTTTCTTAATCCTTCGTCAGGACCGGGGATGGCTCTCTATGCGGTGCTTATTGTTGGATTCTGTTATTTCTATGCGAGTGTCATTTTCAATCCCGAGCGGGTTTCCGATGACCTGAAAAAGTATGGGGGCTTTGTGGCTGGCATAAGGCCGGGCAAAACGACCAGTGAGTATCTTGAAAAGATTCTTTCGCGGCTGACGCTTCCCGGTTCGCTCATGCTTGTTATTATAGCAGTGTTTCCCTATATCATAATGTCATGGCTGAAGATTCCATACCTTATTGCGAGTCTCCTTGGCGGCATAAGTTTGCTGATTGCTGTCTCGGTTATACTTGAGACGATGCGGCAGGTTGAGGCGCATCTCATTATGCGCCACTATGAAGGATTTCTCAAGAAGGTGCGCGCACGATGAGAAGGATCGTCCTGCTTTTTGGTCCGCCGGGAATTGGGAAAGGAACAGTGGGTGCTTCATTGAGCGAGAAGTGGCATATTCCGCTGATTTCTACCGGTGATTTGTTGCGTGAGCAGGTTAAGTGTAATACTTCGCTTGGAGAGCATGCCCGGGCGTTTATGGAACGTGGAGAATTGGTACCAGATGAACTGGTGGTTGAAGTGCTTCATGAGAGAGTCAGCCAGAAAGATGCAAAGGATGGATTTATTCTTGATGGATTTCCAAGGACGTTAAAGCAGGCTGAAATGCTTGAAGGTGTGTTTCTTGCTGGTGATGAGCGGATCATTCTTAATCTTGAGGGTTCGCCGGCAGTACTCATTGAGCGGCTTTCGCAGCGCAGGATATGTTCAGTATGCGGGGCTGTGTATCATATGACGAATATTCCGCCGAAACAGGACGATATATGTGATTTTTGCGGAGGGGCGCTTGTGCGGCGACCGGATGACGAGCCAGCGGTTATTGAAAAACGACTTCGTGTTTTCGCTGAAGAAACAAAGCCGATTCTTGATTTCTACAGGGGAACGAACGCGGTGTACACGATTAATGCAGACGGTACGCTTCCTGAAACTCTGCAGGAAATAGACCGGATAGTTAAATGGTCGTGAAAACCGCTGAAGAATATGTGTTGCTCAAGAAGGCGTGCGTGGCTACAAAACGGTTGCTTGTTGCGCTTGGCCGCTCACTTCGTGAAGGTATGAGTACAAAAGATATAGAGAGTATTGCTGGCGAATGGATGAAAAAGGAACAGGCCGTCTCGGCGTTTCTGGGTTATCATGGATACCCCGGGCTTATTTGCGTTTCTGTGAATGAAGAAATTATCCATGGTATACCATCAGAGCGTAAGATTTTAAACTCTGGTGACATTGTTTCGCTTGACATAGGTGTGGCAAAAGAAGGTTTTATCGGCGACTGCGCCGCAACGTATCCCATAGGAGCAGTTGACGCGAAAAGGAAGCGTTTGATTTCGACTACAAGAGAGGCACTTCGGGTGGCGATTGCAATAGTACGCCCTGGTATAACAACCGGTGATATTGGGCATGCGATTCAATCGTGTGTGGAATCGGCAGGATTTAGCGTTGTAAAGGACTTTGCAGGACATGGGCTTGGGCGGCATCTTCATGAAGAACCAGAAGTTCCTAACTTCGGAAGGAAGGGTGAAGGTGTCGTTCTCAGCGAAGGGATGGTTCTGGCAATTGAACCAATGGTGAACATGGGGGGATCTGACCTGCGTATTCTTCCTGATGGGTGGACTGCCGTAACTGCGGATGGACTGCCATCGTCTCACTTTGAAGATACGATCGTTGTTACCCGGGACGGTTGTGAAGTATTGACCAGAACGGAATACGATGAATAAGAAAGAAGAAAAGATAAATGTTACGGGTACTATCAGCAAGGCATTGCCCGGAACAAATTTCGTCGTGTGTCTTGACAACGGACTTGAAATTACAGCGCACCTTTGTGGAAAGATGCGATTGCACTATATCAAAATTATCCCGGGGGATAAGGTTATCGTAGAGATTTCCCCGTATGACGTAACAAAGGGAAGAATTATTAAGAGATTATAGGAGGATGTAATGAAAGTCAGGAGTTCAGTAAAGAAGATATGCCCGCAATGCAGGATTATCAAGAGAAAGGGGATTGTGCGGGTTATCTGCAAGAATCCGCAGGACGGTCCAAAACACAAGCAGAAACAGGGTTAAGGGGGGTAGTTATGGCGCGTATTCTTGGTGTTGAAATACCCAATGAGAAAAAAGTAAAGGTCGGGCTCACGTATATTTACGGAATTGGCAAAGGTTGTGCTGAGCGCATCATAAAGGCAACAGGTGTTGACGCTGAAAAACGGATTAAGGAGTTGAACGAGGAAGAACTTGGGCGCATAGCCGCATTTGTACAGCAAAATTTCAAGATTGAAGGTGATTTGCGCCGGGAGATAGGAGCAAACATAGCGCGCCTGATAGAAATCAACTCATACAGAGGGTCGCGCCACCGAAGGTCTTTGCCGGTAAGGGGGCAGAGGACAAGGACGAATGCCCGCACGCGCAAAGGACCCCGCAAGACAGTTGGTGTCATCCGCGACAAGACCACGCGCAAGGCGCTGAAGCAAAAGGATGAAAACCCAGAATAAACACTCGCGTTTCCAGGAGATTCTATGGCTGAAAAAAGGAAGTACACCAAGAAAAAAAAGAAGCATGTAAGTATTCCGCGGGGTGTTGCACATATCAAGGCAACATTCAATAACACGACGGTCACAATCACAGATCCCGAAGGTAGAGTGATTGCATGGGGTAGTGCAGGAACCGTTGGTTTCAAAGGAACGAGGAAAGGGACCCCGTTTGCAGCACAGTTGATTGGAGAAAGCGTTGCGCGTAAGGTACAGAATCTTACGAATATGAAAGAGGTTGAGGTCAGAGTGAAAGGTCCCGGACCCGGCAGAGAAACAGCGATCAGGGCAATCCAGGCTGCAGGGCTGAATGTTATGTCCATTAAAGATGTTACCCCAATTCCGCATAATGGGTGCAGACCACCAAAGAGGCGGAGGGTTTAAAGTTGAGCATGACATGTGGAGCGGGCTTCCAGAGAAGGTAGATATAGCCCGTAACGCGAATAGTAAAACTGTTGTAAACGAGAATTGGTGTGAAAGGAGTTTTTGATATGGCGAATGTTAAGAAACCGTTGTGTAAAACATGCAGGAGGAACGCTGAGAAACTTTATCTCAAAGGGGTACGTTGTGAAAGCGCCAAATGCCCCCTGGATCCGCGTAAAAGGGGTAGGGCGATGGCAATGGCGAAAACATCAGAGTATGGTCAGCAATTGAGGGAGAAGAACAAGGTTAAGATTTTCTATGGCGTGCTTGAGAAACAGTTCCGCAAATATTTTAAAATGGCCAAAAAGTCCAGGGGCGTGACAGGGGATGTCTTGCTTCAATTGCTTGAAAGGCGGCTTGATAATGTTGTGTATAAACTGAACTGGGCTGCTTCGCGGAGGATGGCGAAACAGGCGGTTGTGCACGGGCATATATTTGTTAACGGCAAAAGGGTGGACCGGCCGTCATTTTTGGTGCGTGAAGGAGATGAGATTTCTATTCCCCAAACTTCCACATATCTGAGCGTTGCACAGAGCATGAGAGAGATAAGGAAGGGGAATGCTATTGCAGCATGGCTTGAGTCAGACGACAACGAAATGCGAGCGAAGGTTGTTCGTTTTCCGCGCAGGGATGAGACGAGTATCGTGGTTAATGAGCAGCTCATTATTAACTTTTATTCAAAGTGAGGTGGGCGGTGGAAGAAAAAACTTTTGAATTTTTGTTCCCGTCAAATATCCAGTGGGAAAAGGAAACCTATCGCAACAATTATGGGAAACTTGTTGTTGAACCGCTTGAACGGGGTTTTGGTGTAACTGCCGGGAATGCTCTTCGCAGAGTGCTCCTTTCATCAATTCCCGGTGTTGCTATTACCGGGGTCAAAATTTTAGGTATTCCACACGAGTTTTCCACTATAAAGGGTGTAAAGGAGGATTTTACTCAGATAATACTGAATCTTAAGCAGGTTGCATGTAAACCGGTCGTCTCAAAATTTCCACACAGGGTATCAATAGCAATAGCAAAGAAGGAAGAAATCTGCGCGGCTGACTTGATAAATGATGGGAGCGTTGAAATTCTTAACCCTGATTTGCATATCGCTACGATTGACCCTGACGTGAAACTTGACATAGAACTTGAGATAACCCGCGGCATCGGTTATGTGCCGGTGGAGAAGATGAAACTTATGCGCAGGGATACAGGTGGATTTATCTTGATAGATGGATTATACACACCCATCAAGAAGGTGTCATTCCATGTTGAAAATACGCGGGTTGGCCCGCTTGTGGATTATGAGAAACTGGTGCTTGAAATATGGACGAATGGGGCTGTAACCCCGTTTGACGCTATAAAAACAGGCACTGATATCTTGAACAACCATTTTTCGCTTATAGGTAGCGGTCAGAGCATTGGAGCGAAAGATGGGCGCGACAGTGATTCGGATGTTGCTGCGGATCTTGATACCCGGATTACTGAACTCAAACTTCCGACCCGTGTCGTCAATGCTTTGAATAACCAGGATATCAAGACCCTCGGCGATATTCTCAGAACTCCACGCGAACGATTTGAAGAAATGAAGAACCTTGGCAAGAAATCCCTCCAGGAGATTGAGGAAGTGCTTGAGAAGCGCGGAAAGAAACTTTCAAGCCTCGCGGATCTTCCCGAAAAAACGGAGCAGGACAATGCGTCATAAAAAGGATGTTAGAAGATTAGGGCGAAACAAATCGCATCGCAAGAGTCTCATGCGGAACATGGCGATCAGTTTTTTTCAGCAAAAAAGGATCGTTACAACTGAGGCCAAGGCAAAGGAATTGCGTAGAACAGTTGAGCGGCTCATTACTATCGGCAAGAAACAGGACCAGTCCAGTTGGCGACGGATAGACGCATTTTTGAACCATCCGGAAACAACGAAGATTGTTCTGGAACTCGGGACGAAATATCTTGACCGCAAGGGTGGATATACCCGGATCATCCGTCTTGATTCACGAACTGGCGACGGCGGTAGAACTGCAATTATTCAATTGGTGGGATGAGATGGAAGAATCATTAAAGATACTTGACTCGTATGACCGCAGGAAGAATATTTACCAACTTGTTGTGGAATGCGCCAGAAAGGGGCACGAAGTGATGAATAGCGCTGATCCCTGGCTGCGAGAGGAACCAACTGCGATTATACGGGTGGTGCTCAGCCGATATCTGAAAGAAAACCCAGAATGAACGCAGAGAAGTTATTGCGCGATATGGCGGAAATGGACGCTTCAGACCTCCATCTTAAGGTCGGACGCCGCCCATTCTACCGGATCAAGACAGATTTGATTGAGATTAAGGATGCAGATGTTCTTACAGATGCGGATATTGAGGAATTTGCATTTGCCACTATGCTCCCATTTCAGAAAGAACAATTTCTCAGAAACATGGAAATGGATCTTGCGTATGAACTGCCTGGCATAGGTAGATTTCGTGTGAATGTTTTCAAACAGCGGGGACATACCGGCATGGTGTTGCGCCGCATCAAGGCAACAATCCCACGATTTGAAGAAGTGGGTCTTCCTAAGGTACTTGAGAAGATATGCGGATTTTCTGATGGACTTATTCTTGTTGCAGGCCCGACAGGATGCGGAAAGTCCACAACACTGGCATGTATGATTGAATATATCAATCAGCACGTGCGCAAACACATTGTTACCATTGAAGACCCTATTGAATTTCTGTATACAGACAAAGAATGCATCATCAACCAGAGAGAAGTGGGTATTGACACATTGTCTTTCCATGATGCGCTTAAACGCGTTCTGAGAGAGGACCCGGATATCATTCTCATAGGAGAACTGCGGGACACAGAAACTTTTGAAGCGGCGATGAGAGCATGTGAAACCGGGCATCTGGTTTTCGGGACACTTCATACGGTTGACACGCTTACGACAGTCACTCGCATCCTGGATTTCTTTCCTGCTGCAGAGCACGACCAGATTCGCAAGCGCATTGCGCATAATCTTCGTTCTACCATATGTCAGAAACTTCTCCCAAAAAAGGATAGGTCAGGCCTTGTTCCTGCATGTGAAATCATGATTGTTACTCCAATTGTGTCGCGACTTATCATTGAAAACCGCATCGGCAAACTGCAAAGCGCCATAGCCGCCGACAAAGAAACAGGAATGCAGACATTTAACCAGCATCTTGTGAAACTCATCCAGTCAGAAACTGTTTCACGGGAAGATGGTTTTGAGGCGTCGCCTGCACCGGATACGCTTGAGATGAACCTGCGCGGTATCTATCTTGACGAAGATACCCGTATAATCGGCGATTGAGAGGTGCTACATGAAAATTCTGGTGCTTGGTAGTGGCGGCCGCGAACACGCTATCTGCTGGAAAATCGCTTCGGAATTGAAGGGTGGACGCCTCTATGCATGCCCTGGAAATGCTGGAATCGCAGAAATTGCTGATGTTGTTGACGTCAGGCCGAATGATTATGATGGGATTGCATCATTTGCCCTGAACGAAAGAATTGACATTACGGTTGTGGGTCCGGAAGCCCCGCTTGCAGCAGGAATTGCTGACATATTTCAGAGAAAATCCCTTAAAATCTTTGGTCCCGGAAAGAACGCTGCGCGGCTTGAATCTTCAAAAGCATGGGCAAAAGAGTTTATGATGGAATCCGGGATTCCGACCGGGTTATTCTATACAGCATCTGATTTCAACGAGGCAAAGAAAAAAGTTGAGTCCTCCTCATATCCTCTTGTTTTGAAATATGATGGACTTGCCGCCGGCAAAGGTGTGTTCATTGCCAGGAGTTTATCCGAAGCGATCAAATTTGTTGAAGATGTTTTTGAGAAGAACATTTTTCATGCAGAAAAGCCGCGTCTTGTAATTGAGGAATTTCTTTCAGGAAGGGAGATGTCCTATCTCATCCTTACAGACGGAATAGATTTTATTCCGCTTGCTCCAGCCCGTGACTATAAACGGGTATTTGATGGAGACGAAGGTCCCAATACCGGCGGTATGGGTTGTTACAGCCCTGTGCCGTCGTTTACTCCAAAACTTGAAAAACTGCTTCAGGAAAAAATTGTCAGGCCAACCCTTAATGGGCTGCAGAAAAAGGGGATTCAATACTGCGGGATACTTTACTTTGGCATTATTATGACTGCCGACGGTCCTAAGGTTCTGGAATATAATGTTAGATTCGGTGATCCTGAAACAGAGGTGATTTTACCGCGGTTGAAGAGTAATCTCATTGAACTGATGGAGGCAGCAATTTCTGGCGAGGTCGGTAAAATTGATGCTGTATGGTCAAAGAAAACCGCTGTGGACGTGGTGCTTGCTTCCGGCGGATATCCAGGACAATACGAAACTGGAAAACTAATTACCGGGTTGGATAAGGTGTCAGCAGATATCCTTATTTTCCATTCAGGAACAAGAAAGTCAGAACAGGGCATTCACACGGCAGGTGGCAGGGTTCTAAATGTTGTGGCAACAGGGCAGACCTTCACAGGGGCAAGAAAAAAGGCATACGATGCGCTTGCGAAAATCTCGTTTGAAAGTATGCATTATAGAAAAGATATTGGTATGGATGTAGCGCTTGGAGAGGTTGAGAAACATAGGTAGATTTATGCTTCCCTGGATTTCATGCCCCTCACTCAAATTTCCATATATTTACCATACTTTGACATAAGAATGTGGGCAGGTTATAATATACCCAGATAAAACATAACGCGGAGAAGCAATGCTTGATAAGGCATTAAAAGAAAAGATTAAGCAGGATTTTGGACGCCACGGGAAAGACACGGGCTCGCCTGAGGTTCAGGTTGCACTGCTTACAAAGAGAATTGAAGCCCTGAGTGAGCACTTCAAGGTTTACCGTAAGGATTACAACTCCCGACGTGGGCTCCTTAAGATGATAGGGAGAAGACGCCGACTGCTGCAGTATCTACGGGCAACGGATTATGCGGCGTATCAAAACGTAATTGAGAGACTGAGTTTGAGGAAGTAAATGTCGGAAAAAATTACATTTCACCTCGGCGGAAAATCCCTCATCATTGAAACAGGTTCACTTGCAAAGCAGGCGATGGGGTCAGCACTTGTTACCTGCGGAGAAACAGTGGTTCTTACTGCGCTCACCAATTCCCTGACGCCCATTGATGCTGATTTTTTCCCCCTTACCTGCGACTATCGCGAGCAAACCTCGGCTGCCGGCAAAATTCCCGGTGGTTTTTTTAAGCGAGAAGGCAGACCCACAGAACGTGAAATTCTTACCAGCCGCCTTATGGATAGGTCCATAAGGCCTCTTTTTCCTGAGAATTTTAGGAATGAGGTGCAGGTGATTGCTACAGTTCTTTCGGCGGACCAGGAGAATGACCCCGACATACTTGCGCTTTTCGGCGCGTCTGCGGCTCTCTGCCTTTCAGGACTGCCGTTTCACGGGCCTGTAGGTTCGGTCCGTGTCGGCCGCGTAAATGGAGAGTTTATTATCAATCCAACACTTCAGGAACTTGAAAAGAGCGATTTGAGTTTGGTTATGTCAGCCACTGAGAATGCTCTTGTAATGCTTGAGGGCTGGGCAAAAGAAATTGATGAGTTTGTGTTCATGGATGCAATCAAGTTTGGATATAGTAATATTCAGGAGATTGTCAGGACACTGCATTCATGGAAGCGGGAACCAGTTATGGAAGTGCCGGTTCTTGCGGATTCTGCCATTGATACAGAGGTGGCATCGTTTCTTTCGGAAAAGTTGCAACAGGTATGGCAGTACCCGGTTAAGCAGCAGAGGAGCGAATTTTATGGGAAACTTCTTGAAGAACTGAAGGCAAGGCATGACCCGCAGGAGCACAAAATTTTAGAGGCGTGCTTCAAGAAGAACCTTGAAAATCAGATCAGACACATTATTCTGGATACGGGGAAGAGATTTGACGGAAGGGGTCCTGAGGAAATCCGTCAGGTGGAATGTTCTGTTGGCGTGCTTCCAAGGACACATGGTTCTGCACTTTTTACCAGGGGACAAACCCAATGTCTTGCTTCGCTAACCCTCGGTACCAAGAGTGACCAACAGATTATTGACGGTTTGTTTGAAGAAAGTACGAAGCGGTTTATGATTCATTATAATTTTCCTCCATTTTCCGTAGGAGAGGTATCACCTTTGCGCGGGCCATCGCGCCGGGAAATCGGGCATGGAGCCCTTGCAGAAAGGTCGCTGCAATTTCTCATTCCTTCTGAGGATGAGTTTCCTTATACAATCAGAATTGTTGCGAATATCCTTGAATCAAACGGTTCCTCTTCCATGGCGACTGTATGTTCATCAAGCCTGGCTCTTATGGATGGCGCTGTTCCCATCCCCAGACATGTGGCAGGCGTGGCAATCGGTATGATTAAGGAAGGAGATAGGTACATTCTTCTCACCGATATTGCAGGCGAAGAGGACCATGTAGGTGACCTTGATTTGAAGTTTGCAGGTACCGAACTCGGGATTACGGGATTTCAGATGGATGTCAAAACTACAGAATTATCCTGGGAGATTCTTGAAAAGGCGCTGTCACAGAGCAAGAAGGCGCGTCTTGAGATTCTTGAAAAAATGAATGCCGTCATAAGCGCTTCAAGGAGCAGTATCTCTGTTTATGCCCCGCGTATTGTGCGTTTAAAGATAAATCCGGAAAAGATAGGGCTGGTCATTGGTGGCGGAGGCAAGACGATACGTCGCATCATAGAAGAAACCGGCACAGAGATTGACATTGAAGACGACGGAACCGTCATCATAGCGAGTCCTGACACTGACAAATGCCAGAAAGCAGTTGACAGAATCAAAGCAATTGTAGAGGAACCAGAAATTGGCAAAATTTATGATGGAGTTGTCTCAAGGATTTTCAATTTCGGGGCAATGATTAAATTTCTTAATGACCAGGAAGGGCTTGTTCACATTTCTGAACTTGCGCCATACAGGGTGAACCGCGTGGAAGACATTGCAAAGGTTGGCAGCCCAATGAAGGTGAAATTTATTGGATTTGATGAGCAGGGCAGGGCGAATCTCAGCAGAAAGCAGGCGCTTACAGAGGAAGAATTGGCAAAGGAAAGGGAAATGGCTCCGGAACGCAGAGATACGGAGCCGCACGATAGCGCCTCTCGCCATACCAGACGCGGTTCGTACAGCGGAAAGCCACCACGAAGGCATCCCTGAATTTTATTCTGCATAATAAGGAATTCTATTCCAGCAAATCATGAATCACATGATTCAATCTGGCAACGCTCGTTATCCGATTTCATCCTCTGGGCACGCTTCAGGTACAGGGAAACAATGAGTGATACCTCGTCTTCAATTTTCATTCCAGTAGAATCCACATAGATTGCATCAGGTGGCCGAACAAGCGGTGCAACAGTGCGGGAGGAATCTCGCCTGTCCCTTTCAATGATGTCCCTTTTGATTTCTTCAATATCCTGCGCCATTTGTTTCTCTTTCAACTGAAGGTAACGGCGCCGTGCGCGTTCTTCCACAGAAGCATCAAGAAATATCTTCAACTGTGCATCAGGAAATACCACGCTGCCAATATCACGTCCTTCCATAACGAGATTGTGCCTCTTGCGGAATTCGCGCTGCATCTCCCACAGGATTTGCCGTACCTGCAGAATTGAAGCGATAAAGTGGCTATTCTTGCTGACAGATTCGCTGCGTATTTCTTCGCTCACATCATTTCCATCAAGAATAACATGATACTCTTCTTTGTTCTGAACAAGCGATATTTGAGTTTTTTTCGCCATGCTGATGATGCTGGGCGCATCGTCAAGAGCGATGCCAGTGAGCATCGCCTTGAATGTAAGTGCCCTGTACATGGCGCCGGTATCAACATACAAAAAACCGAGTTTTCTCGCAACCAGTTTTGCGACGGTGCTCTTGCCGGCGCCCGCAGGGCCGTCAATTGCGATAACAAAGTTGCTCATGTTTCCAGAATTTCTTTCTCTTTCAAAGCAGTTTTTCTCTCAATTTCCTGGATATGTTTATCAGTAAGTTTTTGAACACGTTCTGTCGCTTTGAAGCAGTCGTCTTCCGATATTTTCTTTTCTTTCTCAAGTTTCTTAAGTTCTTCATTGATTTTTCTTCTGATTTCACGGATTTCAACACGTGCCTGCTCTTCCATCTTTCTCAAAATTTTTACCAATTCCTTCCTCCGTTCTTCACTGAGAGGCGGAATTGGGATGCGTACCGCAGAGGCGTCTGCCTGTGGGTTCAATCCGAGATTGCTCAACTGTATTGCTTTTACTACTTTGTCTATAATGGTTTTATCCCATGGCTGGATGATTAGCATCTGAGGATTCGGTATGGAAATTGTTGCAATCTGATTGATTGGTAGTTTTGACCCATAATATTCAACAAGGACCCCTTCAAGAAGCGATATTGATGCTTTTCCAAGGCGAAGGTTGTTGATTTCCTTCACGAAATTTTCATCTATTTTATTCATCCCATTTTCCGCCTGCTTGTAAATCTCATTAGTCATACTGCCTCCTGGTAAGAGTAACAAACATCTTTTCCTATTTTCTTTCCATTGCTTCACCGCTAATGATGGTTCTAATTCCCCTGCCGCAGACAACCCTTTTCAGGTTTCCTTTTTCAAAAAGGTTGAATACAATTATGGGCAGATTGTTGTCCATGCAAAGAGATATTGCTGTACTATCCATAACCTTGAGATTCTTCTTAAGTACATCAATATAGCGCAGTTTTGAAAAACGTTTTGCTTTCCGGTTCTTAAACGGATCATCCTCGTAAACACCGTCCACCTTTGTTGCTTTGAGCACTGCCTCTGCTCCAATCTCTATTGCCTTGAGTGCCGCTGCTGTATCGGTGGTAAAATAAGGATTTCCTGTGCCTCCAACGAAAATAACAATACGACCTTTTTCCAGATGTCGTATCGCCCTGCGGCGGATATATGGTTCGCAGAATTCCCGCATTTCAAATGCACTCTGTACCCGAGTATCAGCCCCGAGTTTTTCAAGACAGCTTTGAAGAGCAAGTCCATTGATAACGGTGGCAAGCATTCCCATATAGTCGCCGGCCACCTTGTCTATGACCTTTTCATCCCGTGACATCCCGCGAAAAATATTGCCTCCGCCGATTACAATGCCAACCTCGCAACCGAGCGCACACAGATTTTTCAATTCCCTCGCAATTGATATGAGCGCATCAGAATTGATGCCTGAATTATCCTTTCCCTGCAATGCTTCTCCGGACAGTTTCACAAGGACCCTTCTGTAAATGGGTTTCATCGTTTTATCCTCTGGAAAAGAATGGAGCGCTCTTGCAGTTGCGTTCCGGGTACTGGCGGCTGTTTCAATAAACTGAAACGCACCGTTTGGGTTGTGTATGGCAGATTAAGCATTGACCATATGTTCTGGGCACTCTCAGGCATGAATGGACACAGCATGATGCTTACTGCCTTGATTCCGTAAAGGCACTGTCCAAGTATGTCTTCGGCATTTTTCCTTGGAGCATTCCATGGTTTTTCCCTGTCAAGCA
>Ga0315298_1004102_pt1 | contig 22230 bp, 20 predicted proteins | sample WHS_1_MG_FD_203077 | JGI IMG/M metagenome (GOLD analysis project Ga0315298, IMG submission 203077) | Extremophilic microbial mat communities from Washburn Hot Springs, YNP, Wyoming, USA - WHS_1_MG | ecosystem: Environmental > Aquatic > Thermal springs > Hot (42-90C) | place: USA: Wyoming...
CCCCGGTCTATAGGTAGGCTTTATGACTCCCACAACCCCCCGCCAGCTACTAAAAACCATGATTTTCCTCCTACTCCTTATTCATTTTCTCATCAACAATTGTCGGTACAACTTCGTGTAGTAATCGTACCTATCCACAATATCAAGGCTGGGAACCAAATACTCGATCCCCCTTTTCATGTGAGGAATAATCGCATCCACATCTTCACGGCTGGGAATACGGTAAAAACTTGCTATGAGCTTCTGCCCTTCCATGGAGAGAAGGTAATCTACGAGCAGTTTGGCCGCATTGGGATGAGGTGCATAGGCATAGACCGAAAGGGGATGGAGCTCAGCAAAGATAGGTTTTAGTCCCACCCAATCGATGGATGCCCCTTTGGCCTTCATCTCTTCAATCCTTTGATTATAGAGGGCAACCCCTATTTCTACCTCACCTGCCGCCACCATTTCGGCATTTAAGGTACGCCCTGTACGAAAGACGATGTTCTGTTCGCCCAGTTTTTTCATGTATTCCATACCTTTTTTCTCACCCATAAACTTGAGCATGCTGGCAAACCACTCATAGGCCTTCGTATCCATACCGATTTTTCCCTTCCAGCGAGGAGCGAGGAGGTCTTCGTATGTCTTGGGTATTTCCCGAGGCTGCACCAGTCTGGTATTATAGCCTACCACATTTAGGTTTATATAAAGGTCGGTCCAGTAACCGTCCTTATCCTTAAAACCCTCAGGAAAAAAGCGCCTGTGAGGCGAAAGATACCTGGCGAGCAATCCCTTGCGTTTTAAAATTTCATTTTCCGCACCGGTAATCATGATGACATCCACATTGTGCCTCTTTGCCTGCGCCTCCGCCTCTATCTTGAGCAGCATTTTTTCCGATCCCGAGCGCCATACATCTATCTCGATAAAGGGGTATTTTTCATGGAACTTTTTACCCATAAGGTCCGCTTCTTCGGTCGTTAAGGTGGTGTACCAGACGACCTTACCCTCCTTTTTTGCCGCCTCGAGCAAGGCATCGGCCGCCCAAGCGGGTGAGACCAAAAGCGCCACAAAAACAAAAATCAATCCCTTCAATAATCTCATCTTCACCCTCCTCATTCGAGAATATATCCCCATTTCTCCTTTACGGAATCCATTAAATCCTTTGGTGCCTCCACCACTGGTGGGAACTTGTCTCTCCATTCGTAAGGTCGACAGGCATCGATGATGGCCCGTGTATTCATGCCCTTCCGGTCCTGGGGAATGATGGGATCGAGGGGACCGCTCCAGAAACGGTCGATGATTTCGATGGAGTTTTTCGGGTCGGAACGGGTGCATACAGCCCACATAACATCATTTAAGTCAGTAATATCGATATCCTCATCCACCACGATAGTGTACCGGCCTAAATAGGCACCACCCCGACAGGCCGTGGCCACAAGGCCTGCCTGGCGGGCATGGCCCGGGTATCTCTGCCTAATGGCCACGACATTTAAAAGACGGCAACCCCCCACCTCATGACACCATACACCCACCACATCGGGGACGCCTGCCTTCTTCAATTCCTCTTCCAATAGGACGGAGCGCATGTGGGAACGGAAGAAGGTGTTCTCCACTGGTGGTTTCCCTGGCGGACAACCTAAGATGATGGGGTCATTTCGGAAGTAAAGCCTTTCTACGGTTAGAACAGGTTCTTCCCTGCTTGAGCTCGCATAGTAACCCGTCCATTCACCAAAGGGGCCCTCTGGATGGGTATCGCCGGGGTGAATCCATCCCTCTACCACAATCTCCGCCGTGGCAGGAATGGGAAGTCCCGTTAATTCCCCCCGGACCACCGGTACGCTTTCTTTTCGCAGGCCACCCACGTAGTCGAATTCCGAGAGACCGTAGGGGATTTCTATGGAACTGATTAAGAAAAGAAGGGGGTCCTGACCGAAGGAAATGACCACGGGGCATGGTTTGCCCGCATTTAAGTATTTATCACGGTGGATACGGCCGTGTTTCCCCGGCGAAATAAAAACGGTTACCCGCCTTTTATCCACAAGCATAATCCGGTAAGTTCCCATATTTACCCAATTTTCCTCAGGGTCACGGGTTATGACAAGGCATCCCGTACCGATATACCGACCTCCATCGAGGGCATGCCACCGTGGAGCCGGAAACTTAGTTAGGTCAATGTCATCACCCGAAAGAACATTCTCCATGATAGGGCCAATGCTTACTTCTTTGGGTGGAATGGGCTTAATCTCGCTATTTTGCCGTTGCCAGGCCCAGGCAAGATCCCTCCCCTCAAGGTCCGTGGGAAGCCCTAAAGTTAGGGCAAGGCGCTTAGAGGAACTTACACTGTTTACCAAAATGCGATAACCCGAGGGATAATCGACGATATCATCAAAAACGACAGCGGGACAATTCTTTTTCCGATTAAGCATGTCCACCACTGCTCCTATCTCCTGATCCCAATGGGCACCCTTCACTTCCCTCAATTCCCCGAGTTTATCGGCTTCATCCATCCAGTCGCGCAAATCCTGAAACATAACTCCTCCTCAGTAACCTTTTTCTTTCCACCAATGGGCCACATCAATGCAACGGGCAAACCACAATCCTTTGAAGTCTTTAATATAATTTAGAAAATCATCAAGCGCCTTGGAACGGGAAGGCCTTCCCGTAAGATATGGATGCATGCAGATGATGAGCATCTGGGGCCTCTTTTGGGCTTCATGGTAAAGCACATGGAATTCGTCCTGCCAGATTCCAAAGACGTTTCTCGGAACCCCATAGGGGTAATTAATAGGACTGTAGAGGGGTGCATCATCCGTAGTGAAGGTATAGGGAATTTCAATTAGTTCTTTGCCTCCCACTTTAATGACATAGGGCAAATCTTCATTTAAGAAATCACTGTTATAAACAAAGTCATACTCCGCTAAAAGCTCAAGGGTATTTTCGCTGATCAACACCTTGGGAGAACGCCAACCTAAGGGTCGTACTCCACTTACCCTTTCCAGGGCCTCGATAGTCTTGCCGATTATCTTTTTCTCCTCTTCCCGGGAATAGAGATGAAGTTCTTCGTGTTCATAGGCATGTCCCGCTATATCGTGTCCCCGATCCCTAATGGCACGGACGGATTCGGGATAACGCTCCGCCGTCACTCCGCTTATAAAAAAGGTCGATTTGATATTGTATTTATCGAGAATATCAAGAACCCTCCAGATACCATGCCTGCCCCCATACTGCCTCTCCGTATAGATGGCATAATTGATCTTACCGCTTGGCAAAAGGGGGGAACCCACTTCCGCCTGATAGTCAAAGGTAAGAAGTACCGCCATACGGGCCTGATTTGGCCATTCAATATTTCCAACCGTTAATCTCTCTTCAAACATAAAAAACCTCCTTTCTTTTGTGTATTATAACTACCTTTCACAATTAGGGTATCATAGCTACCTTGATGGGTCTTACCCCCTCTTTCCCTTGAGCCACTGTTAGGGCTTCCTGACAATCCTTTAGGGGATAGAGGTGGGTTACCATCTCTCCTACGGGGTAACGCTTAGATTCGACCAAGGATATGGCAGCTTTCGTCGCCGCATACCCCTTGCTCCTGGCCCCCTGGATTCTGATTTCCTTCTGCGCCAGGCGGTCTAAAATGAAAGGAACTTCCCGATCACCACCGATAAGACCTGCCTCGATGATGGTTCCCTGCTTGCGTACCACCTCTAAGGCAAGAGCGATGGATGGGGGACTCCCCGTCACATCGAGCACGAGATCAATTCCCCTTCCTCTCGTTCTTTCTTTGATAAAGGAAAGGAGATCTTCCTTTTCCACATCAACGATCGCCGTTGCTCCCAGTTTCTCCGCCAGAGGAAACCGCTCCCTATCCACGGATAAACCGGCTATAATAACCTCACTTGCCCCCGCCGCTTTTGCCGCTACGATAGCACCCAAACCCTGGACGCCCATCCCCTGGATTAGGACAGTATCACCCATTTTTAGCCCTCCCAAAAAACATAACCACTGCACGGAGTTGGCTAATACTCCCGTGATAAGGACCGCCTCTTCTGCCGCAAGGGCATCGGTAACAGGGAAGACGACGGAACCAGGTGCGATATACATGTATTCGCTATAAGCCCCCCACAGGTGGGGTGGCACATTGCAGGAGGTTTTTAACCCGTAACCCAACGGTTGCTCACAGAAGCGGTAGTTGCCTGTAAGACAAGGTTCGCAGGCACCGCAGGAAGTGCTCGCCTCCAGAACAACCCGATCACCTTCCTTCACCTTCCACTTCCTCGCTGCCCGGTGGCCAATTCGGGCAATTACACCGACCATTTCATGACCCATAATGAGGGGCAAGGGATAGGTGGTAATTTTACCCTGGTAGATCTTCACATCAGTGGAACAAATGCCTACCATCTCTACCTTAAGGAGACCATCGTCAGGCCCCACTTCCGGCAGAGGAAATTCCTTAAGTATAATTTTCCCTGGTTCTTCTAAGACTGCGGCAAGACTCTTTTTTTCCATTGTTCACCTTTTACGGCATGTAGAGGCCACCGTTTATGTGGAAGGTTTGGCCTGTAACGTATTTCGGCGCTTCCAGGAGTGAAGCAAGGAAAGCAGCCGCTTCCTCCCATTTCCCCGTCCTCCCTAAAGGAATACTATCCACACCACTCTCCCACCCGAGGGCCCGCTCCTCATCCTCCATCAGTCCCACCGAAAGCACATTTACTGCAATGCCCCGGGATACGCTCTCTCTGGCGAGAGACTTGCTAAAGGTAACGACACCGGCCTTGGCAGCCGCATAGGCGGAAGCCTTCCTTGCCCCCAGGCGGGCGGCATCGGAAGTAACATTTATAATCCGCCCCCCCGGTACAAGATAGGGAAGGGCACTTTTACAGGAGAGGAAAACAGCGGTCAAGTTGCGCATTATTAACTCATCCCACTCTTCCTCTTCGGTATCTATCAGAGGCTTCTCGAGATAAAAGTCCATACAGTTAATGAGATAATCGATTCTTCCGTAACGGTCAAAAATTTTACGGAAAGTGGCCGCCAACTCTTCTTCTGCGGTAATTTCCGTCACTGTAATGGGTACTCCCACACGTAATGAACAATCTTTCTCCACCACGAGCTCTACAGAAATACTTTTCGCAAGTAAGGCTTCCGCAAAAGCCTCTTCCTTTTTCTGAGCTTCTCCCACTACGACTGCTACCTTTTTTTCTCTATTACCCATAGAGCACCTGCCCTCCGTTTACACCCAGGAGTTGGCCGGTAATGAAGGTATTCCTCTCCGAAAGGAGGTAAGAAACGGCATCGGCCACTTCCTCCGGTTTTGTAAGCCTACCCATAGGCATTTTTTGAGCCTTTTGTCTAACCTCTTCTTCCGTAGCATGGATTCGCGGCATGGAGGTATCGCTTATTCCCGGGGCTACAGCATTAACCAAAATACCCAAAGGGGCAACCTCCAAGGCCAGAGACTTGGTTAACGCCACCAGTGCAGCTTTAGAGGCACTATAGTGGGAAAAAAAAGCACCCCCACGAAAGGCATGACCCGAGGAAATATTTACAATCCGCCCGCTACCTTGAGAAATCATCACTGGCAAAATATACTTGGTACATAAAAAGGACCCCTTCAAATTCACGGCCAAGACCCTATCCCATTCACTTCTTTCCATGGTGGCAATGGATGATTTAGGATAGATCCCGGCATTGTTTACCAAACCGTCTATCCGCGCGCAATTTTTTAAGACCCAATCCACCAAGGTACGAACCGATTCACCGGAAGATACATCGGTGCGAAAAGGTAAGGCTTTTCCTCCGGCCTTTTCAATAGCAGAAGCCACACGTTGGGCTTGCTCCCCGTTATATTCCGCAATAACAACCCAAAAGCCATCTGCCGCCAATCGTCGTGCTATAGCCTCCCCCAGCCCCTGCCCGGCACCGGTAACAACGGCTACTTTTTTTACCATACCCTTATAACCTCCCTTGAAATGCCCTTAACGACTTAGGGCAACACAATAGTCAGCAAGAAAACTTAAATATACCTTTTCCCCACGCTTAAGCTTGATCTGGGGATGAACCTTTGCTCGCAACTCTTTCCCTCTGCAACTTATGTAACAATCGCAAAACTCGCCCAAAAACATCACACTCACCACCTGTCCCTCCACATAGGACTCACCATTAGGAACATCAACGGAAACCCTAATCGCCTCGGGTCTGATAGACAAAATTACTTCATCGCCCGCCTTATAAGGTGAAAACATGGAAGCTACAAGCTTCCCCAGAGGGGTATCTATGAAGGCCACGTTTTCGCTTACATTGATTACCCTGCCTTCTATCCAATTGGTACTCCCGATGAAACCGGCAATGAATTTACTGTGAGGCCTTTGATAAATCTCCTGTGGCGAACCCAATTGCTCTATCCTTCCCTCACGCATTACGGCAATCACATCGGAAAGGGCCAAAGCTTCCAACTGGTCATGGGTAACATAGACGGTGGTGATACCGATATGCTGCTGTAGCTGCCGCAATTCTACTCGCATATGCTCTCTTAAAGCCGCATCGAGGTTACTCAAAGGCTCGTCAAGAAGGAGAAGTTTTGGTTTGCGCACCAAGGCTCGGGCGAGGGCCAAACGTTGTTGCTGTCCACCACTGAGCTGTGTAGCCGAACGATGTTCGAGACCCTCTAATTGAACAATTCTCAAGGCTTCCCTTACCCGCTCCTCGATTTCATTTTTTGAGTATTTTTCCTTGCCAACCTTAAGGGGGAAAGCGACGTTGTCAAAGACATTCATATGGGGCCATATGGCATAGGATTGGAAAACCATGCCAATATTGCGTTTATCCGGCGGCATAAAATAATCACCCGAGGAAACCAACTGACCATCAATAAAGATTCTGCCCGCCTCCGGTTTTTCCAATCCAGCGATACATCGGAGTGTCGTCGTCTTTCCGCAGCCGCTGGGTCCCAGAAGGGTGAAGAATTTCCCTTCCTCTACTTCGAAACTGATTTGATTTACCGCCCGTACGTATGTCCCGTCACTTTTGAATTCCTTGTACAGGTTTTCTATAAGTAACATATCTCCCATCCCTCAAGAAATTCAATCTATCTTCGTCAATTCCTTCACCATCTTTACAATTTCCGGTGACTGATTGAGGGCATTTACGAAAAGCCTTGCCGTTTCTTCACCCGACATGAAACTTACGGGCAGTTTAGCCTTTTCAGAGTAGGCCAAGAGTTCCGGGTCATGAAAGGTTTTCCTAATAGCTTCCCGCAAGGCTTTAAGTCGCAAAGGAGGCATGTTGGGTGGGGCAGCTATGGGTCTTCCCAGTTCGGCCGTAGCAATCATCAAATCAATGAGTCCCTTTGTTTTCGGAGTGGAAAAAGCGGAAATCAGGGGAACATCGGGAAACTGAGACATCTTCTTCTTGCCTACAATCAAAACCACCCTTGCCCCCTCGTTCTCCACCAGAGGTCTCAGATTATCATAGGCTCCGATCTGACCATCCAACTCGCCCCTTAGCATGGCAAGATCGGCCTCCGATCCATAAAAGCCTGGGATAACCTTGAAATTGATACCTAAGGCCTTTCCTATCATTAAGGTGTAATTATAGGAGGAACTACCAACCCCTGAGGTGCCCATTCTGATAGGGCGGGACGAATTCTGCAAATCTTTTACCGTCTTAAAGGGTGTTCTCTTATCGACAATCAGCGTCTGTGGTTCCGAGGCCACATTGGCCAACCAAGAAAACTTGGTCAGGTCGAATTTTACCCCTTCCTGCTTAGCAAGTTGGGTAAATATGAGTCCCTTGAAGTTACCAACGCCAATGGTCAAACCGTTTGGTTTACTGAAATAAAGGTCGTTTGCCCCGATAATATGGCCCGCCCCGGCAACGTTCTTCACGATTACGGTACTGCCGGGAAGATGCTTCTGTAAAAAACGGGCCATCATGCGGCCATAGGCATCGTAACCACCGCCGGGCTTCGTGGTTACAATGACCGTTACCACCTTCCCACGGAAGAAGTTAAGTTCCTTATCAACGTCGGCACCAAAGCCTCTAACAGCAAGAAGAAGAGGGAAAATAACCAGGTAGACAAAAATAAAGACAAATACTTTGGATTTCATAGCCCCTCCTTTTCACCTAAAAATAGACCAACCGGTTGTTTTCTAAAATTTTAGCTCTAAATAGCATAGTTTGTAGGAAAGGTAAATACAAAGAATTTTACAGGAATAATTACCTATGTTATAAAAAAATCATGACCGGTGAAAAGCAGGATGAATTCTTTATGCGACGCGCCTTGAGATTGGCGAGGCGAGGGGAAAGATGGGTTTCTCCCAACCCCATGGTGGGTGCCGTTATCGTAAAGGAAAATCGCATCATTGGTGAAGGGTACCATCGAAAATTCGGGGAAGCCCACGCCGAGGTAAACGCTTTAATCCAGGCAGGTACAGGGGCAGAAGGTGCTACGATATACGTTACCTTAGAGCCCTGTTGTCATTACGGCAAAACACCCCCCTGCGTTGACAGTCTCATCGCAGCAAAAATCAAACGAGTTGTTGTGGGTACTAAAGACCTTAATCCCCTCGTAAGCGGTAAAGGGATCTCGATACTTCGGGAAGCCGGCGTAGAGGTAACGGTAGGTATTCTGGAGGAAGCTTGCCGCTCCCTGAACGAAAGATTTTTTAAATACATTACCTCAGGATTCCCCTTCATCACCCTCAAGTACGCCCAGACCATCGACGGCAGAATTGCTACCGTCACGGGGGATGCCCGCTTTATCAGTTCTTTTCCCGCCCTCCGTTATGCCCACTATCTCCGCAGTATCCATGATGCCGTTCTAGTAGGAATCGGCACCGTCCTGAGGGATGATCCGGCCCTTACGGTGCGTCACATAAAAGGAAGAAATCCTTTAAGGGTTGTTGTCGATACGAAACTAAGAATATCACCAAGCGCTCAGGTTTTGAAGGAGCAAGATAAAGCAAAAACCATCATTGCCACCACCTCTTATAGAGACCAAAACAAATACTCAATTCTTCAGGAACGGGGAATCGAAATCTTGGAAGTTGCTGAAAATTCTTCCGGTTCTGTGGACTTGAAAGGCCTCTTTTCCGCCTTAGGAAAAAGGGGGGTTTCGTCCATCCTCGTGGAAGGTGGTAGCGCCCTAATTACCTCTCTCGTTAAGGAGCAGCTTTTCGACCGACTTGTGGTTATCGTCGCCCCAAAGCTCTTAGGTACGGGAATTGACGCTCTCGGCAACTTAGAAATTTTGCAAATCGAAGGCGCTATAAAACTTTCTTTCCTTACGATAAAGCGCCTGGGCAATGACCTCATCATCGATGCCCGTCCATGGCCAACAGCAACCTCTGGGCTGCCTTGAGGCCGTCGACGGCCGAACTGATAATACCACCCGCATAACCCGCTCCTTCCCCACAGGGGAATAGACCCCTGACATTGACACTCTGGCCGTCTTCCCCTCTTAGAAGCCGCAAAGGGGAAGAGGTGCGCGTTTCTACCCCCACAAGGAGGGCCTCGGCTGTAATAAAACCCGGCATCTTCTTCCCAAAGACTGGGATTCCCTCCTTCAAAGCGAAAAAAACGAAAGGAGGCAGTACCTCCTTCAAAGGAGCAGAGCGAACACCTGGTAAAAAACTCGATGTTGGGAGGGTCGCACTAATTTTCTCCCTCAGAAAATCCGTAAGGCGCTGGGCAGGGGCATAAAAGCCACCACCCCCCAATTGAAAAGCCTTTTCTTCCCATATTCTCCTGAAATCAAGGCCAAGAAGGGCATTGCCGTTCTTCATAAAATCTTCCGGATGCACATTAACAACCAGGGCACAGTTCGCCAAAGGTCCGTCGCGTTTGGACAAACTCATACCGTTTACCACGACACGTCCGGGATCGGCACTGCAACCGATAATAGAACCACCGGGACACATACAAAAAGTATAGAGGGAACGCCCATTACCTACCTTGGCCGTCAAAAAATACTCCGCCGGCGGCAGTTTTGGATGACGCCACCATTTGCCATACCGACCTTTGTTTATAATCTCCTGAGGATGTTCTACCCTAAGACCCAGCGCAAAGGCTTTCGGTACCATCGCCACCCCTTTCTGCGCTAAAATACCATAGGTATCTTCTGCATTTTGCCCTGTGGCAAGGATAACCCACGGTGCCTCTATCTCCTCTTGCTCATTTACAATGAGTTCCTTTATCCTCCCATCACGAATTACAAAATCCGATACCCTCGCCCCAAAACGTATCTCGCATCCCCAGGCTTCTAACTGTTTGCGAAAATTGGCAACCACACCACTGAGCACATCGGTTCCGATGTGAGGTTTAGCCTCATAGAGGATTTCCGGGGGGGCACCTAGGTTTACAAAGACCTCCTTTACCAAGAAGGCCCTTTCGTCCTTCACGCGGCTCGTGAGCTTCCCATCGGAAAAGGTTCCCGCCCCACCTTCACCAAAAAGCACGTTACTTTCTCTATTTAAAATACCTTCCTCCCAAAAAAGCCGCACATCCTTTATCCTCTCCTGCACGGGCTTTCCTCTTTCGAGAAGCATTACGGGAACACCTAGCCTAACAAGAAAAAAAGCGGCAAAAAGACCGGCCGGTCCGCTTCCTACAACCACCACCTTTGCCGACGGTTTCCCCCTGTGAGGAAGAGCTTCCCTTGATGGTCTTGCTACCTCTTTTTCCCTTATTATCAAAACTCCCCTTTCCTTCCTTGCCATCGCCGGGGGAACATCTAATTCCATTTCCACCTCGAGAACATAAACAAAACAGGGTTTACCATGGCATCTGCGGGCATCGAGGGATTTCTTGATTATTTTCAACGTCCGGACTTTCCCCAAAGGTACAGCAAAAAGGGACGCCACCTTTTCTTTTAGTTTATCTTCCCCTTCCTCAAGGCTGAGCTTAAGACCCGTAATCTCTACAACCATTTCAGTAATCCGTTGCTAAATTAGTTCTGTAATGTACATAGAGCGGACAAAAGTGCAAGTGAGACGGGAATTCCCCCAAAATAGGCTTTAAAAGGAGCGGATGGGAGAATCCCGAAAGAGAAATCGAGGGAGAAAAAAGTTAGAAAAAAAGGGAGGAGAAACTATTTGGTGATGGTGGACGTTTCTCCTCCCTCTCTTCATCATTCCCAAAAATTCAACCGCCGATTAGCTTTATCAGGGGGTTGGCATAGATAATCACCAGCGCAATGACCAGGGCGTAAATTGCCAGGGACTCAATCATGGCAAGACCCACCATCATGGTGGTAAGGATTTTGGGTTGCGCTTCGGGGTTTCTTCCGATGGCGTTTACCGCACCGTTTAGGCCATGACCCATACTGAGGGAGGTAGTCAGCGTTCCTGCCGCCATAACCATGGCTGCCGAAAAGATACTTACAGCTACCACGATGACCTTCGAGTAATCACCCGTGGCCGTAGTGGCTGCCGGTGCTGCCTGTTCCGCCGCTATGGCGAAAGATGCCATAAACGAAGAGAACAAGGCCCAAACCAAACCCAAAAAACATCTTTTCTTCATCCCTTTCCTCCTTTCTTTCTAATTTTACCCAATAAAACGGGACTTAGGCGATGATTACTATTTGGCGGGAAAAGATTTGTCAAGAAATATTTCTTCGTGATATAAAAGATATAATTTTTAGGAAAGGAGTAGCGATGGAGGATCTATTTTTGCAAGCAAAGAAGGCAATTGTAGGTGGCGTTAATTCTCCCGTGCGCGCCTTTGGTGCCGTAGGAGGAACACCGATATTTATAAGCTACGCTCGAGGGGCAAAGATCTATGATACCCAAGGGAAAGAATATATCGATTACGTTCTCTCCTGGGGACCTGCCATCTTAGGTCATGCATATCCAACCGTAATTGAGGCGGTTATAGAGACGGCAAAAAAAGGCACCACCTTCGGGGCCCCTACCGTTCTTGAAACTAAACTCGCCGAAGTCATTGAGGAGGCCATCCCCTCCATAGAACTCCTTCGTTTTGTAAGTTCGGGAACAGAAGCGGTGATGAGTGCCATAAGACTCGCGCGAGGCTACACGGGAAGAGACAAGATTATCAAATTTGAGGGTTGCTACCATGGTCACGCCGACTCCCTTCTCGTGAAAGCCGGCTCCGGTGTGGCCACGTTCGGTATCCCCGGAAGTCCCGGTGTCCCCAGGAAACTCGCAGAGCTTACCATTACCGTTCCCTACAATGACCTTTCCGCGGTAGAATCCATCGTCACCAACGAGGGAGAAAAAATAGCCTGTATCATCGTAGAACCCGTGGCAGGTAACATGGGCGTAGTTTTGCCCGAGGAAGGTTTTTTAGAGGGTTTGAGAAGAATTTCCAGGGAAAGGGGAATTCTTCTCATCTTCGATGAGGTAATCACCGGTTTTCGCTTCCATTACGGTGGTTACCAAAACCTCATTGGCATCAAACCGGACATCACCTGCCTTGGCAAAATTATCGGAGGTGGTTTACCCGTGGGTGCCTTCGGGGGGAAAAGAGAAATCATGGAGATGCTCGCTCCCATAGGTCCTGTCTACCAGGCAGGGACCCTCTCCGGTAATCCCCTTGCTATGGCAGCCGGCATCGCAACCTTAAACACCCTCCGAGAAAAAAGGGAAGACTACCCCTTACTCATAGAAAAGACGGCATACCTATGTCATGAGATGGAAGGAATTTTTGCCGCGAAAGGAATCCCCTGTCAGATAAACCAGGCTGGCACCATGTTCACCGCCTTTTTCACCGATAAAAGGGTTAAAAACTATGAGGATGCCACAGGCTGTGATCTCTCTCTCTTTCGCCGATACTTCCACGGCATGCTTGCCCGAGGCATCAACCTGGCACCTTCCCCGTTCGAAGCAGCCTTTCTTTCCTTTGCCCACAACGGGGATGATATAGCAAGAACCCTTACGGCTTGTGAAGATACCTTAAGGAATATGTAGTAAATGAACGAGAAAGAAGGGGAAATTTATCTTTTGACCACGGGCGAAAAAGTAACCTCGCTTGTTCCTTACCGTTTTCCTACAGAGGAATACTTGAAAGCCTTTGAGGAAGAATCCGCACCTTTCCTTTTCTACTATAGCATCGGGGAGAAGGGTGTGAAGGAAGTCTCCTTTACCCGAGGTTCCTTTCTGAAAGAAGCGCTCCGGGCGGCGAACTTAATCAAAGCCCACAACATCCCGGTGAAAGGCCGCATCATCCACGGTTTTTCCTGTAATCACCCCTACGACCTTATTTTGCGATTGGCGGAAATACTTACGGCCACGGTGGGTGTCACTGTTAATTGGCAAGCCGACAGTGAAGAAAGGCTGATCTATAAAACGAAGATAAGCGGTGCCAAACTCTTCTTTTACGACGAAGGATTTAAAGACAAAGCCTTCGCCATCAGGTCCGCTCTGACGGGGGTGGAATTTTTGCCCGTTGAGACGATCCATGACTCCCCGAGCGATGTTTTTCCTTTCCCTCCCCTTTCCTATAATGACGAAAAGACAATCATCTTTACCTCGGGGACCACGGGGAACCCAAGAGGGGTAATTCTTTCTCATTTAAATTATCTTACGAATAGACTGACCTTTGAGGATTACTTCAGTCTAACCTCGGAAGAGGAAATGGAACTTTTTCTCGTCAACCCTTTACATCATACCAATTCTTCAGCACTTACGGACTGGGCCATGCGTCATAAAAATGCCGTCCTCCACCTTGCACAGAGATACACCACTTCCTTCTGGTCGCTTCTCGCCGCAAAAGTGGTCAAAAGAAGGGGGCTGTTTATCACCTCCCTGGTGCCCCGCCATTTCGATTTCCTCGAAGAATTGGCCACAAAAAAGAAACTCCCCCTCCCTTATGAGGATTTATTCAACGCCTTGAGTCAGGTAGAAATTCTTGTCGGTTCCGCCCCGGTGGGTCCGAAAACGGTGAAAAACGTCTTTCATTTTGCCGGCCACCCACCACTTATTCGTTTCGGCTCCACTGAAACGTGTCTTGAGGTTATGGCTATTCCCCGGACTTTGAAAGAAAAGGAGATACTGGCTTCCTTTGAACGGGGGTTTAACTACCACTTAAGGGGCGAAAAAATGCCCGGTTACTATATCGGAAGACCCCATTTTCCCTTTACGGCAGTTAAAATCGTAAAATCCCTCGATCCAGAAAGTAAGGATTTTCTCAAGCAATGCCCATTGGGGGAACCGGGATATTTTATAACCCGTGGCGGTAACGTCATGATCGGTTACGTAGGGGATGAAGAGGGTACCCGGTCGGTGATGCAAGGTGGGTGGTACATCGGCTTGAGAGATATGGGTTTTGCCTTACCAGCCGAAGATGGCGAAATAGACTATTATTTCGTCGGTCGTGATTCAGCGATGCTCATCCGGGGAGGAGCAAACTACTCCTACGAACAGATAGCTGCCGACCTTGTCAAACTCATTGAAAAAGAATTTTCCCTTCCTTCTGAAGCGTTTAAACTGGCCGTGGTAGGAATACCTGTGGGAAGCGAACATGAGGAAAGTTGCGTGGTAACCATCGAGCTTTCTCCGGAAGCGGAAAAAAAGAGAGAGAACCTTGAGCAGAAATTGCTCGCTGTGGCTTCCCTTAAGCTGCCAAAGGGTTTCCGGCCAGACTACTTAAGGTTCGGTAAAATACCCTTGAACTTCAAGGGAGCGGTTCTTTACTCCCAATTGAAAAAGGAAGTCTATACCCATCTTCAATCCCAAGGAATACTCCTACAGGGGGGAAAATGATCAGCCAAAATAAGGGCAAACTCCTCCCCCTTAATCTCTTCGTGATTTTTCTCTTTTTCCTCTCCTCACCTGCCTTTTCATCACCGCCAGTCGTTAAGGTCGGTGTTTCGTCCATGATTACCCCTGTAGATACGGTAAAATACTATCAAGACATAATCGATTATCTCGCCTCATATATAAAAGAACCCCTCAAAATGGTCCATCGGCGGACCTACGCAGAAATGGACCACCTTTTAGAGAAAGGGGAAGTTAAAATTGCCTTCATTTGTTCCGCACCCTACGTAACGGACCGGGAGCGCTTTGGCGTGGAACTTTTAGTTGCCCCCGTAGTAGACGGCAACCCCTTTTACCATTCCTACATCATCGTCCACAGAGAAAGTCCAATTAGAACCTTTTCTGAACTGAGGGGAAAGCGCTTTGCCTTTACCGATCCCAATTCCAATTCGGGCAAGCTCTATCCCACTTACCTTGTAAAGAAAATGGGTTTTACTCCTAATGAATTTTTTTCAAGTATTTCTTATAGTTACAGTCATAACAAATCCATCGAATGGGTGGCAAAAAAAATAGTCGATGGGGGAGCGGTAGACAGTCTTGTCTACGACCATATGATGGCTACAGCTTCACCCTATGTGAACGAAACAAAGGTTATCAAACGATCACCACCCTTTGGCAGTCCACCCGTGGTAACCGTAAGAAGCATCGACCCCGGGCTCAAGAAAAAAATCAAACAGGCGCTTCTCAATATGCATCGAACGGATAAGGGAAAATCCATTCTTGCCTCCATGATGATTGACCGATTTGTCGAAGTACCCGATAGTAATTACGACACAATTAGAAAAATGGAAAAGGAAATCGAGGAAAAGGCTACTATTTCGGTTAAGATAAGGGACCAATCTACTGTCTACTTTGGCTTGCTTCCCCGAGACAATCCTCGTCTCACGTATGAAAAGTACCAGCCTCTCTTAGACTACCTTGCCTCAAAAACCCCCTACCGTTACGAGTTGGTATTAAAAAAAGATTATAAAGATACCGTTAGGGCATTAGGTACAGGAGAAATGGACGTAGCCTTATTGGGACCCATTACTTACCTTGAAGCTTATAAAGCCTATCGCGTCCGTTGCCTTTTAAGACCGAAAGGAAGCAGCGGGATGGGCACAATGAAGAGCGTCTTTATTACAAAAGAATCTTCTTCCATAAAATCTATCTCCGATATTAGAGGGAAAAGCGTTGCCTTTGCTTCCATCAAATCTACCACGGGCAATCTCATCCCCCGTCACCTCTTGGCCACCCACGGAATCCACTTAAGCGACCTCAAAAACTACACCAACTTCGATTACCACGATTCTGTTGTCAAAGCCGTGCTGCGGGGACAGTATGATGTGGGTGCGGTAAGGGACGTTGTGGCCAATAAATATATGAAATCTGGACTTTTTGTCATTGCCACCTCGGCATCATTACCCACGGGACCGTTGGTGGCACGCAAAGACCTACCCTCAGAAATTACAGATACTATTAAGAAGATCCTCCTTGCTCTTGATCCCCAGAACGGAGAAGATAGGAAGGCTTTAGAGCGTCTTGACGAGGAATTAAAACAAGGGTTCATCGAAGCAACGGATAAAACCTATGACGATATTAGAGAGAAAATCAATGTTATTCCCAAAACCTGCGGTGTAGGATGTCACCCCAAATTAAAATTATGAATAAGTTTCGCTACAGCATTAAGTACAAATTCATTCTCTTTACTACTTTTGCTATCATTATTTTCATGAGCATTATCGGCTATATTGCTGTTATTCGTGAGAGAAATACCCTTCTTTTTGAGATAGAACGCCAAGGAAAGCTCTTGGGTGCCACCTTGGCCGCCCCCGTTATAAACGATCTCGTCTATGAGAAATTAGGATTGGTAGAGGAAGGGGGACTCCTTGATAATTACCTCATGGAACTTTATAATCGTAAAGAAGCAAATCTAATTTACATTGCTATTCTCGATGAGCAGGGCAAAGTAATATCCCATAACAACATAAGTGAATACGGTAAAAAATATACCGATCCCTTAACCGTGGCCACAGCTAAATCAGACCAAGTGATGATCAAGCGCATACGCTCAGGTGAACATGAAGCCCTTGATTTCGGTATCCCTCTTACCATCGGGAAAAAGCGTTGGGGCAGTTTGCGATACGCCATCTCCCTGGAAAAAGTAGAACAGGAAATATCGTCCACCTTAAAAAGAATTATCGCCTTGACTGTTGGGTTTCTCATCATCGGCTTTGGTATCATCCTCCTTTTGACCAAACGCTTCATCGGCCCCATTACCGAACTGGTGAATACCATGGAAAAAGCAAGAGGCGACTTTCTGGATATTAAGGTAAAAGTGCAGGGTAACGACGAGATAGCCATTTTGGGGCAGCGGTTCAACAGCATGATTGAACGGATCAAACTGACCAATGAAAAATTAGTCCAATCGGAAAAGCTGGCCTCTATCGGGATTCTCGCTGCCGGTGTTGCCCATGAGATTAACAACCCCTTGGGGGGTATCTTCAATTGCTTAGAAATGTTAAAAAAGGACGGTGCCAACCCCGAATCGCGGAAAAAGTATTTAGAATTAGTGGAGGAGGGACTGGAGCGAATAGAAAACACGGTAAACAAACTCCTCTGGATCTCCCGCAAGGGCAGTCATACACCACAGGATTTAAATATAAGAGACAATGTAGAGAGTGTCTATGCTTTACTGGAATACAAAATTAAAAAAGCGAAAATCCTCTTCCAAAACGAAATTGACAACCATCTCCATTTTCGATTCGATATGCATGACCTACAACAACTCTTTCTCAATCTCTTTATCAATGCCATCCATGCCATGCCAGAGGGGGGTGTGCTTACGGTGAAGGGCTACCGGGCAAACAACCATGTGTGTCTTGAAGTTATCGATACCGGTTCCGGTATCCCGCCGGAAGATCGAAGTAAAATTTTTGACCCCTTTTTCACTACAAAGCCCCCCGGAGAAGGAACAGGGTTAGGTCTTTGGCTTACTTACGAAATAGTGAGAACCTATGGCGGCGAAATTAATGTATTAAGTGAAATTGGACAGGGTAGCAACTTTATTTTACGTTTTCCGGAGATTAAAAATTCATGAAAACTATCCTGCTTATTGAAGACGATCGAATCATGCGGATTAGTCTCGAAGATGCCCTTAAGGGGAAGGGCTATGCCGTCCTGAGCTGTGAAACGGGCAAAGAAGCTCTTCGTCTTTTTCGTACCACAAACTGTGATGCCCTAATCACTGATTTTCGTCTCCCTGACATGGATGGTTTCGAAATCATAAAAGAAATTTCAAAAAGCAGCGACACACCGGTAATCATCATCACCGCCTACGGTACCATCAAAGATGCTGTGGAGGCCATGAAGCTCGGTGCCTTCGATTACCTTACGAAACCTTTCGCGCTTGATGAACTCTTCATGCTTCTGGAACGGGCCCTTGAGGTAAGAGGGTTAAGGGAAGAAAACATCAGACTCAAAAAAGACCTTCAGCAACAGTACAACGAGAGAAACATCATTGGAGAAAGTAATGCGATCAAAAAGGTTGTTTCTCTCATTGAAAAGGTTGCTGCCTCCGATGCCACAGTCCTCATTCAGGGAGAAAGTGGTACCAGAAAAGAACTTGTAGCCCATACAATCCACTACAAAAGCAATAGGCGAGATAAACCTCTCATCAAGGTTAATTGTGCTGCCCTTCCAGAAAGTCTCATAGAGAGCGAATTGTTCGGCTATGAAAGAGGGGCCTTTACCGGTGCCGTAAAAAGAAAACCAGGTCGTTTTGAAACGGCCGATGGGGGCACTATTTTCCTTGATGAAATTGCTGAACTTCCTCTCAGCACCCAGGCAAAGATTCTCCGCGTCATTCAGGAAAAACAATTCGAACGGTTAGGTGCAACGGTAACAATCCATAGTGATGTTCGGATTATTGCGGCCACAAACAAGGTACTGGAGGAAGAGGTGAAGGCGGGGCGATTCCGTGAAGACCTTTTTTGGCGTTTAAACGTCGTTCCCATCTTTATGCCTCCCTTAAGGGAACGCAGGGAAGATATTCCCCTCTTCGTGGAATTTTTCACCGAAAAGTATGGCAAACTTTTCAGAAAAAACATTCGCTTTTCCCAGGAGGCTGTTGAAGCTCTCTTGAATTATAATTTCCCCGGTAATGTGCGGGAACTGGAAAACATAATCGAGCGAGCCATAATTTTCTCTTCATCCGGACGGATCGAGAAGAATGATTTATCCTCTTTCTTCAGTATTAAAGAAGGTCAAACAACGGCTTTGCATTTAGCCGATGTGGCTGCAGAAGCGGAAAAAAATCACATTATTAAGATTCTAAAAGCCACAGGGGGAAACAAAACCAAAGCTGCAGAACTTCTCGGCATCAGCCGGAAAACACTCTGGGAGAAAATGAACCTTTACGGTATTAAATTTTGAATTACTTCCCAAAACTGCAGATGGGATAACGGCAAACCTTACACCTTCGACAAAGACCGCCATAACCGAGCTCGGCCAATTCTCTCCTCCCTATCCTTTCGCCGATAAGCACCCGAGGAAGAACAAGGTCAAAAACGGTTGTTTCTGCATACATTCCACAGGCAGGGATGCCCAAAATAGGAATGGTTGGGGAGCCCTCGAGATAGGCAATGAGGAACATCGCCCCAGGTAGGACGGGAGTGCCATAGGTAATATCTACAGCTCCCAAATCCTGGATAGCATTACGGGTTACGTCGTCAGGATCGACAGACATCCCTCCGGTGGTGATTAGGAGATCCACCCCCGCCTTCACCATTTTGCTTAGTTCCTCTCTGATGAAGGTTTCATCGTCGGGGGCAAAAGAAAGGGCTTTTACTTCTCCCCCTAAGGCTTCTATTTTCCTCGTGATTACAGGAGCAAAGGCATCCTTTATTCTTCCATAGTAAACTTCGTTCCCCGTGATTACAACCCCCGCTTTCGGTTTCCTCATTTTCTTTACTGCAACTATACCACCAACTCTCCGAGCTATACAGACAGCCTCCTCCACAATCCCCCGCTTAATCACCAGGGGAATCGCCCTTGTGGCAGCAACGACCTCACCCTCTTTCACCGGACTGTAACTGTGGAGTGTAGCACACATAACCTCACCCAACATATTGAATTCAAAGAGAGCATCTCTTTTAACCTCGAGAAGACCGTCGTAAGTGGCAATGATTTCTATTTTCCCTTCCCTGGGCGATCCCTTGATTTTTACCCCTTCTCCCATTAGAGCCGTGGCCAGGGCATAAGCTGCATCATCTTCATGCATTTCATTATCCCCTATTGTAAGGACGAACAGATGCTCCTTACCCAGTCTCTTGAGATGGGGAATATCTTCTTCTCTTACAATATGACCCTTCAAGAAGGCTGCCCCTTTGAATTCACCCACCCTAATTTCGGTGATATCATGGGCAAGAACGCAACCTATGGCTTCATGGAGGGGTATTTTCGAAAATTTGCCGTTTATACTACCCGTGAGATCATTACACATACCACTAAACCTCGCTATCGGGAAATAAGTTTTTAAATTTTGCATCTACCATCTCTTGGATACCTGCTTCCAGGGCCATAAACTGCATAAGCAGGAAACGGGCCCGCGGGGTTAATGCCGTTCCTCCCCCGTACCGACCTCCAGTCTTACTTTCCACCAATGGAAATCCCAAGCGCTTCTCCATCGCCTTTATGTATCCCCAAGCTTTCCGGTAAGTGATGGCCATTTCTCGGGCAGCACGGTTTATAGAGCCATGTTTTTCGATAGCAAGAAGAAGCATTTTTCGACCACTACCAAAAACGGGACGATCATCAATCTCTATCCATAATTTTGACTTCACCTTAATAGCCATCGTCTTAAACGTTATGGGAGAATTGCATAACGCAAGATGAAAAAGAATCTTTGTTTAACAACTCATAGTAACCCATTCCGGCGCAAGGTTTGCAGTAGACTTTCCCTCCCCTTTTCACTTCCCTTGCATCTTGAACGTATTCGCCACAACAGTCGCATTTCACCCTTCTTTTAGGTCTTCCCGGCAAATCCTCAGGTCTCAAAAGCACTTTTACTTCCATTATTTCAAACAGTTCCTCATCGGACATTATTTTATAAGCCTCTATCTGCGCTTTATATTTGTCTTCTATGTCAGGAAAATAGAACCTTGCTTTATCCCTGGCCTCTTCCTTTGCCAATACTCTCACGGCGTAATTTCTATGAATATTTACGAACGTAGCTGCCATCTTGCCATAATCCATAAATTTCATGGTGCGATGACCGAGGCTACAACCTGTTACAGACTGTACGGCATCGGTAGCACAACGGTCCATCTCTACAAAGACAAGGATATTTTTTCTGTCTCTCCCTTTAGGCTCATAAACCCCGATTTCCCTGAGCCCCAGAAGGGACATCCGCACTCCCAAAACCTGCCCCGGACACAGATGACCGTGTATCTTTACCGATTCACAAAGTAACGCCGAAAAATCCATCTTTCCATCCATGTATTTTTATTTTAATAATTCGAATTCAAAGGGACTTACGCCTTTAAAACCAATCTCCACCTGTATAGCCGTCCTTCTGCAGAACTCCACGCAAAGACCACAATAAACGCAGAGGGCGCTTTGGTGTAATAATACTTTCTTACCCGCATGCGTACCAATCTTAAGGGCTCCTGTAGAACAGGCACCAACGCAAGCAAAGCAATGGTCACAATCATCATTTACCTGCAAGGAAAAGTAGTAGTGCTTTAAGTAAAGTTTACGCACTTCTCTGGGAATTCGCGCAAAAACACGATTCAGCAAAGTCCGTTTCAAAGGAACTTCCTTTATAGAATAGGCGTAAGAATCTTTGTGCCGGTGGGTTTTGATCCAGTTTGCTAACTCTACGAAAGTTCTCCTCTGCACTGCGGTGAAAAAATCGCGCCTGCCGTAGGGAACTTCTTCAAAGTCTAAATTATCCTCGTTCTCGATAATTTTTATCCGGGAAGAAAAAGAAAAGGATAATTTTTCCTCCATTTTATCCATAAGCTCTTTTAAGAAAGGGACAACTACTGCCTTTTCGCAACTCTGACAGGAGGAAACGTCTATCTGTATAACCTTATCGAACAAAAAAGCTAAGGAAAGGAGTCTCTCCTCCGAAAGATAACCTACGCAGGGTAAAGTAACATGCCCCCGTTTACCCTTTTTCTCTTTACAGGATAGCACCGGTGATGAAACTTTCTTCTCTATCTCCTTTAGGCTAGCGAAAAACTGAAAGAACTTTTCCTCATCAAGTGAAAGGGCTTCGGTAGGGCAAAGGGATGTACATAATAAACACGAATTGCACTTATCCTTTTGGATAAATAAATCATCTCCGATATTTATGGCCTGTGCCGGACAGAAAGAAATACAGCGGCTGCAGCTGCTCCGATTAAAGCGCATACGGAGGCATCTCGAGCGGTCGATAAAGACGATACCATCTCTAACACTATTTGCTATTATTGGCGTCTCGAACAATTAAGTTCCT
>Ga0315298_1004103_pt1 | contig 22227 bp, 19 predicted proteins | sample WHS_1_MG_FD_203077 | JGI IMG/M metagenome (GOLD analysis project Ga0315298, IMG submission 203077) | Extremophilic microbial mat communities from Washburn Hot Springs, YNP, Wyoming, USA - WHS_1_MG | ecosystem: Environmental > Aquatic > Thermal springs > Hot (42-90C) | place: USA: Wyoming...
AGGGTGGTTCTTTCAACCTAATAAGGCTTCAAAGACACGAGTGTAGATTCGTGCCGCACGGATCATCGAATCAATCGAAACGTACTCGTCTGCGGAGTGGATGTTCCCTCCTCGGGGGCCGAATAAAACCGTAGGAATTCCTTTGTCTGCGACCAAGAGATTGGCATCCGACACCGACTTTCCGAAGCCCACGGTCAATAGCTTCGAAGTTTCTTCATGGTAGGCCTGCTGGAGGCTCCGCACGATCACTTCATCTCTTGCTACTACATAGGGCGGATAATACGGATCCTTTCTTCGCACGGTGAGTTTTCCCTTCAAACCAGTTATGGTGCCCAGGTGTTCGAGATCCAAGGCGACTTGATCTGCGGTCTCCGGTGGAACGAGATGCCTGCTCCAAAGAAATGAACAGGATTCCGGAATCGATAGAGAGTAAGTCTCGGAACCTCCCTGGATTCTAAGGACGCAATGGGTTCCCGTTCCCATGATGTCATGTTTCGCGCGAGGTAGCTGATCGAGATGGTTGATCAATTTGGCTGCCTCCCCAATGGCATTGATGCCAGACTGGGGATGTGAGGCATGACCGCCTTTCCCCTGGAGGTGAATTTCAAACAGGACTTTACCAGGCCCTCCGATAACTATCTCGTCGTCGTGCGGCTCGGCCAGGAGGGCCATATCCGCTTTCAGCGGGCTCTTCACAAAAGCTTTCGCCCCCAGCGAAAGCGCTTCTTCGTCCACCAACCCCGCGAAAAGGAGTTCTCCCCGCGAAAGAGCGCGACTTCTATCTATAGCCTCTATCGCGGCCAGAAGCGCAACGAGTCCTGCTTTCATGTCGCAGGCACCCAACCCAAACAGATTTCCGTTTTCGACGACGGGGATCAAAGGGTCCCGTGACCAATCTCCTGCAGCCTGTACCGTGTCGAGATGCCCGCCCACAAGAATCGAAGGGCCCTTTCTGCCGAAAGCCCTCCTTCCCACCACGTTTTTCCTTTCCTGATCCACTTCTTGAAAATCAACTTCAAAACCGAACCTCTTAAGAATAGAACCTACCCAATCCGCCAACCTCTCTTCATTCCCTGTCGGACTCGGGATTCGGATCGCCTCTTTTAATTGTTCGATACACCAGTTACCGTCGACGACTTTTTCAATCATAGACTTTTCCCATGCTCTCAAGATCGGCCCAACTCTCCCACTCGGAGGCCCCTTCTAAGAATCGACCGAGAGATTCGACAACGGAAAGGCAATTTTGCTGTGGCGAAGGCTCAGTTTCGCGAACAACTCTGCCATCGCGACGCTCGTGAACGCAGGATCGATGACCGGGACGGCGTATCGGGCCTGGACTGGAACACCATAGCCTGCCAGGCCAAGGCAGCCGAGGATGATCATATCGGCTCCATCTTCATGGATAGCCTTTCCGCTCGCCTCCATCAACCTTCCGATCGTCACATCAGGAGAGGTTCTCAAATCGAGGACTCCCATGTCAAGGGATCGCACCGATACGAGCTTCAACCGCTCCCATCCAGATTCCTTGATCCGCATGGCAACTCTTGAAACATTTTCTTGGAGGGTGGTGATCAGAGAGAATTTTCGACCCACCATCCCCGCCAAAGCCAAAGCCGCCTCCCCTGGACCGATCACAGGGATGTCAACCAGTTGGCGGGCTGCGTGAAGGCCTGGATCGCTGAAACAGTAAATCACCACGGCATCAAATCCATCTTCCTTGGCTCGGATGACTTCCTTCAGAACTTCCGGGGCAGCTAAAACTTCGTCGACACTCGATTCGATTGCCCTCGGTCCTTGTTTAATGCAATCTACAGCGATTCGGGTGTCTCGGCTTACAGCGGAAGACAACATGATTTCCCTCTGGTCAAGGGTCGTTCGGTCCATCCCGGCATTGGGAATGACAACTTTCACTCGTATCATAGAGATCTCTCCTCAGGCTCTTCTGAAAAGAAGTGGCAAGCCACCCAGTGATCCTCTTTCCTCTTCTTCAAGAAAGGCATCTCCCGGCGGCAGATCTCATTCGCGGCAAAACACCGTTCCGCAAAATGGCATCCCTCCCCTTCCCAGCTGGCACGGCTTACCTCTCCCTTGAGGATAATCTTTTGTGGCTTCGCGCGGGGATCCGGATTCGGGATCACCGAAATGAGCGCCTTCGTGTAAGGATGAAGGGGAGAAGAAAAGAGGTCTTTTTTAGAAGCCAGTTCGACGATCCTTCCCAAATACATGACCGCCACACGATCGCAGAGATGTTTCACAACCTTGAGATCATGGGAGATGAAAATATAGGCCAGATGGTATTTCTCTTGGATCTCCTTGAGTAGATTGAGAATTTGGGCCTGGATGGAAACGTCTAAAGCCGAAACCGGTTCGTCACAAACGATTAGCTTAGGCTCCAAACAGAGCGCCCGGGCGATACCTATCCGCTGCCGCTGGCCCCCGCTGAATTCATGGGGGTATCGTCTTATCCACTCGGCATTGATGCCAACGTCCGAGAATATCCTCAGAATTCTCTCCTCCCGTTCTCTTTTCGTCGTTGCGATCTTGTGGACATCCAACGCTTCCCCAACGATGTCACAGGCGCGCATCCGAGGGTTCAGGGAGGCGAAGGCATCTTGAAAAATGAGTTGGACATTTTTTCGGTAAGCCTTCAACTCCTCCGCGTTCAATGAAAAAAGACTGCGTCCTTCAAATAGAATATCCCCAGCCGTGGGTTTGATCAGATTCAGGATCAGTTTCCCTGTTGTCGATTTTCCACACCCACTTTCTCCTACAAGGCCGAAAACCTCTCCCGGGTTCAGACCAAAACTGATCCCATCTACCGCTTTGACCACGTATCCCTGGCGTTTGAGAATTCCTTTTTGGATCTCAAAATGTTTTCTTAAATCCTTCACTTCGAGGAGGGCCGTTCCCATTCGTCCCTTCTTCCTTGCCTTCGCCTTCTAAAACTCCAGCCAACATCTGGTCGCAACAGAATCCGTCTTCTTTAGGACGGGCCTTTTCTCTAAACAGATCGGTTGGACATATCGACATCTTGGGCCAAAAATGCATCCTTGAGGAATCCGCGTGAGGCTGGGCACGGTTCCCGGAATGGCATCCAGCCTTTCTTTGTCTTCGTCAAGTTTTGGGATCGCGTCAAGAAGGGCCAAAATATAGGGATGACACGGTTTTGTGAGCATCGAAAGGGTGTCGCCCATACTGAGAATCTCGCCTCCGTACATCACAGCCATCCGTTCCGTCATCTCGGCAACCACGCCCATATCATGGGTAATGAGCAAGATGGCCGTCTTGTAGCGGTCCCGGACATCCTTGAGCAGATCGAGAATCTGCGACTGAATCGTGACGTCGAGGGCTGTGGTGGGCTCGTCGGCAATGAGCAGTTCAGGGTTACAGGCCAAAGCCATGGCAATCATCACCCTTTGCTTCATTCCGCCGCTGAGCTGGTGGGGGTATTCCTTGATTCGTTTGGAGGCGTTAGGGATACGAACGATCTCGAAGAGTTCCTCCGCCTTTCGGAGGGCTTCTCTTTTGTCCATTTTTCCGTGGTAGACCAGGCTCTCGGCAACCTGTTCTCCAATCGGAAGGACAGGGTTAAGAGACGTAGCAGGGTCTTGAAAGATCATGGAAATCCGATTTCCCCGGATCTGCCGAAGCTCCTGTCTCGATTTCGTCAAAAGGTCTTCTCCCTTGAATCGGATGCGGCCCCGAGTAATCTTTCCGGGGGAACGAACCAATCGAAGAATAGAGAGGGCTGTCACGGTTTTCCCGCTTCCAGACTCCCCCACCAAACCTAAGATCTCACCGGCCCGAAGGGTCAGCCCTACATCACGGACAGCATGAACAGTTTTTGTAGGGGAAAAAAAACAGACGCTCAGATCGTCTATCTCAAGGAGCGGCATCTGGTGATCCGCTTTTTTACTGCTGTCTGACATCGAAAACATCCCTCAGGCCGTCCCCTAACAAATTAAATCCTAACACCGTCAAGGCAATCGCAAGTCCTGGAAACATCGCCACATGAGGGGCACTTCTCAGAAAACCTCTCGCGTTGCTCAGCATGACCCCCCATTCTGCCTCTCCCGGCTTCGCCCCAAGGCCGAGGAAGCCCAGGCCAGAAACAACCAATATGGAATTGCCTATTGTGAGCGTGGCCAAGACGACAATCGGTGCAAGGCAGTTTGGAAGGATGTGCTTGAGAAGAATCTTCGTGGAACTTTGGCCGATGACGCGTGCAGCTTCAACATATTCCGCTTCTTTGACACTCAGAACAGACCCTCGCGTCAGCCTTGAAAAACGAGGTATGGAAGCGAGTCCCACAGAAAGGATGGCTCCCTCCAAACCAATTCCAATGATGGCCACGAAAAGGAGTGAAAGAAGCAAGGTCGGAAAGGCCATGACCGTATCCATGATCCTCATCAAAAGGATATCCAAAACCCCTCCGCAATACCCGGATAGGGCCCCGATGGCCACCCCTATGGTTCCTCCTATCACAATCACAAGAAGACCGATCAGCAAGGAAGTCCTGGCTCCCCAGATAATCCGGCTGAGAATGTCCCGTCCCAGTTCATCGGTACCGAGCCAATGTTTGGCACTCGGTTTCTGAAGTACCGCATCAAGATGTTGCTCAGCAGGGTCATATCGCGTGAGCAAAGGGGAAGCCAGGGCGATCACCACAAAAAAAGTGACCAGGATACCACCGACGACTACGAGTTTATTTTGGCGGAACCGATCCATCGAACTCAACGCTGCACCCTCATCGCTCGTATTTGATCTTTGGGTCGAGGTACGTGTAAACAATATCGACGATGAAGTTAATCATTACGAACAGAACGACAATCAAAAGGATGGACGCTTGAACCACCGGATAATCTCTCCGGCTGATGGCATCCACAAGTAACCGTCCCAGACCCGGATAAACGAAAACCGTCTCCGTCAAAACGGCGCCACCCAAAAGATAACCGAACTGCAAGGCGATAATGGTAATGATAGGAATCAGAGCGTTACGGAGGCCGTGCTTCCAGATGATTACACGTTCGGGCAATCCTTTCGCCTCAGCCGTGATGATGTAGTCCTGCCGAAGGATCTCGAGCATGCTGGAACGGGTCATCCGGGCAATAATCGCGAGAGAATTCCCAGCCAAGGCAAACCCAGGAAGGATCAGATGGAGGAAGCTCCCGGTCCCCGTGGCAGGAAGAATTCCCAGGTAAACCGAAAATATGAGAATGAGAAGCAGGCCCACCCAAAAAATCGGCATGGAGATTCCGACGATCGAAATCGCCATCACCAGGATATCCGTCAACGAGTTTTGCTTGACCGCCGAAAGAATTCCCATGGGAATTCCAGCCACCACCGACAAAACGATGGCAAAAAGGGAAAGGAGAAACGTGTTGAGAAAACGCTCCAAGACGAGCGGTAGGATCGCATCTCCAAACACGAGGGAGCGCCCGAGGTCACCCCTGAGGAGCCTGCTCAACCAGATTCCATATTGGACAAATAGATTCTGATCCAGCCCCATGGATCTTCGCATCATCTCAATATCGCTTTTCGGAACTCCAGGCCCCGCAAGCAACTCCGCTGGGTCTCCGGGTACCAAGTGGATGATCAGAAAGACCACCATCGAGGCGAGAAGCAACGTGGCTAAGATCGCAATGAACCTTCTCAGAAGAAAACGCATTCAGGATTTCCCAAGAGGATCAGATAGAGCCTTTCCCCTGCTGCTGCAAAAATCGCTTCAAAAAAGGGGCCCCGGCGAAGGCGCCAAGGAGGCCTTGGAGCGGCACCTAAGGAAACAAAATACCCGCCTCGGCCAACTCTGTCGAATTTCACTCATGGTGAAGCCTGTGATAGCCCTACAGACGTCAACGAAGCTCCCTTGACAAAGGGCCTCCAGGCCGTCCTCTTCGGGGTTCCGTCATGGAACGGGCGGGTTTTCTCAAGTCTCCCACCATCTTCTGGGATCCTTGTTCAAGACCTCGGACCCTTCTTTCGTAACGAGGACCTCGTCCTCGATTCGACATCCTCCATGTGGGGTTCGATAAAGGCCCGGCTCAATGGTTAGGACCATCCCTTCTTTCAGAAGGGTCTTGTCCCCCTTCGCCAAACAGGGAGGCTCATCCGTCCCAAGACCGATCGCATGGCCAAGGTATGTTCCAGGCCCTCCGTAGGCGGCTGTGTGGTTCGCACCTAACCCCTCCTGGAGGGCAATCTGACCTGTTACGGCTTCGAGATCCTCAGCCTTGATCCCAGGTCGTGTTTGAGCTATGGCCTCGTCGAGCATCCTCAGGGTGATCTCGAGAAGCCTTCTCTGCTCAGGGCTACTCTTGCCTACCACCGTCGATCGGCACACATCGATCATGTAATTCCGGTAGCGACCATTGATCTCCATATGAACCATGTCGCCTTCCTCGATGATTTTCTCTGAATAGGGAAGGTGATCGTAAGGTTCCTTCGACCGGTCTCCCGACTGACAGGTCGCGAAGGGTCGATCCACTCCCTGCTCCTTAAGACCAACCATAATCGAAGCTGCCACGTCAACTTCTCGCACACCTGGTTTGAGCATCTCCTTGACCTGCCGACATACCTGGTCCGCAATCTCAGCCCCTTTTCTTAGAAGGAAGATCTCGTAGTCGCTTTTGACAGCCCTCAGATTCATCACAACATCATCAGAAGCAAAGAACCTCACGCCCGGAAGCTCCCTTAAAAGATCCTCGTAAAGGCTAATCGGCAGAATATCCGTGCCCACAATGCCCAGGTCCCCTCTTCCCAGGCCTTTCTCCCTAAGCACGCTTCCCGTTTGGTGAATCAGATCGTTGTGAAAGCGAATATCCTTGATCACGATTTCTTTCTCGTAAAAAGGGGTTGTCACGAGGAGGACGGGCGGCTGATCAAGAGGAAGGAGGAGAAAAGAGAATCCCCTCCCCTTGAAGCTGTACCTTCGCGGATGCCCTGGCAACAAAGGAACGTGATTAGCCAGATACTGGAGGTCCCCGGTTCTTTCCGGACCCTTTCCCACCACCAGGAGCCCGTCCAATCCCCTTTCAGAAATGATCTCTCGACAGCGCCGTTGGCGGGCCTCTATCTCTCGAATCAATTCGGGTTCCATCTCGTTCCCTTCTTATCTCGAGGCTTCTATTTCTTGTACTCCGTCACCGAAGCGCAAAAAGGATCGCCCTCGAGAATATTCTCCTTGGGCGTATAGGAGAGATTGGAATTGTATCCCTCCCGAATCGCCGGATCGACGTCGCAGTAAAGCCTTCCAATTTCGTTCCACCCCTTTTCGATCCAAAGGCTGGCAAACGTGCAGCTTTCCGTCCGGCTGTACTTTTTCGTTCCGTCAAACTGTGCCTGGGGACTCCAGCCCTGGGCAATCGGCATGTCATAGAAGCGGTCAAGGTTTTCCATGGTCAGCTCCCCCCCGGCTTCCTTGACTCGCCTTGCGATCTCTCTTCCTCTTTCGAGCCCAAAAGCCCGGATGGCCTTCCGGATAACCTCTTTGGCCTCCTCGCCATAGGCGTCTACCATCGCCTTCGTCAGATGGTAGTAAAGAAGGGCCGTAAACCTTGCCATGCGCTGAACCGGATTTCCTTGGTCTTCATTCATACTCTTCCTCCCTGGTTTGCACGGAGCATTTTCTCTCTTAAGGTTCATTTCTCAATGAAGGCTGCGTTGAAAAGAATCACCTCCTGTGGAAGAACCTGAATTCCTTTCAGGTCGGCCCGCTGGGCATGGATTTGTTCGTAGACATACAGGGGAATCCAGGGGGCCTCTCGAACCGCGATCTCTTGCGCCTCTCTGAACAGCTCCGCTCGCTTTTTCTCGTCAAGAGTCTTACTTCCAACTTCGTTGATTTCGTCGATCCGTTTGTTCGAGTAAAACATCGTATTCCATCCCGTGGGGGCCATATTTTTCGAGGCGAAGACCGTGTTGAGGATGTAGCTGGCCTCGCCGGTAACAGATTCCCAGCCCAGCATATAGGCTTCCACCCTGTTTCCTTCATTCAAGCCGAGTTTGAGCTCTTTCAGGTATTGCCCCCAATCGATCACCTCCACATCCAGCTCGACCCCGATCTTTCGAAGCTGGCCGGCCACAGCAAGGGCCGTCTCTTTATCTCTGAAATACCTTCCTTGCGGTGTCCACAGTTTGGCCTTAAAGCCTTTCGAAAGTCCGGCTTCCGCAAGGAGCTCTTGGGCTTTCCCCAGCTGGTAAGTATAGGGGCTCACGGCTGCGTAACCCCACGTGGCAGGTGCTATGATCGACTTCGCGGGGATTCCTATCCCACCACATACGCCTCGGACGATCAATTCGCGATCCACGGCATAATTGAGCGCTTGCCGGACCTTCATTTGATCAAAGGGGGCCCTCTTCGTGTTCAGTCCGATATGGGCTACGCGATTGCTCTGCTCCCGGATGATGGCCATCGTTTTATCGGTCTCGAGTCTTTTCATATCCTGAGGAGGGCAGTTGACAATGAAATCGGCCTCCCCGTTTTCGAGCATCGTAACCCTTGTCGATTCCTCGGGAACGGTAACAAATTTGATTTCCGAAAGCCTCGGTTTGCCTCTCCAGTAGTCATCGAAGCGGGTGAGAATCACATACTCTCCCGTTACCTTCTTCGAGAGCCTGAAGGGCCCTGTTCCACAGGGCTGATCGGCAATCTCTTTTCCGTATTTCTCGAGGGCCGCCACGCTGATCGGATAGGCTCCACTTTCCGTCATGAGGTTGAGAAAGTTGGCCTTCACCTCTTTGGTGACGAATTGAACGGTATAGTCATCGATCACCTTGACTTGATCGATGAACGTATACATGTACCGCCGATTCGAACCAACCCCCAAATCCAACAGACGATCAAAAGACTTCTTCACAGCATGGGCCGTGAACGACGTATTATCGTGAAATTTGACCCCTTTCCGCAAATAGAAGGTCCAGGTTAGACCATCCTTGGAGACCTCCCACCTTTCTGCCAATAAGGGGTGGATTCGATTCTGTGGATCTGCGTAGACGAGACCCTCGTAAAGATGCCTTCGGACCATTTCGGCAGGGGTTCCCGCTGAACGAACCGGATCAAGGGTAAGGATTTGGGTCGACAACGCCACCACGATCTTGTCCTTCTCAGCAAAACGGGACTTACCATAGCCTTGGGTAGATAAGGCAAAGGTGAGACCTACGATAACCGATAGCCCGACGAAAGCCATCCTCTTCCTGCTCATAAAACCTCCTTTCGGCGCATTCTTCTTTGTGATCCGATTAGGGATATCCAACCGCCTTGAGACTGACCCAAATGTTGCAATAAACCCTGCTCCGTTATGCAACGGACGAGTCGATCCACCCTCCCTTGCCAACCTCTCAGTTCTCCTCTCTTCTCAGATTCTCTTACCCTTTCCCCCCGCGTTCCCTAAAGCCTCTTCCTCAACTCAAGGATATCTGATTACGGATCGATTCCAGATCGTTCACGGCTGAGAAAGACCTCCCTTCTTAACCAAGAGGCCTTTGCTCAGAGATCTTGCCACCCGGGGGAGTCTAATCCTATCCCAGAAAGACTCGCGATCACCCTATCCAGCTCTTCATGGGCTTGGTGAATGGCATCGGAGATTCGATTTCGGTTCTTCACAAGGGTAGCGGCCAGAAGGTGATAGTTCTGGTGATGAGGATCCATCTTCTTCAAGTCGATCATCGGAGCGAGCAGCGGAATGGGCTTTGAAAGGATGGTCAACCCGTAGCTATCCTGCTCATAGGGGCTACACGATGTTCGAAAGGGGCTGGTCAGCGTCTGACTCAGTTTTCTCAACCCGTGGTTGAAAACGCTTACCGCCTCCGAACTACGACCCGAGCCTTCGATTGTCTCTCTTAAAGCCTCTAACGCCTCAATTTTCCGGCAAAGAGAGGTGGCGGCTTCGACCAGGGGTTTCAACTGAAACGGGTTTCCTCCGACATCGCTCGCGTAGGAAAGAAGATTTTCTCGAATCTCTTCGGCCACCCGGGAAAAATCGTAGGGAAGAATTCTCGATTGCGCCAGCCTCCAGATGATCGTGGCATCGGCGACCAAATCGATCTGGAGATTGGCGGGATCCACCTTGTCGAAGGTATCCTCAGCGGTATGGTTCCACCAACCGAGCGTCGCTCCGTGGTTCCTGCGAATCTCCTCGGGACTGAAGGCCATTCTTCCACTGATCGACGGAATTCCGATCCCCAGAAAAGATTGGTCCCCGATTTTTCTCAGGCCCGAAACAACGGGTTCTTCCTTCAAGACACCCCGGAGTACCGATTGGACAAACCTCACCAACTCCAGGGAGGCAACCGCTTCGTATCGAGTCGCTCCTTTAAGTCCCGGAGAGTCGATATTCACATAGCCGATGCAGTGGTCTCTCAACAGATCCCAATAGTGATCCACAAACCACGTCGATCCGGCCGCCTCCGCAATTTCATGGCCATTCCAGAAAACAAAATAAATATCATGAGAAAAGGTGTGGCGATGCTTTGCAAAAACTCTTGCCAGTTCCAACATCAATCCGTTGCCTGTGGCATTGCAAGTGACGCCTGGTCTCCAGGCGTCCAGATGACCACTCACCAAAAGAAAATATTTTCCCTCTCCTGTTCCACGAAGGATGCCCAAAGGTTGAACCAAGGTTTCCCAGTTGTTCACGGCCTCGGCTCTCACAAAAATTCGAACCGAGGCTCCTTCGGAACAAAGTTTTTTGAGCAATTCTCCTGCCTTTCTCGAAATGCTTAGGCCCGCAATCTTTGGGATTTGGTCAAAGGTATGAAGCGTAGGGGTACCCCACACCGCTTTGAGGGCCCGATGGCAGATCACATCTTGATCCTCGCCCCAATTGCTGCAGATGATCGCTCTGGCGCCCCTTGCTGCTGCAAGCCGCGCCTTCTCAGGGGTAGGTGGCGAGTAAGAAACCTCTACCAACACCGCTTTGCCTCTTACGTCCTTCTCCTTATACTCCTCCTCGCCCCCTGCTCCCACGTAAGCGAGTTCAAGCTCCATCCCTTCGGGCAAGGTCGATAGGATATGGCCGCATGCAAGGCTTGCGATGCTCAAGCTGATCGGCTTCAAAATTTTCAATTCGGAAAATCCTGGGCGACTGTTATAGGTTTCGAACTCCAAGAGCTGGGTTGCCAAGCCATAGGAGACCATCTTTTCGACCACGTACTGAGCTGCCTTGCGGTCCTCTCCCTGCCCGGACAATCTTGAGGGTGTATTCTCGGTCAGCCACATGACATGGTCCATCACGCGATCGACATTCAGTTCGGATATCAGTGTTTCCATACGGTCCATTGCCTCGCGGTTCCCCTCACCGAAGCCCATCGAGCCGGTCCAAGGTTCGTTTGAAATGCTCGTTCATGACAGCCTGGGCCTCTTTCGATTTGCCAGCTTGAATGTACTGAAGAATTAAGCCGTGATCACGAATCATATTTTCGACCGCCTGTTCCGAAGCGTGCCATTGGAGCACTTCATGAAACGTGGAAGACATGAATTCCAATATCTTCTTTAACGTGAGGGAAATCATCTCCTCTAAAAAAAAGCTTCCGGAAAGCCGCGCGTAGCCTATATGAAGCTCGAACTCACCACGGGTCTGCCTGGTTTTTTGAAAACGTTTTGAGAGTCTACGGTAAACCGTTTCCACTCTCTTCACGCCCTCCTCCGTTGCCCGTTCCGATGCGAGCTCCAAGGCCCGAAGCTCCAAAATCCTTCGCACATCATAGATTTCCCGAAGGGATGACCTTTCCAGCGTTTTGATCGTATCGCCGCTCCACATCTCTTTGTCCGGAAGGGCTCTGAGAAACCTTCCCTTTCCCTGAATCGAGATCACAAGGCCCCGTTCTCGCAGAATGTGGAAGGCCTCTCTCAAAACGTTTCTGCTGATTTTCCATCGATCCACGATTTCCCGTTCTGGCGGGAATTTCTCGCCCGGTTGAACGTAACCCTTGCTTACGGCCTCAAGGAGCTTGTTCACCACCTCTTGGTAGAGAAGGGGCCTGGTAATGGAGCTGTAGAAAAACTGTTCTCCAGGCAACATGCCAACTCCCTTTGCCAGTTTAACTATTTGGTAACTTGGTCACCCAATTTAAACCATCCGTTTAAAAATGTCAAGTCCTCACCAACCAAGTCTCCATTTTGAACCCACTTCGGCCTGATTTTGCGAAAATCCCTCCACAAAGGACCTTGGAGATGACCCCAAAGAAACCTTGTAGCGGCACTCTAAGGAGCTTGAATACCCAAGCACAAGCTTTGGGAGACGGCCCTATTTCCCCGAATTCTTGCGCTGAGGTAATTTTTTCAGAACACCTGAGCCCGTCCCTTTCTCCTTGACACACGTTTTTCCTTCTTGTTATAGTGGCCCCAGGGTATTGGCCTTGTTCGACCTCTCACGATCCGTAGCCCGGAGGGAGAAAACGTTTTTCTCATAGGAAGCGATGCTATCAAGCCAAAGGGGGGTGAACCATGGCAGGAGGAACGCTTGCTTTAATAGGACTCGGGGATCTCGGTGGATGGATTCTTGAATTTCTGGCACGCTGCAAAGAGATCCGTAAGATCCTTGTTTGCGATCTCGACGAGAATCGAGGAAAAGAGAAGGTCAATGGTGTAACGATCGGTGCAGCCTTCTTCGATGCCTATCCGGAAATAACTTTTCAGAGCCTCGACCTCCATGATATCGAGCGGACTGCGGAGATTTTGTTCCAATTCAACCCGGAAGTGATCGTCAATGGAACCACCCTCATGTCCTGGTGGGTCCGTCAGACGCTCCCGGAAGAGATTTACAAAAAATTGGCCTTGGCTGGCTCGGGTCCCTGGATCCCCATGCATCTGACTCTAACGCGAAAGCTCATGATGGCCATTCAACAGGCCCGGGTGCGATCTTTGACCGTCAACACCTGCTTCCCCGACGGGGTAAATGCCGCCTTGGGGAAGATCGGGCTGGCGCCGACCGTAGGTGGAGGCAACAGCGACCTCCTCATTCCTCGTCTCCAGAAGACAATTGGCGAAGCGCTGCACGTCCCCCTCCACAATATCACCATCACCCTGATCGCCCACCACTTCCACGTCGTCTCCCTCGTGAGAAACGGGAGCATGGGAGGGGCTCCCTATTTCTTGAGGGTTCGGTTGGGAGATCGGGATATAACCAAAGAGTTGAACCTGGATCACATCCTCCCTCAGTCGGTCAAGCATTTCCCCTCAGGACATTTGGCCCATCCCTATGTGGCCTCTTCTTTTGTAAAAAACATACTTTGCATGATCAATGACTCGGGCAGGATCACCCACGCTCCCGGACCTTCAGGGCTCGTTGGCGGGTGGCCGATCCGCCTCTCGGCAAAAGGGGCTGAAATCCTTTTGCCGGAAGGCATAGACATGACGCAAGGGATTCGCCTGGTAGAGGAAGCCCAGCGTTTCGACGGAATCGAGGAGATCCAAGGAGATGGAACCATCGTCATAACCGACCAGGCCTATTCGATCATGAAAGAGGTCGTCGGCTACGACTGCAAGAAATTCTCCCCTGAGGAGAGCGAAGGGAGGGCCGCAGAATTAATCGCGCGATTCAAGGAGTTGAGAAAGAGAGTGGTGGATTAGCGAGCGAGACGAAGAAAACGAATCAGGAGGTGACGGAAATGAAACGATACAATTCCATGCTTATCTTCATCGTCGTCGGAATCCTTGTTTTGGGAGCAGGCAGCACGGCCTTTTCCGAGAAGGTGCTTCGCATCGGCGTGAAATCAGGGGATATGGGCATTCTGGATCCCCATCTTTCCGCAACCACGGCGAATCTACCTATCATGGACTCCATCTTCAATGGACTGGTTCGATTTGTTCCGGGCACAGTGGATCTCGAAAAGATTGAGCCTGATTTGGCTGAGCGATGGACAGCCTCTTCGGACAAAAAAGTCTGGACTTTTTATCTCAGAAAGGGAGTCCAATTCCATCATGGGTTCGGAGAGATGACCGCCGAGGACGTCGTCTTCAGCCTGAAGAAAGCAGCGACCAAGGAAACGAGCGCCTGGTGGAGCAATTACACCATGGTTGACAAAGTGGAAGCTCTCGACAAATATACGGTCCGGATCACTTTGAAGAATAATATTCCCTCGGTATTTGCCTTGGTGATCAACAATCGTGGGGGAATGGTGCTCTCCAAGAAAGCGGTCGAAAAACATGGCGACGGGTTTAAGCTCAACCCGGTTGGAACCGGTCCCTTTGCCTTCGAAGAATACGTTCCGAAGCAGAAGACGATTCTGAAGGCCCATCCCCAGTACTTCCGGGGAAGACCGAAGATCGATAAGATCATCTACCACTTCATGCCGGTGGACCAGAGCCGGGAAATGGCCCTGGAAAAAGGAGAACTGGATATGATCGAAGGGACCAAGGCGGAGTGGTGGGTCAACAAAATGCGAGCGACGAAGGGAATCCTCGTAGACGCCCTCCCTCCAGGGGAATTGACCGTGGTGCACTTCAATCTGACGAAGAAGCCCCTCGACAATCTCAAGGTCCGACAGGCCATGGCCCATGCCCTCCTGCGCGATGAGTTCCGGGAGGTCTATGGGAAAGAGATTACGGAAGATGCCATCTCCCCTGTGCCTCCGGGTTACTTGGGATATACGAGCGATGTGAAGAAATACGAATATCATATCGAGAAGGCCAAGACCCTTTTGAAAGAGGCGGGTTACCCGAATGGATTCGATCTGGGAAAGATGGTCACGAGCACGATCTATCTTTCCTCGGCCGAGCTGCTTCAGCAGCAGCTCAAGAAGATCGGTATCAAGTTTGAGATTCAAATCGTGGACCATCCTACCATGCACAAAATGATTCGAAGCGATGCCAATGCCCTGATCCCTTACGGAGCAGCCCGGTTCCCGATCGCGGATGAATATCTTTTTCAGTTCTATCACAGCAAATCCATCGTCGGAAAGCCTACGGGAATTACCAATTTCAGCCATTACGGCGAGGTCATCCCGGGTGTGGATGATCTTATCGACGCCGCAACCGTGGAACCGGATCCTGAGAAACAGAAGCAACTCTGGTTCAAGGCTCAACGGAAGATCATGGAGGATCTGCCCTCCTACCCGCTCCGTGTGACGTATGTGCTCTTCGCAAGGCGGAACAATATCGATCTCGGCTACGAGCTCAAATCGAACATCAATCTCCACTACCAGATTACGGAAAAGACCGACATCAAATAGAAGGCCATGTTCTCCTTCATCGTCCGAAGGCTTCTTCTGGCTATCCCCACGCTCTGGATCACTCTGACCCTCATTTTCCTGCTGGTCAGAGTGATCCCCGGGGATCCCACCGCTGTGGTCATGGGGAGCTATGTCTCAGAGGAAAACATCAAGACCCTTAAACATCAGATGGGCCTTGATCGACCTCTGATGGTTCAGTACTTCGATTACCTCTACAAGGTCTGCCAGCTCGATTTCGGAAAATCCTTGATCACCGGTACTCCGGTGATGAAAGAGATCAAAACCGCTCTCCCCCATACCCTTGAACTGACGGCTTGTAGCATCGTTTTCGGAATCCTCACAGGGATCCCCCTGGGCCTTCTCCTCGCGCTCAAAAGGAACAGCCTCATCGACTACCTCGGGAGGCTCCTTTCCTTGGGGGGAATCTCTGTCCCCGTCTTCTATTCAGCGATCCTCCTCATCCTCCTGTTCAGTCTCAGATTGGATCTCCTTCCCACCATGGGAGTGGGAAAGGAAGGAAGCCTTGCGAGCCGCATCCAGCATTTGATTCTCCCTTCCGTCACCTTGGGAATCCTGATGATGTCCTACCTGACAAGGATCACCCGCTCCGCAACGCTCGACGTTCTCAGCGAAGACTACGTCCGGACGGCTTACGCGAAGGGGTTGAGAGATAAGAAAATCATCTTCAAACACGTCTTCAAGAATGCCTCGATCCCCGTGATCACCGTGTTGGGGCTGTACACAGGGATCCTGATCGGGTCCTCTGTCATCACGGAGATCATTTTTCATCGGCCCGGTCTCGGCAGCCTCATCGTGGGCGCCATGCTCAATCGGGACTACATTGTGCTCACCTCGGTGATGACCCTCTACGCAGGCATCGTCATCTTGATCAACCTCTTAACGGATTTGAGCTATGGTCTGATCGATCCGAGGGTCCGTCTCTCTTGAGGGACGAAGATGAACAAGGAGCTCCGGAAAAAAGTTATTAGGACGTTCATGAAGAATAAGACGGCTCCGTTCGGGCTCGTCCTCTCTCTGTTTATTGTCATGGTGTGCCTATCCGCTCCCTGGCTTCCCATTGCAGACCCGATCGACCACTCGATGGCCCATCGGTTCCGCCCCCCGGGTGGGTCTTACCCGCTGGGAACAGATAATCTGGGAAGGGATATCCTGAGCAGGATCATTTGGGGTGGCAGGATCAGCCTCCTCGTAGGCGTTCTATCCGTTCTCTTTGCCATGGCCTTGGGATCTGTGATCGGTCTGATTACCGGTTACATGGGAGGGATCCTCGATTCTCTGATCATGCGAGTCGTCGATGTGATGATGTGTTTTCCCACCCTTATCCTTGGGATCCTCTTTATGGCTGCCCTGGGTCAGGGATTGACTAGTCTGATCGTGGCTATTGGTGTGGCGGTGACCCCTCGCTTTGTCCGCCTCTGCCGCGCATCGGTCGCGTCGGTCAAGGAAAGCGCCTTTATCGAAGCGGCCAAGTCCATGGGCCTGAGTGACCGAAGAATTATGTTCCGGCATATTCTGCCCAATATCATGGGGAGCACCATCGTGATGGGCTCGCTCTGGGTGGGAGCGATCATCATCACGGAAGCAAGCCTCAGTTTCATTGGTCTCGGGGTTCCGCCGCCAGCCCCGAGTTGGGGAAGAATGGTCAGAGAAGGGGTTGAATTTCTCGGCCATGCGCCCTGGGTCGGTATTTATAGCGGTCTGGCTATCTTTGTCACGGTGATCGGATTTAATCTCTTGGGGGACGGATTGAGGGATATTATCGATCCCAAGTTGCGCCGGTGAGACATCATCCGTATCATCGGACCTACTGAGGAATTGGGTTAGAAACTCATGACTGGGATAACCCTGGAAAGACAGGTGGAAAAAAATGGCCAAGAAGTCATCGAGGTAACCGGGCTCGTTACCGAGTTTCATATCCCGGAGGGAGTCGTCCGGGCCGTCAATGGGATCAGCTTCCGAATCCAACGGGGCGAAACCCTAGGTCTGGTCGGTGAATCGGGCTGCGGGAAGAGCGTCACGGCCCTCTCAATACTCCGACTGATTCCCTCTCCCGGCAAAATTGTCAAAGGGAGCATCCTCTTTGACGGGCAGGATCTCTTGAGGCTTTCTCTTCACCAGATGCAAAAAATCAGAGGAAGCAAGATTGCCATGATTTTCCAGGAGCCGATGACGGCTCTCAATCCCCTTTTCACGATTGGAAATCAAATCGCCGAAGTCTATATCGAGCATCTGGATTCTCGATACTCGGAGGCTTGGGCGAATTCGGTAGATATGTTGAAGAAGGTGGGCCTTCCTACCCCCCACCAGCGAGCCAAAGAATATATCCATCAACTCAGTGGAGGCATGCGACAACGGGCGATGATTGCCATGGCCTTGGCGTGCAACCCCAAACTCCTCATCGCGGACGAGCCCACAACGGCTTTGGACGTCACGATTCAGGCACAGGTTTTGGAATTGATGAGGGATCTCCAGGAGAGAACGGGAGCCGCCATTCTCTTGATCACCCACAATCTCGGTGTTGTCGCGGAGATGTGCGACCGTGTAATCGTCATGTATGTGGGCCAGGCCGTGGAGGAGGCGGATGGGGATACTCTCTTTGACCATCCCCTCCACCCGTACACCCAGGGACTCATTGGGTCCATCCCCTTCCCCGGTAGAAAATCACTCAAGGGCAAGGACCGGTTGGAAGAAATTCCCGGTCTCGTGCCGAGCATGTTCGACCTTCCACGGGGATGCGTCTTTGCGCCTCGTTGCCGCGTAGCCCAGGACATCTGTAGAAAAGAGGCCCCGGAGTTAACGGAGATGGAGGAAGGGCATAGGGTTGCCTGCTGGATGGCCAGTTCATGAAGGATAAAACGCTACGAAACGAATACCTCCTTGAAGTCACCCATCTGTTCAAGAAATTTCCCATCCAAAAGGGGGTGTTCCGAAAAACGGTCGGCTATGTACACGCGCTCAACGGGGTCTCCTTCACTCTTAAGAAAGGGGAATCCTTGGGTCTTGTAGGTGAGTCAGGATGCGGAAAAACCACCCTGGGGAAGTGCATCCTTTTCTTGATTCCTCCCTCCCAGGGGGACATTTTTTTCGAAGGCATTCATCTGAACAGTCTGAGAAAAGGGAGCCTCAAGAAGATCCGGCCTCGATTCCAAATGATCTTTCAGGACCCCTACTCGACTCTGAATCCCCGCATGTCTGTGGAGGCCATGCTGGACGAGCCCCTCAAACTCTATACCTCGATGACCTCCAGAGAGAGAAAGAAAAAGATTTGCGAACTTTTGGAAACGGTCGGCCTTCGGCCTGAACACACCACCCGATATCCTCATGAGTTTTCAGGTGGACAACGGCAGCGACTCGGGATTGCCAGGGCCCTTGCCCTGAACCCCTCTCTGATTATTTGCGACGAGCCTGTTTCTGCCCTCGACGTAAGCATTCAGGCCCAAATTCTCAACCTTCTGGATCAATTAAAAAAAGAGTTCGGGTTAAGCTATCTCTTTATCTCTCACGATATCGGTGTGGTGGAGCATATCTGCGATCGAATCGCCATCATGTATCTCGGTAAAATCGTCGAGCTGGCCCGGGACACGCAGATCTGCCAAGATCCCTGGCATCCTTATACCAAGGCCCTCATGGCAGCCATTCCGATTCCAAAATCAGGACTGAAACATAAGCCCAAATCCGTCCTCGGAGGAGACGTCCCCAGTCCCATTCAGTTGCCTCCAGGTTGCTTCTTCCACCCCCGTTGTCCGGAGGCCATGGAAATTTGCAGGCACGAACCCCCTAAGCTCCTGACCCTCGGGGATGGACGGCAGATTTCTTGCCACCTTTTTCGTGAAGGAAACCCGGTTTCAGAAAACTTGCCAAGCAAATTCTCTCTTTGATATTCAACTTCTTTGAAAGGAGAACCCCAATGGACCCTAAAACAATCGCCATCCTCGGTGCGGGCAATGGTGGGTTTGCCATGGCCGCTGATCTTGCTCTGTCGGGCTGGAAGGTCAATCTCTATGAACTTCCCCGATTCAAAGAGAACCTCACCCCGTTGCTCAAGGAGGGAGGTATCCACATCACGGGAGCGGCGAACACCGGATTCGCCAAACTCGGAAGAATCACTCTGGATATCGAGGAGGCGATCGAGGATGCGTCGTGCCTGATGGTCAACATGGTATCTTTAGCCCACGAAGAGATCGCGGAGCTTCTGGCTCCGGTGATTCAAGAAGACCAGGCCCTTTTCGTCCTTCCTGGAAACGCGGGAAGCCTTGTCTTTGCTAAGGCCTTCCGAAAGAAGGGAAGACTAATGAGGGCCCCCGTCGCGGAGACTCTCACCTTACCCTATGGGTGCAGAAAGACGAGCCCTACCAGCGTCAATGTCTCGCGACTCCTCGGGAAAAATCTCCTGGCAGCCTTTCCTTCGAGACAGAACGCTGAAGCCCTCAGTCTTTTTCGGGCTTTTTATCCTAACACCCTTTTGATGACCAACGTCCTGGAGGTGGCGATCAACAATCCCAACATCATCCTCCACCCGGCACCCTCTATGCTGAACATGGCCCGTATCGAGTTCAGCAAGGGAGATTTCGGTCTGTATCAAGAGGGCTTCTCCCCGTCTGTTATGAGAGTGATGGAGGGGCTCGATCACGAGGTTATGGCCATTCAAAGGGCCTTGGGGCTTCCTGTCCAATCCTATAAGCAACTGTTTGAAACTCGATACGAAAGATCCTTTGAGGAGCAATTCGCGTTCATGCGGAAGGTAGGGAATCGAGGTCCTTTCGACGTGAAAACGCGATACATAACGGAAGACGTTCCAGTCGGGATGATCCTCATTGCCTCCCTGGGAAGAAAGTTCGGAGTCCCGACGCCGACCTTTGATGCGACCATCCACCTGTGCGGGCTGATGAACGAGACCGACTATTGGAAAAAAGGCAGGACCTTGGAGCGATTAGGTCTGGAGACAATGACCCCTGAAGAGCTGAAAAACTATTTAAGGGATGGAGAATTTTAGGAAAAGGGGAGTCCTGAGATGCCCTCACCCGCTCACGAGTTGAAGGGTTCGGTCACCCGTCGCCTCGCACAGTTTGTGTGGAGTCTTCGCGATGTGGATCTTCCCAAAGGGGTTATGGCCTTTGCGAAGGTCTGCATTTTGGATCTTTTTGGCTCGGCCCTCGCTGCTCGAGGGACCCCCATCGCTCTTGCCGCTCGGAACTTTACAGAGGAAGCTCTTGGTCCCGGAAGGGCTACCTGCTGGGATACGGGAAAGAAGGCTTCGATCGTTGGCGCCACATGGGTAAATAGTGTCTTGGCAAGTGCCGTGGATATCGATGACGGACACCGGATGGCCATCGGACATCCGGGTTCGGCCATTATTCCCCCTACCCTCGCTGTCGCTGAACAGATCAGGGCTCATGGAAGGCAACTTCTGGAGGCCGTCATCGCGGGTTATGAAATTGCGATCCGGGTGAGCCATGCTCGAGATCCGAAACAGATTGAAAACGTCACAACGGGCGCATGGGGAGCTTTTGGAGCGGCTATCGGGGCAGGGAAACTGATTTTACATTCGATCACAGAAATCGAAAATGCCCTGGGCTTGGCGGCCATGTTCGGCCCTCGCCTTCCCGGGACATTTCCAGGGGGTCGAAGAATGGTCAAGGAGGGAATCCCATGGGCGGCTGTCGCAGGAGTGTCCTCCGCCCTGTTGACCCGTTCCGGATTCACAGGTCCAGAAAAGGTCTTCGACTTCCTACCCCTTTATGACCCGCAAAGAATCCTCCAGGGACTGGGAAAGGAGTTTCTCATCTTGAAAACCTACTTCAAGCGATACCCCTGCTGCCGTTGGCTCCATCCGATCATCGAGGGGCTCTTCAGCCTCATGGACGAAGGCTCTATTCAAGCTTCTCAAGTCAAGACCCTTCATATTCAGACCTTTTCCAGGGCCTTCAGCTTACCCAATCGGCCTCGCCCAGAAACCCTGGAGGAGGCTCAGTTCAGCATTCCTTTCTGCAGCGCTCTCGCCATGACGAAAAAGGAAGAAGGTTTTCATCACATCAGGCTGAGCGACCTCGACGACCCCATGGTCATTCAGCTTTCAGAAAGGGTTCGGCTCGAGCCTCAGCCAGGTTTCGACGAATCATTTCCTGAGAAAATCCTTTCGAAAATCACGATCGAGACCTCTACAAAGAAGATGGAAAAGGTGGTTTCCTCGGTGAAAGGAGACCCGGACAATCCCCTGACCAAAGAGCAATTGGAGGAGAAATATCTCCTTTATGCTTCGCCTGTTCTCGGCCGAGAAAAGGCTTCCCTCCTAAAAGATTACATATGGCATCTGGAAGAGGTCTCCGTGGAGGATCTACTGCGAATTCTCACCCATCGCCAAGAGATATCTCCGTGAAACGCTTTTACACCCTAATGTCTCGGACCACCCTTCTCGAAGGACGCCGGCGTGATTGGAGCGGGACTTCGAGGCAGAGGTCTTCTCCTTTTCATCCTCCGATCCATCTTTTTACCAATTTCCAGGTGCCACGTTTAACGCCCGTCGATCCGTACGCGAAGTCTTTGCCAGCGCTCCGTCCTGTCTCCGCTGTAGACGAAAAATCGGGTTCAAAGAGACACGTAATAGGGCCAGGCTCCTCAAGGTGAGCGTTTTTCTTCACGCTCCCTCCGGAGGGGATGAGAAGAACTGACCCAAGGAGGGCTTTGACAACCCAGGAAATGATGTTTTAAATGAAATGTGGCAGCTTTTGTTCGTTTTGTGCAGAGGAATCCAACGTTCGCTGAGGCCGTGATGGCAATGGGACTCTTTGGATCGATTGATCCCCAAAAGGTTTTAGACTCCATTTATAACGGGGTCGCCATCATCGACGAAAAAGGCTATATTGTATATTTCAACGGAACAGCGGAGAGGATATTCAATATCCCGTCCTCCGAAGCCCTCGGTAAGTATATTCTCGATGTGCTTCCCAACACGGGTGGCAAATTGCTCGACTGCCTCAGGACCGCAACGCCCTATTACGGAGAGAAACTCAAAGGTAAGACCGTGAGCCTGGTTGCAAA
>Ga0315298_1004104_pt1 | contig 22218 bp, 16 predicted proteins | sample WHS_1_MG_FD_203077 | JGI IMG/M metagenome (GOLD analysis project Ga0315298, IMG submission 203077) | Extremophilic microbial mat communities from Washburn Hot Springs, YNP, Wyoming, USA - WHS_1_MG | ecosystem: Environmental > Aquatic > Thermal springs > Hot (42-90C) | place: USA: Wyoming...
CATCGAATCCCTCCTTTCTTCTCAAAAGAGGGATTCTCTTAAGCTCTACGTTTATCCTATTAGCTTGGGTTGCTATGTACATTTTTATTCCGCCACAATGTGTTCATTTTTACATCGCCATCAACACCCCTTGCGTTGATAGGCCTGCTTTTCATGTGGTCGCTCAAGCTGTTGCTTTACTTTTATTCTTTATTATTCTCGTTGCTTAGATCGATTATCTTAAAAAAGCATCCATATTCGGGGATGCGTTTCACTTACAAAGGCAAGAATTACAGGGTGGACGATTCTGGTTACATATATGAAGATAGTCTTTTTGGAAGCAAAGTAGGAAAAATTAAAGAGAACGGCGACATGATGATCCGGGAAGGTTTTTTGGAAGAGAGTAGAGGAAGGATTTCTTCTTGGACGGGAGACATTTTCGAAAAAGGCATATTTGGGGGAGAAAAGAAAGTAGGCAGAAAGAAGGAATGGCATGAAGGCTGATTTGCTAATAAATTCTGGAGCTTAGCGAAAGACAGTCCTGGCAAGTGCGAAGATAGATTCCAGAGCTGGCGATATATACAACACAAACGCATCCACGGATAAACAAGCGGTTCGCTTAAAGCTTTTACTAGAAAGGTATCGCCGAGCTACTTTTCACATGCTATAATTCCTACTGGTCTTAAAGCGTGATAGGGTATTTGATTAATAAAAAACAATTTCCAAATGTTATGAAATTTAATAACCTTGCATATGGTCTTGGTAAGGAAATGGTTAGATTCGGGTCGTGGTATCGGTCTCTATCAAACGTGAAAGCGAGGATAATGCGGCCTTGATGTGATCTTTTCCGATAAAGGAGATAGATGTTGATAACGCAGTTAATAATCCTTATCAGCAAATTAAGGGAGAAGCTTGTCAAGAAAGCGCTTCCGTTCCTTGTGATTATAACCTTCATTTTCATATGCGTGAGTTCAATATCAATGTACTATTTAGAAAGAAATGCCAATCATGGGATGAGGACGTACCTGGATTCATTATGGTGGTGCCTGGTTACTATTACCACTGTCGGATATGGCGATGTGTTTCCCGTCACCGGTGCGGGCAAGATCGTCGCGGCGATTACCATGACCTTCGGCATAGGTTTTTTGGGCATGTTCACCGCCACGATAGCGACCGTATTGATAGACAGCCTTCTAAAGGAGGGGAAGGGTTTGGGATCAACGCTTTGGAAAAAGCACATCGTTATCTGTAACTGGAACGGAAGGGGTCATTTCGTGATCAAGGAGTTACTTTATGAAATTGGCAATAAGAATTCCCTTATAGTTCTTTTAGCAGACCTGGAGGAGAAACCGGTAGATGAAGACATTGTCTTCCTGAAAGGCAATCCAGGAAACGAGACAGACCTCAAGAGGGCGAATATTGCGGAAGCGAATACTGCGATAATCTTGGCAGACGACGTCAAAAACGACGATAAGGACAACATCGACGCGAAGTCTGTGCTTTCCGCGATGACAATAAGAAGCCTCAACAAAGATATCCACATTACCGTCGAGGTGCTAAACCCTCAGAACGTGGCGCACTTTAAAAGGGCAGGGGCGGATGAAATCATATCCACCAGTGAAATATCCGGGAATCTTCTCGCAAGAAGTGCCCTTTTTAGCGGGATGGGGCATGTCGTTTCGGATCTTCTCACGAAGGAATATGGCAACCAGATATACAAGGTGGATCCTGGGGCTAAGTACCTGCACAAAAGATACGAAGATGCTTTGAAGGACATTCTGGAAAAGGCCGGAGCTATCCTCATCGCCGTGGAATCCGATGGCGCATTCATCACAAGGCCCGCCGGCCATATAATCAAGGAAGGAGATAAATTTTTTCTAATAGCTAAGTCATCTCCCGTACTTTGACGTGCTGTCGGGGATAAAAACTTATTATCTTTTGGTTTAGTCAATTGTCGTTACATCAACACCTTTCAACCCATGCGTTTGGTCCTCACGTCGTAATTTGTGAGTTCGTATATGACAGCCTCGTAGTACGCTTCGTCGCCCTTCTCGATCATTTTCTCGTAAAAAGTTTCCTTGTCACCTTTTTCCGAATCGCCCGGCTTGGCACCGCGAAGAACGAGCTGTTTATTCGATATCTCGTCGGCTATCTTTTCCAGAAAAGCCCTTTCCTCGTCCCCCTCCGCATCTACAGAGATATTACCCTGGTCATCGATTATCATCATGCCAAGCCTTTTTCCGGCCAGGTCGAACAACTCAATGCGCTTTTCCATCATTCGTTCTCCTCCACTCGCCTTGTCCCATAGAGTAAGCGGCTCTCGTCCACCGGATGCATGTACCCTTTGCCCTCGAACACCTGGTATTTCATGAAATTATATTTATACGGGCTCTTACGCGCCAGCCTCTCGGGGGCAACCCGATAATGCGCGTATGATTCACAAAAATCTTCTTCTGGCCTGGCATCCTCAGGATATGCCTTATTGATCTCTGGTGATATTTCTTCATCTAAACCTCCCCTTTTATATAACCTGTAATAGCCCTCCTGTTGTTCGGGGGATAAAGTAGGGTATTCTATGTGAGCATATTCGTGATTCAAGGTCAATTCCGCGCTTTTCTTGTTATCGTGCTTATAAATTTCAATGCAGACCTTATCCTTACCTTCGGGATGATACGTTCTACCGTATATTCTATCCCCGTTTTCATCGAACCTCTCTTCGTCGACATAACTGATCCGTTCCACCTTTGAAATCACGTGCTCCCTATGACTTTCCGGTAGGGTGTCAAGCGACTGCCTTATTTCCTCCTCAGTGATATAGTCGCAGTTTCCGAAGTTTTTTATCTCCGGATACTGCGATTCCAATTCCTTAACGGAAAGGCGAGAATCTCCTCTATCTAACCCAAAATCGCCATCCTTTGCCTCCAGGGCTTCCTCGCCGTCGCTACCCGCGTCGATGCGCCCATCCGTCAGGTCGTGATCCGCGCCTTTCATTTCACACCCCCAGAGCGATCCACGGATAACCTTTTTCAAACCTCTTTATCCTGTGCTCCTGGAGACTTATAGGCGTGCCGTATTCGGACATCATGTTGTACGTAAGGCATAGCGTTGCGAGCTTTATGGTTTCCGCGGCCTTAACGGTAAAAAGCGAGGGCCAAGACGCTCTGACCAGCTCTATCGAAAAATCATATAATCCACTTTCCTTTCCGCTTCTGTAGATCCTGGCCCATTCGCGAAAAGACTCCCCGGAACAAGCTTCCCTGACCCATACCCTGAAGAAGCACCCCTTTTCCCCGCAAATAAGCGAGCATACCGGGGAGGGTTTTTGGGCCCCTTTGAACAAGTCTTGCAGCAATCCCCCCATATCCCTGAGTGGCCTTGAGCCGCTTTTTCCATCGAGGAATTCGATAATCAGGTTGGCGAATCTTTTCTCGGCCCTTTCCAGTTCCTCGTACCTGATATTTGACTGCCGCGCGGCCTTTAAGAGAAAGAGGTGAAAGCTATTTACAAGAACGCAGAAAATCAGGCTATAATCATCCCTCTTGCCGGAAATCCTGTTTACATCATCTTTCATGAGGTTGAAAATATCCTCTTTTGCGCCGCTCATCTCGCACTCCGCGAAAAGGACGAACATGCTGGACTGAAAGCGTCGTGCGAATGTGGGATCCTCAAAAAATTCCCTTGCTGCATCCAATAGCCGGCATGCGTCATTGCAAACACCTTCGCAGCCGGCATACCTGAAAATGAGCTTATCGAACCCGTCAACGGTACTGATGGATTCGGATACCCTGAGTTGGGGTGTAACCTCATCCCTTTCAAGGGTGTCGATTACGAGCGGTACCTTGACCAGGATGGGAAGATCCAACCCCTCGAAATGGCAAACCGCCGTGCCCCGGGGGAGGATGGAGAGGTGCTCACGCTGTTCTTCGATCATGTTGGTCGCCCTTCCTACCAGCTCGCGTTCCTCGTAATCCACGAGCCTGTGAATTATCTTCAGGTTGGTATTCTTGACCACGTCTGGGATCAATTTGCTCGGTATCTGTTCTGCGATAATCACTCCTTCCCCGTAGGCCCTCGCCTCCGAAAGTATGTTGCAGAAAGTCTCCAAGGCTTTGCCCCTCGTGTTGGAGACCTCTGTCGAGAACTCCATGGGCACCTTTTTCAACAACCTGTGCGCTTCCTCAACGAGGGTGACATGCCTTAGCCTCCCTCCGCTTTCCCCCTTGTTTTTCTGATATTCGAACAGCTTGATGAGCAAGAGGCCTATTAGGAAAGCTTTTTCCTCGTCATCGCCAATCCTTTCAAGCTCGATCACCGTGGGTCGCTCCATCAGTTCCGGCATGGGGATCGAACGGTAAGTGTCGAGCATGATCCCTTTGACGCCTATCCTAAGGCTGTTGATCCTCGTCTTAAGGGCCGCCTTGACATCCATGGTTATCCTCTGCTCGTACCCCAGGGAATCCACGACCTCCTCGATCTTCTCGTAGAGATCAGTAAGGGTGGGGAAGGCGTACGGGGTCCCGGAACCCCTCTCATTGGCCCCGGTCGCCAGGTTCCAGCCCCTGTCCCTGTAGATGTCGTGCAAGGCCTGGTAAAGCACGTAGGGCATGGGGGCATAAAGGATAAAGGCGGCGTTGAAAAGAGCGTACAGGCTGTTTATGTAACTCTGGATGTTCGTCCCTTCCCCAAACTCGAAAGGGTTCATCCTGAAGTGGCAAACGGTTTCCTCGGCCAAGCTGTAAACCCTCAAATCTCTCATCCCGAAGTCGTTCAGTAGTTTCCGGTAGGTGGCCTTCGCTGACTCGATGACCATGAAGGGGATGGGGTTTTCCTTTTTCTGCAGCTGGGTGACAAGGTACATGCAGGTATTCGTCTTTCCGCTTCCCGTAACCCCCGCCACCAGGGCGTGCCTCGTCAAATCATCCAACGGCACTTGGAGAGTGTTTGGCGTTTCCCTTTTGCCCATGACGATTTTCCCCAAGTCCAGGCTTTCCGCATCTAAATTGTCCTGGTGTACGTCGAAATATGCGCTTTTGCCAACCCTGAATCCGGGAAATTCCGTGAAGGGCATGCGGCAGAGGACAGAGGCGCGGCCCGAGTCCATTATGGTGGATAGCGGCCCCCTTAGGAGGGTCCTTACGCTTCCTACAGGTCGGTTTTCCTTTAGGTACAAGGCATCACTTAGATTCCGTGGTCGGGACAAGAAATAAGTCCTTATGGGGACGGGGTAGCTCTGCTCCCCTGAGTATATTCCCTTCACGTAAGAAGAGATCTTCATAACCGTTTCCCTGTCCACGGAGGCGAAGACCACGGATACCGACCACCCTCCGAGCCTGGCACAGTCTTCGAGGATCTCGTTCGTCCTCCGGTACATTCTCTGGAGCGTTCTAACGTGTTCCCATGGCAATCTCTCGCCTTCCGTCCGCAGGTATAATAGCCTCCTGTTTATTTCCCTTGTCATTTCGGAAATGTGATCCGCACGAAACGGGATGGCCTTGAAAGCCAAAAGGTATTCCTCGCCGTACAAAGCCCTCATTAACCGCTCCACCTGCTCTGATAAAAAAGATTCCTTGTCCCTGAGCTCCGAGGGCAAGCCGCAGGATAACCCCAACCACCAGGTTTGGTGCGAACTACCCAAAATATCTTTTAGCCCTTGTCTTTCATCCAGAAGGAGTTCCGCGTAAGCGTTCTCGAGGGCCGCCTTGAGATATTCCTCATATCCTGAAGGGAAGCCATAATATACGTTAACCTCGTTTTTCCGTCCCCTGACAATAAATTGGAAGTCTTTTTCGTATTGATATATGCCGATGAGCACATCCGTCATCTCGTTCCTGAAAGGGATGCCGGATCCGGGATCTCCTCTCTTTAGATATTGCCTGACCTTTAGAAAACCGTATTCGGGGCGGCTACTGGCCACTCCCAATACGCCTTCCAGATCGATTACATCGAGGTAACTTCCGGACAGCAAATCGATTTCCTCTAAAAGATTTGTGCTTATTGTAGGCTCCTCCATCTTCGCCTGCGTCTTTTGGGGTGTAATTGCAGGATTATCCCTCGCGCCAGAAAAACTCTTTCTTGTAAACCGTCCCTCACTTCCCCAGGGCATGTTATTTCCTCCGGTTTTCAAGAAAGTGTCCCGCGAGCCTCGCGCCCGGCTTTACCAGACCCTTGTAGAATACTTTTTTCAGCGCCGCAGTCCTTCGCAAGAGCGAGGCAATAGGCGGGGAAACGAAGTAGTAAAGCTCGATGAGGAGGATTCCTAACCGGTTTTCCATGAGTATTTCGTCCCGGAATCTTTTCAGCGTTACAACCTCCTCGCTCTCCGCGCTCCCGGTGACGGCCGTGGCAATAAAACAATAAAGATATTGCTTGGCGTTCACCCAGTGGCCTTGGCTGATATTATGTATCCGTGAAGTCCTGACGATGCCGTCTCTTCCCGGGGTTCCGTATATGCGTATCTCGTCACCATCGGAGATCTGCCCCGTTATGACCGACCCAACCATCAAAGCGGTCACTCTTTGGCCTATCTCATCCTCCGCGGTTACCTGAAGGGACTGATATTCACGATATCTCTGTAGCCAGTTACCCTGGTAGTTACCACTCTGAACCTGTATGGCCCTCCCTTGGAAATAGGTCCTCCCGAAGGTCGGAAAGCTTATGCCGGATCTCAAGACCTTAATGGCAAGGTATACGAAAAGGGCGAAAAGCAGAATGGAGAATATGATGGAAAGAAGATCCTTCCCCTCGCGCGTTCCCAGCAAAGCGTAAAGCAGAATAAGGATTAATATAAGGAGGATATAAAATTTGACAACAGCCTTGATCAACCTCATAGCCAACCCTCATGAGCTCACCCGCATGATTAAATTGATTTTACATTTGCATGCCGCATTTCTTCAAGGCGAACTGGCCGGTGGTTTGTGGGAGCTGGAAACCCGCGACTGGCGAGAAAACAAGCCGTACTCTGGGCAGGTGCGTGCTGCGCGGAAAGAAGTGGATATCTTCTTAATGATTAGAGCCAAGAGTCACATGAACGATTAAGCATCTTGTGGATTTCAAGACTTGGATTTTCTGAACATCCACAATATTAACAGGATCAATAGCTGAAAAACGAGTATGGAGACGTTCAAGGCGATGAGAAGAAGGATGTAAGTGCTGGCGATGGCTATACCTGGCAGCGCCTCACGGAAAACTTCCGCGACACCTTCGGGCGAGAGGGCGTAGAGCAAGGAGAAGGGCACTATCATGACCAGAAGGGAAGCAAGAGCATTTCTGAGATCCGTGGCGCTGGGCAAGATGGCATAGGAGATGAAGACCATCATGAAGCCGATAAGCAGAAACACCCAAGGCGGATAAGTTTTTAACGAACTCGTAAAAATTTTAATGGAAAAGGAAAACCCATTGCCCGACGGGTTTAATATGAAAGCAGGTTGCAGGGTCTCTCTCAAGAGCAGGAAGGGAAGTACCAGGATAGTAATGGAGCCAAAAATAGGGGCGAGGGAAATAAGAAAATTCCTTATGAATCCTTTATTCTGATGTTCGACATAACCAGGCGTGAACCCGTCCTCGGTGAGACGGCCAAGGCTGAATCTGTAGACTCTGGTAAAAGTCAGCAGGCAGGCAAGAAAGTGCAATCCTTCGTGGATCAGTGAAGATGTGTAAAGAATCATCCGGAACAGCACAAGCCTCATCCGGTATGGAAAGGCGAGCACGAAACGGACAATGGTCATCGAGTTAAGGTAGGCAATAAGTAGTAGGGTGGCGATCAGGGAGAAAAAGGCCATGTACATGAACACCTTCAGTCACCCCTTTCAAGAATTAAATACAACATAAAAGGATATGGGTAAAGCGGCCGCAGATCATGCGGGATCATGCTCGGGTGTACGTAGCAATTTGCAAGTCATTCTAAGTGTTAAATGGCGGGAGTTCGCCAAAAGTCATCCTTTGGCCGACTCAATCGCGGGGTTTGGCTTCAGGGCGGTGGGCCAGTGGGCATGATGTCCCATTGATATAATATAAAACATAAAATAATTTTGGACCAGCTAAATCGTAAGGGGCGTTTATATAAACGAAAAATCTTGCGCAAAGCCAGGGGTATAAAATGGGAAAATTGAGGATAGCCGGCGTCGCCGAAGGTTTGCGCAATTGCGGTCCTGGAAAGAGGATCGTCATCTGGGTACAGGGATGTTCGCTCGCCTGTCCGGGGTGCTTCTCCCGCAGATTGCAGGATAAGGAAGGCGGAACGCTAGTGGACAGGACAAAACTGGCAAAGCTCATATCGCGTCTCGCTCCTGGCCACGACGGGTTGACCTTGACCGGTGGAGAGCCTTTCGACCAGGCCGGGGAGCTTTCCGAATTAGTGTCCTATGTCCGAGACAACAGTGAGCTCGACATTCTCGCGTATTCCGGATATACGCTTGAGGAGATCCTGTCCGGAACCCCCGAGATGCGTGAATTGTTGCGGCGCCTGGATATCCTGATAGACGGTAGGTTTATGGAGGAGAAGAGGATCCATCACCCATGGATTGGCTCCTCCAACCAAAGGCTGCTCTTTTTAAACCCGGTCATAAGGCGGAAGTACCGTCATGTGCTGGATGGTGAACCTGGGCCAGTGGTTATGCACGTGCGGGTGTCGGATGATAGAATACATCTGATAGGGGTTCCAGGCGAGGGCTTCCTGAAACGACTGAGCGAAGGGTTGTCCAGAAAAGGCATAAAGGTGGAAGGCCTGGATGGATGACGTCTCTGGATAGACACCCAAAGTGGCAAAGTGTCAGCTTGTAGGCGTCGCGGACGGAGATGAGTATAAAAGTCTGCCCTAGATGTGGGGTCGAAAACGATGTAGCTGAGGCAAGATGTACTAATTGTGGACGACCTTTGATTGATATACCTCCCACGACAAGAAACCTTTCTACCATTAAGCCCACCCGCGCGGATGGTGTCGCGACGCGTGTATGCCCGAAATGCCATACAACATATCCCGCTGACCTAGGCTCTTGCCCCGTTTGCGAGGGCAAAACGACCGAGGGTAGGCCAACCGAAACCGAGGATCTTTCTTCTATACCTATAACCAGCGCGCATGACGGCTCAGGGATGGGTAGCCCCTCAGCTACCGCGAAGCCTACCTCGCCTATAACGATTCTCGTTGATGGTAAGTACGAAGTTTTAGAGGAAAGACCGGCTCTGGGAGGAGAAGCCGACGTGTATATATGCCGGGACAGGAAAACGAATAAAAAGGTGGTTGTTAAGCTCTACAGGGTCAAAATCGAGCCCAACTCCGAGGTGCTTAACAAGCTTCGAGGACTTAAACATGATGACATAGTAGAGATACTTGATTTCGGAAAGTGGGGTGAGCGTATTTACGAAGTGATGGAATACCTGGAGGGGGGGAGCCTCGAGGAGGCAGCGCCATTTTCTGAAGAACAGATAGAGAAAGATATCTTACCCCAGTTGTTCAACGGCATTAGATATCTGCACAGTCAGGGGATCATCCACAGGGACATAAAACCCGGCAATCTTTTCTTTCGTGATGACAAAAAAACGGACGTGGTGATAACCGACTTCGGCATCGCTTCCATTATCCATGGTGATGCATCGTTGCATTTCACGAGGCAGCGAGGAACCGACGTATACATGGCCCCGGAATGTTGCATGGTAGACCCCACAAAAGAGGAGGTAATTCTGGACCCAAAGGCCGATTACTACAGTCTGGGTATCACCCTCATGTACCTTCTTAAAGAGCGCCTTCCCTTTGATGGGATGAAGGTTGTGGAGATCAACTATACTAAAATGCAGGATAAAGTAGGGGTGCCCGAAGACGTTTCTCCCCGGTTTCAGAGTTTACTACGCGGTCTTACTTGCACAAGAGTCGAGGACCGTTGGGGGGAGGAAGAGCTCGAGAGATGGCTGAATGGGGAAGAGGTCGCCGTCCCTGATAGGCGTGCGTCATATGGCATAGGGTTTTCCTACAGGCTCTTGGATTCCCTCGTCGCCAACTCGCCTGAAGAACTGGGAAGATTGCTTCACGAAAACCGCGAGGTGGCTATGGACCACCTTAAAAAGGGGCTGATCATAGATGTCATTAAGTATCACGACCCGGCACTTGCCTCAAGGCTCATGGAGATCGTGAAACGCTATCGCGATGACAGAGCGAAACTGGTGGGGGTCATTTATGCTCTCGAGCCCGGTCTTCCGTACATGCTGCTACCCGGAAAAGAGGCGAAGGACCCAGAGTCGCTCGCCAAACTCATTGACTCGTCCCCGGAAACCTGGAAAGCTGGTAGGGAACAGCTCGCCTCCGGGGAGATCCTCGCCTGGCTCGATGGTAGCGGCAACGAAGAATACGCGCGGCAAGGGAGGAAGGTCAGTGAGGGATATGGTACCGATCCCGACATGGCCCTGGAGGCCTTTCTGCACCTTCTCGACCCCGACCTTCTGATGCCTGAGCTGGAGGCGGACCCACCCGCCGTTCGTCTCAACGGGCTGAATCCCGACAAGGCCTATACCGCCTCCGTCATTTTAAGAAACAGGGGCAGGGGTTACGTCCGTGGCGCGGTGGATCTCCAGCCCGCGTCATCCGCTTTGAATTTCAGGCCGGAGACTTTCCGTATCCCAAAGAGCGGCGACGGAACGCGGGTAACGCTCACCATAAACACCAGCGAAGCCTTGAGGGGAGAGTCCGTGATGGTCGTAACCGGCAACTTCGATGAAATAAATGTACCTATCTCCTTCGACGTTAAAGCGCCCATATTAAACTATGCCTGTGCGGCGCTTGCCTGGTTGATAACCGTAAACGCCCTTCTCATAGGTTTTTTATACTTTTCTGGGATCGCTGAACGGGCGCTAGTCCAGTCCTACCTTGACGATTTCGGCCTCCCGGCGCTCCCCGCGGGTACGGGGATTTACATAACGCTTTTGAAGGTCACGAACTTTTTCATCCTTTTCGCAGCGCTTTTCGCAAAAAGGCGCCAGCTGGGGTGGTTTATATTGTATCTTGGAATTCTAGGATTCTCTTTGAGTTTTACGCTGATGTTCATGATCGCCAAAGCAGTGGAGGGTCACCTTCGCGTAGGAGAATTAATAGTTACCTTTATTTGCTCCCTTTGGGGGGGTCCATTGATTTATGCTATCCCCATTTTTATCTCTTTCGCGCTATCGTTGCCAGCAAAATTCTTGACCGAGCGATTGCTTCCCGCAAGGGTAAGAAGAAGGGTCCGGTTTCTATGTCTGAGCGATGAAACCACAGCATAGGTGGAGAGGAAAGGGATGAAAGGGAGAAGGAGATGAGCGGATCTGATTACGTTAGATATACAATATCGGAAAAACGACGCCGTCAGCTGGAAAAGGAACAAAGGAAGCTTGAAGAGAAAAAGCGTAGAGAAGAAGAGGAGAAAAGGCGGAAGGAGGCCGAAGAGAGGCGTAAAAGACAGGTTGAAGAAGCGAGGCAGTTGAGGGAAGAGATAGAGAGGCTGCGCGAAATCGGATGGAGAAGAAATAAAACGGCCACACATGTGAAATCGCCAATGAAGGGTGTCTCAATCGCCGTAGGTATCCAACCGGAACGCGAAACTATAAAGGAAACCGTTAAGAAGATAAGGGAATCCTTGAAAACTATTCCGGAGCGGCTCAGGGCTTACCTCTCCGAGAGTCTCAAGGGCATCGAAGAAAAAGTGGAGGCCGCCGAGGAAGGGGATTACAACGCCATGCATGGCGAAGCCGTCAGATTAGCCTGGGAGCGTTTGAATGAGATTTTAGGGGGTTTGGATAAGTATGCGGAGGAATGGGAACGGTTGCGCGAAGATTTGAACGCACGCATAGAAGAATTGGCGATAACTCTGAATGCCGTGTTAAGTCTCGGGCCGGAGAAGGACCTCGGGGAGGAAGCCGAAAGTTTGCTGGAGCGGATCAAGGGACTGCAGGAGGAAGATGACATAGTATCGCACGGAAACGACGTGTCAAAACTGGAAGAGGCATGTTCTGAATTCCTGGACAGGTTCCATAACGCGATGATAAAGAAAGAGGAAAGGGAATTCCTGATGAACAGCGTGAGGGAAGTCCTTACGGAAATGGGTTACGAGGTGCTGGAGCTCCCACCGGACCAAATGGCCGGAATCTCGGGAGCGACGGAGGCTTTCTTCCTGACCCCAGACAGGGAAGCGGTAAGGGTGACCATCGGTGTCGACAACGACATGCAATTCCAGCTTTTCCGCCTTGTGACGGAGGGGAAAGAAGAGGAAGCCTCGACGAAGGATGAGATGATAGATAAATGCAGGAACTGGTGCGAAGATTACAGCAAAGTACTGGAAGCTATCAAAGAAGAGGGGTTCCAAGTAGAGGAAGAATGGAATATCCAACCCGAGGATATGGAATACCAGGATTTGACGGTGAGCCAACTCCCCGATTCGGAGGAGGAGTTGGGCGTGTGGGAAGAGGAAACGCGTAAAAGGACGAGGCGTTGAGATGCCGGGATCTGGCAGGCTTCCCCGCTGGATAAGGGACCTGCAGCGCTTTCTGCAGGCCAACTCCCTCTTCATCCTTTACGGGAACATCTACGACACGCTTCCCTTCCCCCTGGCAAAGGAAGGGGAGGATGAGTGGGATTGGACCTACCTTTCGCTGGACGAGATCCTTCATCGCCTACTCCGGGAAGAAGGGTATTTCCTCGTCGCCTTTTACGACCTTGTGGATGGCGTGAGCTTCAAAACGGAGGAGGAGCGGAAACTTTTTCTGGATATTACTACTGCGGGCAAGAAAGCGCGAGAAAGTAATCCGGTTGTTCCAAGGATTGAGTGCGAAGAAGGGCCACCGACGTCCGGGAGAGATATTGACGTAGGTGGTCGCATGTCGCTTCTCGACAGGGCTGTCGTCGCCTTCAGGAGCGTCTTGCGGAACACGGATTTTCCCTCTTGTGTTGTTATCGACTACGGTTCTCGATTGCTGGCTGGCCCAACTCATCTCACGAGCGACGAACGGAAGCACTTTACGGCTCTTATGAAAGCCTGCCGGGAAGCGGCCTGGGTGAGGACCGGTAGTGACGGCGATGGGAAGCTCCTCAGGAACTGCATCTTTATCATCTGCGACAAACCAAATGACTTGCCCACCTGGCTTTATTTCGACAACCCCTATGCCCGCACCATTCAGATAGAGTTGCCGGACAGGCGCGAAAGGAGACTTTATTTCTCCATGATGAAGGATGCGTTTTACAAACCGAGTGAGGGAGAAGAATACAAAGAGCAGGAAATAGAGGCCTTTGTGGATCTGACGCACGGTTTCAAGATCCTGGAACTGGAGGGACTCAGAAAGCTGTCTCACCGGCTCAAGGAACGAGACCCGCGAAAGCTTGTGGAGCAATATAAGTACGGTGAGTCCCAAAACCCCTGGGACGAACTCGGACGCGATAAGATGAACCGGGCAAAAGAACATTTAGAGAATCGGGTGATAGGCCAGAGCCGTGCCGTATCCGCCGTGGTGGACATCCTGAAGAGGTCCGCGCTAGGTATTTCGGGCGTTGATCCGTCCAGGAGATCCCACCGCCCTCGCGGAGTCCTTTTCTTTGCCGGGCCTACGGGCGTCGGCAAGACGGAGCTCGCCAAGGCGCTGGCGTCCTTCCTCTTCGGAAACGATGACGCCTGTCTGAGATACGACATGAGCGAGTACAGTGTCGAGCACGCCGACCAGAGGCTTCTGGGCGCTCCCCCCGGCTACGTGGGTTATGAAGAAGGGGGCAAGCTCACGGAAGACGTGAAGAAAAACCCCTTCTCAGTCTTGCTCTTCGATGAGATAGAAAAAGCCCATTCGAGCATACTGGACAAGTTTCTCCAGATACTGGACGATGGTAGGATGACCGACGGCAAGGGCGAAACCGTCTATTTCAGCGAGTGCATAATAATCTTTACCAGCAACTTGGGATACACGCGAGAGGTCACTTTGCCGGACGGGCAGGTACTCAGGATGCCAAACGTCCTACCCTTTTGCTGGTTTTGCAAATCATGCAATAACTATATTTTCCAGGAGGACAAGCCTTCTCGCTGCCCCAAGTGTGGGCACGAAGACTTTGAATCACGACCCACTCCCTACAACATCGTGCGAGAGAGGATACTCAAGGCCATAGAGGAGCACTTCAAGTACGAGCTGGGGAGGCCGGAGCTTTACAACCGCATCGGCAACAACTTCGTCGTCTTCGACTACATACGAGAAGACGTAGTGCCGTCTATAGTGGAAAAACATCTTAAAGAGACCGCGGAGGAACTGAGAGCGCGGATGGGGATTGACCTCGAGTTGTGTGAGGAAGCGAAGGGTTTTCTTTTTGAGGCCTCGAAGGAAAACCTGGACATGGGCGGCAGGGGAGTGAGGAACCTGCTGGAAGCGGCTTTCATCAACCCCCTTTCCAACGAGATCTATGATGGGGAGATAAGGGATTGTAGGATGAAAGTGAAAGAAGTCCGTTTTGAGGACGCGGGAGACGGAACCCGTTACCGTATCGAATATGAGACCTATCCCTTGAAGAGCAATGACCCTTGATAGCAGTTGAGCGTTAGTAAGAGAATGGTTCAAGTCGCTGCTTTTACGAACCTCTCTAGGAAGGGGATCTCTTGCAAGGTCGCTTTTAATATTTTATCCCTTTTCGTTGAATCAGCGGCGTAAATGCGTACCGACCACCTGTTCTTCCAGTCCTCCTTCACGTCGTCTATCCACTGGTGGTAATGGCTGAGCTCTTTCGAGCTTCTTTTGCCCCCATTCCCGCATATGGATATGGGGACCTCCGTGAACTTGAGATATTTCCTCGGGTCGTCTTCCGTATGATCCCGATGAATGATGACCTCATTCGCTTGCACGCCGGCCTTAGCGGCCACTTCCTTTTCGATCTCCATCACCCTGTCCAAATGCTTAAGTGTTTCTATCAAGTGGTTCAGCTCATCCTGAGGCGTTTTAACCTGCGTCGACCTTATGTCGGGCCATATAAGCTCAAATATAAGTTTTAATGGCCTTCTACCGTTTATCCTTTGTAGTAGCGGAAAACAATATCTCCTCGTTTCGCTTCTTTTCTCAAGACTGAGGGATAAGTTAGTGAGCATGAGCATGCAGAGGTCATCGGTCGTGAAGATTATGTGGTCGATGTCAAAGGATTCGACGTCGACCAGCAACCTGAAAAGCGCCCTGCAGAACATCGCCTCGTAGCACCTCGCCACAGGCTCGTTGTAAAAAGAATCGTAGAGTAGCTCTCGCGAGGCCATCAAGTGGATCGCCTGGGGAACACCCATGCAGTGGTCGATGGTCAGATCCCCTTCCTCTATGGTCATGCTTTCGATCAACCTCTCCACATTGAAAACCGCGTGCTTTATCCCGGAGTAATATGAGTCCCTCGCCAGGTGGTCGATTCTGTCGAGATCGATGTCGCCGTCTATCAGCTGGTGCAGGTAAGTCCTATCGCACTTCTTTTCAAAGATATTGATGATGTTCTCCCTCATGCCAGCTTTATCCAACACATCGATGACAAAGTCATCAATATGGTAGTAGGGATAATATTTTTTATAATATCTTTTTATATCCACTATACCGCCCAGGATGTCGTCTCTTATTTTTTCGTGGTTGAGCTCGTTTATGTATAGGCCGGTCTTTCCGCGGTCTTTTTTGTAAAAACCGTCAAAAGCCAGAAGATCAGGCCTTTTTTCCCATTCTTTTGTGCGCGAGATCTGCCTCAAGCTGGACTCTATCACGTGGGAAAAGGGAAAGGCGCAGATGTCGTGAAGAAGCGCCGCCACTCTCAGCAGCCTTTCGTCTTCCTCGAGTTCATTGATCTTTACGTCACTTATCCTTTTTTCCCTCGCCTTTCTCTTTAAGACATTAAAGACCCAGTCCACCAGGTGAACGGTCCCCATGCTGTGCTCAAACCGTGTGTGATTAGCGCCTGGAAAGACCATGGAGGTTAGGTTAGCCTGTTTTATGGAAGCAAGCCTGCTCACCTCAAAGGTTGAAACCAGTTTCTCGATCAACGGGTCATTCAAATAATAACCGCCATAAATCGGATCCTGAATGAACATACCAAGCACCACCTCCCCTAATTCACCAAAATTATATTACAAAAAGGAACCATGGTGAGCAGGATTTGAGAAAAGTCTGGATCTTTTAAGCGATCGCCCGAGTTTTCCCGCCCTTGACATGCACCGGTAAAAGAGCGTCACGGGAGGCTGCTTATCGTTGGGTATTATGCCCATTTGCCAAAGAACCGCTCTCTACCATAAGCTGGGCGACTTTGATGTCGGGTCTTTTCGTGCTGGGCCCTCTTTCAAGCTTTGACCTTTTCTCGAAGGGCTCGGAGGCCTCTCCAGAAGCTGCCTCTTCCTCTTGGCGACCGGGTAAGGTTGGATGTTGGAGCGCTCGGCTATCCCGACTACCATCTGTTCAAGAGTGGGGAGATAAAGAAAATAAACGGTTCCCTGGTATCGTTGTGTCCATGCGCGATATTGACAGTGGGGTCTGGTAGTATTGAGACGAGGTACCTTTTATGAAAGTTACGAGGCCGGTGGCATGTACATCGAGTTTGATGCCTTTGACCTTATCCGGGAGGATTTTGGCCTGCCCAAAGGCGAGGAGCTCTACGTTATTTGGGGGCGGCAAGCCAGGATCTTCTTCGCTCGCCCGGAGAGGGCGCTGGAGGAGGTGGTGCTGGAGGAGGCTTGCCCGGAGGGACAAAGCAATACCTTCCAGGCCGGTAAGCGTTTGGCTGGCTTCATCCAGGAGAACCTTTCCCCCAAGCTCCAGGGCGAGGATCCCGCCATTTATGTCTTCCCCTCGGGGTTGCTTTCCGCAAAGGAGCTGACCGCGTTGTTGCAGGGCCTGGAGGATACCTTAAGGGCAAGCGATGCCCAAGAGGTTGACGTGCTGCCGGCAAACCCCGCCATCTTCCTTACCTCGGGGAGGGGTTTAGAGATCCTGGCCGAATTCGATTTCCCCCGGGTCCGCCTGAGCGGCTGGGAGGAGGGGCTCTGCGTCAGGAAAAGGGACTTTTACCTCAAGAGGGAAGAGCAGGGATCGATCCTTCAGGAGCTGGAGAGATTTAGGGACAGGCTGCCATCCCATCTTAGGGGCAAATCCCCGAGGGTTATTTTTCACCATTGGCGAGAAGAAGCAAACTCGGAGTGGCTGGTCAGGAGGGCCCACTTTCCCTGCCGGGCCAGTGCCGGGGAAAAGGAGACAGAGGCGGGTTTGAAGGCCTGGTTTGGCAAGGAAAGGCCCAGGGTGATCAGGCCCTACTCCGAATTTAAGCCCCTTCCCCAAAGGACGGACACCCTGGAGGCCGTGAGGGTGTACCTTGACGGGGGCGAGGCTGAAGAGGCGCTGGCCACCCTTTACCGGATGCACCAAAGCGGCCGGGAAGCGGAGGCGTTGAGCGCCCTCGCCCAGCTCATCTACGAGGGATGCTGGTCCAGGACCCACCCCCTCTTCCCCTTACTTGCGGGCCTCAGGAGGGAGGCTTTTCACCTGGCGCTGGCCCTCTCGCGCCGGGCAGCCCAGGGAGGCCGGCCCGACTGTCTCGACCGCCATGCCTTCTTGCTCTATGAGTACAGCTGGGGATGCGGTGAGAGGCAGAGGAGCGTGCTGGCAAGCGAGGTGCTGCGCCTGGCGCAGAAGGCCTGGGAGAGCGACCCCGATGGTTTCTTCTGGCGCTGGATCAACGTTAACGAATGCCTGGAGAGGTACGACCGCTTCTTCGATCTTTTGCCTCAAGCGCGGGAGCGGCTCAAAGGTCTCTCCGGTTGGGAGAGGCGGGGGCGACGCAGGTGGCTCAAGTTCACGGAGCTGTTGATAAGGAGCACGCTCTTCGGAGCGGGGAAGGGGGAGGACGACGACCTGGAGGTAGAGTTCCTGCCGGCGCTTCCCGCTGCCCGCCCCGCTGGTTCCTCCAGGGAGCCACTCACGACCTCCCTGCTCTTCCGCCTGGCCCAAAAGGGATCCAGCCAGGCCCACCTTGCCCTTTCCCGGGGATATGCCTCGGGGGAGCTTGTCCTCGACCTTCCCGAGAGCTTGCTCCGGCCATTTCCGTCTTTTCGCCAGATAGCCCTGCCCGCCTTGGTCTCGCTGCACCGCTATCTCTCTGAGATCCTCTCGCAAGAGGGTTCTGACCTCGATGACCCGGGAATCCAGCTCTGCCTCTTCCCCCATGCCCAGGATGAAGGGGGGTTCTTTGCGAGAGGGTTTTGAAGGGGTCACCATAAGAGTCACCGATGCCTGAAGGCGTTGGGCGCATAGTGAAACGGTATAGGAAGGAGACGCTTCCTTTTCCCGTTGGGGAAATGCCGGAAGGTTCTTGTTCGGTATATGGTGAAATAGCGCAGGAATGTGGCATATTTACGGGAGAATTCTTATAATTGAGAATGGAAATGGGGTTTCGGCAGTTGCTCATGATAAGCACGGCTTTCAATCAATAGGAAACGAAAATGGATGAAGCACAGGAAAGAATAGCCGTTTTTGTCGATTTTGATAACCAGAAGGTCAATCCCTTCTCCCTGCTTAACATGCTGAGTGAAAGGGGTAAGGTGGTCATACGCAGGGGCTACGCCGATTGGGTTGAAAGTCAGCCATATAGGGCAATGGCGTCCAAGGCCGGTTTTGAGCTGATAGATTGCCCCAAGCTAGGCGTTTCCCACAAAAATTCCACTGATGTGCGCTTGACGCTGGACTGCCTGGAGACTTGCTACGAGCATCCGGAAATAGATGTCTTCGTGATTGTAAGCGCCGACGCGGACTTCGCGCCTCTGGTGAACAAGCTGAGGATGAAGGGCAGGCAAACAATCATTGTCGCCAACAGCGATAGCGTTGCCGAGCTCCTGAAGCATGCATGCGACGAATTTATCCCCTCTAGTAGGCTTGAGCGGCTTGAGGAAGTCGAGGTAGAAGATGTCGCTACCAAGTCCGGAGCCCTCCAGCTGTACAAGCGAGCCATAGAGGCCATAACTCGCATGGGTAGAGACCTGCAAAGTGTTAATCAGTCCTATATTAAGCAGGTAATGCTTCAAATGAACCCCTCCTTCGACGAGGGGGATTTAGGTTTTAAGAATTTTACGGACTTCTGCAGGTGGGCCTCAAACACGCTTAACCAGTATGGATTATCGGTTGTTTGCCCCCAATTACAGCAGCCCGGCGTAAATCAGGGAGTGGTGCCTCAGCATCTACTCGCCAAGGCGTACAACAGCGCCCTTAAGGAGGCGGGATTCCCGGTTTCGCTTCAGAATATAGAGATCGCCATTCTGCGAGATCATCCTGACTTTTCGCCGGTGAAGTACGGCTACAGCAGCATGGCTGAAATCGCGAAAGCAGCGGCAGAGATCGGGCTCTGGAGTTTCGACGGTGGTCAAGTAAGGATGACCCCGAGGCAGCGTATTTCGAGGACATTACACATGACGAACAGCGATCAGGGGTACGATGTGCGCCGCAAGGTCTTGGAAGCTCTGCTTGAGGAGGTCAATGCCTGGGACGAAGACCCTAACAGCATGAGCTTGAAGGAGATCAAGAACAGGGTCAAAGACCGGCTAGCGGGCGAAGTGCCGTCGAACGATATTTCCGGAATACTAAGAAGATCGATGCGGGGAGGCGCCTTTGTTTCCTTAGAGGGCGGCCCACTGACATCATGGACCCTTCCCTTCAAATTACTAGGTGGCCTTGAACTGCTACAGGAGAAGACATTAGAAGGCTATCTATACGTTCTCGTGAGCTCGTGCACCTTGTACGAGGACGAGATCGAGGTGGTCGCGGAGATTCTCCTGAGGGAAGGGGAATCTTATGCCATAATCGAAAGGCTCAATGCTCTCGAGCAGCAGGGAAAGATAAAAAAGGGGAGGAAAAGGTGGGAGGGGGTCGTTGCGCTTGAGGAGGAACCCTTAGCAGCAGACGAATAACGCTGAGGATTCTTTTGGTGTAAAGTTATGGTAAGCCCCTTCCGGATTTTCTAAATAAGGATTCATTTCAAATACACGGTGCAACAGAAAACGATGAATGTGTATAAACTAGCATCGATGACCACGTGGAATCAGTATCATTGACACGAAAGGCGATTGATATGGCGTGCTGGATGGACGAATCCGCCTTTACGGCTTTAGAATAAAATGTTAAGCACAAAGGGTCTTGCGTAAGGGAGGTTGAGAGTATGGGGCTGGATGAAGAATTGGTGGCCTGTGCAAGGGGTGGGGATTTGGAAGCGGTTAAGCAACTGCTGGAAAAGGGCGCTGACGTTAACGCAAGAGATATTCGCGGAAGGACTCCACTTCATATTGCGGTAGAAGCGCGCGGAATTAATGACTGCGACATTCTGCTGGAGAATGGAGCGGACCCCAACATAAGGGATATTGAAGGAAAGACTCCACTTCATATTGCGGTATATGAGGGCAAAATTGAGGACTGCGTCATTCTGCTGGAGAATGGAGCGGACCCCAACATAAGGGATATTGAAGGAAGGACTCCACTTCACATTGCAGCAAAAGCTATTAAATATTCTAATCAATGCGCCATTCTGCTGGAGATTCTGCTGGAGAAAAAGGCAGATCCCAAGCAGAAGGACAACTGTGGAATGACTCCTCTTGACTTGGCACTGGACAACTTTTTGCGTTTAACGGGAGGCAGGGTGTATGGAGCACAAGGAGAGGAGTTAACTATACCATTAAATCTTGAGGATTCACGAGTTAAAAGACTTAATATCGCTATGCCCTGCCTGACTCGCTTTGAGTATATTTCTCCACATCCAAAACTTTGGGGAAAATTAAAACTTTGGGGAGAATTTGATTTTTACAAATATAATGCTTGGAGGGATATCATTTTCAAGCTTGCAAACCGCCTTGGCATCTCCTGTGAGCTCCTCACCATGGAATCCGGGGAGATGAAGCAGGCTTACGAGCTCACCGAATATGAGAGGCTGCTCGTGTCCTTCCTGCTACGCGCGGCCATAGCTTCCGGGTTCCGCGTCTCCCCACTCCCTCCAATTTTCCTATCCCTCGAAGACCCACCCATTTTTGCTGCGTACCCGGAACTAAAGGAGAAGGAGGGGATGAAAAAGTGGCGGGAAAGGAAAAACGTGCAGGAAAGGGAGCTTCCGATCCCGCAGGAAATGCCCACTGGTCTGCCAGAGAACTACTCCATAGAGGAAGTTCTGGGGTGCTACGAGACCCTTCCTCGCATAGTCCTCTATGAGCTGGGCATGGGTTGGTTTTCCGAAAGGTTCGGATTGGACAAAGAATTGCTTCGCGCGGTGGTATTAGTGCACGAGGTGGCCCACTGGATCACCCACCTAATGCCCGGGCCTAATACGCATTTTTGGCCTAAAGACGATTATGAGCAGACCTCCCTGGATGTGCATGAGTGCTTGGCCCAGCTTCTTACCTATTGGGTAGTGGAAAGCTCGGGGGGCCGCCTGCGGGATACCTTCGCTGAACTCAACCGTCACCAGAGTCCTCCTTACAAGCTCTATGAGAAGTACACATCACAAGCCCGCAAAAGAGTGCTCTTCTCATTGGAGATGATGAGGAGCATGGGTCGGCCGTGTGGGTGGCACGATTGGGATAGACTTATATCAATATCCTAGTGGATGGGCTACGATAACGTACCCTTTTGTGTGTAAATTCGCTCTTTGATAGGTGACCATGGTTCCCTCATACTGGTTGGAAAGCAAAAACCACCAGATCGAGGAGGTGAACCAGGGCCAAGAACGATTCTACATGCACTTTCAGGGTGGAGGAAAGCGAGATAAGGGAGTACCTGGACAAACAGGTCAGGGAAGCGGTGAAGCAAGTGCTGGAAGAGATCATGAATGCGGAAGCAGAGGAGCTTATCTGCGCGGGTCCCTACGAGCGCAGCGAGAGCAGGCGTGACCACCGCAGGCGGGACCAGGAAGCGCAAGATCAAGACCAGGGTGGGGGAGATAGAGCTCTCCGTTCCCCGCCTGAGGACCCTGGCATTCCAGACCATGATCTTTGAGCGCTACCGCCGCATGGAGATTTCCCTGGAGGAGGCGTTCGTGGAGATGTATCTTTTGGGGATCTCCACGCGCAAGGTGACGGATGTGACCGAGGCGCTCTGTGATTTCACCCTCTCCCCCACTGCCCAGTCCCGTCTGAATAAAAAAGTCTATGTGTCAACAACGGCTTTGATTGTCACCTTTTCAACGAGATAAAATGTCCGCTTTTCGACGGAATCACTCGGCTGCAACGGGTAGATAGGCGATCTCCTAAACTACCGGGGATGAACCGGCCGACGGTT
>Ga0315298_1004105_pt1 | contig 22212 bp, 19 predicted proteins | sample WHS_1_MG_FD_203077 | JGI IMG/M metagenome (GOLD analysis project Ga0315298, IMG submission 203077) | Extremophilic microbial mat communities from Washburn Hot Springs, YNP, Wyoming, USA - WHS_1_MG | ecosystem: Environmental > Aquatic > Thermal springs > Hot (42-90C) | place: USA: Wyoming...
GTCGTCGTCCCTACCCCAGCCCCACCCACCCCCACCCCCATCCCACCCACACCCACACCCACACCAGCCGCCATCCCCACCCCCACCTCCATCACCATCACAGGCTCACCCTGGTTCATAGATCAGGTCAAGGCGGCGCTGGACATGCTGTCAACCAAGGCCTCAGCCCAGTACGCCCTCGTGCGCCAGTACGTCTACCGCATCGATGAGAGCGCAAGCCCGTCCTACGACATCGCCAACCGGGCGCTCAACATCGATGAGGCCACGGCGTTCCCCTCCAACTGGCGGAGCAACCAGGATGCCCAGAGGGAGTGGCTGGCTGGACTGATCGTGCATAACGCTACCCACATCCAGCAAGGGCTCAGCGGACTCCCAACCACGGGATTGGACGCGGAGCAGCAGCCGCGCCTGAACCAGCGGGACGCCCTGCAGAAACTGGACACCACGCCGGCGGGCGATCTCTACCACTTCCTGGACGATGTGGTCCAGGGCAGGGAGGGCTCCTTCACCGACTGGAACCCACCCAGGGATCCGTCGCGGTAGGCGCCGACTGAAATGCAGGTGCCCGGGGTGAAGGTCCGCCCCGGGCACCGCCTCCCTGGAACAGAGCACGCTGGGACAACGGATCCTGGAGGGAGACAAGAGCATGCTTCGTCAGGCCACCACCACCCTTGTCATGGCGATCGCCATAGCCACGGCACTCTCGACACCCTTTGGGCTCGCCTCCGCGGAGAGAGAGTTCCCGGAGAGCGGCTTCTCCATCGCCAACCAGACCCTTGCAGGCTACTTCGACCACAGGGGCGGTGCGAGGGTGCTGGGCCTGCCCATCTCGAGGGAGTTCACACTCCAGGGCTCCAGGGTTCAGCTCTTCCAGCGCGGGGCTCTCCAGCTCTCGCCTGACGGGAGCGTCAGACTCCTCACGATTGCGGATCGAGACCTCTTCCCCTATACCAGGTTCAACGGTGCGACCTTTCCAGCACCCGACCCCGAGCTGATCCAGGCGGCCCCCTCCACGGCCGAACCCGAGTTCGCCTCCAGGGCCATCAACTTCGTCCGAGCCAACGCCCCCGACCTCTGGAACGGACTCAACACCAACTTCTTCGCCACCTTCTCCTCCACCGTCGGCCTCGACGACGCCTTCCCAGAGGGCGACACCGTTCCAGATCTCCTCCCAGCCATCAACCTGGAGGTCTGGGGCTTGCCCATCAGCAGACCAGCCCCGGATCCCGCCGATCCGGCTATCGTGTACCTCCGCTTCCAGCGAGGGATCATGCGTTACGATGGCCACAGCGGCCGAACCGAGGCTCTCGAGGTGGGCAGCTTCCTCAAGAGCCTCATTACCGGCTGGAACCTGCCGCAGGACCTAGATCAGGAGGCGCGCGGCGGCGATCTCTACAGGCAGTACAACGACTCGATGCCCGGCGGCCTCAACCGCCCCGAGGCGATGCCCGCAACCGACCTCTTCGCCGCCTTCGTGCCCAGCAGCCAGCCCGTGCCGACTCCACAGCCAGCCACCCCGACCCCCATACCCCCGACACCCACTCCCGCTACCCCTATCAGGCCCGACAGCATCGAAATCCAGGGCTCGGAATGGTTCGTGGACCAGACGGAGTCAGCCTTCAACCTTCTGCCCGACACCGTTCGCGACTACGTCTTTCGTGTGATTCAGGTGCCATCGGACCCCCATGTGGACTTTCAGACCCGAACCCTCTACGTCACCGAGGCGAACGCCTTCGCCCCGGCCTGGAGGGAGATGAGGGACAACCAGAAGGAGTGGTACGCGGGGCTCATCATCCACAACGCCACCCACATAGAGCAGTACGTCTCCGGGCGGCCCTACCGCGGCCCCGAGGCGGAGAGGGAAGCGATCACCCGGCAGAAGGCGCTCCTCCAGTCCATAGAGACCACGCCGAACCAGAAGTTCAGCCGCTACTTGACGGACGTGCTCAACCGGGGGCTGCCCTTCGACGACTGGCAGCAAAGCCCAGCACCCTGAGAGCCGGACCGCCCCCGCATCGCCTTGAATGCCATAGCGGCATCTGCTACGATGCCAGGGTCCGTCGAGAGGCTTTGCCTCCACTGTCCGGCATCTCAATTCGGTTCGCTTTGGGTAACTCCATTGATGGAAGACAAAGCCATCGTGCTGGGGCATCCCAGCTACGTGTGGAGACGAGGCCAGGACCGGCGCCTCGACCTCATCCGCCGGCACGTTCCCCTGGAAGGTCGGCGCATCCTCGATGTCGGCTGTGGCCTTGGCATGTATGTGGAGAAATTCCGAAGGTTCAGCACAGAGGTCTACGGCGTGGACATCGACCCCGAGAAGGTGCAAGCGGCCAGCCGCCGGCTCCCCAACATCTCCCTGGCACCGGCGGAGGAACTGCCCTTCAAGGACAAGAGCTTCGACGTGGTCCTGCTCCATGAGGTGATCGAGCACGTGGTGGACGATCGGAAGGCGGTCGCCGAGGCCGTGCGCTGCACCGACGTTGGAGGACACGTCCTGATCTATGCACCCAACAGGCTGTACCCAATGGAGACCCACGGCTTCTACTTCCGTGGGAAGTACCATTTCAGGCTGCTGCCACTGGTGAACTACCTGCCTGACCCGCTGCGCGACTATTTCTGCCCGCACGTCAGGGTCTACACGGCCCGGGGCATCCGAAAGCTGTTCGACGGCCTGCCCGTCCGTTTCAAGCTTTTCACCCACATCTACCCGGGGTTCGACAACATCGCGGCGACCCGCCCGACGCTGGGAGCATTCCTGCAGAGGGCCACGGATCTGCTGGAGAGAACCCCCCTCCGGATGCTAGGCATCTCCCACTTTGTTGTAGCGCAACGGGTGGAGTGACAGCCGCCGAGGATCGGTGGTGAGGCGAGATTGAGTACATCCACGCGTCGCAGAAGGAGGGCGGTCCGCGAGGATCGCCACGGATCCTTCCTAAGAACGGCCCTGCTGGCCATGGTCACTCTTGCGATCCTGATGGCGGTCACAGGGGGGCTTGCCGTAGCGGCCATCTACACCCACTATGACAGCATCCTTCCCTCCCCGGGGAGTCTGAAGACCTACCAGATGTTTGGATCCACCAAGATCCTGGATCGGCACGACAGGCTCCTGTACGAGCTGTTCGACCCACAGACCGGAAAGCGAACCTACGTCAGGCTGGCCGACATCTCCCCCTATCTCATCAAGGCCACCATCGCCATCGAGGACGCCACCTTCTACGACAACCCGGGGGTGAGCATCCGAGGCACCCTGCGCGCAGCGTGGGCCATACTCCGCGGTGAGGAGATCCAGGGCGGCAGCACCATCACCCAGCAGCTCATCAAGCGGGTGTTCTTGACCCCCGAAGTCAGCATAGACCGCAAGATCCAGGAGTGGATCCTGGCCTATCGCGTCAACCAGCAGTACACCAAGGACCAGATCCTTGAGATGTACCTGAACGAGATCTACTACGGAAACATGTCTTACGGCATCGAAGCCGCAGCGGAATCCTACTTCGGGAAGTCGGCCAAGGATCTGGATCTGGCGGAGGCCAGCATGCTGGCCGGGATCCCACAGTCACCTGCCCTCCTCTCCCCCCTCGTGGACGCCGCAGCGGCCAAGCGCAGGCAAAGGATGGTCTTGGACGCCATGGTGCGGCTGGGAGACATCACCCAGGCCCAGGCCGATGAGGCCTTCAGGAAGCCCCTCGAATACCAGCCCATGCAGTACGGGATCGAAGCTCCCCACTTCGTGATGTACGTGCGCGACCTGCTGGAGCGGAAGTACGGCCCACAGGCGGTGTACTCCCAGGGGCTCATAGTCCGTACCACCCTGGATCTGGATCTGCAGCACACGGCGGAGCAGATCGCCAGGCAGCAGGTCCAGAAGCTGGCCAAGGACAACATCCATAACGCGGCCCTGGTGGCGATGAAGCCCGACACCGGCGAGATCCTGGCCATGCTGGGCAGCGTCGATTACTTCAACCGCAGCATCAGCGGCCAGGTCAACATCGCCATTTCGGAGCGGCAGCCAGGTTCCACCTTCAAGCCCATCACCTACGCTGCCGCCTTCATGAAGGGTTGGGGCACCGGCACCGTCATCCTCGACGACTACACCGTGTTCAAGGATCGTTTGGGTCGTCCGTACACCCCACAGAACGTGGACAAGAAGTGGCACGGCCCCGTGACGGTCCGCACCGCGCTTTCCAACTCCATGAACGTCCCCGCCGTGAAAGCGCTCGAGTTCGTGGGGGTCAAGAACGCCATCAACCTGGCCCACCAGATGGGGATCACATCCCTCGACCCCGAGGGTCCCTACGACCTCAGCCTCACCCTGGGCGGTGGGGAGGTGAAGCTGCTGGACCTCGTGTACGCATACAGCGTCTTCGCCAACAACGGGGTCATGTACGGCGAGCCGGTACCCAAGGAGATGCAGCGGCCGGGCTACCGGACACTGGAGCCGGTAGCCATTCTGCGGGTCGAGGACTCCAGCGGCAGGGTCCTGGAGGAGTACAAGGGGCCCGACAGGGTGGAGGTGCTGAAGCCCCAGATCGCCTACATGATCACCAGCATACTCTCCGACAACGACGCCCGCACACCCCTCTTCGGCCCCAACGGTCCGCTGAAGCTGAGCCGTCCGGCGGCGGCCAAGACAGGCACCACGGAGAACAATCGGGACCTGTGGACGGTGGGCTACACACCGAACCTGGTAGCCGGAGTCTGGGTAGGGAACAGCGACAACCAGGAGATCGCGCCGGTGCTGTCCAGCCTTACCGCAGCCCCCATCTGGCACGACTTCATGGAGCAGGCTCTCAAGGGCTTTCCTGTCCAAGACTTCCAGGAGCCGGGGGGACTGGAGAAGGTGGCGGTGTGCCCCACCGATGGTTTGCTGCCCAACAAGTACTGCCCAACCAAGGTCACCGAGCTCTTCGTCAAGGGGACCGCGCCCACCAGGGAGTGCGACATCCACCGGCTGGTCACCATCGACAAGACCACCGGCATGCTGGCCACCCCCTCCACTCCCCCAGAGAACAGGGAGGACAAGGTGATCGAGGTCTACCCGCCGGAATGGGCATCCTGGGCCAGAGAGGCGGGAAAGCCTGAGCCCCCGAAGGCCCCTGCCGACCAGTCGCCCCAGCAGACCCCGCAGCCGGTGGCCAGCAGGGACGATAACAGCGCCCTGGTGGTGAGCAGCCCGACCCCTGGCGCCGCCGTTAGGGGCATCGTCGAGATCCGCGGAACCGCATCGGGCAAGGCCTTCTCCTCCTTCAAGGTCGAATACGGCGAGGGCCTCAACCCGACGTCATGGAAGGCCATTGGGGGTGTGCACACCATTCCGGTAGACAACGGCGTGCTGGAGAGATGGGACTCCCGCTCGCTCAATGGCCTGTACAGGCTGCGCATCACCCTCTCGGTTCGGCCGCCGACCCCGCCCACTACGGCCCCGGTGCCGACGTCGACGGCGCCGATGCCCGGGCTGCAGCAGCCCACGCCTACCCCTGTTCCTCCGATCACGCTGGTCGCCCCCGCGCCGAAGGTGATCGAGATACCGGTTATCGTGGACAACCAGCCGCCGTCGGCCTCCATTACCTTCCCCCAGCAGGGCGCGATCATCAAGAGGGATCAGATGCCCAAGATAACCTTCTCGGCCCAGGTTTCGGACAACCACCAGATCGCCTCGACGGACTTCTATCTGGACAACCAGCTGGTCGGCAGCAGCAGATCGTCGCCGGCAACCTTGGACTGGTCCGTCACGGTCGGGGAGCACACATTGAGGGCGGTGGCCCGCGATGCAGCGGGCAATGAGACAACCAGCGGCGAGGTCAGGTTCAAGGTGCAATGAGGATCCTACTGACTAACGACGACGGCATAGACTCTGAAGGGCTCCTGGCACTTCGCGGCGCCCTCTCCGCACTGGCGGAGACAATCGTGATAGCCCCAGACCACAACTGGAGCGCCGCAGGCCATACCAAGACCATGCACAAGCCGCTTCGCGTCACCAGGGTGAAGATGCGAGACGGACAAGAGGGCTACGCCTGCGACGGCACGCCGTCGGATTGTGTGGCCATGGGCATGCTGGGGCTGGCAGGCGAGCCGCCATCCTTGGTGGTGTCGGGGATAAACAAGGGCGCCAACCTGGGAGGGGATGTCACCTATTCGGGCACCGTTGCAGCGGCCATGGAGGGCGTGATCAACGGGATCCCCGGGATCGCCATCTCCTTGGCCTCTCGCCATGAGTGGGACTTCTCGGTGGCTGCGGGCTTCGCGGCGCGGCTGACGTCGCAGCTCATTGAGCAGGGCATGGACCGCGAGGTACTGCTCAATGTCAACGTGCCCAGCCTCCCGCGGGAGCAGGTGAAAGGGGTGCTGGTTACCCGACTGGGGAAGCGGATCTACCGCGACAAGCTGATCGAACGCCAGGACCCTTTTGGCCGGAGCTACTATTGGATCGGCGGCGAGGAGCCCTCCGGCCACGCGGAGGAGGGGACGGACATCTGGGCGCTGGCCAACGGGTACGTCTCGGTTACGCCGATACAGATGGACCTCACCGACTACGCCCTCTTGGAAAGGTTGAAGAGCTGGGGGCTCTCGCTGTAGGATCAGGTCGGTTAGGTGGACCACATGCCATGGATGGCCATGAGGTCCCGACAGGTGGCCCGGGGCAGAGCTGCCCGGGTGCTGGGATCAATCTAATTTCGGGAGTACAGAATAGCCATGCCGGAGTTCGACGAGGAAGAACTTTACGATTACGAGATCAAGAGAGACAGGCCCTTCTCCGAGGACGAGGAGTTCTTCAAGGTGAGCCAGCAGAGGGTCGAGGTGATAGCCAGGCTCGCAGGACTCTCGCCCGAGAGGGCTCGAAGGATCTGCACCTACCCGTGGCCCGATGCCAAGATCCACCAGAGATGGCTGGACGAGGCTGATCCGGGGGAAATCGCCCGCTGGGTCAGGCACATAGACAAGCTGGAGAGGGCAGGATAGGGAGAACCGGGGAATGGGCCGGGCGGGGCGGCGTCGCCCGGCCCCGGCGCCCACACTTGCGCCGAACCGCACATCTTGGTAAAGTTGCCCCTGCAGCAGGCCTGCCACGGCGGGCCTAACTTTGTGTACACCCGCTGCCGGTAACCACGATCTCACCACCCTTGCTCGCCAGGCGAGATTGGATCTGGGGCAATTTCGACAAGTAGAGAAGAGGAGATGTAGATGAGCTCCGTAGTCAAGAAGCGCAGGAAGAAGATCACCAAGCACAAGCTGAAGAAGCGACTGAAGAGGGAGCGCTTCAAGAAGAATCGCTAGCTGACTCGTCTCCGGCCATGTGGACTCGTGGCGGCTCCGCACTCCGGCCATGCATGCCCATGGCGACCAGATGGGGAGGGCGGTGTTGGCTCCCACGAGGAGGGGAGATGCCTGCCAGCGGATGGGAAGGGCATCTCCATAGGCCGCTGTACGCGCAAGGCCGCGATCACTTGGCGGGCGATCGCTCGGGCGACGGCACGACACAGTGTGAGACAGCTGTCGGCACCTCGGGCGCTGGAGCCAGGTCGGGTAGAGGCCGCTTGGGGAAGGCCGCCGAGGCCGGGGATGCCGTTTCGAAATGGTTATAGACCGGCTGCCGGCCGGTTGAAGTGAGTTGGGCGAGTCTGCCGATGGACAAGGAAGACTGTATCCATGTGCTCCTTTCCACCCTGCAGAAGCCTCTATGGAAGAGTTGCGGATCGGTCACCGATTGGGACCTGAAGAACATACTCTGGGGAAAAGGGATCCTGCTCTCACCGGATCAGGTGTCGGCTCTCCTAGCCGACATGAAGAGGCGCGGCCTTATCGCCGCGAGAGATAGGCGAGTCGACAACAGGATCGTCTCCATGTGGGGAGTGAGGATAACCCCCGCCGGCGAGGAGTGGGTGATGCAGCGCTCGGCGGGGCAGTTGGGCGGCGCTGCCCGCCGAGCGGAGGGTCGCACTTCGAACGCCGCGGCCCGGCCAGAGGAAGCTCCATCGAGGTTGGACGAAGCCAGGGCAGAGTCCCACGTCGGGCCCGATGGCACGGACATTCTGAGCGCGCGCCCCGAGCAGCAGGAGAGCCCTCGGGATCAGGGCGAGATCGTGCCGTGCAAGAGCGGATAGAGGGGTCAAAGCTCACGGGGGAGCCTCGCTTCGAAGGAGAGGGTTTCCGCGCTCCTACCATGGGGGACAGATCCAACGTCCTGGCTCCCAGTAGGGATCGGGGGGGTCTTGTGGCCAGGCCGCGCCGAACTGGATTCCACTGACGTGGCCCTTGGGCCTCAGCGGCTGGGGACAGGGCGAGGAACAGAACGAGTGAAGGAGCTGATGAATGGCGAAGGCGCTCACCGGCATCCGGGTCCTGGATCTGACGGGCGCTCTGTCTGGGCCCTACTGCACGCTCATCCTAGGCGACCTAGGAGCAGAGGTCATCAAGATCGAGCCCCCCGAGGGGGACATCTTCCGGAATATTGGTCCCTACTATCAGGGTGAATGGAGCGGCTACTTCGTCGCCGTCAACCGCAACAAGCGCGGTATCGTTCTGAACCTCAAGACCGAGGACGGCCGAGAGGCCTTCTACGACCTGGTACGGGTCTCAGATGTGGTCCTGGATAATTACCGCCCTGGCGTGCTCGAGCGGCTGAGGATAGACTATCCGACGCTGAGCGCAATCAATCCCCGGATCATCACCTGCTCCATCACCGGGTTTGGCTCCACCGGCTCCTACAAGCATCGGGCGGCCTTCGATCTCTGCGTCCAGGCGGCGGGCGGGATCCTGAGCATAACTGGGCAGGAGGACGGTGAGCTGGCCAAGGTGGGAACACCCATAGGGGATCTGGCCGCCGGGCAGTTCGCTGCCATCGGCATCCTGGCCGCCATAGCCGAGCGCGGCCGAAGCGGACGCGGGCAGCAGGTGGACGTGTCCATGTTCGACTGCCAGGTCTCACTGCTCGCCTACTGGGTGCCTTGGTTCTACCTCAGCGGGGTAGTGCCTAAGCCGCTGGGGACCGGGCATCTCGGGATCACACCCCACGGGGCCTATCGCACCAAGGACGGCCAGATAGCCATGGTCATTGGCTCGGAGAAGTTCTGGGTTCAGCTCTGCCAGGTGCTGGGCGTTCCCGAGATGGCCACCGACCCGCGCTTCGAGAACGCCAAGAGACGGCGGGAGAACCGGCACGAGCTGAAGAGGATCATGGAGGAGATCCTGTCCACCGCCACGACGGCCGAGTGGATGGCCAAGATGGAGGAGGCAGGGATCCCCGCCGCGCCCGTCAACACGCTGGACAAGACCTTCGCCGAGCCCACCATCAGTGAGCGGAACATGGTCGTCGCCGTGAGACAGCCGCGCGCCGGCGAGGTCCACATGGCCGGCAACCCCGTCAAGATGTCCCGCACCCCGGGCGAGGAGTTCAGCCCCGCGCCTGCCCTGGGCGAGCACACCGTCGAGGTGCTCACCTCAGTCCTGGGCTATCCGGAGGATCGGGTGCGGAGGCTGATCGCATCCGGGGCGGCGGCGCAGTTCACCCCACCCGAGCCACCTGCCGCAGACTGAAGCTTGCTAAGTTAGCATATCCACACTATCTTGTCAGGCGCTGGGCTGCGTGTTGCTTAGCATCTACTTAGTAGGCCTGACTAGCCACGCGCCTCTTATATCTTCCTTGCCCACTCCTATTTCCCTTATGGTATAATCGCCCCCGCGTGACCACCTCGAGTCACACATCGCACCGATTTCCAGCGACGCTCGCAGTCCAAACCACAGCCATACCCTGCGACTTCCGGGGAGTCCCGCGACCACTCGCTGTCCCCGGTCTGGGGTCCTGATCCCAATAGATCTCCAGGGAGGAATCTATCAGTGCGACATCCTGGATTACCCACCTCCACCGCAGCCCACATCGCCACATTCGTCATGGCCCTCGTGGTGGCTACCGCCCTGGCCGCTGGCCCCGTCGGAAGCCCAACCCATACCCCCGGAGCCGCACCATCCGGCCAGTCAACCGCTGCCCCATCCGCTGGCCCGTCGGCAGATCACTCCGTTCGCTCCGCGGGAGGTGAGGGCACCGTGAGCTCCAGAGGAGGAAGGGACGCAGCCGAGTCGGCCGGTGCCGAGTCGGCCCCGGCCGACGCCGTGCAGCACAAGAACGAGCCACCGGCGCAGGCAGCCACCCCGACGCAGGAGCAGTCCTCGCCACCTGCTGAGACTCCCCATGTGAAAGCTCGGGTGGGCATTCAGGCCGGCCATTGGAAGGCTTCCGAGCAGGCCGCCGAGCTGGCCAGCCTGCGCGGCTCCACAGGGGCACAGGGTAACGGCTGGCGAGAGGTGGACATCAATCTGGACATCGCCAAGCGTGTGGCCGCCTTGCTTGAAAGCTGGGGCGTAACGGTGGACCTGATACCAGCCACCGTCCCCATCCGCTACGCCGCCGATGCCTTCGTCGCCCTCCACGGCGACGCCAATTCCAGCACCACCCTATCGGGCTACAAGCTGGCTCGATCCAGCCGGAGCAGCATCCCCTCTAAAGACGACGCCCTGCTGAACGCCATATCGCAGCAGTACGCGGCGGCGACCGGGCTGCCCTTCCACGCGGCGACCATCACGGTCAACATGACCTCCTACTACGCCTTCGCCAACCAGGGGATCCAGCACTCCATAGCCCCGACAACACCCGGGGTGATCCTGGAGATGGGGTTCCTGACCACTCCGAAGGACAGGAAGCTTCTGATGGAGCAGCCAGACGTAGCCGCCCAGGGGATAGCAAAGGGCATCCTCAAGTTCCTGGGACTGTAGTGGCTACGCAGGGGTCGGCCGTCCCGACTGCAGCAAAACCTATATCCCAGGCAGCAGGGCGGATAGGACAGACATGCTGGGGGAGAGACCAGGCAAGATGCCCATCTGGAGCGTCAGGAGCAGGGCCAGGACCACCACCGCCGCCATGGAGAGGGACGGCCTCTGCAGCACCAGCTTCTCCCGGGGCTCGGCCATATACATGGCCACCACCACACGCAGGTAGTAGTAGAAGGCCACCACGCTGGTGATGGCACCCACCACGGCTAGCCACAGGAAACCACCCTGCACCGCCGCGCTGAAAACGTACAGCTTCGCCAGGAAGCCAGCCGTGAAGGGGGCCCCTCCCAGCGACAGCATGAAGAAGGCCATGGCCGCCGCAAGCCAGGGGCTCCGCCTCGCCAGCCCGGCGTAGTCTTCCAGCGCCAGCCTCTCCTCCCTGCCCTCGCCCACCGCGACCAGTACGGCAAAAGCACCAAAGTTCATGGCCGTGTAGGCCACCAGGTAGAAGAGCACTGCGCCGCTTCCCAGGCTGCCGTCGGCAACCACTGCCATCATCAGATAGCCCGCGTGCGAGATAGCCGAGTAACCGAGAAGCCGCTTCAGGTTGGACTGCGCCACCGCCGCCACGTTGGCTACAACCACCGTCACTGCCGCCATTGCGGACAGGATCACCGTCCACTCACCGGAAAGCGTCGGGAAAGCCGTCACCAGCAGCCGGAGCAGCGCGGCGAAAACCACCGCCTTGGTCCCCACGGCCATGTAGGCAGTCACCGGTGTGGGCGCGCCCTCGTACACATCCGGAACCCACATGTGGAACGGCACCAGCGACAGCTTGAAGCCGAACCCCACCAGAAGCAGCCCAAAGCCCAGCAGCGCGGTAGTGCTGGCGCCCTGCTCACGGAGCACCCTCGCGATGTCGGCGTAATCCAGCGAGCCGACCTCCCCGTATATGAGGGCGGTCCCGTAGATCAACAGCGCGAGGGCGAAGGACCCCAGCAGGAAGTACTTCAGCGCTGCCTCCTCGGAGGTGAGCCGCGTCCTCGCGAACCCCGCCAGAACATAGAGGGAGAGGGAAAGCAGCTCCAGACCGATAATGAGCGTGATCAGGTTGGTAGCCCCGGCCATCACCAGCATACCGGATGCCCCGAAAAGCAGAAGCCCATAGTACTCGGGCTGAGCCAGTCCGACACGCTCCACGTAGCTGGCCGACAGGAGCACAGCCAGCGCAGCAACCCCCACGGAGAGCAACCCGGTGAACGTGGATAGGCCGTCCACCGCCAGCATCCCGCCGAAAGCGACCCTCCCGCCGCCCATCGCCAGCACGCTCCACGCTGCTGCCATGAGTCCCGCCAGGGAGAAGCTCACCAGTACCCATCCGTTCTTGGCATCCACCACCAGCCCCAGCAGGAGCACCATCATCGCGGCCCCGCCCACGATCAACACGGGAGCCAGAGCCGCCAGGTCTATGCCAAGAGCCGAGACATCCAGTTGCAAGTCAACCTCCCGCTGCCCACCAACCGACTCGACGAGGGCATCAGAGTATCTGAACCCACCGTGCTCCAGACGCTACCGACAGAAACTGCACCTCGCCCGAACGCTACTGCTTGAACATTCCGGCCAGCGCGCCGGTCGAGTGCGCGGCCTGCACCTGCTCCACCTTGGACACCATCCCCCCGACCGACGCTTCCATCCGCCCCAGAAGCGTGCTGGGGAACAGGCCGATCCAAACGATCATCACGACCAGGGGGATCAGCGCCGCCACCTCCCTCCAGGAGAGGTCCCCCACTCCCGCGCCTGCCCCGCTGTCCGGCCCGTGCAGGGCTCTCTGGTACATCCACACTAGGTAGATGGCAGCCAGCACCACACCGCTGGAGGCAAGCACCGCGGCCATTGGCGCCGCCTGGAAGGCGCCCAGCAAGATAAGAAACTCCCCTACGAAGCCATTCAGCCCGGGCAGCCCTACAGAGGAGAACATGACAAGGGTGAAGAACCCGGCCAGCACCGGCCAGCGCGCCGCCACCCCACCAAGGCTGCCTATCCTGGTGGTCCGCGTCCGCTCGGCCAGCATGGCGCACAGCACGAACAGTCCTCCGGTGCTCAGGCTGTGGTTCACCATCTGGAGAGTGGCACCCGAGATCCCCTGAGTATTCAAGGAGAACACACCAATTACGATGAAAGCCATGTGGGCCACGCTCGAGAAGGCGACCAGCCTCACCACATCGCGCTGGACCACCGCCACCAGTCCCCCATAGGCGACCCCGGCCACGCCCAGGGCCAGGAACAGCGGCGCTGCCGCCACCATCTGCTCGGGGAACAGCGTCAGCCCGAACCTCAGAAAACCGTATGAGCCCACCTTGACCAGCATGGTCGCCAGCACCAACACTGCGGTCGGCGCCTGGGTGTAGGCGTCGGGCAGCCACGCGTGCAGCGGGAACACCGGCACCTTGATGGCGAAAGCGAGGGCAAAGGCGAGGAAGAGCCAGATGGCCACATCCGCAGGAGGCCTTGCCATCGCGAGCTGAGCCAGATCGAAGCTGTACTGCCCTGTGGCCCTCTGGTGCAGCACGGACAGCGCCACGATGGCGACCAGCATCAGCAAGCTGCCGACCGCCGTATACAGGAAGAACTTCATGGCCGCGTAAATCCGGCGCTCGCCCCCGCAGATGCCGATCAGCAGGTACATGGGGATCAGCATCGCCTCCCAGAAGAGGAAGAAGAGCACCAGATCCAGGGCGACGAAGGCCCCGATCATCCCCGCTTCCAGCAGGAGCAGGAGAACCACATACTCCTTGGATCGGGCCCCCATCTCCCGCCAGGAGGCCAGCACCGCCACGGGGGTCAGCAGTGCGGTGGTAGCCACCAGGAAGAGGGAGATCCCGTCAAGCCCCAGGTGATAGCCAATCCCAAGCGCGGGAAACCAGGGGGTCTGCTCCACGAACTGCATGGCCGCCGTATCGGGCCGGAAACCCATCACCATTGCGGCAGCAACGCCCAGGTTCGCCAGGGAGATAGCCAGGCCCCATGCTCCGACCCAGCCTGGGCGAGAACGGCTGAAGAAGGGCACCACCAGCGCCCCGAAGACCGGCAGGAAGATGAGCAGGCTGAGCACCGGGAAGGCAGACTGTATCATCTGATGCCTCCCACCTGGAGAAGATAGAAGACCACCAGGGTCGCACCTGCGAGAACCGCCAACGCGTAGTCACGGACGAAGCCGGTCTGGAGCCTCCGCAGCCAGAGTGCGCCCCCCTGGACCACCCGAGCTGCCCCGCGCACGATCCCTTCCGTCAGGAAGCCATCCGCCGGCCCGGATAGCAGCTCACCCACCCATCTGCCGGTTCTCACGAAGAGGAGCGAGTACAGCTCGTCCACGTAGTACTTGTTCAGCAGGAGTCGGTAGAGGCCGGGATACCACCCTCCCACGGTCTCGGCAGCCCCCGGGAACACCACGTACATCAGGAAGGCCCCCACTATCCCCACCAGCCCGAGGGCCACCGACACCACCATCAACGGCTCCTGCAGGGTCTCCGCGCCAGCCACCAGGGGAACCGGGTGGGCATACCGGTCGAAGACGGGCTCCAGCCAGCGATCGATGGCTCCCGGCCCGCCGATGAACTGGATGTAGCCTCCAAAGATCGACAACCCGGTCAGTATCGCCACCGGCAGCGTCATGGCCCCGCCCGGCCTGTGCATGTGGTGCGCGACCTCCGGCTCCACCCGGCTCGCGCCATGGAAGGCCAGGAAGAAGGCCCGGAATATATAGAACCCGGTCAACAGCACCGTCACCAGCGCCAGGGCACCCAGCACCGCACTACCGCGCTGGCTGGCAAAGGCCGCGTAAACTATCTCGTCCTTGCTGAAGAAGCCCGACAGAAGCGGGAAGCCTGCCAGCGCCAGGGCGCCCACCAGGAAGCCTACGTACATTCCCGGGACCGCCTTCCAGAGCCCGCCCATCCTTCGAAGGTCCTCCTCGCCCGCCAGAGCGTGTATCACCCCGCCTGCAGCCATGAAGAGGAGCGCCTTGAAGAAGGCGTGGGTCATCAGATGGAACATCCCGGCCGCGTAAGCGCCTACCCCTACGGCCAGAAACATGTACCCCAGCTGACTCATGGTGGAGTAGGCCAGCACCCGCTTGATGTTGGGCTGTACGAGGCCGATGGTTGCCGAGAAGAGCGCCGTCAGGGCCCCTATGGCCGCCACTACAATCATTGCGGTGGGTGCCAGCAGATACAGCGGATGGGCCCGTGCTATCAGGTAGACGCCCGCGGTCACCATGGTTGCAGCATGGATCAGGGCGCTGACGGGGGTGGGGCCGGCCATAGCGTCGGGGAGCCAGACGTGCAGCGGGATCTGGGCCGACTTGGCGGCCGCACCCACCAGCAGCAGGAGCACTATGGCCGTGGCCATCGCTCCGTCGAAGGGTAGCCGCCCAGCCGCCTCCGAGAACACCCCCATGTAGTCGACCCTGCCGAAGGTCAGATAGATCAGAAAGACCGCGAAGAGGAGCCCCACGTCACCGATGCTGTTGGTGACAAAGGCCTTCGTCCCCGCCGATGCGTTTTCCGGCTTCTTGAACCAGAAGGAGATCAGGGCGTAGGAGCTGAAGCCGACCCCGCCCCAGCCGACGATCAGCAGCAGGAAGTTGCCGGCCAGCACCAGCATCAGCATTGCCAGGACGAAGAGGTTCATCAGGGCGAAAAAGCGCGCGTACCCGTCGTCCCCATGCATGTACCCTATAGAGTAGACGTGGATCAGGAAGCCCACCCCGGTCACTATCAGCACCATCATCACGGAGAGCGGGTCCAGCAGCAGGCCGAACGGGACCGAGAGCCTGCCTGCGACGATCCAGCTCCAGAGGGGCAGCTCCACCGATCTCGCCTCGGCCGGCATGCCCAGCATCTCGAAGAACACGGCGAGCCCCACAACGAACGAAAGCCCGACCGCTAGACTGCCCACGATGCCGCACGACCGCCGACTCAGCAGCCTGCCAACCAGGGCGCTGTAGAGGAAACCCAGCAATGGAAAGAGCAGGATCAGCCACGCATAGCTCAACAAGAGGATCTCACCCCTTCAGAGAACTGACATCGTCCACATCGATACTCGCCCTGATGCGAAAGATCGAGGAGATGATGGCCAGCCCCACCACCACCTCAGCCGCCGCCATGGTCATCACGAAGAAGGCCAGCACCTGTCCTCCAACCTTCCCGAGGCTGTAGGAGTATGTGACGAAGGCCAGGTTGGCGGCGTTCAGCATCATCTCGATCGACATGAAGATCACCAGGGGGTTCTTGCGGACCAGTACCCCGACAACGCCGATGGAGAAGAGCACCGCGCTCAAGATCAGATAGTGGCTAGTAGGAGCTATCAAATGAACTCTCCAGAAGATCGGCTACACCCTGCGTTTCCCGAGCACCAGGGCGGCCACCATGGCCACCACCAGCAGAAGGGAGGTCAGCTCGAAGGGCAGCAAGTACCGGGTGAACAGCTCGCCGCCCAGCGCCGGCAGGCCACCGGCCCCGTCGACCGCCCCCACTGGCGGCCGGCCGGTTCCTCCATGGACGATCATCAGCGAAACACCCACAAGAAACGCCGTGGCCAGCAGGACCGCCCATGGGAGACGATTGACCAGGCGGTTCGGCCCCTCCTCCTTGGTCGGGGTCAGCATGGTGATGATAAACAGGAATAGCACCATGATGGCGCCAGCGTAGACGGTGATCTGCACCACCGCAAGGAACTCCGCGGCCAGGCTCAGGTAGAGCATCGCCACGCAGAAAAGCACCGCCACCATGAACAGTGCACTGTGGACGGTGTTGCGGCTAACGATCACCCCGATGGCGAACAGCACAGCCAACGTGGCAAGCGACGCGAAGTAAGCGGTCTCTATCACTTCAGCTCTTCCTGTACGTAGGGTAGGCTTCGCATCCCCTCAGGCGCCTCCCCGTGCCCCTCAGAAGGCGGCACGAGCAGCCGCTCCTTGGTGTAGATGAACTGCTCCCTGTCATCGCCCACCAGCTCGTACTCCTGGCCCAGCACTATGGCCTGAGTGGGACACGCCTCCTCACAGTAGCCGCAGAAGATGCAGCGGAGAAGATTGATCTCGTACCGTCGTGCGTAACGCTCGCCCGGAGACCGACGGTCCTCCTCCGTGTTCTCGGCCGCCTCCACGTAGATTGCCCCTGCCGGACACGCTGCCGCGCACAGGGCGCACCCGATGCACCGCTCCAGCCCATTGGCGTAGCGATGGAGCTTGTGACGCCAGCGCAGACGCTTTACGTCCGGCCGCTTCTCCTCCGGGTACTGGAAGGTGGTCTTCGGCCGGAAAAGGTACCTGAAGGTGATGCTGAGCCCCTTCCCGATGCTCAGCAGATCCTTGACGTCCTGTATCACGCTGCCACTACTCGCCATGTAGATCGCACCCGCTCTTCTTGGATACCGACCACACCGCCATCAAGCGGTCATGGTCACCACCACGGCCGTCACCACCACATTCAGCAAGCTCACTGGCAGTATCACCTGCCAACCCAGCCGCATCAGCCGATCGTAGCGCAGCCGCGGCAGGGTCGCCCTCAGCCACACGTAGCCGAACAGGAGGGCAGCCACCTTGGCCAGGAACCACCAGACCCCGTCGGCGATCGGGCCATGATATCCTCCCAGGAACAGGGTCGTCGCCACGGAGCTGATGGTCACCATGTTCACGTACTCGGCCAGGTAGAACATGGCGAACTTCAGACCCGAGTACTCCGTCATGTAGCCCTGCACCAGCTCCTGCTCCGCCTCCGGCAGGTCGAAGGGCGGGCGGTTGTTCTCGGCTATTGCCGATATGGTGTAAAGGATGAAGGCTAGAGGCTGCACCAGCGCCAGCGGAACCGTCGCCTGAAACTGGACGATGTCCGAGATGCGGAGCGACCCGACAGTGATCACCACCGACAGGATGGAGAGCCCCATACCCAGCTCGTAGCTGATCATCTGGGCCGAGGACCGCACCGAGCCCAGGTAGGAGTACTTGCTGTTGGAGGACCACCCCGCCAGCACGATGCCGTACACCCCGAGCGAGGAGACCGCCAAGATTACTAGGATCCCAACGCTGACGTCCGCCAGCTGCAGATCCACGGGCAGGCCGAAGATGTTCACCTGCGGCCCGACGGGGATCACCGCGAAGGTCATCATCGACGCCATCACGGCGATGACGGGCGCCAGCCAGAACACGAACTTGTCCGCTCCCTCCGGGATGGCATCCTCCTTGAACATCGCCTTCACCGCGTCGGCTATGGGCTGGAGCAGTCCCCACGGCCCCACCCGGTTCGGCCCGATCCGGGCCTGCATCCATGCCAGCACCTTCCGCTCGGTGAGCGTCATGTAGGCCGCCGCCATGATCAGCCCGAAGAAGATCAAGATCGACTTCGCCAACGCGATCAGGATGACCTGTATCTGATCCATCCGACGCAAGGTCTCCTAACTGAAGATCACGTGCACCTCTCGCCACGCCGGGAGTGCCCCAGTCAGCGTGGTCGGACCCACGTCAGGCGCCTGCCCCCTCCGGCACGGGGTCCCTCCTGGCTGGCCGGTACCAGAGTCTGCGCTGGAAGCCGTTGCTCCGCCGCTCGACCTCAGCCGACCCAGGGAAACGCCACCTCCGCCCCTTCTCCCCCAGCCCATCCCAGCTCAGCCCCTCATAGAGCGGCACGGCGCGAACGATCTCGTCGAACACGGCGCCAGCCCCCTCATGGCCCCACGACGGATCGAACCCGCGAAGCAGCCTCGCCAGGATCTCCCAGCCGGGCATCGCCTCCCCGGGGGGCGTCACGGCAGCGTTCAGTCTCTGAACCCGCCGCTCCAGATTGGTGAAGGTGCCGTCGGTCTCCGCGAAGCCCGCCGCAGGCAGCACCACGTGGGCCATCTCCGCCACAGGGGTCATGAAGAGGTCCTGCACCACCAGCAGCTCCAGGCGGGAGAGAGCCTCCCGAACCCCGGCGCTATCCCCGGAGCCCAAGGGGTCCAACCCGGCCACCAGCAGAGCCTTCAGCCGTCCCGCGGACGCCGCATCCAGCATCTGCATTCCCGTCAGTCCTCGCCACTCCGGCGGTCGCACACCCCACAGGGCCTCCAGTCGAGCGATCCCCTGCTGGGAGAGCGGCTCCTGACCCGGGAGTCGACCCGGCATCACGCCCATGTCGATGGCGCCCTGGGAGTTGCTCTCCTCGCCCAGAGGGTAGATGCCACCACCCTCCGAGGAGGTGCAGCCGATGGCCATACCCAGCCGCCAGCAGGCCTCCTGCAGCCCGGCCGGCTCTCCCGCCAGTGGGCGCGGGAAGAGTATCGCCACCTGGCTGCCCGAGGTTACCAGCCTGACCACCGCATCCAGATCCTGCTCGCTGACACCTGCCAGCTCGCGGACCCTGGCCGGTGTGTAGGGGGCCACCGCTCTAGCCACCTCGTCGTAGCGGGAGCCCAGCCTCCGGGCGGCCTCGCCCTCTCGATCCTCCTCCAGGATGGCCCGCAGCACGCCGTTGACCACGGCCGCCTCGGCACCCTCCTCGACCCGCAGGAAGGTTCCACTCAGCCTTGCCAGATCCGTCTCCCGCGAGTCGATGGTGACCAACCGGGCGCCCCTTCGGCGAAGCGCCTTCTTTATTCGCAGATCCAGCACAGGCTGCCGCTTTATGGGATCCACACCCACCAACAGGATCACCCGCGCCGACTCCAGTCCGGCGATGCTCCCCGTAGCAGCGTCCACCTCCGACTCCGGCGACATGTAGGCGCCGCGCAGCCCCACATCCACGTTGTCGCTGCCCAGCGCTGCCCGAAGAAGCTTCTGGAACAGGTACAGCTCCTCGTTGGTGGAAGAGGGTGAGATCAGCCCGCCGATGGTTTCCGCTCCGTCGGCCAGATTGATCTGCCGCAACCGTCGAACCACCGCATCGATGGCCTCGTCCCACGTTGCCACAACCAGCTTGCCGCCTCGACGCACCATCGGTGTCACCAGGCGGCCCGGGTCGTTCAGGAACTGGTAGGTGAAGCGTCCCCTGTCGCACAGCCACCCATCGTCCACCTCATCGTTCTCGCGGGAGGTGAGGCGAAGCACCACATCGTTGCGGGACTCGACCTTGATGTTGCAACCAACGCTGCACTGGGCACAAACGCTGGGCGTCCTCTTCAGCTCCCAAGAGCGGGCCTTGAACCGGAACAGGGCGCTCGTCAGCGCTCCCACCGGGCACAGCTCGATGGTGTTCCCCGAGAAGGGCGAGTCGAACACGCGCCCCGGCATCACCCCGACGAAGCTCCGGGCGCCGCGATTGATCAAGGTGAGGGTCTCGTCACCCGCAACCTCGCGCTGGAAGCGCACGCACCTGGTGCACATGATGCAGCGCTCGCGGTCCAGAAGGATGAACGGGCTCAGCCGCACCGGCTTCTCGAAATGCCTCTTCTCCTCGCCAAAGCGAGAACGGTCCGATCCGTACCTGAAGGTGGTGTCTTGCAGCGGGCACTCACCCCCCTTGTCGCACACCGGGCAGTCCAGGGGGTGGTTGGTCAGCAGGAACTCCAACACGCCCTTCCGCGCCTTCTCCACTGCGGGCGTATCCGTGCGCACCACCATGCCATCGGTCACGGGGGTGGTGCAGGCGGTCTGCAGCCGCGGAACCTTCTCAATCTCCACCAGGCACATGCGGCAGGCCCCGACGGGGTGCATCTTCTCGTGGTAGCAGAAGACGGGGATCTCTACCCCCACCTGCTTCGCCGCCTCGGTGAGCAGCGTTCCCTTGGGCACCATCGCCTCGCGTCCGTCGATTGTCACCTTTACCAGATCAGCCAACCTGCGCTCCCCCACGGATTGCACTTCAGGACTCGGAACTCAGGACCCCGTCCCCAACCATGCAGCGGCCTTGTCGGATGTGGTGCTCGAACTCCTCGCGGAACAGCTTGATCCCGCTCCTCACGGGGTTGGTGGCGGCATCTCCCAGTCCGCACAGGGTCTTCCCGCCGGCGATGTTGTCGCAGATGTCCAGCAGCAGGTCGATGTCGCCCTCGCGCCCCCGACCGTGGATGATCCTGTGGAGGATCTTGCTCATCCACAGGACACCCTCCCGGCAGGGCGTGCACTTGCCGCACGACTCGTGCTCGTAGAACTCCACCATCCTGGCGACAGCATGGGGGATGCAGACCGTCTCGTCCATGACGATCACCGCAGCCGAGCCCAGCATGGAGCCGGCCTGGGCCACCGAGTCGAAATCCAGCTTCAGGTCGAGCATGTCGGGGCCCAGCATCGGCGCGGATGTGCCGCCAGGTATGTAGGCCTTCAGCGCCCTCCCGCCGATGATCCCTCCTCCATGCTCGTAGATCAGCTCGCGGGCGGTGGTGCCGAGGGGCAGCTCGTAGTTCCCCGGTCTGTTCACCCGACCGCTGAGGCAGTAGATCTTCGTCCCCGTGTTTCGCGGCGGGACGCCCATGGAGGCGTACCATTCGGCCCCGTTCTTGAGGATGTGGGGCACGTTGGAAAGGGTCTCCACGTTGTTGATCACCGTGGGCTTGCCGTACAGCCCCACAAGAGCGGGGAAGGGAGGCCTGGAGCGGGGCATCGGCCGGTTGCCCTCCAGCGATTCCAGAAGCGCCGTCTCCTCGCCGCAGATGTAAGCCCCGGCACCTCTGGAGAGCATCAGATCCAGGGAGAAGCCGCTCCCCAGAATATCCCTGCCCAGATACCCTCGTTCGTAGGCCTGCGCAATGGCCCGCTCGATCCGCCTCGCCGCGAAGGCCAGCTCACCTCTTATGTAGATGAACGCCTTGGACGCATCGAAGGCGTAACAGGCGATCACTATCCCCTCTATCAGCTGGTGGGGGTCGTTCTCCACCAGCTGCCGGTCCTTGAAGGTCCCGGGCTCGCTCTCATCGCAGTTGCAGGTGAGGTACCTCTGGAGACCAGGATCCTTCGGGACGAAGCTCCACTTCATCCCGGCCGGGAACCCCGCTCCGCCCCTCCCTCTCAACCCCGAGGCCTTGACGATCTCGATCACCTCGGCGGGTGTGTGCTGCAGCGCCTTCCTGAGGCCCTCGTAACCCCCTCGAGATTCGTACACATCGATCTCCCAGGAGTTGGGCACACCCATGTTGCGAAACAGGATCTTCTCGGTCATGGTCGGCCTTCCTCGCCATCCTGGTGACGGGGCTCGGCGGACGGGGACGCGCCCCCCTTACCGTTCCCGCCCGGCTCCTGGACCGCGCCCCCTCGGGCCCTGGCCCGCAGCTCCTCGATGAGCCGGTCCACGTCCTCCAGGGTGAGCCGCTCGTGGTACTCCTCGTTGACCATCATGACCGGGGCGTTCCCGCAGGCGGCCAGGCACTCCACCGTCCTCAGGGTGAAGAGCCCGTCGGGGGTCGTCTCGCCCGGCCCGATGCCCAGCCTCTCCTGCAGGTGCTCCAGCAGCCGGTCGCTGCCCCGCAGGTAGCAGGAGA
>Ga0315298_1004107_pt1 | contig 22203 bp, 19 predicted proteins | sample WHS_1_MG_FD_203077 | JGI IMG/M metagenome (GOLD analysis project Ga0315298, IMG submission 203077) | Extremophilic microbial mat communities from Washburn Hot Springs, YNP, Wyoming, USA - WHS_1_MG | ecosystem: Environmental > Aquatic > Thermal springs > Hot (42-90C) | place: USA: Wyoming...
TACCCCCCATGCCTTGAAAACTCCAGGGGTTCGGGGGCGGCGCCCCCGACTCCAAACGGACATTTTCCCTGAGCAATTAGCGGTCATAATCGCTGAGCAGTAACAGTCGCACACTATCGCGCGACAGGGTGAGGATTGAAACTTTCCGCTGCCGGCTGCGCCATTATGTCCGCTTCCCGTCGCACCCTGTCGCGCAGTCGGCCTGTCGCAGATCGGGGCTTACGTCGGCCTTGATGGCGGCGTAGACCTCGCGGACGGCCTCGGCGGCGCCGGCCTCGCCCTCCTGGAGAGCCTGCTTGAGGCGCTGCCAGAGGGCAGACTTATCAACGTCTCCCCATGAACGGGAACTCACCCTGTCGTTGTTGATCCGGAGTGCCATGGGAACCTCCGTGTATAAGCAAGCGGCCCGCATCCCTGGGCACATGGGCCAGGAAAACGGGCCGGGGCTAAATGAGCGCAGGCCAACTATCGGGCTATCTCATAGCGTTGTTCAATCCATCGCACGATCATCAGCAAGGCACGTCTCAGAACCAACAGGAACTCGCGCAGGTCATCGCTGGCTTGCGTATTCGGCATCTAGCAACTCCGCCGCCTTGTCCCTGAGTCGGTTGACCGAGATATCGGCCAATTCGCACCATATCTCGCAGTCGTCACCAATTATCCAGTCCTCGGCGCTTTTCTTCCACTCCGAAAGTTCAGCTAGCCGCTCTTGTCGCCTGGCTTCCGCCGGAATTGGTGTTGAAAGATCTCTGAGAGCCTGCGCTATGACGGCAGCAGCCAGTTCTTTGAGACCGGCTTCTCTGATCTCACGAAGAGACGAACTAGGTTTCCTCAGCCATCTTTCGTGATCAGATGTGATTTCAGCCAGGATGGCATTCAATTCGAACCTCCGTGCACAAAAGAAAAAGCCGCCAACCTGGCGACATATCGTCGCGAGATTGGCGGCCATACGGCCGCGCTTGCTATGTGTAGGCTACATCAGGGTGGTGGTTGTGTCAAGATCAACTGGCACGAAGCCGATCCAGAATGGCCCGATTCCGCTCGATCAAGTCCTCCAGCTCTCTCAGCCGCGCAGCCTGGGACTCAGTCATCTCCCCACGAGCCAGGTAGTTTTGGAGCACATCGACCAGCGACTCCTTCGCACCCCATTCCTCAACATAGGCGATCTGATCCTCCAGATCCCATCTGTCGATTTCCGTCTCAGCACGAGAAAGACCATTCCAGGCATCGAACAGACGCTCCAGCAACTGATCGACATGCTGCTCAATACGTGTCCCTACCTTAGCCATTGTGCACCCTCGGGAATCCCAATCCTGCTCATCGCCGAAGCCTGATATCCTGAGAGCAGTATACCACGATCTGCCGAAAACACAACATAGATCAGTGGAAGCCAGTCCTGCCCCCTACGACCCTCGGGGACCGCTTCTTCCGTGTCTCCCAGTACGGCAGCTATGCTCCCTCCCCGGCGCCTGTAGACGACCAGTCTACTTCTCGTACCGCTGATTGCCCTCCTCAAGTCCTCCAGATAGGCATTCTCTCCAGTGCCCTTAGCCCACTGCCCTTCATGCAGTCGCTCCTGGAGATGATGTGCAATGGTCGGAAACTCGGCTTCTGCCATCCGTCGCAGAATGCTTGCCACCTCATCGCGGCTAGCACTTCGCCTCGCGCTAATCAACTCGCGGATAAGCCGATCAACCGGATGCTGGCTTACTCTCCCACCAGCTCCACCCGACCCACCACCCGACGATCCCAATCCGCCCCCTCCGCTCAGCCCCTCCAGCCCCAGCGCAGGCCTCTCTAAGAAGGGCCGGGCCGTGCCATTGTACCATCGCTCAAGGTCCGGCTGACTTCCCGGGTCGCGAAGCCACTCCCTGAGGCGCTCCTGGAAAGTGGCGGAGTCCTCCACCCTGGGGACCAGGTAGCACAAACACCAAGGGTGGGGCGTCGTCGGCTCCTCGCCCTTCGGCCAGAAGCCTTCCCCGTTGTGGCGGGCATAGTCGTCGCACACGTCAGGCAGGACGTGGGGAGTGGGGGAGAGCCTCCACTACACGCCGACGTACCCCGGCGTCGCCTGCGCCGCCATCACGGTCCCCTCCCGGAAGGCGTTGTTCATCTCGGTCACGGCCAGCCGCATCGCCTCCATGGACACGTCTTTCGAGACACCGAGCCGCCGGCGCGTCTCCGCCTTCAGCGCCGTGTGCACGCCGGGCTGAAGGTACTGCTCCAGCTTCCTCGCTACCACCCGGGCGTTCTCGCCCCGCGCCACCGCGTCCTCGATGATGAGCCGAACGTTGTTGCGATAGTGCTCCCCGATCCGCCATACCCGGTCGCTGATTCTCAGCCCGTCCGGGCCAGTGCGGGCAAGCAACGCCACCGTCGCCCGCTCGTTCACGTTGGCGAATAGCGCCCGCACCCCGCCGGCATCGAAGGCATCGCCCAGCAATCGCCGGGCGATCCTCTCGGGGCCGCTCACCCCCGCGCCCACCGACAGCCGTATCCCCTTTTCCACCGCATCCAGCACCTGCTGGTTCAGATCCCTAGCCCGCAGCTCCAGGCGCACCGCCAGCGCTGCCAGGTGGCCACGCCGCAGCGTTCCGGGGGTCGCCGTGGCCACATCCTGCCGCACAGCCGCGGCTGCCCGGCGGTAGACCTGCCTCAGCTCATCTACCGTGGTGGCATGCCCCTCCGCGAAACGGCGCCGGGCGGCGAGTAGGTACTCGGAGTACTCGCCGCCGCTCGCCGCCCCGATCTCCCCGACGGCCGTGGTCATCACCGCCCCCCGCCCTGGCCGTCGCTGGATGCACCGGCTCCTGCCGGCGCCAGCCCCTCCAGCCCCTGGCCGTCCTGCACCCGCCGAAGCAGCAGCATCGGCCTGGCGACCCGCCGCTGCTCGTCATCGTCGGCGTTCTCGTCAACCCAGGGCAGCATGGAGGGCACGAACTCCCGCAGGAACTCCGCCGCCGCGTCCACCGAGAGTAGTCCGCTCTCGATCCCTTGGGAGAGGCCCTCGATCAGGGTCTTGATGGTGTTCGCCACCTCGGCATCGTTCTTCGGGCTCACCTCGTCCCACCCGATGTCCACCTGGTGGTCGCACCCTGCCTCGCGACAGGGTGAGGATTGAAAGCGGAAAGCCCCGTTCCCCCATGTCGTCCACTGGCACGGACGCAGCGTATAATGCTTCCAGCAGTAGCCGCCACAGCGGCGCGCTCCCGCCGGCACCTGTGATATCTGCGCCGGGGCTGGCAAGAGGACAAGTCGCCAGAGAAGGACATGTGGTCTGCTTCTTCCAGAGCGCTCAGAAGTTCAAGTCCAGGTACGCCACCCTCGGGTTCACCGACAAGGCAAGGCTGGACGAGGGTGCCATGTGGCCAACAGCCTTCGCGCTGAAGGAGATCACCACCGCCGAGGAGGAAAGGATCGCCGCGTTGGTGAGGAGAGCCACCAGCTGAGACGGGCGCCGCCATCCCCTCCGGAACGATAGTCAGGACCTAGGCCCTGCGTCCCGCCTGCTGGCGGCCGCCGGCATCCATATCCACACGCCACAGCCACACGAACAGTTCAGCCACAACCATGTAGAGCTCCGGCGGTATCGACTCGCCCACGTCCAGCCCGGCCAGCGCCTGGACCAGCGGCGGGTCCTCCCGGATGGGGACCCCATGATCCCTCGCCACGGCCAGGATCCGCTCCGCCACGGGGCCGCCCCCTTCGGCAACCACCGTGGGTGCCGCGTCACGGGGCGGATCGTACCGAAGCGCCACGGCCAGCCGCCGCCGCAGGTCGCCGCCCAGCCCCATCCCCCCGCTCAGGGACGACCGCCCGTCGCGGTTCCGCCGTCCGTGAGCCAGGTCGCCTCCTCCGTGCCACCTCGCCATCTCACTACACCGCCATCACACCCGCAGATCGACCCGGGGCAGACGTTCCGGCACCGCCGAGGCCACCTCCAGAGGGTCGGGCTCCACTGCCAGCGGGCCAAACCGCGGGTCACCCACCTCGAAGCCGAGGGCCTCCAGCGCCGCCTTCAACTCCCCGAATTCGTCCTCCAGCATGGGCAGCGCCTCGGCATCGCCCGCCACCCGACACCCGATCCGCCTTCCGGCCAGCTCCACGCGCACCTCCACCCTCCGTAGCCGAGGCAGGTCCAGCCGTAGCAGGAGGCGCGTCGTCCGTGGAGCCGAGCCCCCGCTCGAGCGCACCCCGACCCGAAGCTCCGCCGACATCGGTGGCCCACCATCCCGCGACAGGCACGGCACCTGGAAGACCACCCATCCGTCGGGCGATGCCGCATTCCTCATCTGCTGAAGCTGCAGCACGTCCGCCAGCGCGGGACCCAGCCGTCCGACGTGCCGCAGCACCTCCTGCAGCTCGGGTCTGCCCATGGGACCGCCCGCCCATTCGCGCCCCTGGTCCGGGGCCATCCCGCCCCCCCTGCCCGGCACATCCGGGGACACCGCAACCCCGAGTCGCCCCAGGAGGCATCGTAGGTCCGACTCCACATCCGCAGGCCCCAGATCCCCAGCCTCCACGCCCCGCAGGAGATGCTCCAGGCTGGTGCCCTGGTCCCGCACCGCCAGCCGAAGAGCCTCCATCAGGGCTAGCTTATCCCCCTGGAAGGCGCGCACGACCCGCGCGGAGAGCGCCTCGGCCGCCATCCCCAGCAGGTGCCTGACCGGCCGCGGCACATCCCCCATCTCTATCTCCAGCGCCTCCAGTAGCTGGAGCGCCCACGCTAGCGTCTGCTGCATCTGGTGGAAGCGCCGGCCCAGGGGGCCAGGGGCCTCCAGATAGGCTCGCACCACCGCCACGGCGGAGGCAGTCAGTGGGAGGTCCGCGGCCAGAAGAAAGGTCGCCGCCTGGAAATCCGCCTCCTCCGTCGCACCCAGCGACGCCATGGTCCGGGCCAGCTGCGCCACCTCCTCCCTGCCCACAGCCATCCCCCGAGCCAGAAGCTGCCGCGCGGCGAAGAGATGCGCCCGGTCGGCGGGCAGATCGTAGGACTCCACCAGCTCGGCCAGCACCGAGTCGGTCCTCTCCATCTCCAGACCCACCGGGGTGCCCCCACCCTCGGTCCTAACCATCCGCTCCAGGTTCTCCCTGGTGATGGCGATGCCCCGCGCCAGCAGCTTACGGACAGCGTTCAGGTGCGCCCGGTCCGTGGGCAGCCGGTAGGAGGCCAGCAGCCGGGCGAGACGCGGGTCCGCGGCCGTCTCCGCCGCCAGCAGGATCCCGTCCCTCCCTACGAGCTGGAATACCGTGCGCTCCCTGCCGGCCTCCCTCACGGTGAGCTGCACCGTCTCGCCCACGGATAGGCCCAGGTCGCCTGGCAGGGTGGCCAATCGGCCGGCAATCTCGATGACCGCACCCCTGGGCCCGACCTGGGCCACCCTCCCGTTGACGATCTGGCCGGCGGAGAGGGCCGGCAGGCCGGGATCCAGCTCCACCCTGGGCAGGGTCCCCGAGACCCACCCACCAAAGGCCGATCCGATGCCCATCTTCCCACCCTCCGCCGGGGAGTCTACCCTCCTTACGCCATGCCCGCGGAAAGCCACAATGGCTCTGCATAGGATAATCGGCCGGCACGGGCAGCAGCTTGAGCCCCAAGTCCGCGCGAACCTGCCTGGCGCACAGCTCCGCGAGACCCCATGCTCCCTCACCGCGCCATGCCGCTGAGAGCGGGCGTCCACTCGTGGTGTGTCGTGGTGTGTGCTCGGTCCCGCGCCCCACTGGAGACCCTGTCCCCGACAGACCGTCTGCATGGCGGACGTGGTGATGATGTAAAATCAGACGGGGCGCCGGCGGGGCCGCCAGGGCCGGAAGGGGACGGGGGCGAATGATCGGTGGAACCAGCATTCAGGACGTGGGCATCGAGCTCACGGTCATCGTTCTACTTATTCTGCTGAACGCCATGTTTGCTGCGGCTGAGATAGCCATCGTCTCCGTCAGAAGATCCCGCCTCCGACATCTGGCGGAGGAGGAGCGGAACAGCGGAGCCATCAGGGTAGAGCGACTGCTGCAGCAGCCGGCACGCTTTCTGGCTACCATCCAGATCGCTGTGACCCTGGCCGGCTTCTTCGCCTCCGCGGTCGGGGCCGTGAGCCTCGTGGTGGTCATGACCTCCTGGCTTTCCAGCCTGCCGGTACCGTGGATAGCGTCCAACGCCTACGGCATCGCCTTCGTGCTGGTAACTCTATTCATCTCCTTCGTCACGCTCCTCTTCGGCGAGCTCGTCCCCAAGAACCTAGCCATCACCAACGCCGAGCCCGTGGCCCTCAGGCTTGCTCGGCCGGTGGAACTGGTGGCCAGGGTTGCGGCGCCGCTGGTGTGGGTCCTGACCGCCTGCACCAATCTGGTCATGCGGCTCACCGGCAACCCTACCGGCGCCCGGGTCAACCCCATCACCGAGGAGGAGATCATGGCCATGGTGGCCAGCGGCGAGGAGGAGGGGGTGGTGGAGCCCACGGAGAGGAAGCTGATCGACGAGGTGTTCGAGTTCGGGGACACCCTGGTGGAGGAGGTGATGGTCCCTCGGGTAGACGTGCGGGCGCTCCCCAAAGAGGCCACCCTGGCCCAGGCCCGTCGGGCGGTGGTGGAGACGGGCCACACCAGGCTGCCCGTCTACGACGGCAACCTGGACAACATCATCGGGGTGATACACGCCAAGGACCTGCTGAGCGCCCTGCCTCCCCAGGCGACCCCCGAAGAGATCGATCGCCCCGTCACCACCATTATGCGGCGCGCCTATCACGTCCCGGCCTCCAAGCGGACGGCGGAGCTTCTGCCGGAGCTGCAGCGGCAGCAGCTCCACATGGCCGTGGTGGTGGACGAGTACGGCGGAACGGCGGGGATAGTGACCCTGGACAACCTGCTGGAGGAGATCGTTGGGCCCATTCGCGACGAGTACGATGCGAGAGAGGAGCCCGAGATCCAGCAGGTGGCCGAAGGGGAGGTGCTAGTGGCAGGTGGGGCCGACCTGGAGGATGTGAGCGCGGCCGTGGGGGCGGACCTGGAGACCGAGGGGGTGGACACCATCGGGGGCCTGGTCTACGCCCGGCTGGGGCGGATCCCCAACGAGGGGGACAAGGTGGAGCTGCCCGACGCCGTGGTGGAGGTCGTCTCCATGAGGGGCCGCCGCGTGCTGAAGGCCAGAGTCACCAGGAGGCCGCCCGCCGAGGAGGGCGGAGAGGAGTAGTCCCCCAAAGGCGCCCTACTCCAGCAGATCGGCCACAGTAGCCCCGGTGGCGCGCACCAGGTCCGCGGGCGACATCTGGAGGGCGAGGCCGCGCACCCCGGCGCTCACGGCCACCAGCTCGTGCGCCAGAGCCGTGCTGTCCAGGTAGACCGGGTAGGGCCGTTTACCACCCAGCGGCGACACGCCGCCCTTCACGTATCCGGTGAGCCGGGTGATCTCCGAGGGGTCCACCATCTCGGCCCGCTTATCCCCCATCCGCTGGGCCAGCTTCCGCAGGCTCAGGCTGCCGCTCCCTGGGATCACCGCCAGGACCACCCCGCGCCGCTCTCCCCGCGCTATCAGCGTCTTCAGCATGGTCCCCGGGGGGATCCCCAGCCTGGCCGCGGCCTCCACCGCGGACACGAAGCCATCCGACTCATAGCTCAATACCCGATAGGGTATCCCCGCTCTCTCCAGCAACTCCATCGCCCTGGTCGCCTTCATCCCGCCACCTCGGCACATGGAAGGTGTGGACGAAACAACCCGCCGCATTATAGGACCTTCCCGGCGAGGGTGCACACCGGCCGGCCTTCATCCTTCACTTGACGGCATCCCTGCATCGGTACTACAGTTCGGCAGAAGCCGTCGGCCACCGGGCGGGTGAGAAGGGCACAACGGGCGTGCGCGCCATCCCCGCGAAGGTCGGCTGCCGGGCAGTCCACAGTCTTCCGGCGGAGGATCGCTCTTGGAGAACCTGTTCCTGGGGCCTCACCCGGGCCTCATGACCGACCTGTACCACCCCGATGCCGCCTACGTCAGCTGGCGCACGGGGAGGAACGGCCCTGCCACCTTCGACCTCTACGCCCGGTCCGCGCCATTTGGCGGCACCTACATGTTGGTGGCCGGTCTGGAGATGGCGCTGGAGTTCGTGCAGGCCTTCCGCTACACCGACGAGGACCTCCGCTACCTGGGCCAGATCAGGGACTACGACCCCGAGTTCCTGGAGCACCTGCGTGGGCTGAGGTTCACCGGAGAGGTGCTCGCCATGCCCGAGGGATCCATTGCCTTTCCCAACGAGCCTCTCCTGCGGGTGACCGCACCATTCCAGGAGGCCCTGCTGCTGGAGTCGGGGCTTCTCCACCTGGTGAACCTCTCCACCCTGATCGCCACCAAGGCCGCCAGGGTGGTGCACGCCGCTAGAGGCAGGACCGTCTCGGACTTCTCGCTGCGGCGGGCGCAATCACCATTCATCGTGAGCAGATCGGCCTACATCGGCGGGTGCGCCAGCTCCGCCTTCCTGGGGGCGGCCTACGAGTTTCGGCTCAGGGCTACGGGCACCATACCGCACGCCCTGGTGCAGCTCTACGACACCGAGCGGCAGGCCTTCGCCGCGGTGGCGGAGAGCTTCAACCGCTACACCCTGCTGCTGGACACCTACAACGTGCAAGAGGCCATCCACACCGCCGTCGAGGTCGCCAAGGAGTACCAGGACCGCATGGGCCATACCCTAACCGCCGTCCGGCTGGACAGCGGCAATCTGCTGGAGGGATCCAGATACGTTCGCAAGGTGTTGGATGACGCCCACATGAACGAGGTGCGGATCCTGGTGAGCGGCGACCTGGACGAGTTTCGCATCGCGGAGCTGGTGGAGCAGGGCGCGCCCATCGACGGCTTCGGGGTGGGAACCAGCATAGGCGTGGGGGCGGGCTCCATAAAGCACAAGGCGCCGGGCGGGGCCCTTGGGGCGGTCTACAAGATGGTGTGGTACGAGAACGAGCAGTTCGCCGACAGACCCAAAATCAAGCTGGCGGGCGAGAAGAGCACGTGGCCGGGAAAGAAGGAGGTGTACCGAATCGGTCGCTTCGAGCGGGACATCATCCAGCTGGAGAACGAGCCCAAGCCGGCCGGTGGCGTGCGTCTGCTGAAGCCGGTGATCCGGAACGGCCAGCTCCTGCCAGGGGCGCTCCCACCCCTCACCGAGATCTGGGAGCTGGCCCAGCGGAACCTGCAGCAGCTGCCAGAGGAGTACCACGCCCTTATCGCCGAGAAGCCCTATCCCGTGGAGCGGAGCCAGGGGCTGCTGGAGCTGCGCAGGAGGGCGATGGAGCGGTACGGCGGGGAGGAGCCGCCCGAGAACGGGAACGGCGAGCCCCTCATGGGGTAGGGGTGCTCTTCGCCCTCACCGCGCCGTCGGCGCCGTGGCGGAACTGCGTCTCGTAGAGGTGGGCGTAGAGCCCGCCCGCGGCCAGCAGCTGTTGGTGGGTGCCCCGCTCCACAAGGCGGCCGTCCTCGATCACTAGGATGATATCCGCCGCCAGGATGGTGCTCAGGCGGTGGGCAATCACCAGGCTGGTGCGCCCCACCATCAGTCGCTCCAGCGCCGCCTGGATCAGCGCCTCGGACTGGGAGTCCAGGTGGGAGGTGGCCTCGTCCAGGATCAGGATCCTGGGGTTCTTCAGGATCACCCTGGCGATGGCGATCCTCTGCTTCTCGCCACCCGACAGCCGATATCCCCGCTCCCCCACCACCGTGTCGTAGCCATCCGGCAGGCTCGCGATCATCTCGTGGATGTTGGCCGCGCGGCAAGCAGCCTCCAGCTCCTCATCGGTGGCCGATGGTCGGGCGTAGAGCAGGTTGGCCCGGATGGTGTCGTGGAAGAGGTAGGTCTCCTGGGTCACCATCCCGATAGCCCCGGCTAGGGAGTCCAGGGCGATCTCCCGGATGTCCACCCCATCGATGGTGATCCTGCCCTCCGTTACGTCGTACAGCCTGGGGAGCAGGTAGGTGATGGTGGTCTTGCCGGCCCCGCTGGGGCCCACTAGAGCCGCCAGCTGCCCCGGCTGGATCTCGAAGCTCACGTCGCGCAGCGCCCACCGCCTGGCCGCCGGGAGTGTTGTCTCCCCGCTCCCTTCGACGTGAGCCGAGCCGTCGCCGCCTTCATCGCCCCTCCGGTGGAGCCTGGGGAGCCCGCTCAGGGGAACAGGCTCCGAAGAGCGCCACCGCTCCACCTCCGTCAAGCCGAAGACCCCCGGCGCTCCCTCCCCCTCCAGGTAGCTGAAGGAGACCCCCTCGAACCTTACGTGCCCCTTGACATCCGCTAGCCGGACCGGACTCGGCCGGTCCGCGATCTCCAGCGGAAGGTCCAGCACCTCGAAGACCCTCTCGAAGCTGACCATGGAGGTGGCGAACTCAACTCTGGCGTTGGTGAGGGCCATAAGGGGGCCGTAGAGTTGGGTCAGGTACGCCCCGAAGGCGACTATGGTCCCCACGGTGAACTCCCCCTGCAGCACCAGCCACCCGCCCAGCCAGAAGACCACGGCGGTGCCCACCGAGCTTGCCAGACTCAGCCCCATGAAGAACCAGCGGCCCACCACAGCCTGGCGCACCCCGATGTCTCGCACCGCCGCCGCCCTCTCGCGGAATCTCTCGTTCTCGTCGGCCGCTCGCCCGAAGATCTTCACCAGCAGTGCGCCACTGACGTTCAGGGTCTCGTTCATCAGGGTGTTCATCCGGGCGTTCAGGTTCATGCCCTCGCGCGTCAGCCGCCGCAGCACCGCCCCCACGCGGCGCGCGGGCAGAATGAAGAAGGGGAGGACGGCGATGGAGAGGATGGTCAGCCGCCACTCCAGCGAGAGCATCACGCCCAGCGTCAGCAGCAGGGATAGCGCGTTGGAGATGATGTTCACCCCGGTGCTAGTCACTGCCTGCTGCGCCCCGACCACATCGCTGTTGAGGCGCGACATCAGCTCGCCGGTGCGGGTATTGGTGAAGAAGCGGAGCGACATCCGCTGCATGTGCTCGAAGAGGGCGCATCGGAGATCGAAGATGATCCCCTCGCCGATCCTGGCGCTCAGGTAGCGCTGTCCCACGCCGATGAGCCCGTTGAGGAGGGGTATCCCGATCATCCCGGCCGCCAGGAGGTTCAGTCTACCCAGATCTCTGGCCGGCAGGGCGTGGTCGATGAGATCACGGTAGAGGAGTGGAGGGACCAGGGAGAGCAGATCTATCCCCACGATGGTGAGCAGCATGAGGGCGATCAGTCGGGTGTAGGGCCTGGCGTAACCGGCAACCCGCCGAAGAAGGGTGCGGCTGAGGCTGGGCCGGTCCTGCTTCTCGTCGTATCGTATGTAGGACCACCAGCTACTGCCGTGCATCATCATTTCTCGTGGTCCCAGGACAGCTCCGCCACGCCGGCCGCGTCCAATAGGACAGCCACAGGCTCTGGTTCACCTCTTGCATGGCGCGGACCACAACTTGCCGGATGGAGGTATCCGCACGCGCGGATCGGCGTGCCGGCTAGATAAGATGGACATCTGTATAGTACATTATACGGGTCGAGAAGGCCACCGCCGCAGCCGAACGGGCCGTGCGGGTGGCGGTCGGCATGTCCATCCGGCTGCACACCACCAGGATGTAGAAACCCACAGAAGTACGCCGAGAGAGGATTTCCATGCAGAAGCTTCCCAAGAGGCAGGAGCTGCCCAGGCAGTACACATGGAACCTGGAGTCGGTCTACGCCGACGAGTCCCGCTGGGAGGAAGACTTTCGACTCGTGAAGGAGCGCATCCCGCGGCTGGCGAGCCTCAGCGGCAGCCTGGACCAGTCGCCTCAGCGGCTGCTGGATTGCCTGACGCTGCGCGACGAGACCAGCAAGCTGCTGGAGCGGCTCCTGGTCTACGCACGTATGCGAAAGGATGAGGACAACGGGAACAGCCGATACCAGGCGCTGGCGGACCGGGCCGCCATGCTGGCCACCGAGCTCTCGAGCGCCACAGCCTTCATCGTCCCGGAGATCCTCTCCATTCCCGAGGAGAAGCTCAGAGGCTTCCTGGACGCTGAGCCGGGGCTGGCCCTCTACGAGCACCACCTGGATGAGCTACTGCGGCAGCGCCCACACGTGCGTTCCACCGAGGTGGAGACGCTGCTGGCTCAGTCGCATGAGGTGAGCCGAACCCCCGACAACGTCTACACCATGCTGACCAACGCCGACATCAAGTTTCCCACCATCGTGGACGAGCAGGGAAATGAGGTGGAGCTGAGCCACGCGCGATACAACCAGCTCCGGGAGAGCCAGGACCGCCGCGTGCGGAGAGATGCCTTCGTGGCCATGCACCGGATCTACCAGGGATACAGGAACACCTTGGCATCGTCTCTGGCGGGCAGCGTGAAGGCCGACGTCTTCTACGCCAGGGCGCGCAACTACGCCACCGCCCTCGAGGCAGCCCTAGGCCCCGACAACATCCCCACCGAGGTGTACCACAACCTCATCCGCACGGTGAACCAGAACCTCCCGCTGCTTCACCGATACGTGGCCCTCCGCAAGCGGCTAATGGGCCTGGAGGAGCTGCACCACTACGACCTGTATGTCCCGGTGGTTCCGGAGGTCCAGGTGGAGACCCCCTACGAGGAGGCAACTCGGACCGTCCTGGACGCCCTGGCTCCACTGGGGGAGGAGTACCAGTCTGCCCTGAAGGGTGGCATCGAGTCCCGCTGGATCGATGTGTACGAGAACGAGGGGAAGACCAGCGGCGCTTACAGCGGCGGATCCTATACCACCGATCCCTTCGTCCTGCTCAACTACCAGGGCACCCTGAACGACGTCTTCACCCTCGCCCACGAGCTGGGCCACTCCATGCACTCCTACTTCACGCGCAAGACCCAGCCATACATCTACGGCGACTACACCATCTTCCTGGCGGAGGTCGCCTCCACCCTCAACGAGACGCTGCTGACCCACCACCTGCTGAAGCAGACCACCGACAGGCGGCTTAGGGCCTACCTGGTGAACCAGCAGCTGGAGCGCTTTCGAACCACCCTCTTCCGGCAGACCATGTTCGCGGAGTTCGAGCTGGAGATCCATGGGATGGTGGAGAGGGGAGAGGCCCTGACGGCCGATCAGCTGAGCGCCCTCTACGGCGACCTGAACCGACGCTACTATGGGGATGGGGTGGCGCCGGACGAGGAGATATCCATCGAGTGGGCCCGGATCCCCCACTTCTACTGGGCATTCTACGTCTACCAGTACGCCACCGGCCTCTCGGCGGCGGCTGCCTTGGCCCATCAGATCCTGACGGAGGACGAGCCCGCTGTGCAGAGGTACATTCGCTTCCTGAAGAGCGGATCCTCGCGCTACTCCATCGACCTGCTGAGGGATGCCGGCGTGGACATGACAACTCCCCAGCCGGTGCAGGAGGCCCTGGGGGTCTTCAGCGAGTCCATCGACCTCATGGAGGGGCTGACGGCGGAGGGGCAGGCGTAGCGCCTGCCCCTCCGGCTGGGACTCTGGCTGGCGACGTGGGCACTGTCGCTCTCGGTCTCAGACGAACAGCGGTGCCAGCACCAGTGTGACAGTGCTGAGGAGCTTGACCAGCACGTGCAGCGATGGCCCAGCGGTGTCCTTGAAGGGATCCCCTACCGTGTCGCCGACCACGGCGGCAGCGTGGATAGGCCCCTTCTTGGCCACAGTCTCCGACCCGATCTTCAGGTAGCCCGCCTCGATGTACTTCTTGGCGTTGTCCCATGCGCCGCCACTGTTGTTGAGCACGGTTGCCAGGATGATACCCGCGATGGTACCCACCATGAGCAGGCCCGCCGTGGCCTCGGCCCTCAGCAGCAGCCCGACAATGACGGGGACGCCCACGGCCAGGACACCGGGCGCCACCATCTCCCGGAGGGCCGCGCGAGTGGTGAGATCCACGCACCTGGCATAGTCGGGCTTGGAGGTTCCGGCCATGATGCCCGGATCCATACGGAACTGGCGCCTGACCTCCTCGATTATGGAGCTCGCGGCCCTCTGGACGGCGCGGATGGCCAGCGAGCTGAAGATATAGACGAGCATAGCGCCTATCAACGCCCCGACAAACACGTGCACATTGGCGATGTTCACGACGTTGAAGGTATAATCCGGCGCGACGCCGGGACGAGATCGCATCACCTCGGTGACCTTATCCAGGTACGCGCTGAACAGGAGGAAGGCCGCCAGCGCCGCGGAGCCGATGGCGTACCCCTTGGTGAGGGCCTTCGTGGTGTTGCCGACGGCGTCCAGGGCATCGGTTATCCTCCGGGCCTCCGTGGGGGCGTGGGACATCTCGTTGATGCCACCGGCGTTGTCCGTTATCGGCCCAAAGGTATCCATGGAGAGGACGTAGGCGCAGGTCATCAGCATCCCCATGGTGGACACGGCGGTCGCGAAGATCCCCCCGTGCGGCAACCCTGTCTGCTCACCCAGCCAGTAGGATAGGAGCAAGGCGATGCTGATGGAGATCGCCGTGCTGGCTGTCGTCTCGAAGCCAACAGCCATGCCAGCGACGATGGTCGTTGCGGGTCCCGTCTTCGAGGCCTCGGCGATCTCCTTCACCGGTCGCCACGCGCCCGAGGTATAGTACTGGGTAATGTAGACAAAAGCTATGGAGGTTGCGATGCCCACCAGGCCGGCCCAGGCGAAGTTCATGTAGCCCAGCATCTGGTTGACGACGAAGATCATGAAGAGAGCCGAGAGTGCAGCCGCCACGTAGTAGCCTCGGTTTAGGGCCTTCATGGGGTTGTGCTCGTCCGCCCCCCCCACGAACAGCAGTCCGATCATAGATGCAATGGAGCCGAAGGCTCGCACAACCAGGGGGAACAGTATCCAGTCCTCGGCGTTAGGGAGTCCTTTGGACTTGGCGAAGCTGTAGATGGCGACACCTAGGATCATGGCACCGATGCTCTCCGCCGCGGTGGACTCGAAGAGGTCCGCGCCACGGCCGGCGCAGTCGCCCACGTTGTCCCCGACAAGGTCCGCGATAACCGCGGCGTTGCGGGGGTCGTCCTCCGGGATGCCCGACTCGACCTTGCCCACCAGGTCGGCACCCATGTCCGCCGCCTTGGTGTAGATACCGCCCCCGAGCTGGGCAAACAGGGCCACGAAGCTGGCTCCGAAGCCGAAGCCCACGATGAGGAATGGGGCTCGCTCGGGGAAGGCGCCGCCGCCATAGGCGTAGAAGATCCCCGCCACCCCCAACAGGCTGAGGGCGATGACAAGGAAGCCGGAGACGGCCCCGCCCCGCATGGACACGGTGATCGCCTCCTGAAGGCTTCGCTGGGCGGCGGCAGCGGTTCGGATGTTGGACTTGACGGCCACGTACATCCCGATGAAGCCGGCTAGGGCGGAACACCCCGCGCCAACCAGGAAGGCGAGGGCGGTCCTCACACCCAGGTCGGTGTCGTTCTCCACCCAGCCGATCAGGAGGCCGATGAGGACCGATGTGACCAGCGCCAAGAGTAGGATGGTGCGATACTGTCGCTTGAGGAAGGCCATAGCCCCCTCGAAGATGGCGTTGCCCACAGCACGCATGGCGTCGTTTCCAGTGTCGCGTCGCAACACGTCCCACGCCAGGTAGAGGGCGAAGAGAATGGTCACAATACCGGCAACGGGAACAATCCAGATGAGGTTCATGACGCTACGAGATCCTCCCTTTGGGTGGTCAAGTCTCCCAGCCGAGCCAAAAGCCAGTGGAGCCGACTGGGCGGGATGATTTGTGAACAAGCCCTGCGACGCAACGCACCATGGAACTGATCGCCGTACGACCGTAGCACGCCCCACGTCGCAACAAATCCGCCGTCGAGACCTAGCCATCCCTTCCGCCCCTGCCCAGCCCCACAGCGGCGGCTACATTAGGCGAATCTACCCCATCTTGTCAAGCATGGGTCTGGTTCTTGCGATATGAAGAAGCTCGCCGCGGAACCAGCCGGGGCGATCCCGGGGGAACAGATGGATGGGAGGGGGAAGATGCTGGGCAGCGTGGCCTCCAAACTGCAACGGTCCATAAAGAACGGCGACCCGTACGAGCCCGACTGGTTCGGGGCAGCCCTGGATATGGCGGTGGAGCGGAACAAGGGATTGGACCTGGTGATTTGGGAAGCTGTCAGGGAGCTGCTGGAGTACAGGGCTGCGGAGAAGGTCGCGTGAAGGGGCCGGATGGCCGCAAGCTCGCTCACGGTGCCGGGGAGGGGACTCGAACCCCTACTCCCTTCCGGGAAGCGGATTTTAAGTCCGCCGCGTCTGCCCATTTCGCCACCCCGGCGCCCTGGGAATATTACCACAGTGGCCCCACCGCTCCAATCGCTGGCAGTACAGAGAAGCAGCCAGCGAAGTCACTACCCAGAGGCTGGGCCGGTTCGGTGGGGGATGCAACATGCAGCGGTTCCATGGCATGAACCCCAGGAACCTGCATGGACGGGGAATCCGGCGGGTGGTGTTGCGACCATCTCTCGCAGGATGCGTTGTAGTGCGGGATCGAGTGTGATATAGTCCGCCGCCGGAGGTGAGGCGGCATGAGATACGGCGTCATCGCCGACATTCACGCCAATTTGGCAGCATTCGAGGCGGTCCTCGCAGACCTGGGGGAGGTGGACGCCCTGTGGTGCCTCGGAGACCTGGTCGGGTACGGCCCCGACCCCAACGAGTGCATCGAGCTGCTCCGCCGATACAACCATCTCTGCGTGATGGGAAACCACGACATGGCAGCCATCGGCCGTCTGGATACGGCAGACTTCAACCCTGAAGCCGCGCAGGCCATCAGTTGGACCACCTCGCAACTCACGGAGAGTTCGCGCCTCTACCTCGCTGCCCTGCCCGAGCGTCTGGTTGCTGAGCCATTCACGCTGGTCCACGGCAGCCCAAGGTCCCCCATCTGGGAATACATTACCAACGAGATGCGCGCAGCCGCCAACTTCGGCCAGTACAGCACGCCCGCTTGCCTGGTGGGACACACCCACGTACCCGCCCTCTATGTGCAGCCATCGCCCGGCGAGTCCGTCCTGGGGAGGGTGCCGGCCCCAGGGGACAGCGTAGAAGTGGGGCGGGCCAGGCTCATAGCCAATCCAGGTGGGGTCGGCCAACCCAGGGATGGGGATCCTCGGGCCGCGTACGCCATCTACGACACCGATAGCGGCATCCTGGAGTGGCATAGGGTCGAATACCCCATTCGGGTGACCCAGCAGCGCATGCGCGATCTCGGCCTGCCCCGGCGCCTCATCGAGCGGCTGGCGTTCGGCTGGTAGTCCACCTGGAATCGCAGTACCGGCCCCGTCCTTCATCTTCAAAGGGTCCTCGCCCGACGCATCAGTCATTGGAAACCCCCGTCAATCCCCCGGCTGAAAGGTCTCAGGAACTCGGTGACATCAACCGTAGAGCGATCTCGATTCCAGACGATCGTTTGCCGATATCCTTTTCTGACCGAGTGTGGCGACGTCCGGCTCCTGGGAGACACGCGTAGCAGGGCCGGGTGAAGCTGGAATTCACGCCTGCTCGGCGGAAACATCTATTCGGGGAGGACTCTGTTGAGATCTGTGGCAGTGGGCGCCCATCCCACCGGGAATCCGTTGCGGGTCTTGCGCAGCTCGATGCGAGGGAAGCTTCTTCTCTTCTTCCTAGCCATGTCGATCATTCCCATGTCGGTTCTGGGGATCCTGTCCTACCAGCAGAGCGAGCAAGCCATCCGAGCAGACACCAAAGAACAGTTCGAGAGAACGGCAGCTCAACAGTCCGATGCGCTGACGAGATGGTTCGCCGACAGGATGGCTGACATTCAGGTCATGGCCACCAGCGACACGATCCAGTCCATGCAGCCCGACAGGATTGCGCCTTATGTGAGGTCAGTGTTCGAGCAGTACAAGGTATACGAAACCATCTTCGTGGCAGGCGCGGACGGGGTTACCTTCGTGAACACAGACAACAAGGCGGTAACCGTTAACGACCGACCCTACTTCCAGCAGGCCATGCAGGGCAGGGCCAGTGTGTCCGACCCGCTGATTTCCAAGGGAACCGGCAACGTCATCCTGATGGTCGCGGTGCCTGTCCAGGTAAACGGCAAGGTAGTCGGAATGGTGGGGGCCTCTGTACCCATGACCACCATCGGGGCCGCCCTGGGAGCAGCCAGGGTCGGGAGGACTGGAGAAGCCTACCTTGTAGGAAAGGACGGCCTGATGCTCACTCCGTCACGCTTCACTGATGCCCTCAAGAAGCAGGGAAGGATCAAGGAGCGGTCGGAGATGGAACTGAAGGTGGACTCCACGGCCGTCAAGCAGGCTCTCGCGGAGAAGGCCGGGGTGGGCGAGTACAAGGGGTACATGGGCACCGATGTCATCGGCGCCTATCGCCCTCTCAAGCTGGGTAATCTGGATGCCGCCCTTGTGGTGGAGCAGGACCTGGACGAGGCGCTAGAAAACGCTGCCGCGCTGAGATACACCTCGCTGATCAGCACCATCATGGCAGCCATCCTTGCTGCCGTCTGCGCCTTCTTCTTGTCGAGAAGCATTGCCAAACCCATCTCAATCATCGCCAGAGCTCTCGAGAACTTCTCAAGAGGAGACCTCAATCGAGACTTGCCACAGGAAGTCAAGGACTGGATTGCCCGACAGAGTGGCGAGATTGGCGTCGCAGGGCGGGGGCTCTCGGCCGCCGAGTCATATCTTCCGGAGATGGCAGAGGTCGCGAAGCGCATCGCCGATGGGGATCTAACAGTGCATGTATCCCCCAGATCCACCAGGGATGAGCTGGGCAACGCTTTCGCGCGGATGACTGACGGGCTTCGAGATCTGGTGAGCCAGCTGCAGGCGTCGGGCTTAACTGTTGCCAGCACGGCCAGTGAACTGAGCTCGGCGGCTTCCCAGACGGGTGCCGCGGTCCAGCAGGTCACGACCACGATTCAGCACGTGGCGCAGGGAGCGCAGCAGCAGTCCACGATGGCGCAGGAAACCAACGAGGCCATGGCCCAACTCTCCATTGCCATTTCGCAGGTAGCATCTGGCGCCCAGGAGCAGGCTAGAGGAATCCAGCTGGCGAGCTCAACGGCAGCAAGGATGGCCGAGACCGTCAAACAGGCGGCTTCCAACGCGAGCATGGTGGCCCAGGGCTCTGAGCGCACACGCGACACAGCAGTTCGAGGGGCGCAGATGGTGCAGGAAACCATCACCGGGATCTCCAGGCTCAGGGCAACAGTGGACAGCACTGCAGCGCAGATCAACGCTCTGGGCCAGGCATCGGAACAGATCAGCGCAGTTGTGGAAACCATAGACGACATCGCTGAGCAGACGAACCTCCTGGCGCTCAACGCCGCCATCGAAGCCGCTAGGGCCGGCGAGCATGGAAGAGGGTTCGCTGTGGTGGCGGATGAGGTACGCAAGCTTGCGGAGCGATCCTCCCGTGAGACCAAGCAGATCGCCGAGCTGGTTCGAAGCGTGCAGGCGGGAACCAGAGCAGCGGTGGAGGCCATGCACACGGGCGCGAGGGAGGCCGAAGATGGTACGAGATTGGCCGCTCGCGCGGGAGAAGCGCTGGATGAGATAGTGGCGAGCATCGAGACCACCGCCGATCAGGTCGCCGAGATCGCACGAGCGACCCAGCAGATGGCCGGAGCCTCTCAGGATGTGACCGCCGCCCTCGAGGGCATCTCGGCCGTGGTGCATCAGCTTCTGGACGCAGCCGACCAGATGGAATCGGTCGCTAGAAGGGTGAGCCAGGCCATCGAGGGGGCTGCCGCCACAGCCGAGGAGAACTCAGCTGCCACTGAGGAGGTGAGCGCTTCCGCTGAGGAGATGAGCGCCCAGGTGCAAGAGATAACAGCGCAGGCCCAGGAGCTGGCGTCGACTGCCCAGCAGCTCAGGACTCTGGTGGAGCGCTTCCAGCTGGGTCGAGGCGGCGACCATGCTGCTGAGGACCTGGCTCAACCAGCTGGCAACGTGGCGCTACGTCGTAGGGCATCCGACTGGTCCCAGGCTGCAAGGTTGGTTTCGGCTCCGCAGAGGTTGGCGGACTGATAGTCCGCGACACTGCTGCGCTAGGAGCATGACACACCCCGAATTTCAGGGGACACCCTGGAAGCTTGGGGTGTGTCTTTGCCAGAGGGCGGCAAGTCCCGCTCTGAGGCGGTAGAGGGAACGATAGGCGGCGTGGGCCTGTCTGCCGGTACGGTGGGCCCAACGGAGGAGGGCGGGCAACAGATGGCCCCTCTCGTCACTCAAGAGTTGGACAAGGAAGGCGTAGGCCAGGCTGACCAGGGCCAGGAGCTTATTCCTCGGTTCCCAGCCCCGCACTCGGATGCTTTCTAGCCCCAGCTCACTCTTGCCAAAGCGCAGCATCTGCTCGATCTCCCACCTGGCCACATAGGCTTGAACGATCCGCCAACACTCCTGTGCCGACCTCACCGGCTCTGTCGTAAGTAGCCGCCACGGCTCCGATCCTCCTCTCCGCCGCTTAGTGGCCTTTCCCAGCCTGACCACCACCAGCCAGAGGGGATCGTCCCTGTGGAGCAGCCTGACCTCCCTGGCAGCAAAGCTCACGGTGATGGGCTGCTTCGGGTTTCGGGGATTGGCTATTCGGCGCTCTCCCCACGCTCGTAAGCCTGCCGTCAGCTTCCAGGCCGCTATCCCGTCCTGCTCCTGCCGGTAATCGCTGGCCGTCACATCGCCGAGGGAGGGCGCATCTGCCCTTCTCAGCTTGTTGCCCTTCTTCCACCTGACCACGAAGTGCCAACCCTTCTCCAAGCTGTCTGTCAGCCACCAGGCCGAAGAGAGCCCTCGATCCCATACGTGGAGCAGCTTATCCTCGCCCCAGGCGGAAACCACCCTGTCCAGCACCGATCTTGCCGCCTCCGTTCCCTTCTGTCGCACCACCCTTGAGTTCCGGTCCTTCGGCTCATCGACGGGCTTGGAGTACCAGTGCCAGGCCCCCAAGGTCAAGGGGCGCTTCTCTCCAGGCTCGCCCCAGCCTGTTAGGAGCGCCCCAACCCACTCAAAGCCCGGTACCACGATGGGTCCTCCAGGCTTGCCTCGAAAGTACCCCTTGCCCAGCTCCGGCCGCGGCCTGGCTATCCTTCGGGCCTTGGCGCTCCGTATCGGCATCAACCCCTCCATCTTGGCCGCTTCTGGCTTCTCCAGGACGCTCCCATCAAGGATGCACAGGGCTCGCCCCTCCGGTGATCGAGCAGCCTCTTCCTCCACCCGCTCCTTCCCCTGCTCCAGGAGATACTCCTCGATGTCCGCTGCTTCCCACTTCTCGCTGTGTAGCAGATTGCCTAGCCGCTTCGTCCCCGCCGGTCCTCGCTTCGGTCCTGTCAGATAGGCCCCCAGTTCGCTCAGCAGCAGCGCAAAGGGCCGGTTGCGGTGACGCACTATCGCCATCACCCCGTTGGCCAGAGTCCTCACCAGCCGTAGGTCGATCTTCTTGTCCAACTCCTCCAGCAGAGGCTTCAGGAACTCAAAGCAGCCTTCGGCCACCTCCCCCGATAGATCCCTATCTTCTCCCTCTCCCCCTGCCACCATCACTCGCAGTCTGTTACCATCCATGTGAATAGCCCCCTGGGTCGCCTGTTGTCTCTCAACATCAAGCGTACCTCAGAGGGCTATTCATTTCCCCATCTCATATACAGACACACCCCGAGAAAATTCGGGGTGTGTCATGCCTCAAGATTCTCCCCTTTGAGAACCTCACGACCTAGCGAGAAAGTCCTGGTAGGTCTTCACCACCTGGATCGCCCCCTTGGGGGCCTTTCGCACACATAGGTCGCAAAAGGTGCACTCGTCCTCGTTCTCTGGGTGCGGCCGGAGTCCGTCTTCTCCCACTAGAAAGGCATCGACAGGGCACACCGCCGCAACCTCTCTCATCTCCTCGACGCTGGCGAACTTGCTATTGTCTATCTTGAGCTCGATGAACAGCCCCATGATCTCCTCCAAAGCTTTCAGCCTGCGGCTTCACCCGTGTTCCGCATTAGCAGTCCCCTGGTCGGGGTGGCTGCCCGCACACCCCTGAGGCCCCGGGCAGCCCGGACCTCCCCCAAGGGCCACCCGCGCCCTGCCCGGCTCAGGAGCAATGCGCTACCCGACCTCCGCCAGCAGCTTCTTCACAGCCGGCGCGATCTGATCATGGGTATCCACCACGGTGATCCCGGCCGCGCGCATGGCGGCCTTCTTTCCTCGCGCAGAGCCGGTGTTCCCCTCCACGATCACCGCCGCATGGCCGAAGTGCATGCCCGGCATGTTGTCCACGAAACCGCCGGTCA
>Ga0315298_1004108_pt1 | contig 22191 bp, 23 predicted proteins | sample WHS_1_MG_FD_203077 | JGI IMG/M metagenome (GOLD analysis project Ga0315298, IMG submission 203077) | Extremophilic microbial mat communities from Washburn Hot Springs, YNP, Wyoming, USA - WHS_1_MG | ecosystem: Environmental > Aquatic > Thermal springs > Hot (42-90C) | place: USA: Wyoming...
AAAACTTTTGTCAAGTTTTTCGCAAATCAAATTTTATTTTCCAAAAGAATTTTTTAAAGTTTCTCACCACTTTTAAAGACATTCTCATATTCTCGAGAATATGAGAATATTTTTTGTAGATTTTAATTTTTAAACTAATTTTTTCACTTCTTTTAAAAATCTTTCCAGATAAGGTTTAGCATTTTTTAAAAAATCTTCTATTTTGTTCCACAAAACTTCCAAATACTCGTGAGCAATAATGTTTCTTAAAATAATCCAGTCTGAAAATCTTTCTCTAAATTTTTTTCCAAAACCTAGTATCAAACTTGTTTCAAGAAATATTTTTCTATAAGTATCTGGTAAAGGTCTCTTTTTTGAAGCCAAAATTATTTTACAAATATCTAAAACAGAATTCATTAAATTTTCAATCCATCTTTCAACGTTTCTTCTTTTGAAAATATCTTCTGAATAATCTCTGAAGGTCATTTTCTTGAACTCTTCAAATTCTTCGATTGAACTTTCTAAAAAGGTAATTATCTTTTCCAATCTTGCCTTGTCAACTTCAGAAATAGATTTTGACCTTTGATAAATTTGGTAATAATCTTTAGAAAACTCTAAAAAATATTCGGCATCATCTGTTGCTTTAATTAAATAATCTAAAAAAATTTTTCTATCTTTAATTTTTAAAGGAATTCCTTCTCTCAAAATTCTGCTTGCCAAAAGCGGAGGAGCTTCGTCTAAAGGAATTAAATCAACTTCTGAATTTAAAACATCCACCAAATCTTTCCAAATTTTTAACAAAATTTTTTCTTTCTTTGAGCTTTCTTTTAACAAAACCGCAACATCATAATCTGAAATTTTTCCTGCTAAATTTTTACTTTGAGATCCAAACAAAAAAGCCAAAATCACTTCAGGTTTTTTTTCGAAATATTTTTTTAATGCTTTGATTTTTTGAGAGCTTTTCATTTTTTAACCAATTTTCAAAATCGACATCCCAATAAAAGATGTTTAGCCTTATTTATTGATGAGGTTTTTTATGGATTCGATATCATATTTTATTCTTTCGATATCGGATTTTATTGAATGAAGCATTTCGCTGTGATTTAAAATTTCCTCGGATCTTTCCAATTTTTCCATAATTAAATTGCATTTTTCTTCAACCGACCTTGTCTTGGTATCAACGCTCTCTTTTAACGCATCGAGACATCTTTTAATTTCGTTCAACCTTTCTTCAGTATGATTTTTATATCCTTCAAAAATTTCTCTGAAGTTTTCCATAGTTTATTTTTGATTTTAAAAAAACCAAAACAAATAATCAAGAAAAAAAAATTTTCAATTTCTTAAAAATTTAATAAAAAACTGAGAAAAGATTATCTAAACTGTTTCTCTTTTGTTCACCTCTTCTCTCAAAACCTTCAATGCTCTCGAAATTAAAACTCTTGTTGATCCTTCTGATTTTTCTAAAATTTTTGCCACTTCTTTTGGTGAAAAACCCTCAACATATCTTAGTAAAATTGCTTCTTTGTATTCTGGTTTGAGTTTTGAAAGAGCAAGAAAAATTTTTTCCAATTCCAAGTCATTAATTATTTTTTCTTCGATTGAAATTCTTGGGTCTGGAATTTCTGAAAGGCCTTCCAAAGAAATTGGGTTTTTGTTTTTTTGACGAAAATAATCTACTGCTAAATTTCTCGCTGTTCGATAAAAAAAAGATTTTGGGTCAAAAATTTCATTTTTCAAATAAAATTCCCATCCTCTCAAAAAAACTTGAGAGGTTAAGTCCTCTGCCATTTCTTTTGAAGAAGTTCTCAAAAATAAAAAACGATAAATTTGGTTTACGAATTTATCATAAAGTTTTGCAAATTTCTTCTTTTTTCGAGAGATTTCGTTCATGAAAAATTAAGGTTGCCTTTCACCGAGCACAACTTCAAGGGAAATTTTTTTTCTTTCTCTCAAAATCAAAAGGGAAACTTTATCTCCAGGTTCGTACTTTGAAATTATCTTTGCTAAAGAATTTTCTTGAGTGATTTTTTCTCCGTTAAATTCCAAAATTATATCACCTTCTTTCAATCCTGCTTTTTCTGCAGGAGAACCTGGAATTACTGCTTCTTCTCTTTTTTCACCAGAAACTATTAAAACTCCATAGTCTACAGGAAGGTTATATTTTTGTTGAATTTCTTTGTTGATTAAAACGTATCTTACTCCCAAAAACGGAAAAGAATATTTTCCAGTGGTTTTCACTTTCTCAATCATTTTCTTTGCCCAGTTAATGGGAATCGAAAAACCAATGTTTTGAGCTCCTTGAACTATGGCAAAATTAACTCCTATTACTTCACCTTTTAAATTCAAAAGAGGGCCTCCAGAATTTCCAGGGTTTAGCGCTGCATCAGTTTGAATTACGTTTTCCATCATTTCTATCACTCCCCCACCTTGAGCTGTAATTTTTCTTCCCAAACCAGAAATTACTCCTACTGTAACTGTATTTCTAAATTCTCCCAACGCATTTCCGATTGCAATCGCAACTTGGCCAATTTCCACTTTATCAGAATCTCCTAATTTCAAATAAGGAAAAGGGCCTCCTTCAACTTTCAAGATTGCCAAATCCTTTACAGCGTCCCTTGCTAAAACTTTTGCAGGATATTTTTTACCGTCGTTAGTAAAAACGGTGTAATCTGCTTTCTCATCGGATACCACGTGGGCGTTAGTTAGTAAAAGCCCGCTTGGGTCCACAAAAAAAGCTGTTCCCCCTCCGATTTCTTTTTTCTCGTAACCTTTGACCCTGTATTGTGGAATTTCAAATTCAAAAGGAGTACCAAAAAATTCTTCAAATTCTTTAAAAGGATTTTCAAAGTAAAGCTCCAGTTTTGGAACATCTTTTGTGATAATCACGCTCACTACAGCAGGATCCGCAGATTTTACAATGGGAACGAAAGGTTCAGAAGAAAAATTAAAAGTTGGAAGTTGAGGCTGAGGTTGAGTTTGAATTTGAGGAGATTTTTGAGAAAAAATTTTATTTTGAAGTTCTTTTATTATTTGAGAAAAATCAAAAGAGAAAGCTGGTAAAGAATAGTTTTTAGATTCTACAAAATAATAAAAAGCACTAGCAAAAATTATTCCAATTAAAAAGCTACTCAAAACTAAAAACAATTTTGAATGTTTTTCTAAAAAAGAACCCGCTTTCAATTTTGGAAATTCTAATTGAAATTCTGGGGCTGGTAATTTTTCTTTTTCCATATTTTGTAATTTTAACTCTTTTTCAAAATTTTTTGAAGAGCCCAAATTGAACTCATAATTGAAAATTTTCTTTTTTGGAGGACCCAAAAAATAAAAATGAATTCCTCCTAAAAAATACTTTAAATAAGCCTTAAGCCTTCCTTCTTTTTCCAACCTTCTTGCTGAAGTAATAACTTTTCCTGCCTTTTCAATAAAACCAAATTTTGATACTTTTGCCGCTCTTTGAGCAAAATCGTGATCTTCTCCTACAAAAACTTTTTCATCAAACCCTCCAACTTTCTCAAAAACTTCTCTTTTTGTCAAAATTATATTGCAAGCTAAAGGAAAAAATCTTTGTGTTATCTTTACCCAAAGATTATACAAAAAATAAACTATTTTGTCAATGAAATTTCCTGCAACATACAAGGGAAAACCTGCTACCCCCAAATTTCTTTTCTCAAATTCATCAATTGCCTTTTCTAAAAAATCTTCTGGCAAATAAATGTTGTCTGCGTCCAAAAACAAAAAAAGCTCACCTTTTGCTACTTTTGCTCCTTCGTTCCTTGCTTTAGCAGGAAGCCCGCCATCAACCACTTTGCATCCAAAATTTTGAGCTATTTCTCTTGTTTTGTCAGTAGAACCTCCATCAGAAACGATAATTTCAAAATCTTGAAAAGTTTGTTTTTTTAATTGAGAAATCAAAATAGGCAAATACTTTTCTTCGTTTAAAGTAGGCACAATTATCGAAAGCTTCATTGTTTAATTTTAAACTTTATTTTTTGAAAAATCAATTTTAAAATCACTTGATTTAAAATTATTTTAATTATAAAATTGAAAAAGAGAGGCGACAAATGGGCCTGTAGCTCAATGGCAGAGCGTTGCATTCACACTGCAAAGGTTGCTGGTTCGATTCCAGCCGGGCCCACTATATTTTAAATACCGCAGAGGTCGGGGATCTACTCCGTAGTCAACCGAAGGTTGTACTGCGGGAGTTCAAATCCTCCCGCGCCTACAAAAATTTAATGGAAATTTACACTTTGGGAACCTCAAACAGAAATTTAAAAGATTTTTTGGAAATTTTAAAAGAATACAAAATCAAAGCTGTGGTTGATGTAAGGCATTGGCCAATTTCAAAGCTTTTTCCTCATTTTAAAAGGGAAAATTTAGAGAAATTTTTAAAAGAAAATAACATCGATTATTTTCACATTGAAAAACTCGGAGGCTATAGGAAAGGAGGTTATGAAAATTACATAAAAAGTGAAGAATTTAAAGAGGGATTGAAAGAATTAATAAAAATTGCAGAAAATAAAAAAACTGCGATAATTTGCGCAGAAAAATTTCCTTGGAAATGTCACAGAGCTTTTATTTCTCAAGAATTGGAAAAGAAAAATTTTAAAGTAATTCATATTATTGAAAAACACAGAATTTGGAAGCCAAAGAAAGAGCCAAAGGAAATAAAGCCAACTTGCCAAAAATCAAAAAATCTTAAATTGATTTTAAAGAGTTAATTTTCACAAAGTAAGCGAAAATTGAGAAAGCAACTGCAACGTTCAAAGATTCTTTTTTTCCAAACATTGGAATTTTTACGACAAAATCTGCTTTCTTTAAAATTCTTTTATCAATTCCTTTAACTTCATTTCCGACTAAAATTGCCAAAGGAAATTTTGGTTTGAATTTGAAAAAAGAAAGGGCTTTCTCTGTAGTCTCTAAAGCAACAATTTTTATTTTTTTCTTTTTTAACCTGATTATCAAATTAGTCAAGTTTTTTTTCTCCCACTTCACAAAATTTTCAGCTCCCAAAGCAGTTTTTTTAATTTTTTCAAGATTTGTCTCTGGAGTTGGAGTGTAACCTGTCAAATAAATTTTTTCTATTCCTACTGCGTCGCAAGTTCTAAAAATTGCTCCAACGTTGTAACAACTTCTAATATTGTGTAATATTGCAAAAATTTTCTTTTCCATTTTTAAATTTTAATTTCAATAATATCTCCATCTTTCAAGAAATAATCTCTGCCAACGATTTTAAAACTTTTTAAGTTTTTTTCATAAAGCTTTGCTCCTTTAAATTTTCCTACCCATTCTTTTTTAATCTCTCTCACAAAATCTATCAATTTTGCCCCTTCTTTCAAAACCACAGGATTTTCAAAATTAACTTCTTTTTTTGGTTCTTTTGGGTAAACTCTAATTATTTTCAAGGCTTTGAAAATCTTTTCTTTCAAGTTTTCAATATTGATTTTATCTTTTATGGAAACCCCAAAAGTTTCAAAATTTTCTTTTATTTTTTCAAAATTTTTCCTCCCCTCCTCCAAATCTAATTTGTTTCCCAAAATTAAAATTTTCTCTTTCTCTATTTTCCATTCTTTTAAAATTTCCATTATTTCTTTTAAATTTTTCTCTGGTTCTTGCAACAAATCTATTAAAACCAAAACCAAATCAGCTTGTCTTGCTAAATTTTTAAACCATCCTGGTTTAAATTCTTGAGTTAAAGGTGGTGCGTCAACAATTTGGATTAATAAATTTTCATAACGCATCATTCCAGGAGTGGGTAAATTTGTAGTAAAGGGGTAATCAGCTACTTTAAAATCTGTATTACAAAGAGAATTTACCAGAGAAGTTTTTCCTGAGTTTGGTGGTCCTAAAATTAAAACTTGGCTTGCTCCTTCTTTCTTTACAAAATAAATTTCTTCTTTTTGTGATGCCTTTTTTGGTTTTTCTCTTTTTAATTTTGCAATTTTCTTTTTTATCTCTTCTTGAACTTTTTCTGTTCCTTTGTGCTTTGGACAAATTGCTAACATTTCTTCTAAAATTTCAATCTTCTCTTGAATGTCTTTTGTTTGATTTAATTTTTGTTGAAGTTCGAAAAATTGTGGAGGTAAATTGGCGGGCATAATGTTTGAAGTCGGAAGCTGGAAGCTGGAAGCTTGAAGTAAGAAGTCAGAAGTTGAAAGTTGGAAGTTGGGAAAAAAGAAATCGAAAACAAAAAATGGAAGTATTTTGATTTCTAGATTCGACATTCTAAATTCCATCTTCTATCTTCCAGCTTCCAGCTTCTATTATAAAAAATTCTTCCAGCTTCCAGCTTCTATTATAAAAAATTCTTCCAGCTTCCAGCTTCTATTATAAAAAATTCTTCCAGCTTCCAGCTTCTATTATAAAAAATTTGGTATAATCAAAAAATATGGAAATAAAGAGAGTTGTGGTGGGTCCGCTTTTAACAAATTGTTATATTTTAATTTCTGGAAATGAAGCAATTGTGATTGACCCTGGAGCAGAACCGGGAAAAATTTTAAGAGAAATCGAAGGAAAAAAATTAAATTACATAATTTTAACTCACTATCATTGGGACCATACATTGGCTGTCCCAAAAATAAAAGAAAAAACCGGGGCCAAAATTTTGATTCACAAAGAAGAAAAAGATTTTATAAAATTTCAACCAGACCAATTTTTAGATGGAGGAGAAGAAATAAGGATTGGAAACGAGTATTTGAAAATTATTCATACGCCAGGACACACAAGAGGCTCAATTTGCATTTTAGGAGAAAATTTTATTTTTACTGGAGACACCCTTTTTGAAGATGGATTTGGAAGAACGGATTTGCCAGGAGGATCAGAAAAAGATTTAAAAGAAAGCTTGAAAAAACTAGAAAAAGTGATAAAATCGAAAATGAAAATTTACCCTGGACACGGCGAACCCTTTGAAAAAAAATGAATCCAAACTGGAAAAAATATTTGAGTGAAAACGAAAAAATAGTTTTTGAATTTTCTTTGGCAAAAAAATATTTGGCCTTTTTGCGTTTTCAGTGGATGGGGTATTCATTTCTCTTGCTTTTTGTTTCGCTTTTTTGCTTTAAATCAAAAATTTGGTTTCTTAAAATTTTAGGATATTTATTTTTATTCATCTCTTTTTTATTTTTCATCATTTCTCTCTGGGTTCCCTGGTATCTAAAAAAATCGAACCAATTTGCTTTAACCAACAAAAGATTCTTGGCAAAAAGAGGATGGTTGAATGTGAATTTGGTCAGCATTCCTTATTCAAAAATCACTGATATTTCTGCAAGTCAAAGTTTTTGGGAAAGAAATCTTTTTAATTGCGGAAAAATTTCAGTAGATACGGCTGGATCTCCGGGACCCGAACTCGTTTTGGAAAAAATTGAAAACCCTTTTTTAATAAAAGCGAAAATCGACGAAATTTCTTCTTCAAAAGAAAATGGAGGAGATTAAAGAAATAGAAATTGAAAACGAGAAATACCCTCACCTTTTAAAAAAAATCAAAAATCCTCCAAAAAAACTTTATTTTATGGGAGAAATTTTTCCAAAAGAAAATTGTTTTGCGATTGTGGGAACGAGAAGATGTTCAAGTTATGGAAAAGAGGTATCTTACAAGATTGCCTCAGATTTAACAGAAGCAGGTTTAACGATTGTTTCTGGTTTTGCTCCGGGAATTGATACAGTAGCGCACAAAGCTGTGATAGAAAAAGGAAAAAGAACGATTGCGGTTTTGGGAACGGGTCTCGATAAAAAATCGATTTATCCAAAATCGAATTTAAGACTAGTTGATAAAATTTTAGAGAATGGAGGTTGTCTAATTTCAGAATTTTCTCCTGGAACTCCTGGAGCAAAATATACTTTCCCTCAAAGAAATAGAATAATTTCTGGACTTTCTCTTGGAGTTTTAGTTGTTGAAGCAAGAATGAAGTCTGGAACGTTGATTACTGCAAATTATGCAAAAGAACAAAAAAGAAAGATTTTTGCGGTTCCGGGACCGATTTTTTCTCAAACTTCTAGAGGTTGTCATTTTTTGATAAAAAATGGGGCAAAATTAGTAGAAAGCGCTGAGGATATTTTGGAAGAATTAGGAATTAGAAAGCTGGAAGTAGGAAGAATAGAAATTAAGGGAGAAACGCCAGAGGAAAATTTGATTTTGGAAGTTTTAAAAGAGGGGGCGTTAGATATTGAAAAAATAATTGAAAAAACAAAACTTTCACCTTCAAAAACCGCATCAATTCTTTCAATTTTGGAAATTGAAGGTAAAATAAAAAATTTAGGAGGAAACACCTTTTGCCTTGCAAAAGGAAATTCGAAATTCTAAATCCGAAATTCTAAATAAATTCCAATGACCAAAAACCGAAATTCAAAACATGTTTATAAGTTGGAATTTGAAATTTGTTTAGGATTTAGAAATTAGAAATTAGAAATTAGAAATTAGAAATTTATGAATTTAGTTATAGTTGAAAGCCCTACAAAAGCTCGCACTATCTCAAAGTTTTTGGGCAAAGAATATAAAATCGTTGCTTCTTTTGGTCATGTTAGGGATTTGCCAGAGAGAAAGTTTGGAGTTGATATTAAAAACGATTTTAAGCCAACGTATGTTATTATTCCAAGAGCAAAAGAAAGAATAAAAGAACTAGAAAAAGAGGCCAAAAAAGCAAAACTAATAATTTTATCTACAGATCCTGATAGAGAAGGAGAAGCGATTGCCTATCATTTGGCTTATCTTTTGAAACTCGGAAAGAAAAAACCTTATTGGAGGATTGTTTTTCATGAAATAACTGAGCAGGCAATTAAAGAGGCACTAAAGAATCCGAGAAAAATTGATATGAATTTGGTCAACGCCCAGCAAGCAAGGAGGATTTTAGATAGAATTGTAGGTTACAAACTTTCTCCTCTACTCTGGAGAAAAATAGCAAAGGGGCTTTCTGCTGGAAGGGTTCAATCAGTTGCCTTGAGATTGATTGTTGAAAGAGAAAGGGAAATTCAAAATTTTAAACCGAAAGAATATTGGACGATTGAAGCGATACTGAGAAGTAGGAAGAAGGAAGTAGGAAGTAGGAAGGAATTTAGGGCGATATTGGTCAAAAAAGATGGAAAAAAGTTGGATCAGTTTGCGATAAAGAATGAAAAGGAGGCAAAAAAAATTGTTGAAGATTTAAAAGGTGCAGAATTTAAAGTTTCAAAAATTGAAAGAAAAGAGGCAAAAAGAAATCCTCCAGAACCTTTCACTACTTCAACGATACAGCAAGCTTGTTGGCAAAAATTTTCTTGGCCAGCGGAAAGAACGATGCAAATTGCCCAGCAGCTTTATGAGACCGGGTTAATCACCTACATGCGAACCGATTCTTTGAATTTGTCAGAGTTAGCTTTAAAAATGGCAGAAGAATTTATTTTGAAAAATTTTGGAAAAAATTACTACGAAAAAAGGGTTTACAAAACGAAATCAAAAGTGGCGCAAGAAGCTCATGAAGCAATAAGACCAACTGACGTTGAAAAAACTCCAGAAATTTTGACCGAAAAATTAAATCCTCAACAATTGAAGCTTTATGATTTAATTTGGAGAAGATTTTTAGCTTGTCAGATGGCGCAAGCAATTTTTGATAGAACCGAAGTCGAAATTTTAGCAAAAAATTATGGGTTTTTGGCAAAGGGACAAATTTTAAAATTCGATGGATTTTTGAAAGTTTACCCAATGAAATTTGAAGAAGAGGAATTACCAGAACTGGAAAAGGGAGAAATTTTAGAAGTTTTGAAAATTTTGCCATTGCAACATTTTACCCAACCTCCGCCAAGATACACTGAGGCAACCTTAATTAAAGAACTTGAAAAACATGGAATTGGAAGGCCTTCAACTTATGCTCCAATTTTAGCAACGATTCAAGAAAGAAATTATGTGAAAAAAGACGAAAAAAAGAGGTTTTATCCAACCGCGGTTGGAATTTTAGTAAACGACCTTTTAGTAAATCACTTTCCAGAAATTGTTAACATAAGCTTTACTGCAAAAATGGAAGATAATTTGGATAAAATCGCAAACGGAGAAAAAGATTGGGTGGAAATTTTGAAAGAATTTTATGAACCTTTTAATGTGCTTTTGAATAAAAAGTACAAAGAAATAAACGGAGCCGGAATTTTAGAAAAAACTGACAAAAAATGTCCACAATGCGGATCTCAATTGGTAGTTAGGGTTTCAAAATACGGAAGGTTTTTGGCTTGTTCAAATTACCCAAAATGCAAATATACTTTTGATTTAGAAAATTCAACCGGAATTCAATGCCCGCAATGTAAAAAAGGAGAAATAGTCAAAAGAAAAAGTAAAAAAGGGAAAATTTTTTGGGGATGTTCAAATTTTCCAAAATGCGATTTTGTTTCATGGTCAGAACCAACTGGAGAAAATTGTCCGAAATGCGATTCTCTTTTAATAAAGGAAAATAAAAAAATAAAGTGCTCAAATAAAAATTGTGAATTTGAAAAAGAAAGATAATTTAAATTAAAATTAAATTATGGAAACAATTTTTGAGGAGCTCAAATTTAGAGAGTTAATTAATCAAGCAATAAACGAAAACGAGTTGAAGAAAAAATTGGAAAAAGAAAAAATAGTACTTTATGCCGGGTTTGACCCTACTGCTCCTTCTTTGCATTTGGGAAATTTACTCGTAATTTTGACTTTGAAAAGATTTCAGAACTTTGGACACAAACCCTTGGCGATAATTGGAGGTGGCACTGCTTTGATCGGCGATCCAAGCGGAAAACAAAAAGAGAGAGAACTTCAATTGAAAGAAAAAATAGAACAAAACAAAGAAAAAATTTCAAAGCAGATTAAATCATTTTTGGGAGAGGTGAAAATTTATGATAATTATGAGTGGTTCTCTCAAATTAATACCGTCTCCTTTTTGAGAGATTACGGAAAATACTTTCAAGTAGGAGAAATGATAAGTAAAGAATCAGTAAAATCGAGAATTTCTACTACTGGAATTTCTTTTTGCGAGTTTTCTTATATGGTTTTACAAGCTATCGATTTTTTAAAGCTTTTTGAAAAAGAAAATTGCGAGCTTCAGATTGGAGGGTCAGATCAATGGGGAAACATTGTTTGCGGAATAGATTTGATAAAAAAAATTCACAAAAGAGAAGTTTTTGGGTTAACTTTGCCTTTGCTTTTAACAAAATCTGGAAAAAAATTCGGAAAAACAGAAAAAGGAGCGATTTATTTAGATAAAAACCTTACTTTGCCTTACCAATTTTACCAGTATTTCATCAACGCTGCTGACGAAGATGTAGTTTTGTTCTTGAAACGCTTTACTTTTTTATCAAAAGAAGAAATTTTAGAAATAGAAAAAGAACATTTCAAAGATCCCAAAAAAAGATTGGCGCAAAAAACTTTAGCCCAAAAACTAACTGAAATTGTTCACGGAAAAAAAGAATTAGAAAGAGTAGAAAAAATCTCTGAGATTTTATTTTATGGAAACGTAAAAGATTTAAAAGAAGAAGAAATAAAAGAAGCTTTTTTTAACGTTCCTTCAGAAAAAATTTCTTTAAAAGAAAAAGGAATTTCGATTTTAGACCTTTTGAAAGAGGGAAAAGTAGTTCCTTCAAAAAGTGAAGCGAAAAGATTAATTAAACAAGGAGGAATTTCTGTAAACGGAGAATTAGTTTTGGATTTAGAGAAAAAATTCTCAAAAGAGGAGGCCCTTTATGGAAGGTATTTTGTGATCAGAAAAGGAAAAAAACACTACTTTTTAGTTGAGTTATAATTATTTAATATGGCGATTTTAGGAATTGACATTGGAGGTTCTTCTTTGAAAGTAATTTTAAGAGAAAAAGAGAAAATTTTAAAAAAAGAAGTTTTTGATTTACCGAAAGAGAACAAAGACCTTTTTGATTTGATTGAAAAAATTTATAAAAATTTTTCTCAAAAAAATAAATTAGAAAAAGTTGGAATAGGGGTCGCAGGAATTTTAGATAAAAAAAGAGAAAAAATAATAAAGGCTTCAAATTTATCTTTCTTGGAAGGAGTAAAAATTAAAAAAGAAATAGAAAAAAGATTAAAGAGAAAAGTTTTTATTGAAAACGATGTTAATTGCTTTGGTTTGGGAGAAAAATTTTTTGGAAAAGCCAAAAATTTGGATTATTTTATTTTTTTGGCTTTGGGTTCTGGAATTGGAGGAGCGATTTTTGTAAATGGAAAATTAATTTTGGGAAAAGAAGGAGGTGCTGGAGAAATAGGGCATATTTTTTTAGATATTAAAAACAAATTTGACTTTGAAGAATTAGCAAGCGATAAATTTTTAAAAAGAAAATTAGGAAAAAATAGTTTTTCCGCTAAAATTTTGGCTGAAAAAGGACAAAAGAAAGCGATTAAAATTTTTAAAGAACTAGGAAGGAATTTGGGTTTTGGGATTATCAATTTAATTTACATTTTTGATCCTCAAGCTATAATTTTGGGCGGAGGAATAATTTTAGCAAAAAAATTTTTTGAAAAGGAAATGAAAAAGACGATTAAAAAATTTATAATTTCGAAAATCTACAAAACTAAAATTTTGTTTTCAGATTTGGAAAGGTTTGGGGGAGCAATCGGGGCAAGTTTTCTTGGGAATTAAAAAATTATGGAAGAAAAAAATCAAAACTTAAAAGACCTTGAAAAATTAAAAAAGGAAATTGAAGAATTGAAAAAAAACATTGAAGAACTAAAGAAAAAATTGGAAGAAACAGAAAAATTAAAACAAGAATACTTGAAAGGATGGCAAAGAGAAAGAGCTGATTTTTTGAATTACAGAATGGAAGAAGAAAAAAGGTTTGAAAAATTTTTTGAAAGAAAAAAAGAAAAGTTAATTTTGGAATTTTTGCCAATTTTGGACAATTTTGAGATCGCAAAAAAAAGCATGAAAAATGAAAGAGATCCAAAAATTGAAGGATTCTTACAAATTGAAAAACAAATTTTGGAATTTTTAAGGAAATTGGGACTCGAAGAAATAAAAACTGAAAAAGAAAAGTTGAATTTATTAGAACATGAAGTAGTCGAAGAAATAGATACTGATGAATTTGAAACAGGAACGGTAATAGAAGAAGTTCAAAAAGGATACAAATTGAACGGGAAAGTAATTAGACCTGCAAAAGTTAAAGTTGCAAAATGAGCGTTTTTTCTATTTCTAAAAATGAAAAATTTATCAATTTTCCAAACTTTTTCTTTTAAAGATTTTTACCAGATTGTAGTAACAAACTTTTTTATTTCTGAATCTTTAGTTAAAATAATTCCTTCATAAATTTTGCTCACTATGACGATTACTCTATCGTGTAAATCTAATCCTTTTGCTCTACCAGGAATTTGTTCGATTAATAAAAAATTCAAATCAGCAATTTTAAAATTTTCTTTGGTTTCGATAAAATCAAAAACTTTTTCCATCTTAAATTTCACCTTCTTTTTTTCTTGAATGTCGATAGTCTCTAACAAAACGATGGCAGGAATAATAATTTCATGTTTATCTTTTTCAGCTTCTTGAAGAATCTTTTTCACTTTTGGGCTTAACTTTTCATCTTTTGCAAAATACCAAACAAAGTATGTGTATCCAAAATGTACCTCATAAAGAAGTTTTAAATAAAGATTTTTTAGCTTTTTCAAAGTCCTCCTCTTCAACTTTCACCCCTTTCCAGATACCATACAATGATTTCAAGGAAGAAACTGCTTTTTTCTTTTTTTTAAAAGTTAAAATCTCTCCTAATTTTTGATAGAGTTCCAAAAGTTTTAAATAATCTTCTTCAGGCAGAATAACTTTCTTTGAATTTTTTTCTCCAGTTTTTGTCATCAATTTCAGTATAATTGATTTTTATATTTTTTTCAACCATCACGATTGTTTGTTTTTATTTTTCCAACTTTTCTTTTAAAACTCCTATCAACTTTTCAACTTTTACTCTTTCTTGTTCCATAGTATCTCTATCCCTAATTGTAACGTCTCCTTTTTCTATTGTTTCAAAATCAACTGTAATAGCAAAAGGACAACCAATTTCATCTAACCTTCGATACCTTCTTCCGATCGAACCTGCTTCATCATAAATGCAATTAAAATAAGGTTTCAGCATTTGGTAAACTTCTCTTGCTTTTTCTACTAATTCAGGTTTGTTTTTAACTAAAGGTAAAACTCCAACCTTCACGGGAGCTACCTTCTTGTCCACCCTTAATAAAATTTCAACTTCCTTTGTTGGTTTTGTAGTTCTTGTTCTTCCTCCTTTAATTTCTTCGAAAGTATCACAAATTAGCGCTAAAAATATCCTATTAACCCCACACGAAGGTTCTATTACATAAGGAATGTAACTTTTCTTTTCGTTTTCATCGTAATATTCCAAATTTTCACCAGAAAATTTTTGGTGCTGTTTCAAATCAAAATCTGTCCTGTTTGCAATTCCTTCAATCTCTCCCCAACCGAAAGGAAATTTATACTCAATGTCAACGCAGGCCTTTGCGTAGTGTGCCAATTCTTCTTTCTCGTGTACTCTTACCCTCAAATTTTCCTTTTTTATTCCCAAAACTTCAACATACCATTTCATTCTTTCTTTCACCCAATAATCAAACCACTTCTCATCTTCCCCTGGCTTGACAAAAAATTCCAATTCCATTTGTTCAAATTCTCTGGTTCTAAAAAGGAAATTTTTTGGTGTTATTTCATTCCTAAAAGCTTTTCCAATTTGAGCTATCCCAAAGGGAATTTTTTTTCTTTGAGTTTCTAAAACGTTTTTGAAATTTATAAAAATCCCTTGAGCGGTCTCTGGTCTCAAATAGCTTTTTGTGCTTTCATTCTCTACAGGACCGACAAAGGTTTTTAGCATCAAATTAAATTGCCTTGGAGGAGTTAATTTTCCTCCGCATTCGGGACACTTTATTTTCTCGATAACTTTTGCAATATCTTTTATTTCTTCCTCATCATAAAGTCCCACCTCATCCAATTTTCCTGAATTTTTCAATTCTTCCACCAAATGATCAGCCCTGAATCTTTTGTGACAAGATTTACATTCTGTTAAAAGATCGAAAAATCTATCCACATGCCCCGAAGCTTTCCAAACATTTGAATTTTGGATTATTGAAGAATCTAAACCTACAACATCATCCCTTTCTTGAACTACTTTTTTCCACCAAAGCCTCTTAATATTGTTTTTCATTTCAACTCCCAGAGGACCAAAATCGTAAAATCCTTGAATTCCACCATAAATTTCAGAAGAAGAAAATACAAAACCTCTCCTTTTACAAAAAGAAACAATTTTTTCCATTAAATTTTCCATATTTTTAAATTATATAATTTTTTTAAAAATTTTCAAATTTAAAAGTTTTCAAATTTTCCATGTTTTCTAAATTATATAATTTTTTTAAAAATTTTGCTAAAATTTTTTATATATTTTGGAGGGTTGGCAGAATTTGGTTAATGCGCGGCACTCGAAATGCCGTGGGGAAGTTTCCCCTTGCAGGTTCAAATCCTGCACCCTCCGCCCTTGACCTTAATTTTTAATTTTGATATCATTTAAAATAATGAGTAGCAAGAAAAAATTGCTATTTTTGTTTTTATTTTTAATTTTCTTGTCTCAAGAGGGTGGAATTTCAAAAAGTGAAGTTAAATCTGAATCTTTATTTTTAAGTGGATTTGAAGAGAAAAAAGATTATTTTGAAATCTCTAAAGAAGGAATATTAACAGCTAAAATTCCTCTAACTTTTAACAATTTCCGAACTTTTTCCTCCATTTCCCAAGGCCAAAAAAGAGAACCCTTTTATTATCAGGTCAAAGAAGGAGACACCATTACTTCGTTGGCAGAAGAGTTCGGAATTTCTCCAGAAACCATTCAATACGCAAACAACCTCAAAAAGAATCAAAAATTAAAAGAAGGCGAATATTTAATTATCTTGCCGGTGGATGGAGTATTGTACCAAGTTAAAGAAGGAGACACCATTGAAAAAATTGCAAACTATTATGGTGTCAATCAAAAAGAAATTTTAAGTTTCAATCAAATTGAAGAGGTTTCCTTGGGAGACATTCTCGTAATTCCTGGTGCTAAACCTTCTTTTGAAATAACTCCGAAAAAGCAAAAAATTGAAAGAAGATTTGTTTTAGAAAACAAAGAATTTAAGCCGCAAAAAGAATTTGAACCAGAAAACGAAACCTTATCAACTCTATCTTTCATTTGCCCCTTGCCTCCTTGCAACATTACTCAGGGGCTTCATTGGTATAATGCAGTCGATTTTTCAAACCATAGATGCGGAGATTCTGTTTTAGCAGCAGCAGCAGGTAAAGTAATTTTTGCAAAATATGGTTGGAACGGAGGAGGAGGAAATACAGTTAAAATTTTACATTTTAATAATGTAATCACAGTTTACGGACATTTACAGAAAATTTTAGTAAAAGAAGGAGAGGAGGTTTATCAAGGACAAGTAATAGGATACAACGGAGGAAAACCAGGAACTCCAGGGGCTGGAATTTCAACTGGTTGTCATTTACATTTTAGCGTTATTGGAGCAAAAAACCCTTTTGCAAAATAAAAAATTAATCTTATTTTTGATTTTTATATTTTTTAGTTTTTTTGATTTTTATATTTTTTTAGTTCTTCTCTTAATCTTTTAATTTCTTCTTTTAACTCCACCATTTTTAGTTCTCTTCCTATCATAAATTTATTAAGTCTTTCTAATTCAATCACTCTATCTTGAAGTTCTTTCGTCTTTTCTTTAACTTGTTGATCCAAATTTTCGGCAAGCTCTCTTAACTCTTTAGTTCTTGCAGCAACTTTTATTTCAAGAACAACTTTTGCCTCCTCTAGTTCTTTGGTCTTTTCTTTTATTTTTTCCTCTAATATTTGAGCAAATTCTCTTTCCTTTTGAGCAAGCCTTTCAGCTTCTTCTCTTCTCTTTTTTTCTTCATAAACTGACTTTACGAGGTAATAAGAAAAAATTAAAAACAAAAGAAAATTCAAAAAATTAAAAACTCTCCATTGAAAATTTTGAGCGAAAACTAATTGTAAAAACAAAATAATCCCCATCACTCCTATTAAAATTTCAGTTAAAATCACTTTGATTCCCAAAAGGTGATATTTAAGAATGGCAAGCGTAGTGAAAAAACAAAAGAATAAAATTGAATAAATTCCAAGTCTGGAAACTTCTAATGGAGGAATAAAAATAAATTGAGGAAATATAACATTGATGGGAATAGTTGTAAAAATTACTATTGTTACACCCAAAAGTACATATAAAAATTGAAGGCGTTCTATTCCTTTTGATTGTTTATATTTAAAAATTAAATTTTTTAGGCCAGTTCCGAGACAAAAAATTATAAAAGAAAAATAAACCCAAAAAAGCATTCCTCTTTTACACTCAATAGTCTTAGTCTTATCAACGAAATAAAAATCCTTCATAATTAAGTTAGTAAAAGATAGAATGAATAATAAGAAAGTGAAAGAGTAAATAATAATTTTTTTTCTCAATGGAAAAATTTTTGGTCGAGGAAAATTTTCAGTAAAAAGATAAAAAAATAGAACCATAAAGGTTGCAGATGCAATATCAAGTTTTTCAAAAAAAATCCGATAATCTTTTGAAATCGGTGCATCTTCTAAATAGCTGCTTAAACTCCATAAAATCGTCCAGAAAATCATCAATCCAAAATATTGATTTGTTTTGTTTCTTGGATTTCTAAAAAAAACGATTACGCCCATTAAAGCAAGTAAAGAGATAACGATCGCTATTAATAATAAAGAAATCATATGATTATTTTAACCTAAAATATTTTTGTTTTGAAGATTTCGTATCGGGTTATCTAAAATGTAAGTGAAATGAATTTGTGGATATCTAAGCTAAAAATCAATATTTGAAGGCTTTAATCGAAAAAAAAGGGTTATCTTCTAAAACTAAAACGCTAAGCGTTTTAAAAGCCACGCTCAGCGTGGCAAAGAAAGAGAAATCAAGGCTTTTGGATGAATATTGTCAAACCACTGGTCAAAATAGAAAAATCTTTGTGATTTTTTGAGCTTCTTTTTCTTTTGGCTTTTCAAAGATTCCTTTTTCTTTTAATGGAATTTCTGTCATCTCTTTTGCTTTTTCTTCTTTTTCTTTTTCTTTTTCTTTTTCTTTTTCCTCTTTTTCCTCAAACTCTATTTTCTCTTTTTCTCCTTTTTTCTCATAAAACACCACTTTACCAGCCTCAAAGTTTTGAGGAGGTAAAACTTTCAAAGTAAAAGTAGCAAAAGAAACATCCATTCCGTCTGAAACTTTCAAGGTAATTGTATATTCTCCAGCTCTTTCAAAAGAATGGAAAACTTTTTCACCTTGGCTTGAGTTTTTGTCTCCAAAATCCCAAAGAAAATCTAAAGAATCTTCATTTTCATCAAAAGATTTTGAACCATCAAACAAAATCTTTTGGCCAACTAAAGCTTGAGATGGAGCTAAAATTTGAGCTTCAGGTTTAAAATTTACTCCCGCTCCCCCACTTTCAAAACCCAAAATGGCAAAATACTCTTTTCCTTCGTGTTCTGTGATTGTTAATGTCATTTCATAACTTTTTCCATTAACAGGGCAAAAACTTTTCACAGTTTCTCCAAAAACCAAATCAATTCTACATTCGCACCTTGGATTTATCTCATTCATACTCTTTGCCAAAGGACAAACATAAACTTTCCCTTCTTTTACAGGAAGATTCTAGGCAAAAGTGAAAATGGGAAAAATTAGTAAAAAGAAAATTAAATTTTTTATTTTATTCATGTTCCAGATCTTTTTTGGAAATAATTTTAAAATTCTTTTTTGCATCTAAAACTAAAATTTCTAACTTTTCTTCGCTCTCTTTTTTAATAATTAAAGTTAATTTTTTTCCATCTCGAGACCAATTCGCTTTTGTCTTCTCAATTAAATGGGAGGGAAAATCTGGAAGTTTTCTTTTTAAAGTAAAAACTATATTTCCAAATCTATCCCCGATTGTAATTCCATAAAACCCACTTCCATAATGGTAAGCCAAAACATATTTTTTATCTGGCGACCACTCATAATTGACTCCAAAATTTAGATTTGTTTCTTTTTTCGTTTTCAAATCAATTATTTTAAGGAGCTGGCATTCAGTTCCGCAGTTTATATAGATAGCAATTTCATCCGGAAAAATCCATTTCCAACTGAAAAGATGATAATCGGTTCTTAAAATCTCTTCCTCTTTTTTATTTTGAAGGTCATAAATCATTAAAGCAAAGTAATTTTCCCAATATTCTTTTGTTCCAAAAACATAAATTGGCTTGTTAAAAAGGTGTCTTAAATAACCAATTTTCTTTCCATCTGGCGAAATTTTAAGATCGCTTTTTTCAAATCCATCCTTTGTCAATTGAATTTTTTTCTTCCCAAAAATTTCATAAATTTCATTATTTTCGATGATAAAATGGGGATTTTGCTTTTTGCATTCTAAAAAGAAAAAAATTAAAAATCCAAGAATTAAAAAAAGCAAAACGATGAAAAATTTTCTTTTCATTATTTATAAAATTTTAAATTATCTATCTGACAAACAAATTCCATTTCATCAGCCCAACTTGGATGAGAGCTTATATCATGATAATGAGTAGCATCATCTACCGGATTTTCAATTTCGCCTTTTATTATTTTTTGGGCAATTTCGTAACATTCGTACCAGGCTTTCGCTTCCAAAAGTGGATTTATGAGATAAGGAAAATTGGGATCTTTTTGATTAAAACAACTAAATTGATAAGGTTGCAAAATTACTTCATGATAAGATTTTTTCCATTTTAAAACTCTATTTTTCACTACCCAGCCCACGCCTATTTTCGCATCTCTCGATGCTCCCCTTGCTTCTCCGAAAATTAACCTTGCCAAAATTATTTCTTCTGGGTCATCATAAAAATTTCCTGTCCATTCAGGAGAATCAACAGTGGGAATTTTTTTCAAAATTATTTTTATCTCTTTTATTTTCGGCGATCTGTCTGCCCAAAGTTCAATGTAATGAATTTCAGGTTTCAAATTTAATTCTCTTTCAAAAACTTTCTCTTTTCCTTTCAAAACTCTCCCGCACCAATACCAATTTTTATGGGATTTTGGTTCTTCGTTCTTTTGAATTTCCCCATCGATAATCAATTTCAAATCTGAATCGTCTCTTTTGAAGATAGAAAATTCCTTTCCCTCTTCTGCTGAGGCCTCAATTTTTAATGCCTTGATTGGTAAATTAACCAAAACGATTGTTAGCCACTGCCTTCTGTTTCCATCTTGAATTGGGTAATTATCTCTTGGTAAAAAAGAAATTTCTGATTCTTTGATTTGATAAATTCTAATTAGTTCAAGAAAGGGAGATTGATCTGCTAAGAAATTTAAATTGTGAATTTCTGATGAAAGATGAATTACAAAAATGTTAGTTTTCTTTAATCCTTTCAAATTATTTCCGCTCCAAGCAACTGATTTTTTAGGAAAAGAAATCCCATCAATTTTCACTGATAACTCATCGTCCTTAAAAAAGCTTTTCAAAAAATTCTGCCACCAAGATTTACAAGATGCCAAAATCTCAATCCCATAAATTCCCTCTTTTTCAACTTCAAAATTCCAATTAAACTCCTTTCCTTTTAATCTCAAATCAAACCTTTCTTCTTTAATTAGTTTCATCTTTTTAATTAGTTTAAAAAATTATTTCCTAAAATTCCATTCCACTTTTGCGCAAAGACGCTGAGCATCTTCTTTGCCACGCCAAGCGTGGCAAAACTGGAATTCTTGAATTTTTTGTTTTGATATTTCCAAATTTCATGAATTTGTGAATTCGTGAAATATTGATTTTCAATTACATTCCCCTGGCTAAACCAAATAAAAGCCAGGCAATGAATAAGGCGAAAATCAAATTAATTGAATTGAGGACAATAGCAAAGATAGCCAGTTTTCGTTGAGGAGAATTAAGTGATCTAACTGCGAGAAAAATAGCAACGGGGGAAAGAAAAAAGGGAATTAAAAATCCAAACTCTCCAATTGTTACTAAACACATCATTGAAATCATCGAACGACTCATGATAAATGAATAAATCTTTTTAAACCCTGATTCTGTAGTATATTCTCCTGGAGGTCCTCCATATAAATAGGAGAAATTTATAGTCAGAAGTATAATTCCAACAACTCCTATAATAAGCGAAAATAGTAATTTTTTTGCAATACTTCTCATTTCTTTGGCAAAAATAAAATTTTCGACCTTTCAATTACATTTGGCCAACTTTCCATGTAAAGAATAGTCTTTTGTTTTTCAAAATCAGTGTCTGTTATTAAACCGGTTAAATCTAGATCTTCGCTTAAATTTTCAAAATGAATTGTAATTTCTCCCACGGGAACTGCTGGAGATTTTCTTTTGAGAATTCTTACTTTATCTTTTACAACCTGGCCAATTTTATTAAAACTCATTTGAGCCTTCTCTGAAATAAACTCAATTCCTTTTTCAATAAGCTCTGCTGATTTCTTAATCGCACGAGGAATAATACCTTCTTCGATATTCACTTTCTTAGAAATTTCTTCTCTAAAATCTGAATTGGGGTCTTTTAAAGAAAGAGTAATTGTATAAGTGCCAGTGGCATTGTAGCATTTAGTATATTCTATTTCACTGGATTCAGTTCCGTCGCCAAAATTCCAGTGAACAACGTAAGATTTTTCGGTAAATGCTTTTGCTTCTACTTCTATACAAGGGAAACCAACGCTCCTTCTTATTGAGAATCCAAAATTCAATGAAGGATTAAAAGCTAAAAATTCATCTCCTTTTTCAGTTGTTTCCCAGTTATAGGGATTAATGTCTTCTTTTCCGAAAACTTTGACTATTCTCACAATTCCTTTTTTACCTCCCACTACGCCGTTTTCAGAAGTAGAGGTAGCTACACCTCTTCCGTTAGAACCAACCATCAATGCTTCGGTGGTTAAAACATTTGTAGAAGCTATTGGTGTATATTTCTTATTTGCATTCGCAACCCACCATCCCTTCCCGTGCCATTCCTCAAAACTATGTATATGACCAGCGAAATCAAAAAATACCGTGATATTCTCTTTTAATAAATTTTCAAGTTGAGGAAATTCTGTAAAACTAAATGCATTAATTGGATCAAATATCAATGGATGATGCGCAAATAATATTACAGGTTCTCCTTTGAATTCTTCTAATTTCTTCTCTAACCATTCTTTATTTATCTCATTCAATACTGCGTCGGCGCCGACCCCTTTTCCAAATTTCATAAAAGGTTCTCTTGAAACAAAATCCAATCCGATAAAATTAA
>Ga0315298_1004110_pt1 | contig 22180 bp, 17 predicted proteins | sample WHS_1_MG_FD_203077 | JGI IMG/M metagenome (GOLD analysis project Ga0315298, IMG submission 203077) | Extremophilic microbial mat communities from Washburn Hot Springs, YNP, Wyoming, USA - WHS_1_MG | ecosystem: Environmental > Aquatic > Thermal springs > Hot (42-90C) | place: USA: Wyoming...
TTCCAGCCCCACCCTCCCCACGTAAAGCGAGAATAGGGAGGGATCAGGTATTTAGTTCACGTAGGCCTACATGGTTCCAAGGATTTACCATGAGCTTGGGCTTCCTGTGTTATGCTTATGTATGCATCTCCTTGGAACGGCCCGCCCACACCGGCCCCTTCCTTCCCCTCTCTCGATCCCTTCTAACCCCTCAGGCCTTTTGCCAACCCTGCCCCCTCGATCCTCCTGCCCTACAGACCTCCGAGCTCCCCTTTCTTTGCCCCCCTGCGGACCGCCATCCCTCTTTTGCCACCCTACAGACCTCCAGCCCTCTTTTTATCCCCCCACAGACCGCCTTCGCTTTTTCCTCTTTGCGTCTCTCTCTTGTCTTTTGATGGTTCTCGCTCTCACCCAGGCGCACGCAAAAAGCCAAAACCCTTTTACTTTTAAGGAAAAGACCAAGAACCCCGGTCCCCTCTCTCTCCCTTTCTTCTTCTCCCCCTTGGCCCTTTTTATCCCTCTCCGCAGAGCGGAAAACCCCAAGACCCCTTTGCTCGATTGCAGCCAGATGCAATTAAGGATCAGGAGACAAAACCAGGGATGGGCTCGCCTGCCAGCCCCCCACGTCCTGACGATCGATGCAGGCAGATGAAATTAACATAGTCAATCGTCCTGTTATGCTCAATACAGCGTTTAGCACAGTCACACTCGTTATGCATGGTATACGGTCATTGAATATGTGATGGCCCGGATCGAGCTCGCCTGCGGGCCCCTCCCCCGCGCCCTAACGTCAGTGTCATCGTAGAAACATCAGTAAAATAAGCATAGGATATTCAACCACTTAATTGTGATTACTGACATTTCTGACGTTTCTGATGTTTTTAGAAGAGCGGTTACTGCTTTTTCCCATATATGATTTTTTAGATACCGGTCTTTAAGAGGGTGAATGAATAGTGTGGGCGCGGGATCCTCCCCTATCCTCTGCGCAAAACGTCAGTAACATCAGTAAGGCCGGTAACATCACAAATCTCTTTGATGATAGGTTTCGTGAAAGTGTGCTTGACTATGGGGACAAGTTCGCCATACTTTCCAGGCAAGGGCTTAGTACCAATGCAGGCCGTAATGGCTCGATTAAAGCGTTCACCACCTGGCTCCATAACACCGATCAGTAACAGAGGTGCGATTTGAATTATTCCCCCTGCCTCCAAAAGACTCGACTCAGTTCCATCGGATCCAATTCCCCGGGGCTCCCTTTGAAGGTCATCCTCATCCGGGCTCGGTTCTCCTTCTCTTTGGGAATAACCGATGATAACCCGGCTCACGGCTCAATTGCATGCAGATTCACCGAAAGACACGATTGGTCGAATACCTAGCTCCTGGCATGCCTCAACGATCCGCCGTACACAACCCTCCCGGCCGGCGTAGAACTCAGACTCACGAATGCGTACGAACCTCCATCCCGCACGTTCGAGCTCGCCTGCCGGCCACCCCGCTCCCGTCCTGCCGATCCGATTACAGTTAAGTGCAACGAGAGGAAGTGTAATGAGGACCGAGACACTCCGTGCTACCTCTGGGAAGGGAAGCGATTGCATCTAAGTGGAACAGATTTTTTGTGTTTGTATGTGTGTTTCTTGTTTTACCGGAGAAGGATGTTGGTGGGTAGTGGGAGCAGAGGCACAGAGGCACACGTGCGCGTACCAGTGGACGCGCCCTGGTGTCTGTTAAAAAGGCTGGTTATTAAGTAAACCTAGTTAAAACCTTAGTTAGTGGGTAAATTTTTAACAGGTCGCATTAGGTTTTTGCCAGGATTTGCCGCCGTTTTTTACAGGTGACGGAAGATTTTTTACACATGACCGGTAATTTTTTTACACACAGACTTCGCTCTTCTCTTGTTCTTCTTCGCTACTTGGTTGTTCAGATACTCCCGCGAGTAATAACGTTTAGGCCTCAAGAAGACCTTCCAGGTTAGCCACCCTTCATAGTTCCGCCCCAGGCTCTCGATAAGCCAATGCTTCTCCAAATCCTTCAATGCCTCGTAAACAGAAGGACGAGAAATACCTGCAAATTTTGCAAGGTTGGATATTCCGGTTTCGCAGACATCCCACTTTCTATCCTTGAAGAGGTCCTTAAACTCCTCATCAGTGGGGGCATGCTCAGCCTCGGGTTCTCCTTCCAGGTAAGTGAACTCGTCGAATTTTGCAAAGTAGCGCATAACCGGATAAAGCGCATGTGAAATCGGTTTTAGCTCCCTCCAGTTCCCACCCTCCATAATGCATCGATGGAAAAAGAAGCTACGCCCTTTCTCATTCTTGGGTGGAAGAGCCAATCTATATTTTTTTGCCCGCCTTCCATTCTCGGTGGTGCAATGAGATATCTCAAATCCCGGAAACCCCTTTAGTCCTTGAAGACCTTCTCTGACGGTCTTCTCCGTGAGCCCAGCGAATATGGCAATGGTTGTCTCCCCCGGGAACGAGAGACCCTTCCCGTTACAGTGGATCCCAATTACCGGCAGGATAGACTTGGAGGATTTAGGAAGACGTGCCCAGTTCAAGCTCTCGATCCACCGTTTATCGAAACGGAAAAATTGGACATGGTCTATACGCTCGTGAAATCGATACATCACCACCTCCTATAGCGACCTGTATCAAACTCAGGGACGGCCAGCAAGGAGAGTGAAGCCATCGGGTGTCCAGCCTTATCCCTGATATCTTTTCTCGTATGCCACTCGATGGGTGCAAATTTCTCCCCATTCCCCCCCATCAACAAATCCCTTTCCACAATCGCAAAATAACAGAAAACCTACCTCTACTTACCTGGATTCCCATGTTAGTTTGTTTGTATTCTTAATATGCCCATAGAGGAATAGATTGTATAAGGCATGTTGGGACGACGGAGCACAGAAAAAGGACCGGACTCGTTCGGGCGATTTCTGCAAGAACCGAAGGCGAGAAATCGCGGTCTTCTTGAGGTCAGCCGATGTCTTAATCGCCATTCTTCCAACAGCGTTATTCTTCAGATCATTCCAAACATACTCGTCCGGATTTAACTCCGGCGCATAGGGAGCTAAAATATATAAACGCAATCGGTTTGAAACCGTCTTGAGATACGCCTCTACGCTCTTGGCCCGATGCGCCGGATGCCGATCCACAATCAGAAAAATCGTCTCCTTCGCCCCATGGATCAACCGCTTCAAAAACTCAATAAACACCTTCGCCCCGATCCGCTTCGACGTCACCATAAACCGTAACTGCCTTAACCGATTCACCGCCGAGGCACTGCTGATGCGTACGCCACAACGGCCGCTTGGAAATCGTCTGGCTGCAATCCCGAGCCCCCTTGCTCTGGGCTCCCCCTATCCAACACTGTTCGCGCACGCCCTGGGCCCAGTTCCGTTAAGTTCTTGCAGCTGAACGCTCCTTCATCCAATATTGGCTTCTCCATGAACCCATAGTAAAACAACTATTGCTTTTTCGCAATATAATTGTGAGGAGATTGATGTCCAATATGCATGTGGGGCCTCACTTCAAGGTCCAACTGCTATGTTTCACACTTGTTTGCAACTATCGAGTTGAGATGATCCTCCAAGTTTTGGGGGCCCCCGATTGCAGCTAAGTGCAACAAAAATCAAGGAAAATCGTCCACGGTTCCAAGAGAGTGCAGCCAAGTGCAACGCAGGTCAATCGGCCTATAATCACCACGGTGTTGAACACGGAAGGTAGGACATATTGTAATGGATGCAAGAGAAAACAAGTCCACTAGGGCAGACGGAGGGTCAGCAGGATCAGGCTCACCTGCCGGCCATCCCCCTTTCTCTTGATTGCAGCTAAGTGCAATTGAGAGGACACCTTGGCCGCGCACTCCCTCTTGTTTCCAACTAATTTCAGTTGAGTGCAATGAACGGCATGACGTCCTCGTGAGACAGGATCCGAGAAACGTCAGGATAAGATGTTGAGTTCCATTTTGTCCCCGAAGTGAGTGATATGTATCCTCCTTCAGGGTATCAAACCTTTGTTGAAGTGACTGAGGTTTCAAAGGGGCTTTGTGGTGATTTTCGACCGGCTTGTTTCAGGGGTATTCCCACCGTTGTGGCCAACTTTTTAGTATTCTTCCAAGACAAAAAATGTCACTATCTTGTATTCAGTAAAATTTTATTTTTCAATTTAGCCGATAGAAATCGAAGGGTTTCCTTATTTTATCTCTTTTGGTATAAAAGTTGCTGGTCCAGTGGGCGGGTAAAGTATTCATTGTAGATTTGTCGATGAAGCCAAACCACGAGTGATTGTGGGAGGGAAGGTTACGGGTCCCAATTCTCAGGGATAGCCGGGTTGCCGAAGCATCTGCCTGGTGGTAGGCAGGAAAGGAATTTTTGCAGGACCCGTGGTTTATATTTGCACGGGTTTTTTTATTATTGGGCATCAGGCCTACGTCTTAAAAAGTAAATGTTGATAGGAACGAGGCGCGAAATGGAGGAGAGGAAGTTAGGGAAAGAAATAGAATTACAGAACAACTCTTGTCAGTCTTTGGAAATGACCAATTTGGGGGATTTCATTCCTGGGCTTGTCTTTAAGTTGAACAGTCTTCTGGCCCCTGTGGTTGGATACGCAGAACTTTTATTACCTAAGATGGTGGAGCCAGAGTCAAGGAGACACTTAGAAAAGATTATCGAGGAGGCTCAGCAGGCATCTCAGATCATCAAAGATCTTGTGGACTTCTTAAGAAAAAGAGAACTACAAAAAGAAGTGGTTGATCTCAATGGTCTCATTGAGCACGTGATCGAAATCAAAGTCGCCGAACTAAGCCTCAAAAATATCACTGTAGTCAAAGAGTTATCTCCTTTTATTCCTTTGACACAGGTTGATCCAAAACAGATCCAGCAGGTCATGTTAAACCTTATCAATAATGCCGAAGATGCCATTTCAGAATTCCATGGATTGGGCGAGATCAAAGTGAAAACCCGGGTGGTGAATGGTTATATAGAGATTACGGTTTCAGATGATGGCCCTGGAATTGCGAGTGAAAACATTTCCAAAATCTTCACTCCTTTCTTTACAACTAACGCAAAGAGGATTGGGCTGGGACTATCGAATTCATATGATACGGTCACGAAACATGGGGGAACAATAAGGGTGATAAGCGAATGGGGAAGGGGTGCAACTTTTGTCATTGCGCTTCCGATCGTCGAGGTCGAAGGCCAAAAGCAAAAGGAGAGGGGGGAAATAATTGAGAGGGGTCTGAAAGGAACCAAGGGACTTGTGATCGACGATGATCCCAACATTCTTGATGTGCTTTATAAATATCTCATGCGTGAGGGGTGTGAGGTGGTAAGGGCACTCGATGTGGAAACAGCGTTAGACATCATAGAAGTTCTGGACTTTGACTTTGTCATCTGCGATATACGGATGGCCGGGATGGGCGGAATCGAATTCTACAAAGCCATAGAGGAAAAGAAACCCTCTTTAAAAAGACGGATCATCTTTTCTACAGGTGATATTATGGGCGAGACTACAAGGGCATTCCTTAAAGTGGTAACCAATCCACAAGTGGGAAAACCTTTTAACTTCGATGAACTGAAAGAAGTGATTAAATCAGCTTTATAAACCTCTCCGCGAGCGGAACTCCGCCATCCTGCCTCGAATTGCACTTAAGGGCAACGGCCACCCCATGTCGCTCTGGTGGGCATTTTCTCCTCCTAATGGTTATCTTGTCCAGCCTCACCCATCCAGATCACGTCGGCCTCGCCCCTTTCGGCTCATTCCCCATACCCCAACCAATCCAAAACCAACAAGGAGAATTGTGGACGGTTCGGGAACAGGGTTCCTAATATCGCCTCGCACTTTGAGGGTGACATCCTGAAATGAGATATAACAATTCCGGTTGTCGGCTGTCCAAAAGAATAACTGAGCATAAAGCCCACTCGGTAAGTCCACCTCGGAAGTTGAAGCGTTCTTGAGCAGTCCGAGCAGTGGGGACGCGATCATCGTATTAGTAAGGAAATCGTATTTACCAGAAAACGATTCTTATGACGTACTGCTCTCCTCTCTGGCTCCTTTGCTCAATCGTTGGGATTGGGTCGTTTCCCGCTGCGGGGGAGCAACACGTTGACCGGAGAAAAGGCTTTAAGCTCATTTCTTTCTTCCTCTCGCCTGTCGTTCGCCCATCTCTGGAATGGACGGATCTTTGCCCTCCTCATAAATTGGCTTCCCTTCAATTGCACTCAGATGCAATTACGGAGGGAAGATATCACCTCTTTGGGTCATCCCATATGCAAAAATTACCACGCCCTTGACAACTTGTCCAGAGGAAAAGCACCCCTGTTGGCGGAGCCCTTTTTTTGAACGTATTTGAATTCAATAGGTTTCATGCATATTTCACCCTCTGGCACCAAATTTGCTTTCCCGTTCTTGAGAAATACAAGACCTCGATAAAGCCAAACCACGAGCAATCGTGGGACGGAAAGCCACGGGTCCCACTGGGACAGCCGGGTTGCCGAAGGGAGGGAGCTCTCAGTATGCCCGTGGTGCATCTCGGCCACGGGCTTTTTGTTTTGATGTGCGATACTGGAGCGCGAGGAAGAGAAGAATGGAGGGACTGCTTTTCGATACCAGAGGCCTTACGCTTTTCGAGCTTCTGATAGCGTTGGTGATCTTGGTTTTAGGGTTGCTCGTACTGTGGAACCTGGAGCTCTTGAGGCCATACTAAACCAAGAACCTATCTGGATCGGATTTCAAAAAGAAATCCCGGCCAATTTTTCTCTACCTATTTCTTCGCTGCCTGAACAAAAATGAACCAGATTGTCAAAAAACGGCACCTATCACGAGGTTTGGAATGTGCAAATCCCTTGAAATTTGAGGAGTTGAAGATTTCAGGCCTGCTTTTAAAATTGGCATGTCTCTTGCCTTGTTAAAGCTGGACTAACTGTATATAAATCCAGGGCATCGGAGACAACTCAATGCATTTCATCAAGAGACATTGGCTTTGGACAACAAACAGACCCCCTTCCAGAAATCGACTCGCTCGCCTGTGACTTAGCCAAATGGCCAAACCGGCGAAGCAAGGGGGGGAAGAGGAGGCAAGATCATGCTTTCCGGGGAGAACGAGATCATAGCGAGGATCGGCCGGATCATCAGCTCTACCCTCGACATCGAAGACGTATATGAACGCTTCGCCGAGGAGGTCCACAAGCTCATTCCCTTCCACCGCATTGCCATTGTTCTCACCCATCCAGAAGATCGGACGGCCAGGGTGGCCTATGTCTCGGGTGTGGATGTGCCGGGCCGTCGTCGGGGCGATACCTTTTCCCTCTCCGGTTCAGCCACTTCAGAGATCCTGCGAACAAAAGAGGGCAGAATCTTTCAAGGCGAAACACAAGAGCAGCTCGCGGTCAAAATACCCGGGCTTCTGCCTGCTCACAGAGCGGGGCTCCGATCGATGATCATGGTGCCCCTCATTACCAGGAACGAAGCGATTGGTGTCCTCTATCTGCTGTCGAGAGAGGCAAACGCTTACAGCGAAAAGGAATTGAGGCTACTCGAAGCGGTAGGAGATCAGATTGCGGGAGCCATCGCCAACGCTCAGCTCTTCGCCGAGCACCAGCGGGCCGAACAGAAGTTGAAAAAGGCTTATCGGGCCCTGAAGGTGATCTGCCGGTGCAATCATCTGATGAGGAGTGACTCGGACGAATCGACGCTGGTTCGCGATATGTGCCGCACCATTGTCGAGGTGGGCGGGTATCGAATGGCGTGGGTAGGCTATGCGGAGCAGGACGAAGCAAAAACCGTTCGCCCTGTGGCCTGGGCGGGATGCGGGGAAGGATATATCGAATCGGCGAGAATCACCTGGGCCGATACGGAACGGGGATCCGGAGCCATGGGCAGGGCCATCAGGACAGGCAAGCCTTGGGTCATAAAGAACATGCTCACCGATCCAGACTGCGCTCCCTGGCGTGAGGAAGCCGAAAAGCACGGCTATGCTTCCACGATCGGCATCCCATTGGTCGGACAAAACGGAACCTTTGGCGCTCTTGGCATCTATGCTGCCGAACCCGATGCCTTCGACGAAGAAGAACGGGAGCTTCTCGTTGAGCTCGGCAGCGATCTTGCTTACGGAATCGAGATGCTCCGCGTGCAGGCCAAGAAGAGGCAGGCAGAGCAGGCGCTTTTGGAATCAGCTCAGCAGTGGCGGACCACCTTCGATGCCATTCAGGAGGCCGTTGCCCTGATGGATGTCGATGGAAGGGTTCTCAGGTGCAACCAGGCGATGTCCAGGCTCGTCGGCAGGCCCTTCGAAGAGATCGTCGGACATCCCTGCCACGAGGTCGTTCACGGAAGAAAGGAACCTATCCCCGAATGTCCTTACCTCCGCATGAAGGAGACACGACAAAGGGAGTACCTCATCCTGCCCATGGGCGAGCGGTGGTTTTACATCGCTGCCGATCCCATTCTGGACGAAAAAGGCAACGTCACTGGAGGTGTTCACATCATCTCGGATATCACGGAACATAAACAGTCCGAGAAGAAGATGGCAGCCATGGAGGAACAGTTCCGTCAATCCCAGAAGATGGAGGCCGTCGGCCGCCTTGCAGGAGGTGTCGCTCACGACTTCAACAACCTTCTGACCGTTATAAAAGGTTACAGCCAGCTCGCCCTTTTCCAACTTCGAGACGACACCCCTTTGAAGGAGAGCCTGAAAGAGGTCGAAAGGGCTTCCGAGAAGGCAGCAGACCTGATTCGAAAGCTTCTGGCCTTCAGCCGCCGTCAGGTGATGGAGACGGTGGTGCTCGACCTCAACAGCGTTTTGGGGGACACGAGGAAGATGCTCCGCCGAATGATTGGAGAGGATATCGAGCTCGTGATGGATCTGGCGGAGGATTTGGGAAGGGTCAAAACCGATCCCGGGCAGGTCGAGCAGGTGGTCTTCAATCTTGCGGTCAACGCCCGGGATGCCATGCCGAAAGGCGGGAAGCTCACCATCCAAACCCGTAACGTGGAGCTTGGTCCAGATCGAGGACCCGAGGTGGCTGTGATTCCGGAGGGGTCATACGTAATGCTTTCCGTGGCAGACACAGGGATAGGCATGAGCCCGGAGGTGAAAAGACATATTTTCGAGCCGTTCTTCACGACCAAGGAGAGGGGAAAGGGGACAGGATTGGGGCTTTCGACGGTTTACGGGATCGTTAAGCAGAGCGGAGGGGAGATTCTGGTTGAAAGCGAGCCGGGAAAGGGCGCAACCTTCAGGATTTATTTTCCCAGGGTGGAAGAGCCGCTCACCGAAAGGAAAGAAAAGGTGGAGGAAGAGCTCCCTCGGGGCAGCGAGACCATCCTGGTGGTGGAGGACGAGGAGGAGGTTCGAAGGCTTGCCGTACGGATTCTCCGAAAGCAGGGTTACGATGTTCTGGAGGCTCCCCAAGCCGGGGATGCACTTCTCACCTGCGAGCAGCACGAGGGTCCGATTCATCTGCTGCTCACTGATGTGGTAATGCCCAGGATGAGCGGCCCCGATCTGGCGAAACGTCTCAGATCGATACGCCCTGAAATGAAAGTGCTCTACATGTCAGGGTATGCCGACAATGCCCTCTTTCAGGAGAGATTTCTCAAGAAAGACACGAACTTCATCCAGAAGCCTTTCGCACTGGAAGCTCTGGTTCGTAAGGTGCGTGAGGTGTTGGATGAAGGGGGAGCGGTTTAATACACAGTTTTTTTTGGGTGACGCCACAAAGTTTCGCGATGGTTTTCTCAGAAGGCCAGGCATTGCCCGTGCTATTGCAGTAGCCTGCGATGACAGGAAGCTCCGCTTTCCCAACCATAGGTAGTTTAGCCCAGTATCTTTGCCTAATCCATTCGTTGGAAAACCGGAAAAGCTGACTTCCTCTCCCAGTGCTCACAGCGTCCTCACGACTTGCTCCCTCAAGATTCTTCCTTTCCGGGGCATCAGTTTGACCTCGATTATCACAGAGAACCTTGGAGTTCGCCCCGACCACCTTTGTTTTTCCGAACGCTCTTGAAGAAGCAACCAAAGCGGTTTATTATAGTTTTTTTCGCTTTTTATTCAATCCTAAGGTGAATTAAGCAAAATTTGCCTGCCGTTGCACTTAAGTACAATCAAGCAGTCTTTCCCTCCGGTTCCTAATCAATCTGAAATTTGTTTTGAAAAAAAAGTCTTGACCACTTGACCTTCCAATTTTTTCTGTTATGTAAATAGATAGGGGAAGGGCGGAAGGATTCCATTGTTGGGGTTTGGGAGGCCAATAATGGGAAATCCTTGTGCCCGAGCAGAATGTTTTGAACCGCGTCCCGCAGTTAGCACCCCTTCTTGTAAGACCGCACCATCCCGCATCCCGCGCAACAGGTGTTCTGTTTTCGTTCGCTTAACCTCTTTTGAATTGTTTTTTGGGGGCAATTATGCTGATTTTTGATACTGACGATTCTCTGTCGAGGTGCAAGGTTTGTGGGGGGATGCTGGAATACATACGCACGTTTTACAAGGGCGAGGCGTTTACGGACATGCGGTGCATCCACTGCGGGCGGTATTATGTTGATCCACAGCCGCCGAATGCTTAGCCTCGAGTCGTTAAGCCATTCAAGGAGGGACTATGGGAATGAATAGGATTCATGCCGAAGACTACATCAAACTTTCTCATTTAACGGAAGGTGGAGCAGTGTGAATTCGGAAGGCGAAAAATGTCTTTGGATGGGAAGGGTAGGGGTTAGATTCATGATTGTTGACAGCAGGGATGCAAGCCTTATCGGAACAAAAGGGATTTGTTAGGGAAGGGATAAAAAGTGTGATTGACGTGTAGCGGCGCAAACTGATGAAGAAGAGAGGCGAAAGGAGCTGGACAAGGTGGATCAGGTTGCTGAAGCTGGGAACGGGAAAGAGGGGAAGAGTTGACAGAATCTTTGTCCTCGGATAAAATTTCCCCTCAGAATCCGGAAGGGCCGCTTCGAGACGAGCTCGGTGGAGTTCTCTCAGAATACCTCACCCTGGCGGAAGTTGCCAAGTTGCTCAAGATATCCCATTCAACCGCTTACGCCCACTGGAGAGAGCTTGGGGGAATAAAAATAGGCGGTTTGATTCGATTTAGGAGATCGGCCATTGAGCGTCTATTCGAAGAAAACGAGGAACGGGAAACGATGGTACTTTCAAAGGATGATCGACGGGGAGTATCATCGGGGAGGTGGGTATCTCACAAAGCGGGAGGCCCAAGAAGCCGAAAGGTTCCTTTGCCCAAATCGGAAAATGGCCTTTGGTGAGCTCTGTGACAAGTACATTTCCTGGATCAGGAGCAGAAATCAAAGTGCCGCATGGGTTTACGAAAAAATCCTGTTCGTGAAGAAACATTTAAGCCCCTGGTTTACGAAGCCCGTCGATGATATCTCTCGCGGGCACATCGAAGAGCACCTTCTTCGAAGAGCGCAAGCGGTGTCGACGGCGACGGCTAACAAAGATCTCAAGTTTATCAAGGCCATATTCTCGTTTGGTGTTCAAATGGGATACTGCAGTGGCAATCCGGCTTCGGCAATTGCAAGGATGCCGACGGAGGAGAGACTGAAGTACGTACCCCCGCTTGACGACTTCATGAAGGTGTATATGGTAGCGCGGCCCGTTGAGAAGCGCCTTCTTGCATTGCTTTTCTGCACTGCGGCAAGGGTGGGTGAAATTCTGAACCTACGGTGGGAGGATGTAGCCGATAGCTATTTGATTCTCAGATCGAGAAAGCACAAAGAGGGACGTTTACGGGAGCGCAAGATCCCTCTTAATCCGGTTATGAAGGAAGCCTTTGATTTTCTTTCCACCCATGTTTCGTGCGGGAGAAAAGAAGGTTTTGTTTTCCAAAATCCGAGAGGCGAGGGGAATAGGTATTTACGTCGTCCCAAACTGATGAGGTCGCTTTGCGAAAAGGCTGGCGTCCGATCCTTTGGGTTTCATTCGATACGCCACCTTGCCACGTCGTGCCTGATGAGGGAAGGGGAATCGATACAGACCTTGAAAGATTATTTAGGGCATGCTAAGATTACAACGACTCAGATATACGTACACTCGCTGGAGGATTCGCTTTCGGTGGCTGCACAAAAGTTAGGCAATTTATTCAATAAATATTCAATAAAAAGTTCAAAAAATTCAATAAATGTCGATAAAAATGCGAAAAATGTTCAAAATTGTACATCTAAGAAAGTTGTCTAAGGCATTGAAATTAAAGAGAAATTCATTCGGGCGGGCATAGCTCAGCTGGTAGAGCATCGGCTTCCCAAGCCGAGGGTCGCGGGTTCGAACCCCGTTGCCCGCTCCAAAAAACTCTTTAAAGTCGAACACTTCCGTGCCCTCATTCTTGCAAACCCGTTTCATCCCACCGACTGCGCTAAAATTTTGATAGATTTTCTCTGACCTGCGGCACAGAATTCGGCTTCAGGACCGCCACTCTGAGTTTTTCAGATGACAGATGCGTAGGAAAACAGTCACCGCCAGGTTTTGACATGATACGTCAGGCTCTGGGAGAGAGTGGCTCATGTCCGGACCACTGAGGATTGGATTCGGCGAGACCTCTCACACCGTATCATGGCGCCAGGGATCGAGAGACGAAGAGACGACCGATCCTTTTTGAGGACCACACCATAGCTAATACGGGTGATCGGTACGCGGCGAAGGATGGCTTGACATCTTCTTGCTTGATACGGGCCGAACCCTGATCGTTGTTTGAGATTCCTGATCCTCTGTTGGATGGCCCTGCGTTTGGCGTGACCTCTTTGATCGATCCGATCGTTTCAGCAGGGGATTGGGAGAAGCTGGAAATGGCCATCTCTGAAAAAGCGGCGATATGTACGTGAACCATCCCGAAGACATGGGGTTCTTTTCCGAGCTCGATGAAGCCAAGTGCAAAGGACGAGAATATTTTGAAGGAGGGCCTTGAAAAAGATGCGGACAAGCAGGATAATATGCATCAACTACCCTATTAGGTTTTCTGCTTCGTGAAAAGGATTTGCCGATCCTGACCTTCATGCGTTATACTGAATGGCGGCTCGACGAGGCGGTTGGCCGGGGGTTGGAGAAAACATTTTCCTGATGGGGCAGAGTAAGGCAGGTCTTTGGAACGGCAGGTTTTTCCTTCGATCGAGTTTATAGGTTCGGGCGTTTGAACGTGTTGTTCGTGGGGAGGGCGTATGGTGGCAAGGAGAAGGACAGTGTCGGGCGGTGAAGAGGCTTTTTGCCGCCTTCGAATCTTCACTGGGAATTCCAATCCTCTACTCGTTCAGAAGATATCGGAACAATTGGGAACACCGATCGGCAATGCCGTGGTACGAAGGTTCAGCGACGGCGAGATCAATGTGGAGATCCACGAGAGCGTCCGTGGCATGGACGTTTTTGTGATTCAATCGGTCTGCCACCCTGTCAACGATAACCTCATGGAGTTGTTGATTTTGATCGACGCCTTGAAGAGGGCTTCTGCGGAACGAATCACCGCCGTCATTCCTTATTACGGTTATGCGAGACAGGATCGAAAGGTCCTTCCGCGGGCCCCTATTTCGGCCAAGTTGGTGGCCGATCTTATCACCACGGCCGGAGCTTCTCGAGTCTTGACCATGGACCTCCATGCAGGGCAGATTCAGGGTTTCTTCGACGTGCCAGTCGATCATCTCTTCGCGGCTCCAGTGCTTCTGGATTATCTGAGGCGCTTCGATGATCGCTGTGTTATCGTTTCTCCCGACGCAGGGGGGGTCGAGAGAGCCCGAGCCTTTGCAAAACGGTTAAACGTCTCGCTGGCTATCATCGATAAGAGAAGGGAATCCCCCAACGTATCTCAGGTGATGAACATCATTGGCGACGTCTCGGGCCTCGTTGCCGTTCTTCTTGACGACATTGTGGATACAGGAGGTACGCTGGCCCGGGCGGCAAATGCCTTGATGGAAAAGGGGGCGAAGAAGGTCTATGCCTGCTGCACTCACCCTGTTCTCTCGGGCAGGGCTGTGGACGTTCTGACCTCGTCGCCCATTGAAGAACTCATTGTCACCGATACGATCCCTCTGAGGGAAGAGGCGAGGAGCTGTAACCGGATCAAGGTTCTATCCGTGGCAAGGCTGCTGGCCACAGCGATCCAGAACATCCACCGAGACGAGTCGGTCAGCTCACTCTTTGTGTAGCCTCAATGGGGCGCTTTTCACAAAGCGGTTCATCGGGGGTGTGAGGCAGAGTCAGTTCTTTTCCCGCCCGCTAAATTGCCGAGCGGCGGAGAGGATGCCCTGGAGGCCTTCTCAAGGGGATCTTCTTTGAATCTGTGCGGTTGTCATAGGCTTCACCGAGGGGGGATTTCCGGAGAGTTTGCCGAAGTGGGTATTTCGCTTCCTCGAGGTGCCGCTACAGGGCCTCTTTGGCACCCTCACCGGGGCCCTTTGCATAAGGTTTTTGCAACATCTGGGCTTACTTTCGAAAAGTCGCTGAACGGCTTTTTAGCCGAGAAGAAAAATGAGCTTTAACGAAAGAAAGGAGTCAGGAATGGAAAGACCTTCATTGAGAGCAGAATATCGCGAGGGGATCGGAAAGGGAGCCGCACGAAAGCTACGGCAGAAAGGTATGATTCCGGCAGCCTTCTATGGTCCCCGGGCGAAACCCATGGCCCTTACGGTTAACCCCAAGGAGCTGGTCAAGTCCCTCCAAACGGATGCAGGTGGCAACGTTCTGATCGATCTCCACATTCGAAAGGGGGAACAGGTTGATCAGAAGGTGGTGATGGTGAAAGAAGTCCAGGTCGACCCGCTCAAGGACGTGCCGATCCATGTGGATTTCTATGAAATTGCGATGGATACCCGGATCACGATAGAGGTGCCGATTCGATTGGTGGGACGGCCCGAGGGCGTGAAGGTGGGCGGCATTCTGGAGCAGGTAAGGAGGACGGTTCGGATCGAGTGCTTCCCGGAGGATATCCCAAAGAGTATCGACGTCGATGTGAGCGGTCTTCAAATCGGCGATTCTATTCACGGGGGTGATCTGCGCGTAGAGAAGGCGAAGATTTTGCTCGATGCCGGCGCAACCATTGCGACCGTGGTGCCGCCAGCAGCGGAAGAGAAGAAACCCGAGGAGGTGGCTCCGGAGGCTGGCGCCGAGGCAAAGGAGGAGGCGGCGGAGAGCAAGGAGGAGGAGCGATAAGAGAGCGTGAAGGTTATTGCTGGCCTTGGGAATCCCGGGATCCAGTATGCCTGGAGCCGACACAATATCGGTTTTCAGGTGGTAGAGCGTTTTGCGGAAACCCACGGGATCGAGATGGGCCAGAGGCGATTCGATTCCCTGTACGGGAGTGGGTGGGTTGACTCGCAACGGGTCATCTTGCTCAAACCCATGACCTTCATGAACCGAAGCGGCCAGGCCATCAAAAAGGCCCTCGATTTTTTTAACGTCCCGATGGAGGATCTTATCGTTACCCACGACGATATGGATCTCCCATTCGGGACGTTTCGTTTCAAGCGAAAAGGGGGTGACGGAGGGCACCAGGGGGTCCGTTCGATCATCGAATGGCTGGGCGGGAATCAATTCCAAAGGCTCAAAATTGGCATTGGCAGACCCCCTGAGGGAATGGAACCGGCTGTCTATGTCCTCGCTCCCTTCAGCGAGGCCGAGAGGACCCTTTTGGATGAGATGGTCAAGGCGGCTTCAGAGGCCCTCACGGTCATGCTTCTCCAAGGGATTGAACGTGCGATGAACCGCTTCCAAAAGAAAAAAGGTTCCCCGGGAAGCCTTCTTTCAGGGGCAGCATAGGGTTTGGCTATTCCCCTTTTTCAAATTCCATGAACATCTTGCCGTGATGGAAGATACGGACCCCCCCGGTTTCCTCCGAAATGACGATCGCAAGGGCGTTGGTCAAACTTGTGATTCCGGCTGCAGCCCGATGACGGCTTCCCAATCCAAGGGGAATCTCGACGTTGTCTCCAGAGGCATCGAGATGGCGGCCTGCCGCAAGGATCACACCGTCCTCCCGAATGACGAAGGCTCCGTCGATGGTGGCGAACTCCTTGACCGTTTCCTTGAGCCGCGGATCGAGGATATTGCGCTCCTCTTCGGGATATCCCTGGAAAGGGTTGATGACCATGGGATGGGAGAATTTGAGGACCTCGTCGTGTTTCCCGAGGACGAAGATCGTTCCGAGCGGTTTTCTTCCCTCTTTCCCTTCTGCGGAGATCTGGAGGGCCAAGTTGAGAACGGCCTCGAAGACCTCGGGCATGACGATCTCAGAGAGGACAGGGAGATCCGAAGAGGCGAGGATTTCGAACTCCTTACCAAATTCAAGGACCAAGAGATTGTCGAGGACCTTCGACTGAGGGATTCCGGAAAGACAAACCCATTTGTCCCCTGTTTGGACCAGACCTTTGGAAAGGGCCTGAATGATCGCCATCTTCACCTGGTTCAGTCTCCCAAACGGGATATCAGGAATTCGAAGAATCTTTTTGAAAACGGCCCTCGCCTCTTCAAACGACGCAGGATCTCGGATGGCGAGGATGAGTTCGGTCTTCTTCTCCTGGCCGATCTTGGCCAGTCCCTCGTAGTCTTCGAACATGTCGGCATAAAGCAAGACGCCTTTGGAACGGGTTTTTCGGGCAACGCTACACGCGATCTCGACCATCATCCTGTTTTGTCTTTTCACGGCTCTCCTCTCATTTGACGGCGATCATAAAGAAAACTTTATTTCCCGACGATTTTATTATACAAATATAGAAGCAAAAAGGGAAGGGAATGCCTTCGGATAGTGCCCCGGTTCCGGGGGCGACGGACGGGAAACACGGGCCGAAGACCTTTTGGTTCCGGGAAGAGAGGGATGTGCTCCTTGAATCCTGCGGGCGAGAAGGTCGTCTCAATACCCTTAAATAAGGCGTTTCGGAGAGCGTCCTATGGGGTTTCGATGCGGGATCACAGGCCTTCCCAATGTTGGGAAATCGACGATCTTCAATGCCTTGACCGCGGCCGGGGCAGAGGTGGCAAGCTATCGTTTTTGTACGATCGAGCCGAATATCGGTGTGGTTTCGGTTCCGGACCCGCGTCTCGAAAACCTGGCCCGTTTGATTCGTCCGAAGAAGGTGACCCCGACGACCCTTGAGTTTTTTGACATTGCCGGCCTGGTGAAAGGAGCGAGCCAAGGGGAAGGGTTGGGAAACCAGTTTCTGGATCATATCCGGAACGTCGATGCCATTGCTCACGTCGTTCGTTGTTTTCGGAACGAGAATGTGGCTCATGATTTCGGCTCGATTGATCCCATTCGCGACATCGAGGTGATCCAAACGGAGCTCCTCCTGGCGGATCTCCAAACTCTCGAGCGGCGGAAGGCTAAGGCGGAGAAGCTTCACAGGGTAGGAGCCAAGGAGGGGGTCCTTGAGCTGGAGGTTTATCGAGAGGTGGAGGCACTGCTTAACAGAGGGGAGAGGGCGGAGCGCTATCACGCCACAGCCGAAAAGGAGGCCATCTTTGCGGATCTTCACCTTTTGACGGCGAAGCCTACCTTTTATGTGGCCAACGTCGATCAGGAGGAACTCAGGGGGAGAGGACGTTGTTTGGAGGCTCTCTCAGCCTGGATCGAACGTGAGGGGGCAAGGCTCGTTGTGATCTGCGGTGATCTGGAGGCCGAGCTGACGGAACTTGACGAGACGGAGCGGGAGGAGTTCCGAAAGGAGCTGGGCCTCGAAGGATCGAGCCTGGAGCGGTTGATCCGCGTGGGTTATGAGATCCTGAATCTTATCACATTTTATACGACGGTGAACCTTGATCTGAGGGCGTGGACCGTCCCCATGGGAACTGCGGCCCCCCAGGCCGCGGGAAAGATTCACAGCGACATGGAACGAGGTTTTATTCGAGCCGAGGTGATCTCTTACGCTGAATTCATCGCCTGCGGTTCCGAGCATGCCGCGAGAGAGCGGGGCCTGTTGCGGTCCGAGGGAAAGGACTACATTCTGCAGGACGGCGATATCGTTCACTTCCGGTTCCATGTGTAGTACGTAAACCCGTCCGTTTCATAACGGAGCCCCGGAGAGGGCGCCTCAGAGGTCTTCTCAGTTAAAAGAGCTGAAGCAAAAGAAGCCACGATGATGAAACCCCGATTTTGGGGACCTGTGAGAGGATTGATGAGCAGCCGAAGGATACGATTCTTCTGTTACATGATTCCGGTTCTGTGGACCTTCTTAAAGGACTTGATCTGGGAGGAGCTCTCCATCGAGGAAATCAGAACGAACTACCTTTTCGGAAAGGCCGACGCCTACGAAAGGGCCCGTTTCCTTCGGAGGTCGGCTGCTGTCTATGAAGAGATCCTGCGAAGGGATCCTACAAGTATTCCCGTCCTTTTGAATCTTGGAGGGCTTTATTACCGCAGGGGAATGTATGAGAGGGCTATCCCGTTCTATGAGAAGGTCATTCGGATCAACCCCAACCATTACCAGGGCCATTTCTGGCTCGCTATGTGCTATACGAAGCAAAGGCGTTATTATGCAGCCATCAACACCCTTGAGGAAGTGATCGGGTGCCTGCCCACGTTTAAGGACGCCCTCAATCTCATGGGAGAATGTTACGAGAGAATCGGAGAGGCCGCTAAAGCCGAACACTACTACCTGAAGGCCATCAGCGCCGATCCTTGTGGGATCGTCATTCACAGGGATCTTCATGGAGGGGCGAATAAAGAGAGCGGGGACACGGAGAGGGTCCGACACTGACCTTCCGGTTTGATCTGGAATCTCAGGCCTACGCGACGCGCGGATGCTTCAGGCCCTTCGAGGAAAGGAAACCTCTTCCAGAAATCGTTCAGAGATAAGTGGGACCTGAACCTTCGAGGAGCCTCGAAGATTCAGGCCCGGCATTTTGAAAGATCCTGCTGGGTTTTATGATCCTTCTTTTTTCGAGTCACCCGAGGCTTTTTCTTTTTCCATTTCCTTGGCGGACTTGATTTCGCTCACGAAATAGACGACAACGCCCGCTCCGATCAACAGGAGAAGAACTGGGACGACGGCCATCAAGGCTTTGACGAACATTTCCCACCAAAGGACGAGGAGCACCACACCCACAACCCCCAGGACTACCCCGGCGACCACTCCCAGCACATTCGCCATGGATATCACCTCCTTGTGTTAGGTTATCGTCTGGAGGAAAAATTAGCAAAAGAGAGGATCGATGTCAAGAGGGGTTCAAAAGCGTTTCCGAAGAGGATGTTTTGGGAACGCTTCAGAAGCCTTGGAAAAATGAAATCCCTGCGCCCCGTCTTTCGTTTCTTCCTAAGGCGCCGCGACAAGGCCTTATGGGCACCCTCACCGGGGCCCCCTTGTGTAAGGGATTCTTGCAGCATCAGGGTTTAGAGGTTTTGGAATTTTCCCCTTGCTTTTTGAAGGCCATTTTGGTAAGTTTAATCAAGCACGATGAAATTGGAAAAGAGAGGCGCATTTGGGAACCCTTCGATAGATAGGAAGGGCTTTGTGACGAAGGAGTGATTTCGCGATGGATCAAGAAGGCCGGTTGCCGAACGCTGCGGACGTTAAGGAGGCGATCTTGAGGTTCCAGTATGCCGAGAAGCTGAAATCGGGCCTGATCATCGGCATGCGCCTCCTGAACCATGTGGTCACCCTGAAAGGGGACGAGCTATCCGGAGGGAAAAAGGCTGTGGTATGGTACCTCGAAGGCCTTTCCGGGGAGCTTCAGATCGCTGGGAATGTTCTGGGAACGGATGAATGGAATTCTCTGGAGAGGAAGTTGAATGAGTTGATGGGTAGGATCGAGCTTCTTCAATTTGCTGAAGCCCTGAGCGCATTTTCCGAAGCCATCTCTCTGGCCACAACCTCCTGCCAGAGTTCCATGAATTTTCTCATGGAGAAACATCTGATTTAGCGCTTTTGGTTTATGACTTGTTTTTCGTGACTTATGAACGGTTTCGAAGCAAGGGCTTGTGTAAGATTGGAACTTTGAAAGGAGGGGGAAGGAAATGAGAAAGATTTTTTGGGTGACCGTGATGGGGTTGGTTTTGGTTGGTCCGGGTTTCGCCCAGGGTCAGGTGGATAAGATCATCGACCGCTTTTTTGAGAAGGGAGAAGGGGGTGGAGTGCTGGCTCGCGACTTAAGGGTTCTCGAGTTGGAGTTTCTTCGGGATCCTGTACAGGAAGGAGAGCGAGTGGGTTTTCGTGTTACGATCGTCAACGACTCGCGACGATCGGGAAGGGTATCCCTTCTCATCAAGGATCGCGATGAGGTGGTTAACGAGGCGAGGGGTGTGGCGATCCGCCCCGGGGAGAATCGCATCGACTTCCCCGAGCGCCATTATCGGTTTTCTCGGGCCGATGTCTGCTTTACGGTCGAGGTGGATATCGAAGGAAGGCGAAGGCCTTTGGTGGCGGCGAAGGAGTTTTGTGCTCGAAGGACGTTCAGTGGGTGGACGCTCAGTGACAAGGGTGTAGGGCCCATCTACGTGGAGGAGTTGGAGATGCTTCCTGACCCGGCGGTTCCAGGCCAGGAGATTCGTTTCCGTGTGAAACTGCGAAACGACGGCCGACCGGTTCGGGGAAGCCTTCGGATCCAGGACAAGGACGAGGTGATTGCCCAAGTGGACAATGTTTTGATGCCCCGTGGGATCGCGGAGTTTCAGTTTCCCTTCACGCGGTATGCTTTTCAGCGTTCGGATCGGTGTTTTACGGTGGTGGTGAACATTGAGGGGACGTCGTATCCCGTAGATGCGGCGAAGGAGTTTTGTGCTCGAAGGACGTTTAGCGGGTGGACGCTCAGCGACAAGGGTGTCGGGCCCATCTACGTGGAGGAGTTGGAGATGCTTCCTGATCCGGCGGTTCCGGGCCAGGACATTCGTTTCCGTGTGAAACTGCGAAACGACGGCCGACCGGTTCGGGGAAGCCTTCGCATTCAGGACAAGGATCAGGTGATTGCCCAAGTGGACAACGTTTTGATGCCCCGTGGGATCGCGGAGTTCCAGTTTCCCTTTATGCGGTATGCTTTTCAGCGTTCGGATCGGTGTTTTACGGTGGTGGTGAACATTGAGGGGACGTCGTATCCCGTAGATGCGGCGAAGGAGTTTTGTGCTCGAAGGACGTTTAGCGGATGGACGCTCAGTGACAAGGGTGTAGGGCCCATCTACGTGGAGGAGTTGGAGATGCTTCCCGATCCGGTGGTTCCGGGCCAGGACATTCGTTTCCGTGTGAAGCTGCGAAACGACGGCCGACCGGTTCGCGGAAGCCTTCGCATTCAGGACAAGGATCAGGTTCTCATACAGGTGGATGAAGTCCTGATACCCCGGGGAGTGTCTGAGTTTCAGTTTCCTCGGACCCGCTACACGTTCTGGCGATTCGATCACTGTTTCGGTGTAGTTGTTGACATTGAAAGAACCCTCTATCCGGTCGATGCAGCAAGGGAGTTCTGTGCCAAACCCGTGGGTTGGACGCTGAGACCTTAGAAGAAGGATAATCATCCTCTGAAAAATGCCCCATGCCCGGAGGGTGCCCATGAACCATGAAAATACATGCGATCCATTCCCAGCCTCTCCGGGCGCTTCCGCAGGGTTGGTTCTTTGTAGGGGCAACCCTGTGTGGTTGCCCGGGGCTGGCCTGGTGCGGGAGTATTCTTTTTCGCCATTCGTAGGGCAAGCCCTTGCCCTACGAAGCCACCTTAACCTTTGCCACCGCCCCCTAAACCTTGCGTGGGGGATTTTTATCGTTGAATGACACGTCAGGAGCTCCTTCAGCCGAAGGAGCTCCTTTTTCGGCACCGCTTGTTGAATAGAAGGGCGACTTAGCTCGCTCCCGCCCTGAAAGGAGTGAAGAAAGCTCATGATCAAGACACCTACCCCCAGTTACAGCCTCCGTGTACGTCTTGAAATTCCGAACAGGCCCGGCATGTTGGGAAAGGTTACCTCGGCCATCGGCAAGGCGGGAGGGGATATCGGCGCTATCGACATTATGGGTTTCGGAAAGGGGACCGTACTTCGTGATATCGTGGTCAGCGTTGGGGATCTCGAGGGTGGGGAGAAGGTGATCGAGGGGCTGAAAAAGGTTCGGGGCATCCGTATTCTAAGCGTTGCCGATCGTACCTTTGCCCTTCATCATGGAGGGAAGATCGAGATTCGAAACAAGATTCCCCTCACCACACGGGACGATCTTTCCATGGCTTACACGCCGGGAGTGGCCAGGGTGTGTATGGCGATCCATGAAGATCCCCAAAGGGTTTATGATTTGACGATCAAAAGGAACACGGT
>Ga0315298_1004117_pt1 | contig 22138 bp, 19 predicted proteins | sample WHS_1_MG_FD_203077 | JGI IMG/M metagenome (GOLD analysis project Ga0315298, IMG submission 203077) | Extremophilic microbial mat communities from Washburn Hot Springs, YNP, Wyoming, USA - WHS_1_MG | ecosystem: Environmental > Aquatic > Thermal springs > Hot (42-90C) | place: USA: Wyoming...
CTCCATAGAAAATATGGGTATTATCACAGCTGGTATTGGTGCAGGGCTTGTATTTATGGCATCCGGTTATCCGATTTTATCAGGCATTGCTTTTATTGCCGCATTTTATCATATGACAAATCATTCGTTGTATAAATCGCTTCTTTTTCTTGGTGCAAGCTCAATAGATTTCAGCATTAAAAATAGGAATATGGATCAACTCGGGGGACTCATAAAGTTGATGCCATGGACAGGCCTGTTTTTTCTTGTAGGTTCGTTGTCCATTGCAGCGTTTCCGCCGTTTAATGGATTCGTAAGCGAATGGCTTACCATTCAAACAATGCTGCAGGTTGCAAACCTCGCATCAACAGGCGTTAAGATTATTTTTGCACTGTGTGGTGCAGGTATAGCCTTGACTGCTGCACTCGCGGTCACTGCCTTTGTCAAGGCATTTGCCATGAGCTTCCTTGGTATCGGCAGGTCAAAAGAGGTTCAAGAGGCAAAAGAGGTATCAAGGTCAATGACTATTCCCATGGGGATGCTGGCAGTCAGTTGCCTGTTGTTTGGTATAATTCCCACCTACTATATACCGGTGCTCGACAATGTCGTTTCTCCAATAGTACACGAAAGTGTTGTTGATAATTTAATTCCGCCATTTTTTACAGCAACTGATACAAACAACGAACTTGATAAGGCATTTCTCTCGGACTTTCATAACCTTGGAGCACAGGTTGGCAAAGGCATTCTTCCAGGTCAGGGACTTGTTATTTTACACCGCGGTACGGCTAAAAATCCTGTTGTTTTTGCAATGTCAACATCCTATACCTTCATTGTACTGATATTGCTTCTTGGCGTGACATTTATTGTTGTAAAGGTGTTTACACGGCAGAGGGCTGTAAGTAAAAAAGCCGTATGGAGTGGAGGTATTCGCCGTCTGATACCGGAAATGACCTATACTGCAACAGGGTTTTCAAATCCAGTTCGTGTGGTGTTTAATGCTGTTCTCCGTCCGGAAACGGTTGAGGATACAAAGGAGGCAGTGGAAGGACACTTCAGAACAGCTATAAAAAATGAGAGAAAAGAAGTTCATATTACGGACAGATGGATTTTGAATCCTGTTACAAGGTTTATAAAATCATTATCAAGGCTACTTGCAAAGATGCACACAGGAAATGTGAATACCTACGCGGTGTATATCTTTGTAAGTCTTATCATGCTGTTGTTTATTCAACTGATAGTTTTCAGATGAAACACAAATGGATATGTTAAATCAGGCTCAAAAAACAAGCCTTACGATTGCCCTCAGGATAACAGAAATGTTTCTTGATGAAATAGAACATCTTATAACGAAAGACAATGCAGATTCACATATTATGTACAAATACACGGATCTACCCTCAAGCGAGTCCCGGGATAAAATAATCAATGATATAAACAAATGCAGGGTTATCATAAAAAAGATAAAGGATGAATTTCAGTGTGAAACTGAGATTATGTCTATACCGAAGGTTATAGGTGGAAGGCTCTCATATTTGTGGGAAGTATTTGAGGATACGAAGTCAGACAAACTCAAACGGTATGGCGATGTGGATCCTGCTTTAAAGAATAAGCTTGATCCATTACTGACCAATCTAATGGAATTGTTGTCAAAGCTTATGAAGGTGTCCGAATAAAAGGAAGAGGATAAAACTATCAAAAGAACAACTGACCGTATCAAAGAAAATGCAACAGGAAAGTTTGTGTAAAAGCCTGCGTCAAATGCTCCCCCACCTTATCGTCGTAGTGTGGCTACAAGTCGCTTTGGCTTGAGCAACAAATCAATAGCATCATTTATGTGACGAACAACGATTGTAGAGACACGAAGCAGTTCAGTAGATGTTCCTTCGGTTCCAAAAACTGCGATACCGAATGAGGCTGCCCGAAGCATCGGGATGTCATTGGTTCCGTTACCGATAGCGGCAACTGTTTCAGCACCAATAGATTCGACAAATCTGCGTTTTTCAGACCCATTATTCACAATATGGATCTTAACTGGTAAACCCATAAGGGTACGCCGTACAGTACCGAAGGTGTCAGCTGTCATTACCACAACATCCACCAATGCTGCAAGTCGCTTAACACGTACACCAACGCCGCGAATAAGCTTGCCATCAACTGCCATGGTACCATTAAAGTCAAAAACGACATGCTTGATTTGTAATGGTTGTTTCCGTCCCGGAATTGGTATTGTGATACCTCTATCAACATGATTCCGTACATGTGTACCGGAAGCCTTTGATCTTGCTGAAAACATGGCTTTTCTTATTTTTTCTCCCATTGTAATACCTCCTGTGCCCTGAGTTTTCTCTCAAGGGATAATTCATTCATTAACGATTCTATTGTCTCTATGGCTTTTTGGGGAGCATGCCTCTGTAATAATGTAATCAATGAAATAGCTGACTCAAACCTTACTACACTTTGTTCATCATCAAGTAAATCAACCAGGAATACAGCAGAATCTTTATCTCCTATTAAACCAAGTAATCTTGCTGCTTCTGCCCGCCTTTCAATACTCGGCAGCATTTCATAACCCTGGTTTACCTCTTTTATTTTGGTCGTTTTTACAAGCTCACCTGCAGCATCGCTCCCAAACTTTATTATAGTATCTGATATGCGTATTCTTTTAAAACTATCCTCAAGCATCTTTATGAGGATGGGGATAGCCTTTTTCTCTTTAAATCCAGCCAATGCCTCACCAGCACCCACAAGATGATATGTTTCAAGTGCAAAAAGTAACGCAGGGATTGTGCGTGCATCACCAATACTTTCCAGTGCATGACATATGCAATCTCTGACGCTTTCCTCTTCAAGTTTAAGAACAGGATCCATGGCATCAAACGGTCTCAATAAAGCAGAAATCAACCCTTCTGTAGCTTCCTCCCCTCCTATTATACCAAGTGCCTCTGCTGCAAGACAACGAGGTTCATGTTCAAATGTAGTATCTGCCATAAGAAAGGATATTAGTGGCTTTACCGAAAAGTTACCCAAAGCGATAAGCTCGCGCTGTATCTTATATCTTAAGATAGTGCTATCAAGTCCGTAAACTATAGTCCATGCCTTTAATTCTTTATCCATAAAATTATAAAATAGTTTTACACAGGTTAGCTGATAGTTGTTTTTTATTATTTATGTTCATATTATATCCTTTCCATCGTCAGGTATCTACAAAAATTCTATTGTACAAATCTTCACCAAAACTGGTTTGTAATGGTTCGCCCTCTCGCAATTTAAATGTTCGTTCTCCATCTGCTCGTCTTTCAGCCCGTAGAAAAACAGCATTGTCCATTTTTCCCTCATACATGTTATGAGCAAATGAGTATAAATGAGTAACAACAAAAATCTTGATGCGCTTTTCGTATAATGCACTGATTATCTGCCGGGCAATCCCGGAGAATATCCTGGCGATACAATATAGTATCCAGATCATTTTCACTGGTTAGGACTATTTTTTTTGCCACTTCAAATAAAAACTCATCCCCCATTGCCATTGCATCAAATAAGGCATTTAGTCCCAGATCTTGTATGAGATCCTTTTCATTTAAAGGTAATTTTACCTGCAAATTGAAATTACGGTTTTTATACAGCAAAAAAACTTTCATGACCTTATCCGTTTTATTAAATGATCATAAGTAAGCCTGTATTTCTGGGCAATTGATATTGCATAAGAAAGCCCATCTGCGTTTTTTTTAATTATCTTAAAGGTTCGCCTGGTCGGGTTTTCTGGAGCGGTCTCAGCAACCATGCTTACTGTTTTATTGTTGAAGGAAGCCAATTCAACAAGAAAGGTAACCCAGACACACACCAAATCCATCTGGCTTATTTTTTCCATTATTTTTTTGCTTAAAAAAAGTGCGTCCTGCAATGTTGTAGAAGCGAATATTTCATTCATTATAATGATGCTGTTAGTTGTAGCTTGATTGAGAATATTATAAATTCTGATCAGATCGTCTTCCAGCTTTCCGGAAATGTTCTGTATTGTTTCTTCTCTTTCAAAATGGGTAAACAACCTGTCAAATAAAAATAGTTTTGCTTCCCTGCCAGGTATCGGACAACCTAAACTTGCCAAATAGTGTAACTGTCCAAACATACGAGCGAAGGTTGTTTTACCTCCCTGGTTTGGACCGGATACCACAATTATTCGTTCAGGCGCTTTCAGATAAAAATCATTGCAAACAATAGAGCCATTTTTGTCTATAACTTTATAAGCGAGTGCTAAATCAAATCCTTCATAGTCATAAATATTTTTGTCTTGCCCTATTTCTGGATAACAGAATGGTAGTCCTGCTTGTTTAAATATCTCAATATATTCCAGATAGGCTATATAAAATTGGATTTCCCGACTAAAAGTCATTATAGTTTGATCTGCATAGGTTCCATTTTTTGAATAATAGTTATCAAGATTTAAGAATATGTCGGGATACAACTGAGCTACCAGATTTAGTATATTTTCTTCAACATTATTCATTTCAATTTGATCGTAAAACTTTACCTTATAATCTTTTACCGCGTCTTGTTTGAATTTAGCAAATATATCCTCAATAATAGCACTGTAATCCGCTTCAGAAGCATAATGACGGACCTCTACAGTGTTATTTTTGATCATAAGAGAATATTCTATCGTGGATAGATCTGTTTGCAGTTTTTTCGTCTCGGCAAGAAGCATGGTAAAGGTGGTGGATTGAGCATAATTCTTCATATATTCCCTCAATCTTAATAAACCACACGACCGCAGATCTGTTAAATCTAAATCAGCTACAATAGAATTTACTGCATCACAATAAATCTCAACCGCATCTAAAAACCACCTTTCCTTCTGGTATTTATTGCGAAGTTTGTCAGCCCTGGCAAGATGCTCACGCATGGTATGCATTTTTTCAGTAAAAGATTTTATGGATTCAAACAGGATTTTATTTTCTTCCAGCTCATGCATGACTTCCTGACGATATTTGATGGCTTCAATAGTGGGTAAAGGAGAATAGAAAAACGGTTTTAAATTATATTCTTCTCTTCCGACTATAATGGTGTCAACGATCTGATCGAGATTTAAATCAACAAAAAAATCCGGGGCTTCAAGTATTCCTTTGTCCAGAAAATCTTCTGGTTTTTCAAAGAGTATGCTTTGGAAAATCATGACAACACACCCCTTGAAACAAATCTGGGAAATGACGTTATGTTTTTCATGTAATAACCTCCTTAATCTACACTTGCAGAGGTTATTAACCTGAATAGCAGGTGGTTAAAGGCAAACCTCATTGCCTTAAGTTATATTATAATACTACCTATCCTGCAGTCAATTATTTGTAAAAATCCATGACTTATTGAACTGGTTGGATTGTCTGAAAACTATTTACATCTGCATCATCCATTTTCTGCCATTCTAAGGCGTAGCTGAAGAATCTACTGCATCCATCTCATTCCAGGTGAAACGAAGAATCTCAAGGTAAGCAGATTCTTCGCCTGTGGCTCAGAATGACAGGGGATGGATGGCGCAGGTGTAAATGAATTTACCAGAAACCCGCCCTGTCAGATATGGTATGGACCTCTACATTAAGTTGACAAATAAAAAAAGTCTTCATATAATAAACATGTATTGAAGGCGGATAGCTCAGTTGGTAGAGCGCCACTCTTACACGGTGGATGTCGCAGGTTCGAGTCCTGTTCCGCCTATTGTTATGGGGTCGTAGTTCAGTTTGGTTAGAACGTCCGCCTGTCACGTGGAAGGTCGCGGGTTCGAGTCCCGTCGACCCCGTTTTTTAATGTCCTTCTTAATTTTTTTTCCAAATGGTTGACTTAAAAAAGGTATATGGCTAAAATTGATAATAAAATCAAAAGGAGGGTTTATGGAGTTGGCTTATACCAATTTAAGAGAAATGGTTGAATGGAGGGCAATAGAGAACAAAGATAAGGTGTATATCTACTTTTATGATGATGTCATAACTTTTCAGCAGTTTAATGAAAGGGTCAATCGTTTTGCAAACGGGTTAAAAACAATAGGTGTAAAACATGGTGACATAGTTCATATCTATATGAACAACTCGCCTGATTTTCTTTATGCCGCACTTGCAGCTAACAAACTTGGGGCAATTGCAGGACCTATTAATTGCTGGTGGAGTGCTGAAGAGGTAAAATTTCTTTTGAACGATTCAGAAGGAAGGTTTCTTGTTGTAGACTCCGCATATTATTACAATATAGAATCTATAAAACCCGATCTGAAATATCTAAAAACCATCATTTACCATGGTGATGATGCCCCATCTAATACGACACCATACAGTGAACTAATAAAACATTCTGATACACTTGAAGATGTTAACATATCACCAGATGATGATGCATTTTTGTTTTACACATCTGGTACTACTGGAAAGCCCAAAGGAGCTTTACTAACCCATTCTAATGCACTCTATGCTGTAATGGGAGTGCGGTCTGTTCTGCATTCTGATGAAGAAAAGGGAGATGAAGTGGCATTAATATTTTTACCGCTATTTCATGTGAATGCCATGATGTCTATGATTAGCGGACTATACTCCGGTATTAGTATTACTTTAAGAACATCTTTCTCTGCTTCAGAGTTTGGAGAGGTTGTTGAACGTTATAAGGTAACCTTTTTCAGCGGTGTTCCAGCAGTTTACAATATATTAATACTCGTAGCAGACGAGGTAAAAAAACACGATCTCAGTAGTTTGAAATTTGGAATTTGTGGAGCTGCGCCACTCTCTGAAGAAACATTTAAAAAGTTTGAATCAATATACGGTATTAAGATCATAGAAGGCTATGGATTAACAGAGGGAACTGTTGTAAGTACACTCAATCCACTGAACGGTGTAAGAAAGATCGGGTCTATCGGTAAAGCTTTACCCGGTCAAGAAGTTAAGATAGTTAATGATGATGGCAAAGAATTACCACCAAAAGAAATTGGTGAAATTGTGATACGAGGCGGAGCGATTATGAAGCGATACTACAAAAGACCAGAAGAGACCTCTCAAACCATCGTTGATGGCTGGCTTCATACTGGTGACATAGGTTATATGGATGAAGAGGGCTATTTTTATATAATTGATAGGAAAAAAGATCTTATCATTCGTGGTGGAGAGAATATTTATCCAAAGGAAATAGAGAATGCGCTTTATGAACATCCAAAGGTTATGGATGCTGCTGTTATTGGTGTTCCAGATAAGGTTATGGGAGAAGAGGCTAAGGCATTTATAGTATTAAAACCAGGAGAAAAAATGAATGCAGAAGAGATACAGGACTATTTGAAAACGAAACTTGCTTCTTTCAAGATACCAAAATATGTTGAATTTGTTGACGATTTACCTAAAAATATTATTGGTAAAGTACTGAAGAAAGAACTTAAAGCAAGAGAAAAAGAAAAAACGATAAGGGAAAGAAAGAGTGGTTAATGATTTAATTAAAAAGGCTGCTAAAGAGATTGTAAAAAAGGGCAATGTTGTAGCATTTACAGGCGCTGGCGTTTCGCAGGAAAGTGGTATACCTACCTTCAGGGATCCTGGTGGATTGTGGGATAGATTCAATCCGATGGAATTTGGTACTCCACAAGGGCTTATAGAATTGGCAAAGAACAATCCACAGAAGCTGATAGATTTTTTAATGGATTCCATCAATTCTATTGAGAATGCACAGCCCAATCCAGCACACCTTGCTATTGCAGAACTTGAGAAGCTTGGATTGGTTAAGTGTGTAATTACCCAGAATATTGATAACCTTCATCAGGCAGCTGGAAGCAAGCAAGTGATAGAGGTACATGGTAATATTTACACTTTCAAGTGTACCCAATGTAATGAGTCATTCAAGTTTACAAAACAAGAGTTTGTTGAATTTCTTAAAAGGGCTATTGAAGAGCTTCGCAGTGGTTCACTTGAAAGGATGATAAATGTCATGCCTTCATGTAAATGTGGCGGCAAAGCCCGTCTTGATGTTGTCCTTTTTGGAGAGCCAGTACATATGGTACCAGAATCCTATATGGAAATTGAACAGGCAAGGGTTGTGCTTATTGTTGGTACCTCGGGCACAGTGTATCCTGTATCAGAGATACCAAGGTATGCAAAAAAATTTGGCGCTGTGCTAATTGATGTAAACCCAAGGGAAACATTCTACGCTGATATAGACAATTATGCATTAAGAGGACCTGCGGGTGTGATATTACCACAGCTGTTACAAGAAGTTAAAGCCTTGTTATAGTGTTAAAATGGAGGTGAAATGGAGAATTTAACAAGCAAACAAAAAAACTATAAAGTCCTTATGACACTGCTTTCATGGATATTCTTGATAGTGGGGGTCCTATTTTACATAATCCCGAATCATGTGATAGGTATATTCAATATTATATCTAATAGAACAGGATACTTTCAGTTGTTACCACCCAGTTCAGAAAAATTTTATCTTGATCTTGCGGTAGCATACATGGCATGTGTAACAGCTATCGCTTATATGATAAGCAGAGATGTTATAAGAAATATAAACCTAACCCCTGTTTTAATAGTGGGTAAAACAACCTCTTCCCTCTTATCTCTTATCAGTTTTATCCTTTTTCAAAAATCCTTACTTTACCTGTCAAACTTCATTGTAGACGGAGCCATAGTTTTAATTGTTCTCGTATTTTACCTGCCAGTAAAAAAAGAGTTACAGCTAAAATAGAGCTTTTAACAGGCTTACAGGCGGCTTCAGCAGCAATGACGATATAAAGCCATCTGTAATAATCCTTTCAGCTATATTATGCGGTATGCCTCTGCTTTTAAGATAGAACATTGTTTGTTCATCAACCATACCAGAGCTTGCACTGTGAGACGCTATCACATCATCCTCATCTATCCATAAGCTTGGTATTCCATCAAACCTTGCCTCGTTCCCAAGCATAATAGATTTTTCTGCCTGCTCTACTTTTGCCCGTTTGGAGCCTGAGGCTATATGTGTTAAAGCCCTGTATACAACCTTTGCCTTATCCAGCAGAGCAGCCCTGACCAGAACAGATGTTACTGTATCAGGCGCATTATGAAAAGTTTCATAAGAAATATCTTTTTGCGATTCAGCCTTACCGATTATTATCCCTGTCATCTTGCTTTCAGCACCATGTTCAATAAGCATTGACCGCGTACTTATTGCTGTACTGGAATTCTCAATGTCTATATTATACCAATTTACCTTTGCCTGTTTGGAAACCTGTGCCCTTTTGATAGCGCTATAAAACCCACCATCCTTCATCCTGTTTAATGTAACATAATCAATACTTGCACCTTTATTAACATAGATCTCTACATTATCCAGAACCATGCATTTACCTGTACCCTCAATAATCCTTAGAAGGGTAATATGTGTATCAGGTGCAACAACTATAAAGTCATGGTTAACAAGTATGCCATTTTCTTTTGTCGTTTTTATAAACTCTACAACAGGTTCCTCTACAGTTTTTTTTAAATCTAAATAAAATCCTTTTCCATATGATCTATCTACTTGAACAAATATATCATCCATTGAGTAAAACCTACCTCTGCCAAAGGTATCAAGCCTCATAAGGTTAAAAACATCGCTGTGAGGAATTTTAGATCCCCTGAAATCTATATGTGATAAAGAAAAATATCTTTCGTATTGGCTGGTGTCTTGTGTAAGATAACCATCTATATTACCAATGATAAACTTGCTCTTCAGTGTTTGTTCAAGAAGATGTTTGTAATCATCATATCTGGTTGAGCTACCTTCGTCTGAAAGTAAAGATAGATTTCTGTTTATAAGACCGGTATTGAATCTTTTCCAATCCGGTAATTTAATAATAGCATCCATATTATGCCCCTTTCATCTCTAATTGGATAAGCCTGTTTAACTCAACGGCATAACCCATTGGCAGCTGCTTTGCTACTGGTTCAATAAACCCTCTTACAACTAATGCTATAGCTTCATCCCTTGATATACCCCTGCTCATAAGGTAAAACAATTGCTCTTCATCTATTTTGCCAACAGTAGCCTCATGCCCAACAGAAGAGTGTGGCGTAAATTGTTCTATAATGGGTATGGTGTCAACTCTGGATCTATCATCAAGCATAAGAGATTGGCATTCAACATGCGCCTTAGCACCTATTGCATTGCTGGTGATCCGCACAAGTCCCCTATAAACAGATGTACCGCCATCCTTGCTTATACTTTTTGATATAATGGTTGCACTTGTATCAGGTGCTGCAAGTATAACCTTTGCACCTGTATCTTTATACTGCCCTTTGCCTGCAAACGCTATGTTAAGGTGTTCTGCCTTAGCTCCCTTACCCCTTAGTATTGATGCCGGGTAAAGCATTGTTACACCGCTACCCATTGACCCACCAACCCATTCCATTATGCCATTCTCATAGACGATGGCACGCTTTGTATTAAGATTATACACATCCGTGCTCCAGTTTTGTATAGTAGTATATCTTGCCCTTGCAGCCTCTTTGACAAAGATTTCCACGACAGCAGAATGTAATGAGCTTATACTGTACCTTGGTGCAGTACAGCCTTCTATATAATGAACCTCTGCACCTGGTTCTACAATGATAAGTGTATGTTCAAACTGCCCGGATGACCGTGTATTCATCCTGAAGTATGTTTGTAAAGGAATCTCAACCTTTACCCCTTTTGGCACATACACGAAGCTACCACCGCTCCACACTGCACCATGAAGAGCTGCAAACTTGTTGTCAGCTGGTGGAACACATTTCGTCATAAAGTATTCTTTCACAAGTTCAGGATATTCTTTAACTGCTGAATCCATATCTGTAAAAATGACCCCTTTGCTCTCCCATGTTTTTTTCAGGTTTGTATAAACAGCTTCTGATTCATACTGGGCAACAAGTCCTGCCAGGTATTTCTTCTCTGCCTCAGGTATACCCAGTGCATCATATGTTTTCTTTATAGCTTCCGGCACATCTTCCCACTTTAAAGCCTTGTAATCTTCAGGCTTTATATAGAATATGATCTCGTCAAAATTGAGCGAAGAAAGATCTGCTCCCCAGGTCGGGATGGGTTTTTTCTTAAAAATTTCGTATGCTTCAAGCCGTCTTTCAAGCATCCACAGAGGTTCTTGTTTTTGTTTGGATATTTCTCTGATAATATCTTCATTGAGTCCTTTTCTTGACCTAAATACATATTTTGAATCAACAGCCTGTGCTATGATACTTTCGTCAGATTGAATAACTTGTTCATTCATTTATGCCTCCTCTTTAACCCATTCATAACCCATCTTATCAAGCTGTTGTGCGAGTTCAAATCCACCGGATTTAACAATCCTACCATCAACCATTATATGTACAAATCCTGGTTTTATATAATCAAGTATACGTTGATAATGGGTAATCAGCAACAGAGTTAGCTGTTCTTCCTTTATAAGTTTATTTATGCCTTCCGAAACAAGCCTTAAAGCATCTATATCAAGCCCGGAGTCTATCTCATCAAGCACTGCTAATTTTGGTTGAAGCACTGCCATCTGTAATATCTCGTTACGTTTTTTCTCACCACCAGAAAATCCTTCATTAAGGTACCTATCAAGGAATGATTGCGGAATAGACATAGCTTCAACCCTTTTTATAAGTGCCTTATGAAAGGCAAGAATAGGCACCTCTTTTTGCTGTTTTGCCTCTACCGCTGTTCTTAAAAAATTTTCTACAGATACACCGGCAACCTCCATAGGATACTGAAATCCGAGAAAGATACCTTTTCTTGCCCGTTCATCAACATCAAGATTGAGTATAGACATACCATCGTATAATATATCTCCTCTGGTTACTTTATATCTGGGATGCCCCATGATAGTATAAGATAAAGTTGATTTACCCGAACCATTGGGACCCATAATTACATGCACCTCAAGTGGATTTATTGTTAACTCTAATCCTTTTATAATCTCTTTTCCTTCTATTTCCACATGCAAATCTTTTATCTCAAGCAATGCCATAATAACCTCCTATCTTTAGTAGAATAGTCATTTATTGGAAAAATTTCAACAGAATCCTTGTTTATAAAAAATAAAATAAGGAGGAACAGATAACCTTCTTTATTGCAATTTTCAGATTGAAGAAATAAAGAAAAAAATATGATTGGTATAGGTGTAAATACAGGAACATCAGCAGATGCAATAGATGTAGTAATTGCAAAGTTTAGTGGATATAAGATCCATCCTACAATAGAGGTCCTTTATTCAAGCTCTTATCTTTATCCATCACACTTAAGGTTCATTCTTTCTGAACTTGTTGAAAATTCACACAAATTTTTAGCTTCAGATTGGTTTAAAATGCTCGGGGAAATAGATACAGGACTTGGCGTTGCCTTTTCAGATGCTGTTCTTAAGACAATAAGAAAATCGGGTATTAAAAAATCCAGTATATCATTTATTGGTTCTCATGGCCAAACAGTATGGCATCTACCCACAGGCGCAAGACATAAGGGGAAGGCAGTATATTTAAAGGGTTATACCTTACAGCTTGGTGGCCCTCATATTATAGCTGAGAAGACAAAGCTGCCAGTATTAGCGCATTTCAGGGAAAAGGATGTAGCACTTGGTGGTCAAGGCGCTCCGCTTGCCCCTATCTTACACGCTGAACTATTCAGGAAGTATGCTCCAGTAGTGGTTATCAATATAGGTGGTATAGCGAATATAACTGTTATACCATCTTATTCTGCCTTAAGTATGGTTTATGGCTTTGATACAGGACCTGGCAATAGGCTCATTGATATAGCAGTTAAAGCATATACCCATGGCAAAAACAGTTTTGATAAGAATGGTTATATTGCGCAAAATGGTACTATCAATACAGGGCTTCTTTCAAGACTCATGAAGGACCCTTTTGTAAGAAAGAAGCCACCCAAAAGTACTGGCAGAGAATACTATAATAAAGCATATTTAAAAAAACATAAAATACATCTCAAAAATCCGGATGATATATCTACCTTAACAGCTTTTACAGCACATTCAATCGCTTACAATATAAAACATTTCGTCAAGCATCCTGTTAAACAGATCATCATTTGCGGTGGTGGTGCTCATAATATTGCAATAATAAGATATTTACACGATCTGTTTCCCGAAATAGGCATAAAGACTGTTGAAGAACTTGGTTATAAATCATATGAAATAGAACCATTGTTATTTGCATACCTTGGTTATCTTGGGTTGAATAAAATACCTGTAAATCTTAAACACATAACAGGTTCATCAGAAGCATTTGTTCCTGGTAGCATTTATTATCCATAAAATATATTGGTAGACCTACTGTATATCTGAGCAAATCCATCTGACAATGAGATATTCGTTTTTAAACCAAGTACATTGCGTGCCTTTGATACATCGTAGGTATGATGCCTTTCAAAGAATTTGATTTTATTTGTAAAAGGCTTTTTACCTTTCAAATTAAAAGGTAAATCAATAAATCTTACTACGGGCATGATAGCCCGGATAGGTATACGAATTATTATTCCTCTGTGGATAAATGACTTCACCAATCTATAGAGTTCTATCATCTCAATTGTTTCGTCAGAGGACACATTAAATATATCATTATAGGCTTTTTCGTTGTTTATGATGGATACCAGAAAATCTGTCAGATCATCAATATGGATCAGTTGCCATTTTACACTTCCATCACCTATAAGTGGCAGTATACCAATTTTAGATAATTTTACTATCTTTGCTATAACATGTGGTTCATCAGTGCCATAGACAGCCGATGGTCTTATAATGGCTATATTGAGTCCTTTTTTTATGTATTCTATTGCTACCTTTTCTGCCAGGATCTTGGATACTCCATAGTCATTGTAAGCAGCATAAGGAAGGTCTTCTTTTAATGGATAAGGACCATTATTCCCGCTGATTACAGCTACAGAACTTATATAGATCATTTTTTTTATACCCATCTCAAGCGCAACCTGACATACCGCTTCAGTGCCACGAACATTTGTTTCCAGCATTTCTTGTTTACCCCCATTAACAATAGCTGCGCAGTGGTATATAAGATCACACGAAGCAAAGATGCTTTTTAATGCATTCCTGTTTCTGATATCACCGTAAATTTTTTTTATCTGATCAGGTAACAAAGAAGCCTTTTGTGGAGAATGTATAAGTCCACAGACATTATGCCCTTGTGTTATAAGTTTCAATGCAAGAGCCTTTCCTATAAATCCTGTTATGCCTGTAATAGCGATATTCATCTGTAATGATTATTTCACGGAAATAAACTGTTTAAGAACCATCTTCAGGTGTTCTGTATCAAGAGGTATATCCTTTAATTCTGATCTATTAGCTATATGACCAAATGTGGTCTCAAGAAAGATTTTAAAATTGTGGATCGTTCTTCTGAGTTCAATTAGCTTAAATTTATTTAGAAGATCCTCTTCTTTATACATACTTATCCTATCAAAAAACTTCTCAAACTCTTCATGATCACTATATCTCACAAGTGAAAAACTAATATCCTGAAAATAGTAAATGTAATCCTTTATCATATTAAATAAATTCTCAATAGTATAATTGTGTTTTGCACCGTTGTCCGTTGTATTTTCTTCAAAAAATTCAAGTACACTTTTAAATAACCATATGTCTTCCCTCAACCTTAACGATTGCTCTATCTTTGATACAAAATCAGGAAAGATCTCTGTCCCTTTTATTGCTGGATCAAATTTATGCGCTACAAGTATAATGGATTGTTGAATAAAATTAGAAAGTATACCTTTAGCTGAATCAATAGCAGCCCGTAACTTTAGCAGATTACCTATTTCTATTGCATCTTTCAGTATTTGACCGAATACCTTTCTGATCTCAATGCTGAGCTGAAAGGATAAAGAATCAATAGTTGCAATGATGCTTTCATCATATTTATTATTTCCTTTTTGTTTTAAAAACTCATCGTCAAGAAACTTTGTTATCATCTTTGATTCAGAATTTATCAATGTGAATAAGAGGAGTGAGGCTCTTAACTCTTCTATATCCTCTGATTCATTATTTATACGTTTTAGATACCTTATGAGTCTAAATAGAGAAAGGAATATAATGGAAATCTTCAGCCTTAAATTTTCATTACTTATGTTGTTAACAATGCCTCTTATGTGGTGATCGTGAATTTTATCATATCTTTTTAAAAATGGTTCTAATTTTATGGGGTTAAAATATTTGTTCAATGATATTTCTCTGCTTGTAAGCTGTCCCAGGTTACTGTAAGTGGCATACGAAACCCTTTTGGTGTTTGCTATGGTTTCGTAAATATTACCAAGGTTTAAAAAGGTGATGTATAAGAGGTATAAGCTATCCTGAGGTGATGATTGGTTGAGATACAATTCAATGGTTTTGTCTCTTGCATGATCAGCTAAAAGTCTATTCTCTACATAAGCTTGAAAATAAAATGCATTGGCAGAGTTGTCTACAAGTAAAAGCCTTATAATAGAAACTATTCTTTTTGCAGCATCTGCTAATATTTTTAGTTCATTGTAAAAATTTTTGGATATGATTTGTTCTTTGTTGGATAAAGGAAGGTTATCTATATTAAAAAACCGTTCTGTTGCTTTTAAAAGCATCTCAAGCTCATCCAGCAACCTGTCCTTACCCTCCACTGAAAGCGTTTCAATCCATTTGTCTCGCTCTATTGATATAGCCCTTTTTATTAAATAGTCTTTTTTAGTATCCATAGTGTTCATCTTTTAATGATCTGCTCAGCAAAGACCTGATAGACTCCCGTGCATTTTTCCCTTTGTGAAGGATTTCGTATACCTCTTTACAAACCGGCATCTCTATATTTAATTTTTCCGAAAGCCTTTTTACAGAGACAGATGTTTCCACCCCTTCTGCAACCATAACCATGCTCCTGATAATATCCTTTATGTTCTCGCCTTTGCCTATTCTAAACCCAACAGTTCTATTTCTGCTTTGCTCATCTGTTGCTGTTAAAACGAGATCGCCTATACCAGACAATCCTGAAAATGTTTCCACTTTAGCTCCCATTTTTACACCAAGTCTGATAATCTCTGCTAATCCTCTTGTTATAAGAGCTGCTCTTGCGCTTTTACCTATACCAGCCCCATCACATATACCAGCAGCTATGGCTATTACATTTTTAAGACTGCCTCCAAGCTCCACTCCTATTACATCATCTGCTGCATATAGCCTTAAAGTCTGTGAGTTCAATGTATGCTGAAGTTCTCTTGCTGTTTGTATGCGCTCCGATGCTATTGTAATGGCGGTTGGCATTCCAAGTATCACCTCTTTTGCAAAACTTGGTCCTGAAATGACAGCATAGGTTCTGCTATTGCCCAGTACATCCTTTATAATCTCTGTTGGACGCATAAGTGTAGAAGTTTCAATTCCTTTTACAGCGCTGATTATTACTGCATCGTTTTCTATATATGAAGTAGCCTGGGTTAATGTAGCCCTCAAGTATTGAGATGGTACAACAGCTAATATAAGCCTTTGTCCTGTTAGAACCTGTCTAATATCTGTAGACGCCTTAATTTTGTCTGAAAGCAAAACACCCGGCATAAAAAGGATATTTTCGTGTTTTGTATTTATGCTTTTGCAGATCTCTTCTTCCCTTGCCCACAAAGAAACCTCATAGCCACTTGTTGCTAAAACCTGCGATAGTGCTGTTCCCCAGCTACCTGCCCCAATAACTGCGATCCTTTTTGCCAACCCAAACTCCTTAAATTATTTTTATAAGAAAAATTTTAATTATTATCTATGAGTTGAAAAAATTTGCAAGTAATAAGTTTAAACCTGAAAAATGCATCAGGCAAAGCGATCTCTGTGCTTGTAGATTGCTTCGTCATTTCATTCCTCACAATGACAACCTTACAGAGGACTTAAACATCCTTTATAACAAATCTACCATTTACTAAGCAGACTGTCCGACAATTGTTATTCTGAGGCATAGCCAGAATGACAGGAATGAATGGGCTCTTCGTTTCACTCAGAGCGGGCAGGGAGGGATGATGCTGAAGCTTCTTTCTTGATATGCTGAAATGCAGAGACGATATCTGAGTCCTTCACCTTTTCCTGATGTCCGTCAGAAAGCCGCTTCAGTGTAACATACCCTTCTTTTAATTCATCTTTGCCTATTATGGCAACTGCAAAAGATTTAAGCCTATCCGCACGACGCATCATGCTCTTGATGGTTTTTTCGCCATATCCTATTTCACAAATTGTGCCTGCCTCCCTAAACCGTAGTGCAATTTCTAACGCCTTTTGTTTTGCATCTTCTAAAAGAGGTATAATAAAAACATCAGGACCTTCTATAGATGGTGCATGTATCAATTCGCTTATCCGCTCAATACCCATAGCAAAGCCTATTGCAGGAGTGTGCGCACCTCCCAGCAGTTCTACAAGATAATCATACCTTCCGCCTGCAAGAACTGCGTTCTGTGCGCCCATGTATTCTGTAGTAAATTCAAAAACTGTTCTTGAATAATAATCAAGCCCCCTAACAAGCCTTGCGTCTATCAAGTAATCCATTTTTAGACTATCAAGCCCTGATTTAACAGCGTTAAAATGTGTGAGGCAATCACTACACAGGTAATCTATTGTTTTTGGCGCATTTGATGTAGCTGCAATGCAACCATGTTTTTTACAGTCCAAAACCCTCAGAGGATTTGTATCAATTCTTCTTTTACAATCATCACACAGTTTATCTTTTATGGTGTTCAGGTATGATTTTAATGCCTGAGTATATTGAGGTCTACAATTTGGACAACCGATAGAATTGATCCTTATGGTGATGCCATTCACAGAAAGGGTATCTATGATTGTTTGTGCTAATTTTATGATCTCAACATCTACAAAGGGATCTGCTATACCCAAAACCTCACAGCCTGCCTGATAAAATTGTCTGAACCTGCCTTTTTGGGGTCTTTCATGCCTGAACATGGGTCCCACATAAAACCATTTTTGTATAGGATCCTGTTTATCTATACTATGTTCTAAATACGCCCTGACAATTGAGGCAGTGCCTTCTGGCCTGAGGGAAAGGGATTCTCCATTACTATCCTCAAATGTGTACATTTCCTTTTCAACAATATCTGTACCGGTTCCGATTCCTCTAACAAAAAGTTCGGTTTTTTCCAATAAAGGTGTTCTTATCTCTTTAAAGTTATAAAGGTTAAAATATTGCCTTGCAATATTCTCTATATACTGTAGTTTATAACTTTCAGGATAAAAGATATCATTAAAACCACGAATGGATTGAAACTTATTGTTCATTTATTTTTGAAATTAAATATAAAAATGCAACAGGAAAGTTCATTTGTTTACCCAGGCTTGTGATCCTTCCAAGATATAATGACCCTTTACAATAAAAGGGGCTTAAATGTTCCGGGTCTTTATATGCAATCTGCATCATTATAACTTTTTCAAATATTGAAGGATACCTGCAATTTAACACTGTGTTATAAGCTACCACACAAGCCTTCCTATTTTTTTAATGCATTTTCTGGATTATCCTTTGCCCTTTTATATTTTAATAACCTGTAGTTTATACTATCCACGAGAGCAATCCAGCTTGCCTCAATAATATTCTCTGATACACCTACAGTTCCCCATCTATTCACACCATCACCGGATTCTATCAAGACCCTTACCGAGGCAGCTGTTCCCTTACCCGATGATATAACCCTGACTTTAAAATCTAACAATTTAATATTTCTCAATTCAGGATAAAACTTCTCTAAAGCCTTCCTTAGTGCATTATCTAATGCATTTACAGGTCCATTACCCATTGCAGCTGTGTGTTCAAGTTTGCCGTCCACCTCAAGCATAATAGTTGCTTCTGCAATAGGGGGTTCGTCTTCTTTTCTTTTTTCATCTATTACCCTGAAACCAACAAGTCTGAAAAATTTTTTGTGCCTGTTTAGAGATTTGTTTATGAGTAGCTCCAGCGATGCTTCTGCAGCCTCATACTGGTATCCTTTGTTTTCCAATTCTTTTATGGTCTTTACAATACGGGAAGCATCTGTATTACTATCAAGTTTAATACCGAGTTCTCTGGATTTCATTAATACATTTGCCTTGCCTGACAGATCAGAGACTAATATCCGTCTGGTATTGCCAACAAGTTCAGGATTTATATGCTCATATGTTTTCGTATTCTTGAGGATAGCATCAACATGCACTCCACCTTTATGTGCAAAAGCACTATCACCAACATATGGAAGGTACTGATTAGGTGGCAGGTTTGCAAGCTCGTCAACGAGCCTTGATATTTCTTTCAACCGTTTTAAGTTTTCACCAAGTACATTGTACCCCATTTTTAACTGCAGTGGTGGAATAATAGAACACAGGTTTGCGTTCCCACAGCGTTCCCCATAGCCATTTATAGTTCCCTGAATATGGCGAATTCCATGCATAACAGCTAAAAGCGAACTTGCAACTGCGGTCTCTGAATCATTATGAAGATGTACCCCAAGTTTATTAACATCTATCACCTTTTTAACTGCTTCAATGATCTGCTCTATCTCCCATGGCAGGGTACCTCCGTTTGTATCAGCGAGCACTATACGATCCGCACCAGCCTGTTCTGCTGAAAGTATAGTTTTGATAGCATAATCACTGTTATTTTTGTAGCCATCAAAGAAGTGTTCCGCATCATAGATAACAGCATCCATGTGCCTCTTTAAAAATTTTACAGAATCAAATATAAGTTCAAGATTCTCTTCCAGAGAAATCCGCAGTGCATCCCTTACATGTAGATCCCAGCTTTTCCCAAAAATGGTAGCATATCTTACGCCAGAATTTATAATAGCCCTGAGATTTGGATCCCTGGAAGCAGATATACCTTTTTTCCTTGTGCTACCAAATGCTGTAAGATGAGTTCTCTTCAATTTAACTTGTGAAGCCTTCTTAAAAAATTCTATGTCTCTTGGATTAGAACCAGGCCAGCCACCTTCTACATAGCTAAAGCCTATATCATCAAGCGCGCTAAGGATTCTCAGCTTATCTTCAACAGAGAAGTTTACTCGTTCTGATTGGGAGCCATCTCTTAAAACAGTATCGTAAATTTCTATAATTTTTGCGTCCATACTTATATTATAGTCACATTTGGATTGATCTTACAATATAAAAGTAAACGGAACAATCCATATGTTACAGCGGATTGTTCCGCTCTGTTCTTAAAAACGAAATGATTTAACCAATATTTATAATATACTACTTGGCTTTATCAAGCCCAAAGGCTTCGTGTAATACCCTGACTGCAAGCTCTGTATACTTGGCATCTATTACACAGGAAATTTTTATCTCTGAGGTGCTTATCATCTGTATATTTATGTTTTCCTTTGCTAGGGCTGAAAACATCTTTTGTGCAATACCTGCATGGCTCCGCATGCCTGCGCCTATAATAGAAACCTTTGCTATGTTTTGATCAGATATAACATTCTGTGCGTTGATCTCTTTTGCTACATCCTTGACTATCTCTATTGCTCGCTTGAAATCGCTCTTAGCCACAGTAAATGTGAGGTCTGTGTTACCTTCTGTACTGACATTTTGAACGATCATATCCACATTTATGTTAGCGTCAGTTAAAGGTTTAAAGAGCTTTGCCGCAATACCTGGTTTGTCCGGTATCTTTACAAGCGTTATTTTTGCCTCATTTTTGTCATAAGCAATACCTGAAACCACTGCTTCTTCCATATCTTTATCCTCCGTTACCAAAGTTCCTCCACTATCTGTGAAGGTAGATTTTACCATTACTGGTACTTTATACTTCATTGCAAACTCCACTGACCTTGTTTGCAAAACCTTTGCCCCGAGGCTTGCCATTTCAAGCATCTCTTCATAAGAGATCTTGTCAAGTCTTCTTGCCTCAGGTACAATGTTAGGATCTGTTGTATACACGCCATCCACATCAGTATATATTTCACATACATCTGCCTTGAGTGCAGCCGCAAGTGCTACAGCTGTCGTATCAGATCCACCTCTTCCAAGGGTTGTTATATTTCCTTTCTCATCTATACCCTGAAAACCTGCAACTACTACTATATAACCTTCCTTCAGTGCCTTTCTTATGTTGTCCTGTTCTATTCTCAGGATACGGCTTTTTGAAAACGCGGAATCTGTTATAATAGGTACCTGAAACCCGAGAAAGGATCTTGCTTTGTATCCCATAGCGTTAAGAGCTATGGCTAACAACCCAATTGTTACCTGCTCACCTGTTGACACAACTACATCGTATTCTCTTAAATCTGGTATTTCAGCAGTTTTATTGGTGTAATCAACAAGCTTATTTGTTTCACCTGCCATGGCGGATACAACAACAACAAGGTCGTCTCCTTTATCCTTTGCCTTTGCAACCTTTCTTGCTACATTTTTGATCTTGTCTATATCACCAACCGATGTACCACCAAATTTTTTAACCACTAATGCCATATTTTTTACCTCTCTTAAAAGTTTCCAAATTTTTTATTTTATCCAAAATCTCTTTTTTGCCTTTTATTTCTACTTTTCTACCCTTTTTTTCAATACTGAAAATTAAAACTAAATCAAGATAATTTGCAAGCGATTTAAATTTTTCTGGCCATTCTATTAGTAAAAACCCCATAGTTATGTCAATATCATAAATACCTGTCCGAATAAGCTCGTCATCAGAAGTTATCCTGTATAGATCAGCATGAAAGATGCGTGGCATAAAGCCGTACTCGTTTATTATGGTAAATGTTGGACTTGTAACAGCATCTTTGTTTATGCCGTATGCTGTAGCAAAACCCTTTACAAATGTTGTTTTACCAGCGCCAAGTTCACCGGTAAGTCCAATGACTATGCCTGATGGCAGCATCTTTGCTATTCGCCCTGCAAAGCGCATCATTTCTACAGCTGTCTTTATAAACAGCATAAGCTGTCCTGAATGTTTAAAAGGTTCGTCCTTTTTTGGTGGTCTGGACATATTAGTCATACAATTATAAACTCCATAAAAAATAGTTCAATCTTCTGCTATACTCTTATACATAAAATTTCACGGACTGAATAGTCTTAATCAAAATCATGCATATACCGTTAATTTATTTTCATTCCATTTCTATTTCTATTTCTCAGGATCATTGGCTGTAGGCATAAAATTTTAAAATGCTGTGTAAATGAATTTACCAAACAAAACACTCAGTCCAATATATCATG
>Ga0315298_1004120_pt1 | contig 22129 bp, 22 predicted proteins | sample WHS_1_MG_FD_203077 | JGI IMG/M metagenome (GOLD analysis project Ga0315298, IMG submission 203077) | Extremophilic microbial mat communities from Washburn Hot Springs, YNP, Wyoming, USA - WHS_1_MG | ecosystem: Environmental > Aquatic > Thermal springs > Hot (42-90C) | place: USA: Wyoming...
TGTCTTTGAGCACCGCCTCGACCATCTGCACCACCGAGGCGCCGGGAGCGTAATAGGCGCTGCCCGATTTCAAATAGTTCACTATCTCCGCTCCGCCTTTGCGCGTGCGCTCCACCATGGCGGCCAGCCGGTCGGCGGGAATCAGTTTTTCCACCGGAATGCCGCCCACATAGGTGTATCTGACCAGCGGCACCATGTCATCACCGTGGCCGCCCATGACGAAGGTGGTCACATCTTCAAAGGAGACGCCCAGTTCGAGCGCGATGAAGGTGCGGAAACGGGCGGAATCGAGCACTCCGGACATGCCGAACACCCGGTTGGACGGAAAGCCGCTGGCCTGCAGCGTCACATAGGCCATCACATCCAGCGGGTTGGTCACCACAATGATGAAGGCTTCCGGAGAATATTTGACCACCTGTTCGGTCACTGATTTGACAATCCGGCAGTTGGTGGCCAGCAGATCGTCACGGCTCATCCCCGGCTTGCGGGCGATGCCGGCCGTAATCACCACCACGTCCGAGCCGGCGGTATCCTCGTAATTGTTGGTGCCGGTGATGATCGCGTCAAACCCTTCCACCGGCGCCGCTTCCATCAGGTCCAGCGCTTTGCCCTGCGGAATGCCCTCCACCACATCGATCAGGACGATGTCCCCCAGTTCCTTGGCCGCCGCCCAGTGAGCACAGGTGGCCCCCACATTGCCGGCGCCGACGATCGTGATCTTGTTTCTTTTCAAAATGCGCACCCTCCCTGAAAAATTACTGTCCTTTTCCACTCCGGTCCGTTTGCCGGCGTACGGGGCTCAACCGATGACCACCAGCACTTCCCCGTTCTGCACGGTCTGCCCGGGTTTCACCGCCACTTCCTTGACGGTGCCGCCGGCGGGGGCGGTGATCTCGTTTTCCATCTTCATCGCTTCCAGAACAACCAGCACGTCTCCGGGTTTGACCTCGTCCCCGGGCTTCACCTTTACGGCATTGATGCTGCCCGGCATGGGTGCGGTCACCGCACCGGCGGCCGGGGGAGCGGACGGTTTCGGCGCGGCGGGCGCGGCCGGTGCAGTCGGTGCGGCGGGCGCGGGCGCCGCCGCACCCGCCGCGGCGGAAGGCGGTGGAGGCGGCGGGGGTGCGGCCGGCCGGGGAGGCATAACCCGCACGTTATCCACCGCCGGGGCGCCGATTTCTTCCACGGTTACCTCAAAGGCCTCACCGTTGACGATGACATTGAATTTTCTCATGCCCAATCCCTCCTTGGATACCTGGCTTCAGGCGCCGAAACGCCAGCGCAGGTTGTGGCTTAGCATCAATTCCATCAATCCCGCCTGTTGCCAGCGGTTCCCCTGTTCCCGGCGGCGGATGCCGGTGATCCGCCGGCCGGCGGTGAGCTGCCCGCCGGCCGCCAGGGCGGCGGTAATGGCGGCGACTACTTCCGGTCTGATTTTTTTTCTTTCCTGCATGGTTTTCCCCCCGTGAAAAATTTGGCGACCGCCTGCTAAACGGGGAAATTGCCGTGTTTTTTGGCCGGCCTTGTTTCCCGTTTGTTGGCCAGGGATTCCAGAGTGACAATCAGCCGCCGGCGGGTATCCCGCGGATCGATGACATCTTCCACGTAGCCGCGGGCGCAGGCGATATAGGGATTGGCGAATTTATCCCGGTACTCGGCCGTCAATTTGGCCCGCATTTCCATTGGGTTTTCGGCTTTGGCAATCTCATTGCGGTGAATGATGTTGACCGCCCCTTCCGGACCCATCACCGCTATTTCCGCGCTCGGCCAGGCAAAAACGGCATCGGCGCGCAGGGAACTGCTGCACATGGCCAGGTAGGCGCCTCCGTAGGCCTTGCGCAGAATGACGGTGATTTTCGGCACGGTGGCTTCCGAGTAGGCGTAGAGCATTTTCGCCCCGTGCCTGATGATTCCGCCGAATTCCTGGGCCGTCCCGGGCAGGAATCCGGGCACGTCCATCAGAGTGATCAGCGGCAGATTGAAGGCATCGCAAAAGCGCACAAAACGGCTGATTTTGTCCGAAACATTGATGTCCAGGCAGCCGGCCAGATACTCGGGCTGGTTGGCGATAATCCCCACCGCCCGGCCGTTCAAACGGGCGAAACCGACCACACCGTTGCGGGCGTACAGGGGCTGTACCTCCAGCATCTCCCCGCCGTCCACAATCAATCTGATAATCCGGCGCACATCGTAGGCCTGGTTCGGATTGTCCGGGATGATGTTTAAAAGTTCTTCCGGGTCGCCGGGCGGTTCCACCGGTTCATATTCGGGAGCCTCTTCCAGATTGTTGGCGGGCAGATAGCTGAGCAGCACGCGGACCATGGCCAGACAGCTTTCCTCATCTTCGGCCATGAAGTGAGCCACGCCGCTGGTCTGGTTGTGGGTCAGCGCCCCGCCCAGTGCTTCCATGGTCACTTCCTCCCCGGTGACGGCCTTGATCACCTGGGGGCCGGTGATGAACATCTGCGCGGTGCCGGAGACCATGAAGATAAAATCGGTCAGCGCCGGCGAATAAACCGCTCCGCCGGCGGACGGCCCCATAATCACGGAAATCTGGGGAATCACTCCGGAGGCGATGGTGTTGCGGAAAAATATTTCGCCGTAGCCGTTCAGGGCATCCACGCCCTCCTGAATGCGCGCCCCGCCGGAGTCGTTCAACCCGATCACCGGGGCGCCCGTTTTCATGGCCAGGTCCAGCACCCGGCAGATTTTCGCCGCATGCACGGCGCCCAGGGAACCTCCGGCCACCGTGAAATCCTGGGCGAAAACATATACTTTGCGCCCGTCGATCAGACCGTAGCCGGTCACCACTCCTTCGCCGGGATGCTTCAAATCCGCAATGTCGGTCTCCCCGGCAAAAGTATTGATCTCCACGAAAGTACCCGGATCAAAAAGCATGTCGATGCGTTCCCGGGCCGTCCTCTTTCCGGCGGCATGCTGCTTTTCCACCCGTTTCGGGCCACCGCCGGCCTGAATCTGCTGCCGCAGGCGGTTCAGTTGTTCCAGCCTGTCCTGCATCCCCACGTTATTCCCCTCCCTTGACCCTAGTCGCGTGCACACAATTCCACCAGCACGCCGCCGGTGGATTTGGGGTGGAGAAAGGCAATGCGCGCGCCCCCCGCCCCCCGGCGCGGTTTTTCGTCAATCAGGCGCACTCCCTTTTCTTTGAGGGCGGCCAGCGTTTCCTCCAGGTTATCCACGCGAAAGGCGATGTGCTGAATGCCCTCCCCGTTTTTTTCAATGAAACGGGCAATCGGGCCGTCGGCGGTGGTGGATTCGAGCAGTTCCACCTCGCTGTCCCCGACGGGCAAAAAGGCCACTTTCACTTTCTGGTCTTCCACCACTTCCGTGTCGGCCAGGGGCAGCCCGAGCAGATCGCGGTAGAACTCCAGCGCCCGGGACAGATCCCTGACGGCGACGCCCACATGGTCGATTTTTTTGATCATAGTCAGACCCCTTTCCAGCAACCCGGTTTTAAGCCCCCACCTTTTCCCTGATGAAGTTGATCACGTCCCTGGTCAGCGTGCCCGGACCGAAAATCTCCGCTATACCGGCTTCCTTAAGCAATGGTATATCCTCGTCGGGAATCACGCCGCCGCCCAGCACCAGAATATCGTCGGCTTTCTGCCGGCGCAGGCCCTCCACCACCTGGGGGAACAGGTGCATGTGCGCGCCGGAGAGACTGCTCAGGGCCACCACCTGGACATCCTCCTGCAGGGCCGCTTCCACAATTTGTTCCGGAGTCTGCCTCAGGCCGGTGTAAATTACCTCCATCCCGGCATCGCGCAGGGCCTGGGCGATGACCTTGGCGCCGCGGTCATGCCCGTCTAGACCCGGTTTGGCCACCAGGACGCGAATGGGTTTTGCACTCATCGGTCGTCCTCCTCACCTAAAATACAATCTGCTGGCGGTATTCACCGAAAACTTCCCGCAGCACATCGCAGATCTCGCCCAGGGTGGCGTAGGCTTTGACCGCTTCAATGAACAGGGGCATCAAATTCCCCGTGCCGGCGGCCTCCCGCCGTATGCGGTCCAGAACGGCCCGCACCCGGTCGTTGTCCCGCTGCGCTCTGAGCGCGGCCAGTTTGGCCGCCTGGCGCTCACCCACCGCCGGGTCCACTTTGAGCAGGTCGCGGGGCTTTTCCTCCTCCATCTGGAACTTGTTCACCCCGATGACCACTTTGCGACCGCTTTCAATATCCTGCTGGTAACGGTAGGCGCTCTGCTGGATTTCCCGCTGCATGAATTCAATGGCTTCCGGTGCACCGCCCAGTTCATCGATCTTTTCGATATAGGCCTGGGCGCGCTTTTCAATTTCATCGGTGAGGCTTTCGATGAAATAGGAACCCCCCAGCGGGTCCACCGTATCCGTAACGCCGATTTCATAACCAATCACCTGCTGGGTGCGCAGGGCGATCAATACCGAATGGGCGCCGGGCAGGGCCAGGGCCTCGTCGCGGGAATTGGTGTGCAGCGACTGCGTGCCGCCCAGCACGGCGCTCAGGGCCTGGAAGGCCACCCGCATGATGTTTACGTCCGGCTGCTGGGCGGTCAGCGTGCATCCGGCCGTCTGGGTGTGGAAGCGCAGCATGAGCGATTTGGGGTTTTTGGCCCCGAAGCGTTCTTTCATAATGCGCGCCCACAGCCGCCGGGCGGCCCGGAACTTGGCGATTTCTTCAAAGAAGTTGAGGTGCGCGTTGAAGAAGAAGGACAGCCGCGGAGCAAAATCATCCACCGCAAGCCCGGCGTCGATGGCGGCCTGCACGTAGGCGATGCCGTCGGCCAGGGTGAAGGCCACTTCCTGCACGGCCGTGGATCCGGCCTCCCGGATGTGATAACCGCTGATGCTGATTGTGTTCCACTGGGGTATTTCTCTGGCACAGTAGGCGAAAATGTCGGTGATCAGGCGCATGGAAGGCCCGGGCGGGAATATGTAGGTTCCCCGGGCGATGTATTCTTTCAAGATGTCGTTTTGAATGGTCCCTTTCAGTTTGTCCGGAGCGACCCCCTGTTTTTCCGCCACCGCGATGTACATGGCCAGCAGGATGGCCGCCGGGGAATTGATGGTCATGGAAGTGCTCACTTTATCCAGGGGGATGCCGGCAAACAATGTTTCCATATCGGCCAGGGAATCGATGGCCACCCCCACTTTGCCCACTTCACCCCGGGACAGGGGATGATCGGAATCATAGCCGATCTGGGTGGGCAGGTCGAAGGCCACGGACAGGCCGGTCTGGCCCTGTTCCAGCAGGTAGCGGAAGCGCTCGTTGGTTTCCTCCGCCGTGCCGAAACCGGCGTACTGGCGCATGGTCCACAGGCGGCCGCGGTACATGTTCGGCTGCACCCCCCGGGTGTAGGGGTAGCTGCCGGGAAAGCCCAGATCCCGTTCATAATCCCATTCCGCCACGTCCAGAGGAGTGTAAAGGGGCTGTATCTCGATGCCGGCATCGGTGACGAATGATTCCTGCCGTTCAGGATGCTTTTTGCTTTGCCCGGCCAACCGTTCCCGGTATTCCCTGTCGACAGCGGCGAGCCGGTCCAGTTTTTCCCGGTCAAACATCCGATCTCCTCCTCTTCAATCATCCCGGCCGATTTCAGCCGAGGGCTTCCTTGATCAGACCGGGCACCTCGAAGGGCAGCACGGCCACCCGCGCACCCGCTTCGGTCAGCGCCTGCACCTTGCCTTCGAAGGTACCCCTGCCCCGCTCGATGATCGCTCCGGCATGGCCCATGCGCTTGCCGGGCGGGGCGCTCTTCCCGGCGATGTAGGCCACCACCGGTTTGCGCATCTTTTTAATGAACCGGGAGGCTTCCTCCTCGGCATTGCCGCCGATTTCGCCGACCAGGACCACCGCTCTGGTCTCCGGATCTTTCTCGAATTTCTCCAGCACGTCGACAAAGGACAGGCCGACCACCCGGTCGCCGCCCAGTCCGACCACCGTGGACTGGCCCAGTCCGTTGGCCGTCAGGTTGCCTACAATCTCATAGGTCAAAGTGCCGCTGCGGGCGACCACACCGATGTGCCCGGGCACGAAGAACTGGTTCGGCGGAATGCCGATTTTGCAGCGGCCGGAAGACACAATGCCGAAGGTGTTGGGACCGATCACGATCGTCCCCCGCCGCCGGGCGAAGGCGATGATTTCCATTTCATCATGCACCGGGATGTGTTCCGTGATGATCACCACCACCTTGATTCCGGCGTCAATAGCCTCCAGTGCCGCGTCTTTGGCGAAGGGGGCCGGAATGAAGAGCACCGAGGCATCCACCTGGTGTGCTTCCACCGCTTCGTTCACCGTATTGTAAACCGGCACCCCCTCCACCTCCCGGCCGCCTTTCCCCGGGGAGACGCCGCCGACGATGCGTGTGCCGTAAGCCAGCATCTGTCTGGTGTGGAACAAACCCTGGTTTCCCGTTATACCCTGCACAATCACGTTGGTTTTTTCATCAATAATAATGGCCAACCGATCCTCACTCCTTTACCGGCTTAGTCCCGGGCCAGCTCTACCGCTTTGGCCGCCGCTTCATGCATTACTTTATAAGCCTCGATGCCGTTTTCCCGCAGGATGCGCACACCCTCTTCCTCGTTGGTGCCGACCAGGCGGATGACCACCGGTACGGGGATGCCCCTTTCCTGCTTCACTTTGGCAAAGGCGGCCGCCACATCGTCACAGCGGGTGATGCCGCCGAAAATATTGATTAAAATGACCCGCGGGTTGGTGGAAAGCAGTATTTCCAGCGCTTTGGCCGTGGCCTCCATCCCCGTGCCGCCGCCCGCGTCCAGGAAATTGGCCGGTCGGCCGCCGTAATGACAAATGGTGTCCAGCGTGCCCATGGTGATCCCGGCCCCGTTGGCCATCACGGCGATGTTGCCGTCCAGCTGCACGTAGGACAGTCCCAGGGCGTGGGCTTCCCTTTCCACCGGCGTCCGCTCTTCCACGCGGGGCAAATCCTGCTGCCGGTAGAGCGCCTCGTCGTCAATGGTCACTTTGGCATCGGCGGCAATCAGCCGTCCGCCGGAAAGGACCAGCGGGTTTATCTCCACCAGTTCGGCGTCTTTCTCGCGGAACAGGCGGTAGAGCAGGGGCAGCATGCGCTGCAGTTCTTTGGCCGGCTGACCGTCGAGCTCCAGCCGGCGGCAGATGTCCCGGGCCAGATAGGGCTGGATACCCAGGCAGAGGTCGATATATTCTTTGACAATGTATTCCCCGGGCACTTCCTCAATATCCATGCCGCCGCGGGCGGAAGCGATGAGCACCGGCCTTTTGGCCGCCCCGTCGATGGCAAAAGCCAGGTAATACTCATGCTCGATGGAGAGTTTTTCTTCCACCAGCAACATTTCCACCGGCAGACCCTGCACCGTTTTGCCCAGCAATTGAGCGGCCGCTTCCCGCGCCTCCTCCGGAGTGTCGGCGAACTTGATCCCGCCGCCCTTGCCGCGTTTGCCGGATAGAATCTGCGATTTAACCACCACCGGGGCGCCGATTTCCGCCGCCACAACCGCCGCTTCACCGGCATCGGTGATCATCCGGCCCCGGGGCACCGGGACGCCGTAACGGGCAAAGAGCTCCTTACCCATGTATTCAAAAAATTTCAAGACATCTCCCCCCCGAATAAACTTGCCTAAAACTTCGCCCCAATTGCGGGCATGTCCTTCCGGCGACAAAATGCCAGACTCTTCGCGCAACAGGGAAAATTCCAAAACCGGCGGCCAGTCCGCAACCGACCGGACACCGGTTGCGGCAGAAAACTATCTGGCTGCGTAGATCTTGGCCCCTTCTTCGTAAAGATCCCCGCCCAGCACATCATTGACTACAATCACCGGAAAATCTTCGACCACCAGCTCATGAATCGCCTCCGGCCCGAGTTCCGGGTAGGCGACCACCCGGCAGGACTTGATCGAACGGGAAATCAGCGCCGCGGCCCCCCCCACGGCGGCAAAATAAACGGCCTTGTACTGTTTCATCGCCCTGATCACCTCGGGTGAACGCTTCCCTTTGCCGATCATCCCCTTCAAACCCAGGGCGATCAGCCGGGGGGCGTAGGCATCCATCCGCCCGCTGGTGGTCGGGCCGGCCGAACCGATCACCCGTCCGGGCCTGGCCGGAGACGGACCGACATAATAAATGACCTGGCCGGCCAGTGGGATGGGCAGTTCTTTGCCCTGCTCCAGCAGTTCTACCATTTTTTTGTGGGCCGCATCCCGACCTGTATAAACGATGCCGCTCAACAGCACCCGCTGGCCGATGCGCAGATTTTCCACCACGGCATCGGTAAACGGGGTGGTCAGCTTGATCTGGGACAACTCATCTCACCTCCGCCGTTTCAGAGTAACGCTTCCTTGTGCCGGCTGGCATGGCAGTTCAAATTGACGGCCACGGGCAGGCTGGCGATATGGCAGGGATGCACTTCAACATGCACGGCCAGAGCAGTAACCTGACCGCCCAGGCCCTGCGGGCCGATGCCCAGACCGTTAATTGTTTCCAGGAGCTCTTTTTCCAGCGCGGCCGCCGCCGGATCGGCGGCAGGCGTCCCCAGCGGGCGCAGCAGCGCTTCCTTGGCCAGGAGGGCCGCTTTTTCAAAAGTCCCCCCGATGCCCACACCGACGATGATCGGGGGACAGGGATTGGGGCCCGCCGCCCGCACCGTTTCGACGACAAACTTTTTCACTCCGGCCACCCCTTCGGCCGGTTTGAGCATTTTCAACGCGCTCATATTTTCGCTGCCGCCGCCTTTGGGCGCCACGATAATGCGCAAATGCTCGCCCGGCACAATCCGGGTATGGATTACGGCCGGGGTGTTATCACCGGTATTCACCCGATTGAAAGGATGGTCCACAATCGATTTACGTAAATAGCCGTCCCGATACCCCCGGCGGACTCCCTCGTTCACCGCCGCATACAAATCGCCGCCGGCAATATGCACATCCTGTCCCAGTTCCAGAAAAACCACGGCAAACCCCGTATCCTGGCAGATGGGCACCGCTTCCTCCCGGGCGATTTCGGCGTTTTTCAACAGCTGCTGTAAAATATCCTTACCGGTGAGGGATATCTCCTCATCCTGGGCCCTTTCGATGGCGGCCAGGACATCTTCCCCCAGCCGGAAATTGGCTTCCTGACACAACCCGGCCACCGTTTCAATCACCTGGTCCACCGTAATGGTGCGCACGGCGTTCCCCCCTTTTCCCCGGCCGGCTGAGTTCCGACCGCTTCACGTTCATCCCGCATCAAGTATTATGATTGCAAAATTTATGCCTGCGGCGGAAAGGGCGTCCGCCCGATAAAATCCACCTTTCTAATTGCTTAAAACAGAAGCATCGCCATACGTTTATTATTTTTAGAATACAACCCGATTAAAAACCCCATATTTACTGGGGGTTACAGGTGTTTCGCCATCATCTCCAGAGAATAGAAATTATCTAAATATTAAAAGGGTCAGCCGTCCATACCCTGCGTACGGCTTTTCTTCAACTTGTTGTACAGTGTGGCCAGGGATATATTCAGCGCCTGGGCCGCCCGCCGCTTGCCTTCCACCGTGCTCCCGTATTTGGCCATGGCCTTTTTGATCAGCAGCTGCTCCATTTGATCGATGGGAATCAATTCAATATCCCGCTCCATGGGGGACTTGAACTGGCTGACGTGCTGAATCAGGTGCTTTTTGGTCAGAATATCCTCGTCCACCGTAACCATCACCCGTTCAATGACATTTTCCAGCTCGCGCACGTTGCCCGGCCAATCGTAGCTGAACAGCACCTCCTCCGCATCGCGGGACAGGCCCTTCACTTTCTTGCCCAGCTTGCGGTTGAGCTTGACGATTAGATTGTTCACCAGCACCGGCAGGTCATCTTTGCGCATTCTCAGGGGCGGCACGGTGATCTCGACTACATTCAAACGGTAGTACAAATCTTCGCGGAACTTCCCCTGGCGGATTAAATCGCGCAAATTGCGGTTGGTGGCGGCAATCACCCGCACATCCACCCGGATGGTCTGGTTGCCGCCCACGCGCTCGAATTCCATTTCCTGCAGCACTCTCAAAAGTTTTCCCTGCAGATTGAGATTCATATCACCGATCTCATCAAGAAAAATTGTCCCGCCGTTGGCCAGTTCGAACTTGCCGATCTTCGACTTCACGGCTCCGGTGAAAGCGCCCTTGGCATAACCGAAAAACTCGCTTTCCAGCAGTGTTTCCGGAATGGCGGCGCAGTTCACCTTGATGAAGGGCTTTTCCCGGCGCGGGCTGGCATTGTGAATGGCGTGGGCGAAAAGCTCCTTGCCGGTGCCGCTCTCACCCAGCAGCAGAACAGTGGAATTGCTGCGCGCCGCCCGCTCGGCCAGCTGGATGCAGCGGCGCAGTTCCGCGCTGGTGCCGAGAATATCTACAAAACTGTATTTGCTGGTGGTTACCTGTCCGAACTTGTCGGAAAGATTTTCGATAATCGTGCTGCTCTGCCGCAGTTCGTCCATCAGCTTCATGATGTCGGTAAAATGCTGAAAAACAACCACCACCCCTTCCATCTGCCCGTCAATCATAATCGGGGCGGCGTTGGAAATCACTTCGGCATTGCTGCCGCCGACGGTGGTGCGGAAGCCGGTGACACTGCGCCCGGTGCGCAGGGCCGTGGCCAGCGCCCCGTCCGGCGACGCATCGAAAATGTTCTGCCCCACCCGTTCACTTTCCGGAATCCCGGTAATGCGGGTGAAAGCCGGGTTGACGTACTTGATCACGCCGTTGCGATCGGCCACTTCGATTGCTTCCTGCACGGAATCGAGGATGGCGGCCAGTTCGCTCTGCAGCCGTCGGGCCTGCACCAGCTTCTGGTAATCCTTGAACATGGCCTTCAACAGCAAAACGGCCGGCCCGGAAATGAGCGCCTTATCCCGGAAGGTCTGCTTCAGTTGTTCGCCCACCAGGGGGTCCCCCGTAGTATCAACAATCACATCCAGTACGGGCAGGGAGACGAGCGCCTGCAGATCGGTGGTGGCCAGGATGCCGCCCGCCCCGGCCTGGCGCATCAAAGGCACATCGGCCCGCTTTTCCACCAGAGCGACAATTTCCACGTCCTCCAGCCCCGCAAGCATCTGATACAGGGAATACCCGCTGTTATCCGCGCTGATTACGGCTACCGCCAGCCTGGACATTGTACTCACCTTCAAATGGATCATAATTAATACGACTAGTTCGACAATTTGCCGGGTTTTCCTTCTAAAATATAAAATAAAAAATTACGAACAGGCGTTTTACAAACACCAATCCTGTGCTATAATGTTTTCAGGAGTATATACGGAAAGGATGGGTTGACCATGCCCAGCGCCCCCCTGACACCGCGCGAGGAGAGCATTTTGAAAATGATTCAGGAAAGCGTGCAGCGCCGGGGTTACCCCCCCTCGGTGCGGGAAATCGGCCAGGCCGTCGGTCTGAGTTCCAGTTCGACGGTACATAATTACCTCAAAAGACTGGAGGCCAAAGGCTGCCTGCGCCGCGACCCGACCAAACCCCGGGCGCTCGAACTGCTGGACAAAAGCGCACCGGAAAAAACACCCCGGTACATCGCGGTGCCGGTTCTCGGCCGCGTTGCCGCCGGTCTGCCGCTGCTGGCGGTGGAAAACCAGGAGGACGTTTTCCCCCTGCCGGCCAGTTTCACCGGGGAAGGCGAGTTTTTCATCCTCACCGTGCGCGGCGACAGCATGATTGAAGCCGGCATCTTAAACGGCGATATGGTGGTGGTCAGGCGGCAGTCCACCGCGGACAACGCGGACATTGTGGTTGCCCTGCTCGGGGAAGAGGCGACGGTAAAAAGGTTCTTCCGGGAAAACGATCACATCCGCCTGCAGCCGGAAAACAGCGCCATGTCCCCCATTCTGGTGAAAAACCCGGTAATTCTGGGGAAAGTGGTCGGTCTTTTGCGCAAGTTTTAACCACCAAAAGGAAACCGGGCCGAAAACCCGGTTTCCTCATGCCGCACTAAATGCCCAGGTAGGCTTCTTTGACGTATTTGTTGTGCAGCAATGCCGTACTGGTGCCGCTTAAAACAACCCGGCCGTTTTCCAGCACGTAGGCCCGGTGGCAGATTTCCAGCACCTGCATTACATTTTGCTCCACCAGCAAAACGGTGATGCCCCGTTTATTGATCTCACCGATTATCTCAAACATATGTTTAACCAGCACCGGGGCCAGACCGAGCGAAGGCTCGTCAAACATGATCAGCCGCGGCAGGGCCATCAAACCGCGGCCGATGGCCAGCATCTGCTGCTGCCCGCCGCTCAAGGTGGCGGCGGGCTGATTCTGTTTTTCCTTCAACACGGGGAAAAGCTGGTAAACCCAGGCCAGGGTCTGCTTTCTTTTCTGCCTGGCCGCTGGTGCCAGGGAACCCATTTCCAGGTTCTCCCTGACCGTCATTTCGGGAAACAACCGCCGCCCTTCGGGGACGTGAGCTATGCCCAGACCGGCGATTTTGCCGGGGGGAATGCGCGTCAGTTCCCGACCGGCGAAAACGATCCGCCCCGCCCGGGGGCGCAAAAGCCCGGAAATGGTCTTCAAAACCGTCGTCTTACCGGCTCCGTTGGCCCCCAGCAGGGCGACCAGTTCCCCTTCACCCACCGCAAAGGTCACATCCCACAGCACCTGCACATCGCCGTAGGCAACACAGATGTTTTCCACTTCAAGCATAATAATCACCCAGATATGCTTTTATTACCTCGGGATGGTTGATAACCTCCCGCGGCTCTCCCTGCACTATCTCCCGGCCGAAATTGATGGCCAGTATTTTTTCCGAAACACCCATAATCACCTTCATTTTGTGTTCAACAATGATGATGGCAATGCCGGCATCCCGAATCTTGCGGATTATCTCTACGGCTTCCTCCGTTTCTTTCGGGTTGAGCCCGGCCGCCGTTTCATCGAGCAGCAAAAGTTCCGGTTCGGTGGCCAGCGCCCGGGCTATCTCCAGGCGCTTGCGGTCGGCGATGGTCAATTTTCCGGCATCCATCTCCCTTTTTCCGCTCAAATCACAGAAATCGAGTATCTCCAGGGCCCGCTGCCGGGCGACGGATACGCTGGCGGTGCGCAGAAATGCCCCGGCCATCACGTTTTCCAGCACGCTCATTCTTTTCAGCGGCTTGACCACCTGAAAAGTCCTGGCTATGCCCAGGGTGCAGATCATATGAGTGGGCAACAGATCAATGCGCCGGCCTTTGAAATGGATTTCACCCGCGGTCAGGGGAAAAAAGCCGTTGATCAGATTGAACAGGGTCGTTTTGCCGGAACCGTTGGGACCGATCAGGCCCAGCACGCGCCCCTTTTCCAGAGTAAAGCTGATATCGTTGACGGCACAGAGCCCGCCGAAATTTTTTACTATGTGTTTAACCTCGAAGAAGGCCACTTTTCTCACTTCCATTCGTCCTGGCCTGTATTGCTTTTTTCACCATCTCCAGCTCACCGACCAGCCCGTTGGGTAAAAACATAATCACCAGGCAGACCAGCACTCCGAAAGCGAGCACGCTGGCCGAACCCAGGCTGGTGCGGAACAATTCGCTCAGCACAATGTATATGGCCGCCCCCACGGTCGGCCCCCAGCGGGTGGCCACCCCGCCCAGCATGACCACCAGGATGATCATCACCGATACGTTGGTCAGGGAAAAGACCACATTGGGATCGATGAAAGCGATGTAATTCATATAAAAGGCCCCGGCCAGACCGGTTAAAAAGGCGCTGGCCAGCAGCGCGTACAGCTTGTACCTGGTGGTGGGGACGCCCAGGGACTCCGCCGCATCCTGATCCTCCCTGATGGAAACAAAATAAAAGCCGCATTTCGATTTAATCAGCAAATCAACCGTGACCAGGGCGATCAGGAGCAGCAGCAGGGCCATGTAATAATAAGGAATTTTCGCCGTGATGCGTGGAATGATCATAATTCCGCGGGCCCCGCTGGTCAGGGACACCCAGTTGATGAAAACCAGCCGGAAGATCTCCCCCAGGGCCAGCATGGCCAGGGCGAAATACGGCCCGCGCAGGCGGAAACAGATCAATCCGACGGGCACACTGATCAATGACGCCACCAGGGGCCCGAGCAACATACCCCACCAGGGCGAAATATTGAAATGCGCGGCCAGAATGCCGGCCGTATAAGCCCCCAGGCCGAAAAAGGCCGCGTGCCCGAAGGAAACCTGTCCGGCGTAGCCGCCCAGCAGGTTCCAGGCCGTGCCCATGACGGCCCAGATTAAAATGGTGATCAAAATATGCTGGTAATAGGGGGCGCGGAAGATCCAGGGCAATACCAGGGCCACCGCCAGCACGGCCGCGCTCGGATACCATCGTTTCACCGCCGGCTCACCTCCTGACCAGCCCCTTGATTCCTCCCGGTATGAACAGCAGCACCAGCAGGAAGACCACCAGCCCGACAACGTCCTTGTATCCCATGGAAATATATGTGGCGCCCAGCGATTCGGCAATACCCAGCGTCAGACCGCCCAGAAGCGCCCCCATGGTGCTGCCCATGCCGCCCAGGATGGTGATGATAAACGCTTTGGCCGTAAACAGATGCCCGATATCGGGCCACAGATAAAATATCGGCAGCAGCAGCGAACCGCCGGCGGCGGCGAAGGCCGCACCGATGCCGAAAGTGATCATGGTCACCCGCGGGGCGTCAACCCCCAGATATGTAGCCGCATCCCTGTCCTGGGCCGTGGCCCTGATGGACAGACCGAGATCGGTCCGGGTGAGGAAAAAATGCAGCAGTGCGGTAAAGGCCATGGCGATTAGAAATCCGATGGTCATGGGCACACTGACGGACATTTTACCCAGAAAAATTGTTTGCCCGGAAAAGGCGGTATTGATGGACAGGTAATCCGACTTGAAAATATAACGGATCGTTTCCGTCAACACCAGCGAAATACCCACCGTGAGCAGCACCTGGTTTTCCGGCAGGATGGTCTCCACCGCCAGCAGACGGTTGATCATGAAACGTTGAATGAGACAGCCGAGCACAAAAAGCACGGCCATGGAAATAAACATGCCCGCATAAGGATTGATGTGCCAGAAGACAAAACACACATAGGTGATGTACATGCCCACCATGACCAGAGAACCGTGCGCCAGGTTGATAATTTTCATTACCCCCATGATCAGGGTCATCCCGATGGCGATCAGGGCGTACATGCCGCCGAGCAAAATCCCGCTGATTATGGTCTGCCCGAATAAATTCATCGTTCGCCCCCCTTGTCTGAAAGGAGGGGGAAGCCCCCCTCCGCACATTACTGCCTTTGATTCCAGGCGGGCACCGGGTAAACATATTTGGCCGTGGCCACATCCTGCGGCCAGATTACCTGCAGATTGCCCTTCAACCACTGCACCACGTAGGTATTCGGTTTGTCCTGGTTGGTGAAACCACCCCAGTCTTCAAATTTAATCGGGCCCATGATGGTCATCAGATCGGTTTCTTTGAGCGCCTTCTGGATGCCGGCCGGCGTGGTATCTTTGGCCCGGTTCAAAGCATCGGCTATGATGTACATGGTGGTATAGGCCTGGGCGCCGTGATAATCGGGCTCCTTGCCGAATTTTTGCTTATAGTTCTTGAAATATTCCGCCGCCCCCGGCCATTTTACATTGGGAATCCACAAAGTGGTGGAAGCCACATATTCCGCCGCCGGGCCGGCGTTTTCCCGAAACTCGGGCATGGTGTAACCGGCCCCGCCGCCGATGAACAGCCGGGGGTTGATATTCAGTTCTTTCATCTGCTTGACAATCAGCGCCGCATCCATGACGTAGGAGACGCCGAAAACTACATCGGGATTGGTTTTGCCCATATTGGCCAGCATCGGTTTAAAATCGATGGCTCCCGATTCATAGGATTGATCGAAGACGATCTTTATCCCCTTTTTCTGACAGGCTTCGCGAAATGCTTTGGCCGAACTGGTGCCGAAATCCGTGTTCTCATAAAGGATGGCCACCGTTTTCGGTTTAATCACTTTATCCATCATGTCCCACAGGGCATTGGTGTACTGGCTGGACGGCGCCGCGGCGCCCCGGAAAACCCACTGCCAGCCCTGCCGGGTAATGTCGTCGGCCGAGCCGGTGACGATCAAAAAGGGCACGCCCATACTCTGCGCCAGACCGGCAACCACTTTTGTGCAGGCGCTGCTGTAACCACCGCTCAACATGGCCACTTTATCCTGATTGATCAATTTCTCCGCCGCCGCTCTGGCCACGTCCTGCTTGCTCTGATCGTCCTCGAACAACAGGGTGATTTCCCTGCCGCCCACGGTCGTTTTGCCTTTGGCCTTCAGTTCATCATAGGCCAGCTGGAAGGAGTTCTTTTCCATGGTCCCGAACATGGCCTCGCTGCCGGTGAGGGGAAGGATCACCCCGATTTTGATCTCTTTGTCCGCACTGCCGGCAGAGGTACCGGCATTACCGCCGCCGCATCCGCCGGCCAGCAATACGGCGGCAAGCAGTGCCGCCAGCAGCAACCAGGAAAGGCTTTTTTTCATCGGCGCCACTCCTTTCAAAACATTGCCAATTGTCCGAATATAAAACCGATTTTACCTCCTCGTACCATCGCCCTTGCCTGCTCCGAAAGAAATACCACCCCCTTTCCTCCTCGACACCCGACGGGATAAAGGGCGCCTTTCCCACCGCCCCGTTGTCCCGTCGACCCGGGGCGGAGGAAAAATCGGCTTTGCAGGATATGACTGTTCAATTAATAATTCCATAAACGCACACAAAAACCTTCCTCATCTGGAAAATATGCCGGACCAAAAATAAAAACCGGGCGCCTTTGAAGGCGAATCACTGCGCCCCGAGAAGCTTACGGCACTCCCCGTCGTCCTCGATATATTTAAGAAAAGCCCCGGTGACAAAACTGCCCGTCCACTCGCGTCCGTAAGCCAGGTAAAACCGCCGTTTCAGATCCAGCCCGGTGAGGGCGACCCGGCGTATCCGCCCCAGGGCCAGCGGTTCCCGGACCGCCCAGACGGAAACAATGCTCACCCCGATGCCGGCCTGCACCGCCGTAACCACCGCCCGGGTGCTGCCCAGTTCCATCACCACATTGCCATTTTCCAGCGTGTATCCCTGTTCTTTCAACCTTCCTTCCAGGGTGCGGCGGGTACCCGAGCCGGGCTCGCGCAAAATCAAAGGCTGGGCGAGCAATTCCTCCACCGTGAGCGTTTCCCTTTCCGCCAGGGAATGTTCCGGCGGCACAATCAGCACCAGTTCGTCCTCCAGCCAGGGCCGGCAGGTCACTCCTTCCCCGTTTACCGGGGCACCGGTAACGCTGAGATCGATTTCCCGTTCCTTCAACCAGCGGTCCACCTCACCGCTCCCGGCGACTCTCAGGGTGACGCGTATTCCCGGATGAAGCTTCTTAAAACCGCCGATCAAAAGGGGCAGCAGGTATTCCCCGGGGATGGTGCTCGCACCGACCAGAAGATGCCCGGTTTTCAATCCTTTCAGTTCGGCCAGACCTTCTTTGATTTTCTGATAATGGCGCAGCATCTGGCGGGCTTCCGGATAGAGCATCTGACCGGCTTCGGTAAGCGTCGCTTTTTTATCACCGCGCAGGAACAGGGTCGCCCCCAGGCTTTCTTCCAGCGATTTGATCTGAAAACTGATCGCCGGCTGGCTCATGTATAGCTGGCGGGCGGCGCGGGTGAAGCTCTGCAGTTCGACCACGCGCACAAAAGCTTCCAATTGTTTGAAATTCATCCCCTCACCCCGTCAACAGCACCGCCCGGGCCGCTTCCAGCGCGGCCAGGCGCACATACTCCCGGGACAGGCCGCCCTGCATGTAAACCACGTACGGCTCGCGCATCGGGGCATCGGCGCTCAACTCAATGGAGGCACCCTGCACAAAGGTGCCCGCGGCCATAATCACCGCATCGCCGTAACCGGGCATGTCCCACGGCCGGGGCTCCACATGGGCGTCCACCGGCGAGGAGTTTTGCACGGCGCGGCAAAAGGCGATCAGGCGCTGCGGCGAGCCCAGGGTAATCGACTGGATGATATCCGTGCGCGGCTCACCGGGGGCGGGAGAAACGGAAAAGCCCAGCCGTTCGAAAAGACGGGCGGTAAAAATGGCCCCTTTAAGCGCCTCGGCCACCACATGGGGGGCGAGAAACAGCCCCTGGAAGAGAAGCCGCTGAAAATCCGGCGCCGGCCCCACTTCGCTCCCGATGCCGGGAGCCGTCCAGCGATTGGCCGCCATTTCCACATAACACCGGCGGCCGACCACATAGCCGCCGGTAGGAGCCAGCCCGCCGCCCGGATTTTTAATCAGCGAACCGGCCACCAGATCCGCCCCCAGCGCCGTCGGCTCCACCTCTTCGACCAGTTCCCCGTAACAATTATCCACAAAAACGACCGCCCGGGGCTGTTTTTGGCGAATCAGTTCGATCAGCACCTTCATTTTTTCCATGTTCAGAGAGGGGCGCAGGCTGTACCCCCGGGAGCGCTGCAGCATGACCATGCGCGTGCGCGGTCCGAGCGCCGCCGCGATATTTTCCAGATCCGGTTCCCCGTCGGGCAGCAACTCCACCTGGCGGTAGGTCACCCCCATTTCGCGCAGGGAACCCGGCGCGTTCCCGCGCAGGCCGATTATTTCTTCCAGCGTATCGTAGGGCGCCCCCTGCACGGCCAGCAACTCATCGCCGGGGCGCAGCACGCCGTAAAGGCACAGCGCGATGGCATGCGTGCCGCTGACAATCTGGCCGCGCACGAGCGCGCTTTCCGCCTGAAACACCCGGGCATAAACCTCCTCCAGCGCCTCCCGCCCGGCATCGCCGTAACCGTAACCGGTGCCGCCCCGGAGGTGAAAATCGCTGATCCGCGCCTGCCGGAAAGCATCGAGCACGCGGGCGTGGTTCTTGAGCGCCCGCTCTTCCACCAGGCGGTAATACGGCGCCACCTCTTCTTCCACTTCTCCGGCCAGAACCTTTAAATCAACCACAGGGCATCACATCCATCCGGTCTTTATTTACATACTTCCCCGCACGGGTACAAATTTTACCTTCCCATCCCTTCCGGGAATGTTCTTTCCGGGGTACACAGAACATTTTACAACATTTCGCCGGCAAAGGGAGTTAAAAATTAAAAAGCGCCCGTTTTTTTACCACGGGCGAAAGGCCTTGCCGGCAACCGCTCCTGTGCTATCCCTGACGGGCCCGCTCCATATCCTCCCGGCTGATGGTCATCAACTCCTGACGACTCAGGTGCGCCCTGCCGACCAGCCGCACGGCCTGCTGCCGCATGGCCCGCTCAATCAGATTGCGCACCAGCCGGGCATTGCCGCTGTGCTCGTGTTTGAGCCGTTCCTGCTCCAGTATCTGGCGCAGTTCTTCCCGCGCCCCGGCGGACAAAACGTACTGCCTTTTGCTCAGCATCAGATCGGCAATGGCCAGCAAATCCGCAGTGGTATAATCGGGAAAGGAGATCTGAATGGGAAAACGCGAACGCAGACCGGGGTTGCATTCAACAAACCACTCCATTTCATGGCGGTAGCCGGCCAGAATCAAAATCAAATTTTCCCGGTGATCCTCCATTCCCTTGACCAGCACATCAATGGCCTCCTTGCCGAAATCCTTATCCCCGCCCCGGGCCAGGGAATAAGCTTCGTCGATAAACAAAATGCCGCCCAGCGCCTTTTTGATCTGTTCCCGCGTTTTCTGTGCCGTATGACCGATATATTCACCCACCAGATCGGCCCGTTCCACTTCCACCAGATGCCCTCTGGGCAAAATGCCCGCTTCCTTGAACAGGCGGCCGATTATTCTGGCCACAGTGGTTTTACCCGTACCGGGGTTGCCTTTGAAGATCATGTGCAGCACCTGGGGCTCGGCGGCCAGCTTTTCTTTCTGCCGGCGCCGCTGGATTTCCACGTAGGCGTAAATCTCGGCCACCAGCTTTTTCACTCCCTCCAGCCCCACCAGGGCATGCAGTTCCTGCATGATTTCCCTGACCCGCTGGTCATCGCATACGGACTGGCTTTTTTCCGCTTCCGCCGGGGTGGAAACCACCGACAGACGCCTTTTGCCCTCCTCGTCCCGACGGGGCGAACCGCTTTTTTGATTGTTTTTGATCCTGACTTTAACCAATTTTCCTTCACCTCACCGGCGCGGTCATTTAATTATACGCCGGTCCGGCAGCGTCATTGCACATAAAAAGGCCTTCCCGGGCGGGAAGACCAGTTTTTTGCCATCCGTTCCACTCTACACTGTTTTCGGTTCATTGAAGGAGGTGTTCACCGGACGCACCGGGCTGACGGTGGAAATGGCGTGTTTGTAAACCATCATTTGCTTGCCGTCGCTCTCTAAAATCACGGTAAAATTATCGAATCCCCTGACCATGCCCTTCAACTGGAATCCATTAATCAGAAAAATGGTTACCGGAATGCTTTCCTTGCGCACCTGATTCAGGAAAGCATCCTGTAAATTTATTTGCGGTTTGGTCATTAGAGGTCCCTCCGTGTCTGGAAAAATTTTTCTAATCACTTCTTCGACGCCCGCTCCCATACTCCTGCCGCGAGCAGCGCAATTTCTTCCGCGCATTCTTCCGGCCCGGCGTATTTTCCCACGTCGAGCCAGATAATCCGCGCATCTGCACGGAACCAGGTAAACTGCCGCTTGGCGAACCGCCGGGTGTTCCGTTTAAGCAGTGCCACCGCCTCCTCCAGTGTATATTCCCCGCGCAGATGGGCGGCCATCTCCTTGTAGCCCAGGCCCTGCATGGCAGGCAGTGCGGGGCTGTAGCCACGGGCCAAAAGCCCCTGCACTTCGGCGAGCAGCCCGCGCCGCAGCATCTCATCCACCCGCGCTTCGATGCGCCGGTAAAGGGCCGGCCGTTCCATGGTCAAACCGAAAACAACCGGGCGGTAAAGACCGCCGGAAACGCCTTCCCGGTCCCGGAAGGAGGTGATGCTGCGGCCGGTCAGCCGGTAAACCTCGAGCGCCCGGATCACCCGCTTCAGGTTGTTGGGGTGAATCACCGCCGCCGCGGCCGGATCCGTTGCGGCCAGCCGGCGGTGCACCGCCGCGGGTCCTTCCCGATCGGCCAGTTCCTGCATCCGCCGCCTGAATTCCGGATCGATTCCGGCCGGAGTGAAAGTATACTGATCGATCACCGCCCGCACGTACAACCCGGTCCCCCCCACCAGCAGGGGCAGCCTGCCGCGCCGGTGGATGTCCGCTATGCAGGCCCGCGCCTGCCGCTGGTAAAGGGCCACACTGTAGTTTTCATCCGGGTCCACTATATCTATCATATGGTGGGGTATCCCCCGGCGTTCGTCGGGCGTCGGCTTGGCCGTGCCGATATCCATCCCGCGGTAGACCAGCATGGAATCGGCGGAAACAACCTCCCCGCCCAGCCGACCGGCCAGAGCTATGGAAACCCCCGTCTTGCCCGCCGCGGTGGGACCGACCAGGACCAGCAAAGGCACCGCCGAACCGTTCATGCACCCCCGCCCCCCGTTTCTATGATCCCGTAAACCACCGGCGCATATCTGCCTCCTTCCACCCGGGCGATCCCCAGCCGGGCGAATTCGGAACTGCCCCGCCTTTCCTTGACCACCACCCGCCGCCGGGCCACCCGCCGGGCCAGTTCCAGCGCCCGCGGCTCGAGCGGGGAGGGCTCGGCCAAAAGGCGGAGCGGGTGGATGGCGCAGGAACGGTAGCGCGGCCGGCGAAACATGGGATCGAAATAAACCACATCGAAGCTGCCGGCGGGCAGGCCGGCCAGGCAGGAAAGATGATCGCGGTTTTCCACCCGCACCCGGCGCATGGCCGCCGTCAGCCCGTCCACATATTCCGTCTGGAAATGGCGCAGGCCGTATCCGACCACCGCGGCCAGCACCGGGGAAGATTCCAGACCGACCACCCGCCCTTCCTCCCCGGCCGCATATGCGGCCACAATGGCGTCGGTGGCCAGCCCCAGGGTGCAGTCCAGGATGGCATCACCTGGACGCAGATCCATGGCCTTGATCATTTGGTCAGTTTTCCCGGCCAGCATTTCCTTTATACGCAGCACGGCCAGGCTGGGGTGGAAAAAGAATTCCTCGCCGCCGCTTACATAGGCCACCCGCCGGGCCGATACCACCAGGACACCCGGCACTCCGTACATTTCGCTCAGGGCGGCCAGGGAAAGGCCG
>Ga0315298_1004121_pt1 | contig 22126 bp, 22 predicted proteins | sample WHS_1_MG_FD_203077 | JGI IMG/M metagenome (GOLD analysis project Ga0315298, IMG submission 203077) | Extremophilic microbial mat communities from Washburn Hot Springs, YNP, Wyoming, USA - WHS_1_MG | ecosystem: Environmental > Aquatic > Thermal springs > Hot (42-90C) | place: USA: Wyoming...
TTTAAGTCGCTCCAGAAAAAATATTTATTTAACCGGCCGTCTTTTCGGTTGGCGGGAGCATGGCAGTCTCATTTTTGCTGATTTAATTGACGAGAGCGGAAAAATCCAGCTTTTATTTAAGAAAGACCAGCTGAGGAACAATCAATTTATCCTTTTTAAGGAATGTTTTGATATCGGCGATTTTATCCAGGTGAAAGGGATACTTTTTAAAACTCAAGCCAAAGAAATTACGCTCTTGGTTGATGATTTTAAAATGCTGGCCAAAACACTCCGACCCCTACCCCAGAAATGGTATGGCTTAGCCGATGAAGAGGAGCGATTTCGCAAACGCTATCTCGATTTATTGATGAATCCGGAGGTTAAAAAGCGTTTTGATTTAAGAATCAAAATTTTCCGACTCATTCGCGAATTTTTAGTTAAAGCCGGTTATCAGGAAGTGGAAACGCCCATTTTACAGACGCTTTATGGCGGCGCCACCGCTCGACCTTTTAAAACGCATCTCAATGCCTTGGATATTGATTTGTATTTGCGCATCGCGCCGGAGCTTTATTTAAAAAGATTGCTGGTTGGTGGTTATGAAAAAATTTTTGAAATCGGAAAAAATTTCCGCAATGAAGGTTTAGATCGCGAACACAATCCTGAATTTACCATGTTGGAACTTTATGCCGCTTATGAGTCGCGCGATTATCTTTATCATCTCATCGAAAAGCTGATGGTTTATCTTGGTCAGGCCCTAAAAGAGGAAATCGGATTGAAAAATCATCGTTTTAGTTATGGCCAAAAAACTATTACGCTTAAGCCGCCTTTTGCTCGAATTCCTTTCGATGATTTTCTAAAGGAAAAAACCGGTTTGGATTTGGAAAAATCATCGCTTAGCGATTTTAAAAAGAAAGCAAAAGAATTAGGCGTTTTAGAAGAAGAGGACCTTAATGACAAATTTAAATGGGCTGATGCCATTTTTAAAAAATTAAGAGCCCAATTAGTGGAGCCGGTTTTTATTATTGACCAGCCAACCGCTTTATCGCCCTTGGCCAAGCAAAATCCTTTGGCGCCCCAAAAAACCTTGCGTTTTTATTTTATTATGGCTGGCTGGGAACTGATGAACGGTTTTTCTGAGTTAAATGATCCTTTGGAGCAGAAAAAGCGGTTTAAAGAGCAGTTAGCGCTTAAAAAAATGGGCAATATAGAAGCCCATCCTTTGGATTGGGATTTTATTGAGGCTTTAGAATATGGCCTGCCGCCAGCTGCTGGTTTGGGCATTGGTCTGGACCGGCTGGTAGCCATTTTAACCAACGCGCCGGCTTTGAAAGAAACGCTTTTCTTTCCTTTATTACGGCCTAAAAATAAAAAATAAATTATAAAAATGTTGGACTTAAAATTTATCAGAGAAAAACCTGAAGAAGTAAAAGATGGATTAACCAAAAGAGGGGAAGATCCTTCCTTGGTTGATAAAATTTTAGAAAAAGATAATATTCGCCGCCAGCTGATCGGTCAGATTGAGGCCTTGAGAGCCAAAAAGAATATTGCCGAAGATAAAATTACCAATCTGCAAGGTAAAGAAAAAGAAAAAGCGATTGAGGTTTTAAAGGAAGCCAAAAAAGTATTGGAGGAAAAAGAAGAGGAATGTGAAAAAATAGAAAACGAATTAAGGGGCTTAATTGTTTTACTTCCCAATTTGCCTTTGCCCGATGTTCCTTTGGGCCAAAGCGATAAAGATAATGTGGTGGTTAAAACATGGGGTCAAAAGCCAAAATTTAATTTTCCGGCCAAGGATTATCTCAGTTTAGCCGAAGCGCTTGACATTATTGATACCAAAAGGGCTTCCAAAACTTCCGGCTCGCGTTTTGGATTTTTAAAGGGCGGAGCGGCTATTTTGGAATTTGCTTTAGTCCAATTCGTTTTTGACCGCGTATTAAAAAAAGGATTTGTGCCGGTTGTGCCACCCGTGATGATTAGGCCCGAACTTTTTAGAGGGTTGGGCTATATTGATAAAAGTGATGAAGAGGCCTATCGTTTGGAAAAAGATAATTTGTATTTGATCGGTACGGCTGAACATATTTTGGGCGCTATGCATGCCGATGAAATTTTTGAAGAAAAAGAATTGCCGAAACGCTATTTAGGTTTTTCCACTTGTTTTCGAAGGGAAGCAGGCTCTTATGGCAAGGATACCAAAGGCATCTTGCGCGTCCATCAATTTGATAAATTAGAAATGTTTATTTTTAGCCGGCCCGAAGATTCGGCCAAGGAACAGCAGTTACTTTTGCAATTAGAAGAAGAAATTATGCAAGGCCTGGGTCTACCTTATCGTGTTTTAAGGATTTGTACCGCGGATTTGTCCCGGCCTTCGGCTTCGAGCTACGATGTTGAGGCCTATCTGCCTTCTGAAGATCGCTATCGGGAGACCCACTCTAATTCCAATTGCACGGATTTTCAGGCCAGGAGATTAAATATCCGCTACCGACAAAACAATAGTCAACTCTCGTTTGTTCATACCTTAAATGGCACCGCCTTAGCTATTGGCCGAGCCATTATTGCTTTAATAGAAAATTATCAAACCAAAGAAGGCTTTATTAGGATTCCTAAGGTGCTCTGGCCTTATACCCACGGTTTAAGAATCATCAAATAATTTAAAATCTTTGCGGCCTTTTTAAGCAAACCTCCTTTTGTTATAATAAGGAAGGTTAAATTTTATGAGGCGCCAAATTCAGTCTGTTAATCGGCGATGGGCTATCCAGCATTCTCGCCGACAGCGAAAACTTAAAATTTTTTTGATTGTTTTTTTCGTCTTGGTATTTTTTTCTTTTAGCTTTTGGCTTTTGTTTTTCTCTCCCGTTTTTTCTATTTCTCAGATAAAAATTACCGGCGAAGAAAGCGATAAACTTTTGCCTCTGGAGCAAAGCGTTAATCAGTTTTTAAAAGAGCGCAGTTTATCTTTTTTTCCTCTTTGGCTGCGTCTTTATCTTTTAAAAGAGCCGGCTTTAAATCAAAAATTAAATATTAAAAATCTTGTCTTTTTTAGCCGCCCCCGATTAACTAATTTTTTATTGACCCTTTATCCCGACCTTAGCGAAGTGAAAAGCTCTATCAATTGGCAGAGAAATGCAGGTTGGCAATTAAACATTAATCTTTCAAAGCGACAACCAGCAGCTTTGTGGTGTCAATTAAAGGCATGTTATCTCTTAGACAAGGAAGGTATTATTTATCAACCGTTTAATAATGGAGATGAGTCCTTGCTTATTTTTAATGATTTAAGCAATCAATCTTTGGTTTTAAAACAAAAAGTAATGAGCGCATCTGTTTTGGCCCAAATTTTAGAAATGGCCTCCTTTTTAAAAGAAAAGGGGATTGGGGTAAAAGAAATTGTGATTAAAAATCCGGCGAGCCAGAGCCTTTATTTTTTAACCGCTCCCGGCTGGCAGTTAATTTTAGATAAAAATTTTCAGGCGCCGGCGATGGCTAAAATTATTACCGAGCTTATCAATCAAAAAAAGATCCCTGATTTTAAATCATTAAAATACATTGATTTGCGTTATCCGGGTCGGGTCATCTATCAATAATTATTGAAAGGTGATATAATAATAAAAATGGACCATACGCCTTCTCCCCATTTTGAACAATTAAAGGAAAAGATTCTGGAACGCCAGAAAATTTTAGAGCGCCAGGGAGAATCTTTTGGTCGCGAAGAGATTCGTTCGATCATTGAAGAAGAAATAGAAAAAGGCTTAAAGAATCTGCCGCCTGTTAGTCCTAAAGATATCGCCCCTCCGACTTCAGCCATTAAAGTAACATCTGAAACTGATGAACTAAAAGCAGCAGAGAAAAAGGTGGAAGAATTAGTGGCTGTTGCTTTTGAGAGCGGCGTGGTAAAAGCCGTTGATTTAGCGCGCAAAACTTCCCAAGCCTACTTAATTGACCGCTTGCACGATGTTTTAACCGACCGTTTTTATGAGGCGCTCGTGAAAGAGGGCAAAATAAAGATATCAAAATAAATATGTCTTTTATTAATTTATTGGCAATTATTTCTGTTTTATTTATTTTAGTGGCTGCTTTTATTTTATGGCGTTATTCCCGGCGTTTTCTTATCTGGCAATCTTTGTCTTATAAACTCTGTTTAATTTCTGTGCCGCGGGAGAATGTGGGTGAGAAACAAGAGCTGAAAAAATTTACTGAATTAATCAGCGGTTTTGAGCAATTTTTGGCTTCGCTCGCCAATTTTAAAGAACCGGTTATTTTAGAAATAGCCACGCCCACTGAGAGCGAGGAAATCTTTTTCTACTTGGCTGCGCCGCGCCGCCATTTGGATTTACTGGAAAAAAACCTTTCGGCCTATTATCCTTCAGCCCGGTTTGAAATTTGCGATGATTACACCATTTTCAAACCCAAAAGTTTTATCGCCGGCGCCCGTTTCTTTTTAGCCGATCATTTTGCTTTGCCTTTGCGGCTTTATTCTTCTTTTGACCACGACCCTTTAAATGGCATTACCAATAGTTTAAGCCAGCTCAATCGCGAAGATGAGGGCGGGGCCATTCAGATTATTTTAAAGCCAGCGGAGAAAGAGAAAAAGAAACAAATTGAAAACATTTTACAGGCCCTAAGGACTGGCAAGAAATGGAAGGAAGCCTTAAGCGAAAACAAAATTTTTCAACCCAAACTGCTAAAAGAAGCTTTTAAAACCCAAGACCAGTCAAAACAGAAAGCAGAAGAAGTTGCGCCCAAGCCTGTTGATGAAAACCTCATTAGAAATTTAAGCGAGAAAATATCCCGGCCGCTTTTTTATGTTAATGTCCGGGTAATAGCGGCTTCAAATGATAAAGAACGAGCCAAAGAAGTCCTTTCCCATCTCATTTCTCCTTTTAAGCAATTGGAAGCGCCTAACCAAAATAGTTTAAAGGTAAAAGAAGCAAAATCTAGCCGCGAAATTAATCGGCTGATTTTTGATTTTTGTTATCGCATTTTCAGGCCTCGCGAGGCGATGATTTTAAACACTGCAGAGATTACGAGTTTTTATCATCCGCCCCATCTTTTAATTGAGACGCCGAAGATTCGCTGGCTTCGAAGCCGTTCTGCGCCTGCTCCGGTTAATTTGCCGACCGAAGGCGTTATTTTGGGCGAAAACATCTTTCGAGGCGAGCGAAAATTGGTCCGCATTTACGACGAAGACCGGCGGCGCCATTTCTATATGATTGGTCAAACAGGCACCGGTAAAACAACCTTGCTTAAAAATATGGCTATTCAGGATATTAAAGATGGTAAAGGCCTTTGCTTTATCGACCCTCATGGCGATGTGGCAGAAGAGCTTTTGGGTTATATTCCGGCTTCGCGTTTTGAAGATGTTATTTATTTTAATCCTGCTGACACGAAGAGGGCCATTGGCCTTAATATGCTGGAATGGAATAAAAAGTATCCTTTTCAGAAATCATTCGTGGCGAACGAATTATTGGAGATTTTTGATAAATTGTACGATTTAAGAATGGTGGGTGGGCCGGTTTTTGAGCAATATTTTCGTTACGGCCTGCTTTTGCTTTTAGAGGATGATGATTATACCCACACCTTAAATGATTTAAGCCGGGTTTATGTCAATGCGGATTATCGCCGAATGCTTTTGGATCGGAGTCCGAATCCGATGGTAAAAGAATTTTGGGAAAAAGAAGCAGAAAAAGCCGGCGGAGAGCTGGCTTTGGCTAATGTGGCTCCGTATATCAATTCAAAACTTAATCCCTTCTTGGCCAATGATTTAGTTCGACCTATCATTAGCCAGGCCCATAGTTCTTTAGATTTTAGAAAAATTTTAGATGAGAGCAAGGTTTTAATTGTTAATTTATCAAAAGGCCTTTTAGGCGAAATGAACAGTTATCTTTTGGGCATGATCATAATGGGCAAATTAATGATGGCTGCTTTTAGCCGCGTTGATGTTTTAGAAGAGGAGCGGCGTGACTTTTATGTTTATATTGATGAGTTTCAAAATATCACTACCAATACCATCAGCACTATTTTTGCCGAAGCCCGAAAATATCGCCTCAATTTGACAGTGGCCAATCAATTTTTAGGCCAATTAAAGGAAGAAGTGGTTAAATCGATTTTTGGCAATGTAGGCACCATTTTGTCTTTTAGAATTAGCGAGCAGGATGCCGAGATTTTGGCTAAGTATTTCGCGCCTGTTTTTAACAATTATGATTTAATTAACCTTGATAATTTCCGCGCTTATCTTAAAATGACAATCAAAGGTCAAATTTCCCGCGCCTTCGACCTTTACACCTTTAAAGGCGAACCCGCAGACCGCTCGCTCGTGCCTAAATTAAAAGAATTTTCTTCTTTGACTTATGGCCGGCCAATCGAAGAAGTAGAAAACGAAATCAAATCACAATACGAAATATATGAATAAAGAAATAAAAAAACTAACCAAAAGCGAGAGGCAAAAACGCTTAAGCCAATGGATTTTAATTATTCTTTTAGCCGCCGGCTTGGTAAGCTTGCTTGGCGGTTCTTATTTAACTTTGTTTTATACCAGTAGAAAAACAAACCCAACCGCCACCCCTCAAAACGCTACCACCACTCCTTCCCAAACTTCTACTGCCACCACCACTAAAGAAGAGACACCTCAATTAGCCCGTTTAGATGTAATTTTAGCCAATCGTTTAAGCTTAAGTTATCCTTTGGCTTGGCAAAATGAGCCCCAAGGCGTTTGGCTTAAAATTTTGAATCCTTTAAATGATTATAGCCCTAAATCGCTTTTAAGATTAGCCGATGCGTCAGCCAAAATTAATATCAGTATTAATAGCTATCTCTTGCCCAGTGAATTAAGCTTAAGCCAGTTTTCCGAAAAATTTAACGAAGCTCTTAAAGCCAATGGCTTTGAGATTAAATTCGAAAAGCCGACGCTTAGCGGTTCGGTTCTTTTAGATGATTTAACCTTCAGCAAAGATAACCTTAGTTATCGCGCTTACTATAAAGTTATTTTTGATACGATTAAAGACAATAAAAGACCGGCTTATGTTATTATGGCTGCTTCCTTAGAGAAAGATTGGTTGGATAATCTTTCAGAATTAAGCTATCTTTTAAATTCGGCTCGTCTCAAATAGCCGTTACTCAGTTGGATTTCTTTTCTTGGTCTTTGACCCCAAAGGCAGATTTTTTTGGTTTCGGGCTTCCTCCTTTTTTCTTTCCATGGCTCTTTTAATAGCTTCTTCTTTTTGGAATATTTTTTTGGTTATTTTGTTTTTTTCTTTTTCAAAGTCTTCGGGTGTCATAATGCGCGTTGGTCTTTCCGCAAATTCATTGATTTTTCCTTGTTTATTGAGGGTGATAAAGGTATGGACGGTTTTAATTGCTATTTGCTCTGGAGGGTAGCGTCGGTAAAGTTCTTCTAAAGCTCTTTTTTGGGCCTCGGCTTTATTTTTTCCATAAACATCAAAAGTAAGAGATTTTTGTTCTTCTTCGCCTAAAACTCGGAAATTAACGCAGATAGAGTAAAGTCCCTCTCCTGTTTCTGATGTTTCAATACCTCGTTCGACTGGCTTTAATCTTTTAATCATTGGCTTTTCTGGCGGCGCGTTATTATCTAAAACCTGAATCAAAGCATTATTAAAAGAGACATCAACATTTTTATCATTATAGATTTTTGATAATTGGTCGATGGCTAATTCCCAAAGTTCTTCCTCAGATTTGGCCCAAACATCAAATTTTTCCCAATATTTTTCATTGTTTCGGGTCAAGGGGATAGAGAGAAGATAATGTTTTAAAGGGTTTTTTGGGACTTCAGGCTCGACCTCCTTTTGTTTAAAGATATTTTGCTCAAATTTTTTCTCCAGCATTTTATTAATAATGAGTTTATTTTTTAGACCTTTCTCTTATTATACCTTAAAAAGACACCAAAGAAAATCCGGCTCTAACCCCTTTCATCCTCCTTCAGTTTTTGCTATAATATCCTTGTTATTATGAGCCAATTGGTTTTTTATCGTAAATATCGGCCCAAAAATTTTAGCGAGGTTATTAACCAGAAATTAACTGTCAAAATTTTAACACAGGCCATTAGTCAGGAACGGTTAAGCCATGCTTATATCTTCGCTGGCCCTCGTGGTACAGGCAAAACTACTTTTGCCCGGCTATTAGCCAAAGCCATTAATTGCGAAAAAAGGAAAAAGGGCGATTATGAACCTTGCAACCAGTGCGCCGCTTGCCAGGCCATCAATGAAAATCGCGCTCTTGATTTGATTGAAATTGACGCTGCCTCCAATCGGGGCATTGACGAAATTAGGGATTGGAAAGAAAATATTAAATTTCCTCCCGTACATTTAAAATATAAGGTTTTTATTATTGACGAAGCGCATCAGTTAACCAAGGAAGCCTTTAATGCCTTGCTGAAAACCTTAGAGGAACCGCCGCCCTATATTATTTTTATCCTTGCCACTACCGAACCGGATAAATTGCCTTTAACGATTTTATCGCGGGCGCAACGATACGATTTTAAGCGTTTAAATATTGATGACATTGTTAAAAGATTAAGCTATATTGCCAAAGAAGAAAATTTGAAAGTGTCGCCCGAGGCTTTAAAATTAATTGCCGCTTCCTCGGCTGGTGGTTTGCGCGACGCCGAATCGCTTTTGGGCCAATTGGCTATTTTGCACGAAGGGAAAATTGATTTGTCTGATGTAGAAGATTTGGTTGGCACTGTTAATTTTGATAAAATCCGCAGTTTCATCGAGCTTTTGATTAAAAAAGAGGCGAGTCAGGCGATAAAGTTTATTAGCGAGCTTTATGATAATGGTGCAGACCTTTTGGCTTTTAACCGCGAGATTTTAAATTATTTGCGTTATCTTCTGATTATCAAAGTTTCTAGCGACCTATCCGATTTATTGGAAAAGGAGATTACCCTTGATGAAATCAAAATCATTAAGGAGCAGGCCAACCGATTGGAGCTTTTAGATATTAAGCGTTGGCTCGACATCTTTTTAAATAGCCAGAATTCTTTAAAATATTCACCTGTTTTAACCCTGCCGCTTGAATTAGCAGTGGTAGAATCGATTTTTAAAGAGAAAGTTTAATGCGGGGTCGTCTAATGGTAGGACACGAGGCTCTGAACCTCGGTATCTTGGTTCGAATCCAAGCCCCGCAGCCAATTTTTCTTGATTTTTTTAAAAAGAGCCATTAAGATATTTGAGAAAGTAGGGGGCGGCAGAAAACAAAGATGCTGCCCAAAGCCATTTATTTTCGTTATTTATTAATTAGTTTAATTCTGGGCCTGATTATCGGCTCTTTTTTATTTTTAAACCTTGGCCTGCTCTTGGGTATTTTGACCTTTATCATCCTTTTGGCCTTTTTATTTCTAGACAGAAAAAAATTTATCCTGTTTTTTATTTTAACCGGTGCCTTTTTAATAGGTTTTATCAAAGCTAATTTTTCTTTTCAGCCAAGCGACCAGCCCCTTTTAAAAGCAGTGCGCGTTTCTGGCGGCCAAAAAGAACTTTCGCTTTTTGGCCGGATTATCAGCGAACCAAAAGAAAATAATCAAAGCCAAAGTTTTGTTTTTGAAATCCTTAATCCGCAAAACAATAAGGGAGAAAAAATTTATGTGACTGTGCCGCGTTTTGAAAATTTTCGTTATCAAGATGAGATTATCTTAAAAGGAAAAATCAGTTTGCCTTCTTCTGAAAATGATTATTGGCCCAAATATCTGGCCAAAGATAATATTTATCTGGTATCTTTTTATCCGGCAATTGAAGTGATAAAAAAGGGAACTTCTTTTAAAAATTATCTTTATGCTTTTAAAGAAAATTATCTAAAGGGAATGGTTCGGGCCATAACCGAACCGTCAGCCAGTTTTATTAGCGGTTTGTTTTTAGGTACGGATAATACTTTTGAACCGGAATTTAAAGAGGATTTGCGCAAAACTGGCCTAAGCCATTTAACCGCTGTTTCTGGCTATAATTTAACCTTGGTAGCAGATTTAACTGCCAATGCCTTTAAATTTTTATCCCTGCCTTTGTCTCTTAATTTTATTTTGGTTTCTCTTTTTATTATTTTATTTTCCTTAATGGTTGGTTCTTCTGCTTCTGTTAATCGGGCAGCGATTATGGCGCTTATCGCCATTATTGCCAAGCAGAGCAGCCGATTTTACCAGCCGGGAAACGCTGTTCTGTTAGCCGGCGCTTCGATGCTTTTTTTAAATCCTAAAATTTTTCGTTTTGATTTGGGTTTCCAATTGTCTTTTTTGGCCACCTTGGGATTAATTTACTTTTCTCCGTTTTTCGAAAGAATTCTAAAGAGTAGGGAACAGCCCGGTTTTTGCTCTTGGCGCTTAACCTTGGCCCAAACCTTGGCTGTTTTGTCTTTTGTCTTGCCTTATCTTTTAGCCCAGCAATCCAGCTTCTCTTTAATTTCTCCTTTGGCTAATTTTTTGGTTTTGCCCTTGATTCCTCTCGTGATTTTAGGAGGGCTGATTACCGGTTTTTTATCTTTTTTGTTTATGCCCTTGGCGCAAGTCGTTGGCTTAATGCCAAATCTTTTATCCCGGTTTATAATATTATTGATTGAAAAATTGGCCGATTGGCCCTATGCCTATTTTAATGTTTTCTGGCCCCCTCTGGTTCGTTGGCTTTTAATGGTTATTGCCTATCTTTTAATCATTGGCCTTATTGTCAGAGAGCAAAAAAGACCATATTTCTATGAATAAAATATTGTTTTTCATTTTTATAGCGCTTGTGTTTTTAAATTTTTATTTTTACTATTATTTTTTTAGTTATAAAGAATTAAAAAACACCTCGGTTTTTTATTTAAATGTGGGCCAAGGAGACAGCGAATTAATTCGTAGCCAGGCTGGCAATGTTTTAATTGACGCCGGTCCCGGCCGTTTAATCTTGGATAATTTAGGTAAAGCCCTGCCTTATTTTGACAAGACGATTGATATTTTTATTTTAACCAACCAAGACCGCGACCATTATGCGGGCTTTTTTGATTTAATTAAATATTATCGGGTGCGCGTTGTTATGATTTATAACCGCTTAAGCAATGACCAATGGCTAAAAGATTTTATTTCCGAAGTTCAAAAACGTGAGATCCCTATTTTTATTGCTGCCCAAGGAGCTGAAATTGATTTAGGGGACAGCCAAAAGATTAAGGTTTTATATCCTTTAAAAGCCACTGACCTAAGTCCCTCTTTTAATAAAAATCATTTGAGCGTGATTTTGGATTTTGCGAGCCGTTTTCGGCGGTTTTTATTTTTAAGCGATGCGGATAAAGCGGCACTAGGCCAAATTTTGCCTTCTCTGGGAAAATACGATGTGCTAAAAGTAAGCCATCATGGTTCTTTATACAATACCACTAAAGAACTGCTGGAAAGGGTTAATCCTTATTATAGCGTTATTGAAGTGGGGAAAAATAATTATGGCCATCCAGCGCCTGAGGTTTTGTCTTTGATTGGACAAATTGGCAGTCAATTGCTGCGCACTGATTTAGACGGCCTGATTCGTTTTAATGAAGACCAAAACGGCCGCTTGAAATTAAGCCGATATTAAGATTGCTCTCCTTATTTTTTTATGATATATTTTAATTAATGGAAAGGATTTGGATAAAAGAAACAATTAATCGTGTTGGTCAGGAAGTAAAATTGGCTGGCTGGGTTGATTCGAGGCGCGATCATGGAAAAATTATTTTTATTGATTTGCGAGATAGAAGCGGTCTAATTCAGCTGGTTTTTGACCCTCAGGAAGCATCTTTATATGAGGAGGCGCAGAAATTAAGGTCAGAATGGGTGATAGAGGTTAAAGGCATAATCAATCAGCGGCCAAAAGGAATGGAAAATCCGAAAATTTTGACCGGCCAGATCGAAGTCACAGTCAAAGAATTAAAAATTTTAAGCGAGGCCCAAACTTTGCCTTTTGATATTGCTACTGACGGCAAAGAATTAAAAGAAGAGATTCGTTTAAGATATCGTTATCTCGATTTGCGTCGGCCGCGCCTGAGAAAGAATTTAATGAACCGCCATCAAATTACTCAATTCATCCGCCATTATTTGACGGAGAAGGAATTTGTTGAAATAGAGACGCCTTGTCTTACCAAAGCAACGCCCGAAGGAGCGCGCGATTATGTGGTGCCAGCTCGGTTGAACCCCGGAAAATTTTACGCTTTGCCCCAAAGCCCGCAGCAATATAAACAATTGTTGATGGTTGCTGGTTTGGAGCGTTATTTTCAGATTGCACGCTGTTTTCGGGATGAAGATCCGCGCGGCGATAGGCAGCCGGAATTTACCCAGTTAGATTTAGAAATGGATTTTGTTAGCCAAGAAGATATTTTGTCCTTAATCGAAGATTTATTTAAAAATTTAATAGAAAAAATTTATCCCAGTAAAAAAATTAGCCAATTTCCGTTTCCTCGCCTTTCCTATCAAGAAGCGATGGCTCGTTTTAAAACCGATAAGCCAGATTTGCGCCGCAATCCGTCCGATGAAAACGAATTAGCTTTTGCTTTTGTGGTTGATTTTCCTTTGTTTGAATGGAAAGAGACGGAAAAAAGATGGGACGCTGTTCATCATCCTTTTACGCGGCCCAAAATATTGGAAGGTGAAAGGATTGAAGATACCATCAAACGGTTGAAAGAAGATCCTTCAAAACCGTTGGCCCAGCAATATGATTTTGTTCTAAACGGCTATGAAATTGGCGGCGGTTCGTTGAGAATTCATGAGCCGGAATTATTGGCTGCCATTTTTGAAATTATGGGTCATCCGCGACAAGCCATTGAAGAAAAATTTGGCCATTTGCTCGAAGCCTTTTCTTATGGAGCGCCGCCGCATGGCGGGATTGCCGTAGGATTAGATCGTTTGGTGATGATTTTAGAAGGCGAGCCATCAATTCGCGAAACGATTGCTTTTCCCAAAACCGGTGATGGCCGCGATTTAATGATGAATGCGCCTTCAGCCCTGGACGAAGATCAATTAAAAGAGCTTCATTTAAAAATTGAGCAGCCGAAAGATAAATAAAACATAAATTTTTTGTTTTTACAACTTGACAATAAACGGACTTTTTCTATATTAAAACCGAGGCTGAGCATCCGCTCTCAGGATACGATTTAGGTCATATAAATTGCATGGGAGCCCGATATTTCTTAGCCCCGTGGGGTTGAGATGGGGGCACCCCCTTGATTTACAGCTAAATTCGACCTTGGAGCGGTTGGTAGGCCTCTTTTAATTTGACCAATTCTTTACTTTTTGCTAAATTCAGATATATGGCTAATGTTTGCGCTTTGTGCGGAAAAAGATATCAAAAGGCGACCCGGAGGATTAAAATTCGTTCCAAATACAATCCCACGCGCCCTCATCAACAGAAACCCAATCTTCAGTGGCTAACTTTAGATAATGGCAAAAGAATAAAAGTTTGCACTTCCTGCCTAAAGTCTTATTTAAAAAAGAAAATAAAATAAATGGAGGTAAAAATTGATAAGGAAAAATGCGTGGCCTGCGGGCTTTGTCAAACTCTTTGCCCGGAAGTTTTTGAATTGCAAGGCGACAGTTCTGCTGTAAAAAAGGGGGCAGATTTGGAAAAAAATAAAAATGGCATTAAAGAAGCAGCCGAAAATTGTCCCATGGGAGCGATTATTATAGAGGAAGAATAGTTCTTTAAATTTAGCCGGGCTGTGGCGCAGTGGCTAGCGCGCACCTTTGGGGTGGGTGAGGTCAGGGGTTCGAATCCCCTCAGCCCGACCACTTTAAAACCCTTCTTACCGAAGGGTTTTAAAGTTTCTCTCTTTATTTTGATTCTTTAATATTAAATTCTCGTCCCACCCTCGCTTTTGCCGCCACCGAATTTCGTTTTTCGTTTCGCGAAAAAACATCACAAGAAAAGATAAACGCTCTTGTCCCAACCATCTCATGCGTGCGTAGCATGAGAAACCTCCTTGCTTTTTTGTTGACTTTATTTTTCATCTCGATTATAATTATAATAGATAAGAAAGAAAAAATACAATTTACCCCATACATTTTAATGGTATATCAAAGAAAGAAATATGCCGAATAATATTTCGAAATCAAACATTGGCAAAAATATAAAGAGATTAAGGCAAGAAAAAGGGATTTCTCAAGACCGGCTCTCCAAACTTGCCGATTTGTCTTTAAATACAATTGTTAATATTGAATCCGGAAATAACCCCAATCCCACAATCGAAACATTGGAAAAAATCGCTAAAGCTTTAGAGGTTTCAATAGATGAGTTATTAAAAAAGTAAAAATTAATTATGGAAAATAAAAATTTATTACAAAAAAATATTAGCCTCTTTGATTCTAATGTTAAAGATGAAAAGAAGGTTTCTAATGGAATAAATAAAAATCTTTTAGATAAAATTTTAGATAAATATTTTATTAAAGATATGAACGATTGGAAGGATGTTAATGCTGATTTAATAATTACTGATCCGCCATTTGGAATAGAATTTAGTGGGAAAAATGGAAATTATCATAGAAACGTAAAAAATGTTGTTGATGGATATGTAGAATGGAAGGTTGCTGAATATGGAGAAAAAATTCAACAACTCTTAGAGTGCATTAAAAATAATTTAAAAAATAATGGGCAAGCATTAATTTTTTCTGGCTGGAATAATAGCAATATTATTCATGATAGAATTATGAGATTTCAAGGATTAAAATTGCGCGGAAAAATGTATTGGACATATAACTTTGCCCCTGTTTGTAGGGCAAAACCTTCCCATAATGTTTACGAAATCTATTGGGTGACAAAAGGAGAAAAATGGACGTACAACAATAGATGTTCAACGCACCACTGTCAAAATGGCGAACCCAATCTTTCAACTTTAAATTTTAAAAGAGATTATAAAGTTAACATGCCTAAATATCCTACAAGACTTCCTTTTAAATTATTGCAATGTTTATTGGAACATTTTTCTAATAAGGGTGATTTAATTTTTGACCCTTTATGTGGAAGCGGAATGGTCGGTGTTGTTTCTTATATGTTAGAAAGAGATTTTATAATGGGTGATTTAAATAAAAATGGAAAAATCGTGTTTCAACATTTACTAGATTACTATTTAAATAAAAATGGTCTTGCTCAAGATATTAAAATTAGTATATGGTGGAAAAATAAAAAATAAACTATGAAAAAAGATGAATTTTTAAAATTAGTAAAAGAAATTTCGGAAGGATTTAAAAATATACCGTTAGTTTGGGATGGCAGAAAATCTATTTTAGAAATGAAAGAGTCAGGCTTTCCGCATTGGAAACAAATGGAATGGATAGGATGGTATTTTCAATTTTTATGTGAAAGGTTCTTAAAGAATATCGTCGAAATACCAGGACCAAAATTTGGAAATGTAAGATTTGATGGATTTTTAAAAATTCCTTGGGATTTTAAAGCTCATGCCATCAACACAAGTTCTCATCAAATTATAGTGAATGATAGTGAAGCTACGGCAAAAGGAATAGAAAAGTTTGGGAGTGTTGGTTTAATACTCGCTATGGGAAAAGTAGAATATAATGATGAACAAAGAACATTTCAAAAGTGGCATGAAACACTTAAAGGTGGAAAATCGAGATATGAGCTAGAAAGAATTAAAAGAGGTGCTTGGTCGAGATTAAGAAAAACAGAGTTTAATTTAGAACAAATTTCATTTATTAAAATTGACGATAATGTATTAGTAAAATGCGGTTCTTTTCAACGAGATTTTAGAAATTCAAATGGAAGATCAAGGCGCGAGAAAGTCTTATTGGATCTAGAAAAATTAGATGAAGAGATAATTTATTTTTTAGATTTTAAAAAGAAATAATTTATGAAATACATTGATGAAGCTTTAATTTATTGCGATGGTGGTTGCAAACCAAGCCCTGGGATTATGGTTGGTGCTTTTTTAATTACAGATGGCGAAAATATTTTAAAATGACCGGTTGGAAATAATTTTGACGAAGGCACAAATATAGTTGCCGTGCTTAAAGCGATTGAGTATACTTTAGACGAAGCCGTAAGTTGTACAACAAAGAAAGTGATTGTATATTGCGATAATGAATTTGCTATTAAAGCTTTAAACAAAGAAAAAAAGAATTACCAAAGGAAAACATCTTAAACCGATAATTACCGAGATATATAAAAAAGCTTCAATGTTTGAGGAAGTAGTGTATACTTATGTTAGTGAAAATAATCGATATATTAAAAAATGTAATGCGAAATGTAATGAATTATTTAACAAATTAGGTTTTGATTAACATTTTTAAATTAGAAGCGACGGCTCGCCCGAAGCGCGGCAGTCAGTCAGAATTCTGCTCAAAAAAGTTCATGCTTCGTTCAGTGAATCCGACCACTTTAAAACCCTTCTTACCGAAGGGTTTTAAAGTTTCTCTCTTTATTTTGATTCTTTAACTTTGACTTTAATTTTTGAGGTCGGTTTGGCTTCGGCTTTCGGCATCACAATTTTTAGCACTCCCTTATCATAAGTGGCTTCTATTTTGTCTTCTTTAACAGCTACCGGCAAATGGACCACTCTCTCAAACAATCCGCTTTTAATTTCTTTGCGCCAATAACCCTTTTCTTTTTCTTCTTTTTTCTCCTCTGTCTTAGCCGAAACGCTTAAAAGATTGTCTTTTATCGAGATGTCAATTTTTTCCGGATCAACGCCCGGTAAATTAATTTCCGCTACCAGTTCTTTATCGGTTTCATAAATATCCATCGCCGGCAGCGTGGAGCGCAGAGGAAAAGCCGGCCAAAGCCAATCCTCGTCCTCAAAAAATTTATCCAGAGCGTTGAATGGTTTCCAAGGGATAAGTGCCATATTGGTTTTAATGTTTTTATTTTTTCCGACCTTTGAATTATTCCGAATAAATATTTTAAAAAAGGCCGCTCAAAATTGTCAAGAAAAAATTTATTTTTCATGTTAAAATAATTTAAAATGAAGAATTTGTATCAGATTTATTTATCTCTTGAGAAAAAATATAAAATAAATGCCCAATGGCGGCTTTGGTCCAAACCTTTTAAAAATAAAAGCCAGAGGGAAGAGGTGATTTTGGGCGCCATTTTAGCTCAACGGACCAATTGGCGAAATGTTGAATTGGCTATAAAAAATTTAAAAGAAGCCAAGGTTGCTTCGCTTTCGGCTCTTTGCCATTTGGGCCCGAAAAAAATAGCGCCCTTGGTGCGGCCGGCCGGTTTTTATCAAAGCAAAAGCCGTTATCTTTATGGATTGGCGCGTTTTATCATGAGCCGTTATGGCCAGATAGAAAAAATGAAGAAAGCGCCTTTGGAAAAATTGAGAAGCGAGCTCTTGAAATTAAAAGGAATCGGGCCTGAGACCGCTGATAGCATTCTGCTTTACGCTTTGGATAAACCGGTTTTTGTCATTGATGAATATACGAGAAGGTTTTTAAAGAAACATTATCAAAGATTTTTTAAAAAATTGAAAATTAGCGATAAAGATTCTTACGAACGCTTGCAGAAATTTTTTGAAAACAATTTGCCTCGAGATGTCCGCCTTTATCAGCGTTTCCATGCTTTAATTGTTATAATGGCTAAGTCAGAGTTAAGGGGGAAAGAAAAAAGATAAAGATAGCCTTGTTTTTAGTCTTTGATTTTGTTATTTTAAAAAGTAAATACTATGAATTTTATCCTCGTTATTTTTCAGTTGGTAGTTATTCTTTATTCCATTATTCTTCATGAGATTAGCCATGGTTTTATGGCTTTAAAGCTGGGCGATGATACGGCTTTAAAAATGGGGCGGCTGAGCTTAAATCCCTTAAAGCATTTAGATCCAGTAGGCTCGGTTTTTTTACCCATTTTGTTATATTTAAGCACTCAAGGCAGATTTATTTTTGGCTGGGCCAAGCCCGTGCCTTATAACCCGATGCTTTTAAAGAATCCGCGGCGCGATAGCGCGCTTTTGGCTTTAGCCGGACCAGTGGCTAATTTTACTTTGGCTTTGATTTTTGGCTTACCCTTAAGATTAATCTCTTATTGGCCAACGCTTTCCTTTTTAGCCCCTTTCTTCTCGGTGATTGTCTCTTATAACCTGATTTTGGCTGTTTTTAATTTAATTCCTTTTCCGCCCCTTGACGGTTCCAAAATCCTTTTTTATTTTTTAAGAATTTCCTACCAAACGGAAATAATGCTTGAATCTTATAGCTGGCTCTTTTTGCTTATAATCTTTTTGTTTGGTTTTTCCTTTTTGGCCCTGCCTGTTTCTTGGCTCTTTCATTTAATTACAGGCCTGAGTTATTAAATTTTATTGACATTATAACCTTGTTTTGTTAAATTAATACCAAAGGCTTGACGCCTTTTTAATCTTTATAAATTTTTATGCCCACTTTAACACAATTAGTGCGACACGGTCGCCAGAAAAAGACAAAAAAGACAAAAGCGCCGGCCCTGACGCGGATTTTTAATGTGATTAAAAATAGACCGAAAGAAAAACCATCACCTTTAAAAAGAGGAGTTTGCTTAAAAGTTTTTACGACGACACCCAAAAAACCAAACTCCGCTTTGCGGAAAGTGGCGCGTGTTCGCTTATCTAATGGCATGGAAATAACAGCTTATATTCCGGGCGAAGGTCATAATCTTCAGGAACACTCGGTTGTTTTAGTGCGCGGCGGTCGCGTTAAAGATTTACCAGGCGTAAGATATCATATTGTCCGGGGTAAATATGATACTACTGGTGTAGAAAATCGTCGTCAGCAAAGATCTAAATACGGGGCTAAAAAGCCAAAAGAAAATTAAGATGAGAAGAAAACATCGTATTCCCAGAGAATATAAACCGGATTTAATTTACGGCAGTCCTTTGGTGACTAAATTTATTAACCATTTAATGAAAGACGGCGAGAAATCGGTAGCGCGCAAGGTTTTCTATGAGGCGATGGAGATTATTAAAAAAGAGACCAGCCAAGATCCAATTAATGTTTTTGATAATGCCATTAAGAATGTTTCTCCTTCCTTAGAAGTAAAAACCCGGCGCATTGGCGGCGCCAATTATCAGATTCCGCAACCCGTGAGCGGCGACCGTCGAATTACTTTAGCCATTCGCTGGATTTTGGAAGCAGCCCGCAGTCGTAAAGGCGAGAAGATGGCTAAAAAATTGGCCAAGGAATTAATAGCGGCTAGCAATAATGAAGGTACAGCGATTAAGAAAAAATTAGACACCCATCGAATGGCTGAAGCCAATCGCGCTTTTGCCCATTTTAGCTGGTAGATTATTTTTAAACGAATTTATTTGGTTATTTTTTACTCTCTTTAAATATGGCTCGAACTAAACCCATTGAAAAAATTAGAAACATCGGCATTATTGCCCATATCGACGCCGGAAAAACCACCACTACCGAGCGGATTTTGTTTTATACCGGCGTAGCGCATAAAATTGGTTCGATTGATGAAGGCACAACCATTACCGATTGGATGGAGCAGGAGCGAGAAAGGGGAATTACCATTACAGCCGCAACGATTTCCTGCACCTGGATTCCCACTTATCGCCATCGCGACCCCAATTACGAGTGCTATATTAATATCATTGATACACCAGGACACATTGATTTTACAGCCGAGGTTCAGCGTTCCTTGCGGGTTTTAGACGGCGCGGTGGTTATTTTTGATGGCGTGGCTGGAGTGGAACCCCAATCAGAAACAGTTTGGCGCCAGGCTGACAGGTTTAATGTGCCACGTATTTGCTTTATTAATAAAATGGATCGCCTGGGAGCTAATTATGAATTCAGTTTCCAATCAATTTTAGAGCGCTTAACCGATAAGGCAGTAAGCCTGAATTTACCCATTGGTTTAGAGGATAAATTTGAAGGCGTGATTGATCTCTTAGAGCAAAAAGAAATTAAATTTTTGGGTGATTATGGTCAAACATTGGAATATGCGCCCATTAGGGCTGAATGTCAAAAAGTGGCAGCTGAAGCGCGTCATCATTTGATTGAAAAAATTGTAGAAACTGATGACCGACTGCTTGCTGAATATTTAGAAGGCAAAGAGCCGAGCTTAGATGATTTGCGTCAGGCCTTGCGCCAAGCAACGATTAGCGGAAAGTTGGTGCCGGTTTTTTGCGGCGCTTCTTTTCGAAACAAAGGCGTGCAACCCTTGCTTGATGCTATAGTTGAATATCTGCCTTCGCCTTTAGATTTGCCGCCCGTTGAAGGATTAAACCCTAAAACAGAAAGCAAGATTATTCGCCGGCCTTTAGATGAAGAGCCATTAGCCGCTTTAGCTTTTAAAGTGGCCAATGATCCTTATGTTGGTACGCTTACTTATCTCCGGGTTTATTCCGGTCATTTGACCAAAGGTTCTTATGTTTATAACGCGACTAAAGGTGAAAATGAAAGAATTAGCCGCCTTATCCGGCTTTATGCGGATAAAAGAGAAGATATTGACGAAGTTTGGGCAGGCGATATTGCTGCTACCGTGGGCTTAAAAAATACTTCAACCGGCGATACCTTATGCGATTCTCTTCATCCGATTATTTTAGAAAAAATCAGTTTCCCTGAACCGGTAATTTCTGTTAAGGTAGAACCCAAAACCAAGCAAGACCAAGATAAAATTAGTTTGGCTTTGCACAAATTAGCAGAAGAGGACCCCACTTTTAAGGTTTCTACTGACCCAGAGACTTTAGATACGATTATTTCCGGTATGGGCGAATTGCATTTAGAAATTATTGTGGACAGGTTAAAAAGAGAATTTAATGTGGAAGTAAATACCGGCCGACCGCAGGTTGCTTATAAAGAGACGATTAAGAACAGCTCTGAGGCAGAAGGAAAATATATCCGTCAATCCGGTGGTCGTGGTCAATACGGTCATGTTTTGATTAAATTGGAACCATTGGAGCGGGGCAAAGGTTTTGAATTTGTTGATGCCATTAAAGGCGGTGTTATTCCTCAAGAATTTATCCCAGCGGTTGAAAAAGGAATTAAAGAGGCGATGGAAAAAGGTATTTTGGCTGGCTATCCGATGGTTGATTTGCGCGCCACGCTTTATGATGGCTCTTATCATGAAGTTGATTCTTCTGATTTTGCTTTTAAAATTGCCGGTTCAATTGCTTTTCAGGAAGCCGCCAAACGCGCTACCCCAGTTTTATTAGAACCCATTATGAAGGTGGAGGTTACCATTCCTGAAAAATTTTTAGGCGATATTATCGGCGACCTCAATTCCAAACGCGGCCGGATTGAAAGAATTTTTGACCGCGCCAATCTTAAAGTAATCGATGCCTTCGTGCCCTTGGCGGAAATGTTTGGTTATGCTACCCGCATTCGCTCGCTGACCGAGGGCCGAGGCAGTTTTAATATGGAATTTAGCCATTACGAAGAAGTGCCCAAAAATATTACTGAGACGATTATGAGCGGCAAAGCGAAGTCCACAGATTGATTTGACAAAAAAGCCATCTTGGCTTAAAATGCTATTATTAACTCATTTTTGAGTTAAACCCATAAAATAATAAAAATAAATAAAATAAATAAAAATATGGCAGAAAAAGAAAAATTTGTTCGTTCCAAACCCCATATGAATGTGGGTACCATTGGTCATATTGACCACGGTAAAACAACTTTAACGGCTGCGATTTTGCACGCCTTAAAGTTAAAGGGCATGATCCAAAAAGAGGAAACGGTGGATCAGATTGATAATGCGCCGGAAGAGAAAAGTCGGGGTATTACCATTAATATTCACCACTCTGAATACGAAACTGAAAAAAGACATTATGCCCACATTGATTGCCCGGGTCATAGCGACTATATCAAAAATATGATTACGGGTTCAGCCCAGATGGACGGCGCTATTTTAGTGATTTCCGCTCCTGATGGTCCTATGCCTCAGACACGAGAGCACATTCTTTTAGCGCGACAAGTAGGTGTGCCAGCGATTGTCGTTTTCCTTAATAAAATTGATATGGTAGATGACAAGGAGTTGGTTGATTTGGTGGAAGCAGAAACAAGGGAGTTATTGACCAAATATGGTTTTCCTGGCAACGAAATTCCCATTATTCGCGGCTCAGCGTTAAAAGCCTTAGAAGCAAAAAGCGCCGATGATCCTAATTTGGCTCCTATTTTTGAATTATTAAAAACCATTGATGAATACTTCCCTGAGCCAGTAAGAGAAGTGGATAAACCATTCTTGATGCCCATTGAAGATATCTTCTCTATTGAAGGTCGGGGTACAGTCGTCACCGGTCG
>Ga0315298_1004122_pt1 | contig 22125 bp, 11 predicted proteins | sample WHS_1_MG_FD_203077 | JGI IMG/M metagenome (GOLD analysis project Ga0315298, IMG submission 203077) | Extremophilic microbial mat communities from Washburn Hot Springs, YNP, Wyoming, USA - WHS_1_MG | ecosystem: Environmental > Aquatic > Thermal springs > Hot (42-90C) | place: USA: Wyoming...
ATGGGCTGCATGTGATTTCTGCTCTGAGCCATCCGCAGATGTTGGAACTGTTGCAGCGTGGGGTGATCCAGCCTGAACTGTTCGACCAGACACAGATTGTTGAGGTACTGGACCCGGCCCGACCGCAACGGCGGTATTTTCTATGTCGGAATCCACACACAGCGCAGCAGCAGGCCAGGACGAGAGAGGCATTGTTGGGACGCACCATCGAGGCGTTGAACCGGATTGCCTCAGCCAAGAGGCGTGCGAAGGTCGAAAAGATATCGGCGCAGGTGGGTCGGATGCTGCAGAAATACGAGATGGGCAAGTTTGTGATCTGGTCGGTTGAGGATGGCCGACTGGTCTGGGGGCTGGACGAAGAAGCTATCCAAACCGAGGCGCTGTTTGACGGTTGCTACGTGGTGTACACTGACTTGCCAGCCGAGCGGATGAGCAAGGAGGAAGCGGTTGCTTCCTACAAAAAGCTTAGCCTAGTTGAAGAGGCCTTTCGGAACTTGAAGACTGTTTGGCTGCAAGTGCGGCCTGTGTATCACAAGACCGATGATCGGATACGGACCCACGTGTTCATATGCATGTTAGCGTACTATTTGCAGTGGCACATGCAACGGCGGTTGGTGCCATTGTTTGAGAGCGATGGACGTGGCAAAGGGCGCAAGTGGAGCTTTAGCTCGGTGATGGCGAGTCTGCGGCAGATCAGCCTCAATCCTGTGCGGATGGGCAAAGTGCAGTTTGAACAGTTGACGGTGCCCACAGCCGATCAACAGCGGATTTTGGACCTATTGGGCGTGAAGCTTTGAGCGATGTAGCCATTTTGGTGAAATCCAAAACTGCTGTAACCTGCTGTGGGCAAGGCACTTACATCGAAACTGAAAAAGAAAATGGGATTCAACAGATTCAAATAGCCTCAACGTCCATCCAACCAAAGATTTAGGTCTCGCCAGAAATTGTAGTTGCTGGCGCAGCCTTACTAGCAGTGTGTTGAAAAAGCCATTTTCGAGGGAAAACATGCAAAAATCTCGATACTTTAGAGGGTCGATTTTCCAAAACAGCCATTTTTCCAACAGCCTGTCAGGTAAATGGGAAGGTTAACCCGGGCCGGATCAGGGCTTGATTTGAACGGGCTAACGCAAGATTATTTTTTGTGAAGATGAAAGCAAACGGAAAAGTCTCACTGGCCGTCGCATTTACGCTCATCGAGCTACTTGTTGTGATTACCATTATTGCGATTCTGGCTGCAATGCTTTTGCCAGTACTTGGCAAAGCAAAACAAAAAGCTCAAGGCATCGGCTGCCTCAACAATCTCAAACAATTGCAGATTGGCTGGACACTTTATTCAGCCGACAACGACGACAAGATTGTCCGGACCGGCGGAATGCAATCCTTGGTAACAAACCCGAATGACCCCAGTGCGCAACCTGGGGGGCCAAGAGCAAACTGGGTATTGGGCAGTGTCAATCCAAACGACGCACCAAGCACGATGTGTACAAATGTCCTTTTCATCATAAACGGGTTGATGTTCCCGTACGTCAAAAACCTGGCTGTGTACAAATGTCCCGCCGACCGGAAAACCGGTCCCGGGGGTGCACTGACCGTGCGGAGCGTTTCGATGAACGCATGGATGAACCCGATCTCGATTGAAACCTTCAGCTCGCAAAACCGCGTGTTCAGAAAACAATCCGATATCATTAATCCACCGCCTTCCAAATGCTGGGTGCTAATAGACGAAAATCCGGGCACAATCAACGACGGCTGGTTTATGGAGGACCCGATTGGATATCCGAACACATGGGTTGACATGCCGGCTTGTTATCATCACCGTGCAGGTGGGTTATCTTTCGCAGATGGGCACGCCGAAATTAAAAAATGGACAGATTCAAGAGTCCTAGCCCAGCGGTACTCAGTTTTTACTCCACGGGACATGAACTCGCCTGACCTTCCTTGGTTGCACGAACGCACCACTTCCAGGAAATAAAACCCAACGCCGGCCTAGCCTGATCCCAGTGGGCAACACCCTCAGGTCGCGCTCACCTGTCCCGCGTGGCAACATACCATGCCGCAACAATTCTGGTCTCAGAATCGAGTACATTGCGGTCTCGCACCTTGGAACTTTAATCTGGTCTCGCCCTGAACAGCCACGTGGGGTAAAGACAATGGGAAGACGAAAAACTGGCAGCTTGCACATGCCCTCGCTTGAGAACCGAATCGTGGACAGGCTTGCCAAAACTGGTATTACAACGCCGAAGCGTGCATCGCCAACCAAGGCCGGCCGCAAAGCGCCGGTTGCGAAAAGGCGTTTGCAGCCCCACCCTGCGCCTGCAGGCTTGCACTACAAACACCGGAACTGCGCGATTGGATAGGTCGGCCAGTCCACTGCCAGACGCACACACCAGGGCATCTTGTCCCTCATTTGAGGTGGGCCGCCACACGTCATCCCTGAATCCTATCCTCACTGATAGTTTGCACAGCCCTCGGCGCTTCAGATTTCCTGTTGCGCACATTGACTGCAGCAGCGCAGAGACGCAGAAGCGATCGAAACGTGAGCAAAAAAACCGTGCGTGCTGCCGGCTCCTTACCGGCAGGCGCACATCCCGACACACGAACAAACCTAAGGAAGCATTGCCAGATGCCTGCAGGCCTGACATTCCCAATGCGGCCTGCTTCGTCTGGTAGGAACTCGCGGTCGCGGTGGAACACAACCCGCGAATGTTTTCGGTGCAAATGTACCGACACTCGCAAAGCTGAATTGAAAGGTTTTGCTTCCTCAAAGCCCTACCGCGGTTTGTAACCCGGCAATTACGTATGCTTGCCGGTTCGTTGGCTATCCAACTTAATGGTTGACATCCTACACTTGCAGGAAGTGCCGCTGCCTGCAGTGATGCAATCGCGAAGTGTAATTGTTATAACCGGCGTGGTTTGGCGTCGTTGCCGCAACGCGGTGGTACACGGACTTTGGCCAGATGCAACTGGTCCCGGAGCTGAAAAACCCTTATCAGCGCTGCCTCTTACCCCTATCGCAATGCAACGTAAATAAGGTAAAAGCAAGTGCGCGACTCCGGCACAGGCACAAGCAGGTCGTACGTGTCTTGCAAGAGCGGCACACCAACCGGCCCAATTGCCGGCACATCCACAAACGGCGTGTCGAGTTCAGGCGACCCTTTAACGCCAAACAGGAAATGACCTATGTAAGGTGTGGGCCAATTAAACCTGAGCCGAATCTGCTCGCCATCCCGAATCAGCTCGACATAGGGCAAATCAAACCGGACTCTTGTAACGAGCGGTACACCAAGCGGATCACGCGGATCGGACCCCTCGAACATTTCCTGCAGGTTCTGGTACCCGTCACCATCCCAATCGCCAAATGGATCCGCGCCCGAACCGAAAAAGAGCCTTTCCCACGTATCAACCAACAGGTTGCCGTCGCGGTCCGAATCACTCGCCATCGGAATGCTCGTAAGACTCACAGTAATCACCTCGAGTGCAAGGGCACCGGGTGGATTTGTCAGGTCAGCGTATCCGCGCACCTGTAACAGGCTGCCGGGCACCACGCCAAATGAATCCGGCAAATCGTATCGCGAGCCGTCCTCTTTATACAGCCACACACTGGTGGTTCCCCCATAGATTTGGAAGCCGTCCGCCGGCTGGCCGGCCACAGAAGCAGTTGCAACCACAACAACATTCGTTACGGGCCGTGGCGGTACGGCAGCCAAAATTGCATCTGCACCTGCACACGCACTGGCAAAAAAGTTCGATAACATTGACCGGGCAAGGTAATTGGAATCGTAGGTGCAATGCGTCAGGAAATAACGTAATTCGTCCAAGGGCGGCACAAACGCAGCCGGGTTGGTGTTATTGTACGTGCTACAAATATCGTAGATTTCAACTGCTACGGCGCGCAGGTTGATAATGTTACCGTCGGTTGAAGTCTCGACCAGGTTGCTTATGGTGTTATAAACCGTCTGCATGCGCCAGCCGGGTAACCCGTTTGTGGTTTCTTTTTCGAGCCAGAGCAACAGACTGCGCGTAACATTGCTTCGACCCGCATCAGACGCGCGGAACGGGAAAAGCGTGATGTTCGTACCCCAAGACAACCCACGTGAAACAAGGATCCGGCTGAGTTTCCGTTCCACCAGCACAGCGGTCAGCGTGTCCCGAACAGTCAGGTCGCCCTTGCTAATCTCGCGTCTCAAGCCGGCCCAAACATTCGACGCAACCGCAATCCATGCGTTAGCTTCGCTTGCCAGGCTACCCCCGCCAAAGCTGTACGGTACTTGCACAGGCGCAAATCGCGGTGCAGGCAACAAGCCGACCAATTCGCGTCCGAGCCGCTTATCGGCATTCGCCGTTAGAATGTCAAAGTGCAACTCGGTAGCCTCGACCAGCAGCCGGTCTTCCGGGTCAACAATTATGTTGGTTAACAGACACGCTGGGTTTGTGACACCCGATATGCCAAGGTTTGTTACAGCCCCTGCAGACAACAAACTGCCTTGCACGGCATATACGCGCATTGCGGTGCCCGTAGCTGCGTAGGTGGCAAGGTTTGCCGGGCCGTCGTACGGCCTGGGTGTAACAGCACGGTCAAACGCAGTCTTGAACTCGAGTCGAGGCGCATTGGTCGGTGCGCTATCCGGCGCAAGCGGGTTTGTCATGCGAATCAATTCTTCCAGGTCGGAGTACCCGTCCCCGTCGGAATCCGGCCCGCCATTCGGGTCGAGTCCCTTGCCAAGCTCGACAAAGTCCGGCACACCGTCATCATCCGAATCCAGTGTTGAAGGCGGCTCCGCAAAAGTGTACGTGGCAGTTTGAATGGGGGATTTGGCGTAGCCAGTTGTCGGTTTAGCGTAAAACTGGACAGTAACATTTGTAAACAGGTTGACCGGTGTCGAGTACGCTTGCCACGATCCCATACCAAGCCTGTAATAGGCAAGATGCGTCGGATCGGTCGTGGTAAGCGTCATTTGAATTGCATTGTTGTACCGGCCGGGGTTGGGCGCAATTTTAACCTCGGACACTTCGTCACCAATTGGTGTCCTGAGACTGAAAACCGACACAATATTCGTGTACTGATTAACCAGGCCGAAATTCGCCATAGGCGGATTCGGCCCCAGGGCAGTCACAGTTGGATTCCTCAAGCCGTTGGTCGTGCCGGCATATCGTTCGGCTGTCACGGTGACAACCGGGGGCGACCCTGTATAGCGGAATTGCGATGTCCAATCATCCGCGTTGAGCACGCGCACCAGATGCGGATTATTCGTAACGAACGGCTCGTACCGGAACAGCAACACGTTGCCGGGCGCAGACAGCCTGCCCAAATACGGCAGCTCACCTGCCGGTCCAGCCGTGTAGGTTGCACCGTTGTAGGTCCACGTTTGAAACCGCGTTGACAGGCCCGTTCCGGGAATACCCGAGAAAAGCTGGAAATGGCCGTTCCCAAGCACACCAACACCCGTAAATGCCTGGCCAGAATCAGCAGTAAACTGTTGGACGGACACAAACTGACGCAGACCGTCAAAGTCAAAAACCTCGGCAGTATAACCACCCGCATAAACAACAAGCAAACGCGGGCGTGCTCCGCCTGGAATCACGTAAACAGTTTGAATACGCTGGTCAAGAGCGTACACAACAGCCGGACCCAAACTGAAACTTCCCGATACATCTTCAATCACCTGCCGAACCACGAGTTCTCTTGTACCAGCCCTGTAGTAGATAAACTGGCTAAGCAGATTGGTGGGATTAAACCGCTCGATTAAGTACTCACTGCCAGCAGGCAACGCCTGTGCAAATGTCTGCACGATGCTGCCCGAGCCAAGCTCGTAAGCGCGGAACGTGTCGGTGGCAGCGCGACAGATAACCCCCAACCGATTTGTTGTACCGGCTTTAAGGCTCACACGGTTTGCCCGCTCGCCCCGTGCTGGAGCCACAACGGTCAGAAGCATGCCAAACTCGACCCCGTTTGTGTTGCGCAGCAGCGACCAGCGCAACGTTGGGCTGCTGTTCCAAACGGTACCAACAAACAGATCGTCAAATGCCGTGTTGCCTGCACCGCCAATGTCTATCACACCAACCATGTTTGGGCCTATCGCGCCAATGTACACTGGCACAGGCAAAACAACCGAATCCGGCCCGGGCGCATCAATAAGATTGAGTCGGTTCGCCTCGGGCGCAGTGCAAATGAAAGCATCGCGGTTTGTGGCGGTAAGTCTGCCAACGCCAAGGCCTGACACGTTCTGGATGCCAGCGGCACGTGCGGCGGCCCAGGTCACAATACCAGTGGTAAGTTGGTAGCCGATGCGGTACCCGCCTGTTGCCTTGTCCACAAGCAGCACATCCGCACGTCCGTCACCGTCGAAATCGCCACTTGCGTGAAATTCGGTTGGCGTTTCATAGACAAAGGCCCGGGCGCAGAGAGCAGTCAGGCAAACGACCAAGCCAAGTGCGGACGCGGCCATGTGCCTGAGTAAGCCGAAACCTGAAATCTGAAATCCGAAACAAGTCACAATGACCGAAACACTCAGCCACGGTTGTGTGTCGGTGGGTTGTGGGTTCACGCCTTGAAACACTTCCGCTTGTCTCGAATTTCGGAATTCGAGATTCGCACTCGGTTCGGCCCGCGCCTTACGGATTTTGGCCATCACATTCATGGCACATCCATTTCGCCTGTTGGGATGACTTCGGCAATCTCGCCGTTTTTACGGAACCGCACCAGTAGGTACCTGTACCGCGCCCCGGCGATAACCGGCTGCGTATCCCGCACGAACATGAAAAAAATATGCAAATTGTCATTTAGCATGAGCCGGTCATAAACAACGTAGGAATCGCGCAACAGACTGTTTGTGAAACAGAATCTGCCCTGGCCTACCACGATGCAGTAATTCGTGATTTCGTAAGCGATGTTCTCGAGCATGGGCGACACCTGCACAATGTCACCTGAAACAGTCGGGAACAGGCTATTGGTCAACTGGTACCGGTAAAGCACCATCGGAAACAGCTTTTCACCAGAACGGTTGGTGAACAAAAGGCTCATCGGATCGGTCGGGCCGGCAATCCACTGCGGCTGGTGCCGTACACCTGAGGCATCGTTCGACGTAAACAGCGTTGCACCGACCAAAACAACCGCACCGGTAAACGGCGCTTCATACGCCGCGTGGTAAAGCCCTGTCACACTCAACGTCACATTGCCTGATTTGAACTCACCGCTCGTGTTAAGTGGGGGCAAACCGCGCGCAGGCCACGGTATCGTACAGACTAGGTAATTCGTATTCGCCGGGTTCCACACAAACTCTTCGATATTGCTCGGCTCGCTCAATGTACCGTCCTTGGCTACGGCTCTTACAAACACTGTGTATTTTTCGCCCAGTTCAATATCGCAGGGCACACTAAACTGTGGTCCGGGGCCAAACCCGGGTCCGATCCGTGGGGTGATGAAAACATAGAAATCGTACGTGTTCGTCTCGCCATTAAGCACCAACGTTTGCCGAACCGGGTTTGGTTGGAACTCGTTGGTCCTGCGCAAAACAAGGAAACCAGGCGCAAGATTCGAGCTTACTGTATTTGGCTTACCGGCAACCCACACCTCAAACCGTTCCAGCCCTGGCGGCGGACAGAACCAGGTCATGTTCATGCCCGGGTTATTTGTCACACCCGTGGCAAGCAGCGGCGAGAGCAACGGCACAGGCGGCGGTGTTGCAGGCGCAGTGCTTATGCAGCCAAGCTTGACAAGCGGGCTCGGGTTACCGTGCTCGTCAAGCACTTGCAAATAATAGCATATTGTTGCGCCGCTTGGTGGCAAACCATCGTCCTGGCATGAAAAACTAGGCGCACCACCAATGTCGCCCTGGCACAGCAGCATCAACGGCCCGTCGTCAACGCGCCGGTACAGACGCCATTCGCGGCTGGTGGGTGTGGGGTAGCCGATAATGACTATGTTTGTCCTGGTGCCGTCCGGTGTTACGGGCACATGTCGGTCGCACCCCTGGTTCAGGGCTGTAAGCATCCCCACAAGTCGAGCCTCAAAATTAACAAGCACATCTTTCTCGGGTAACCACGATTCCTCAATCCGCACCACAAACTGTGGCATGAGCTGGCCAACCTGTCCGTCAAATGTGACCGCCTTGGGCCATACATACAAAAAGTCGCCATTCAGACCCCGCGAATCCGTCGCGAAGACAAATTCACGACTCCACTCGCCCGGGCTGTAGAAGAGCGGGCCGGAATCGTACATGGCGACAAACTTCTTGTCCTGTGGATCGTAAATGCCGGCAACAAACTGTACCCAGGCAAACTGCTGACTGGTCCGGGTGCAGTTGAGCCGAAACGTGAACTTCCAAGGCGCGCTCCCATTCGTCAACGCAAAGCTCCTGGAACGAACCTGCGGCTGCAGGCAGTGAATCTGGATACTGCCCGTGGGCGCATCCGGCCCAACACGATCCCGCAGAACACCAAATGCAGGCGCGCTGTTGCCTGACAAATTCGGCCCGCACGCGCCAAGGTCCTGCGCACGCACAGTGTACCAGAATGTCCGGCCCAAATCCTGCGTGACAGTAGGTGCACCCGGGCCGTTATCGACGTAACTGGCTGTTGCGGGTCCATTGGTGTGCCGCACGATGGCAATCAAGTTGTTGCTCGGGTTGCCCGCCTTGAAATGAATCTCGTTGATGTTCGTCCAGCGATAAACCCAGTAATTTGTCACCGGATCGGCCGTGTTTGTGTTCTGATTCCAGATCACGCGCAAAAACTGACGCGGACTACCACCAACAAACGAATAATCGTTCTCGACACGAACACCAACAGGTGGTGCAGGCGGATTGCGGTCGCACACCGTGACCAATGTGCCGGGTGAAACAAGCCCGTCCCGACCAAGAATGTCGCGCGCAGTGACAAAATAGTAAAAGCGCGCACCGTTGGTGAAGCCGAGGTTCACGTAATCGGGCCGGAACCGGCCGTCGTCGTCCGAGTAATAGAACGTTTCAGGATCGCCTGCTGGGGGCGGACTGAAATTGGCGACATCGTTTGTGCTGAATTCCTTGTCTGTAAGTATGGGCAGGTTGTTGCAACGTTTAACGTGCTGCGGCACAGTCAACGCGCGCGCCGCCAATGTCTGAGGTGACGGCGGCGTCAAGTCCCATCGGTTCGTGGCCGCTTCAGCATAGGCCTTGCTAACGCGCCAGACATTAAACCCGTATTGCAACAGGCCGAGCCGACGCAACGGGTCTGGTGTTGCCCAGCGTAATTTGACGTTGATGTCGCCCTTGGGCGTCGGATCAGGCACTTCAACAGGTGCGCCAGGCGCCGGCAACAGTAGAGCCGGTCCAGGCTCAAGTGTTACCCGGCCAATAACACCCTGGTCGGTGTCACTGCCCGGATCAAACAGACGCACCTCGTACGTCGTGCGTTCTGTCAATACATCCGCATACGCCACACCCAACGACATTGCCACACCGGGATGAATTCGCGCCATCAACAGCAGGTTTTGGAAGTATTCAGCCTGCGTAACCGAGCCGCGAATCGCTGCTGAGACTTTCTCAGCACGCGATATGCTCGGCGATGGCATGAGCGCCTCGAACAGGCTTTGCAAATCCTGTTCGAGTTTGGCAGGGTCCTCCCCTAAATTTTCCGCACGGCGTAGCAACGGCTCGATATTCCGTGGGTCGGTCTGCTGCGAAACAACGCTCACACGGGCGTATGACGCAGGTGATGATGGGTCGCCTGGCTTGGCATAAACAGCAAATGTCCTACCCAGCACAAGCTCAGGCGGACTGCTCTGCCAGAACAGGTACGCCCAGTACCGCCCGGCGCTGTCCTGGTACGTCGTGCCGGCTGTTGAGATGATGTTGTCGAGGCCTTCCTGAGCTGCGGTTCGGCTGCTCAACAATAATCCAACCCACGCACCCAACAGCAAAACCCGCACAACCGAAAAAACTGAAAAAAACCTCATTAAACTCATACTACAAGGCAAACCCGATACCGCAGCCAAACCCGAAGCGGGAACTGAACCACCACACACAGCAGTCAATCGGTTGACATTCACGTTACTGCATCCGGCTGTGTTCCGGCTTTGTTGATCTGTATTTCGGGTTTTTGCCTTCATTTTCTGCTGTCAATAGTCAATGTCCCAAGAGCCGTTCTGATAAGTGATCCCGACCGTTTTGCCGAACTTGATGCACAACGGGCACCAGCCAACCTTGCCGCTCAACCGCCCCTTGCCGTTAAACCGCAGGTTGTCACCGCTCTTGACACCGACCATCTTGACTTCGCCTTTGATTGTAACGATGCAAAGTGCTTCACCCAACACACCAGCTTTCATCACACCGCCGTAGGTGGGGCCTTCGATGAAATAAAATGCGCCTGCGCCGATCCCAGCCGAGATGTTAAACAGGCACGAGGCAGGTATGCCCAGCACAGCTTCTGAGATCGGGATCCAACCTTCGCCATACAAATACGCGCCCGTAAATGGCGGTGAACCGAGCACAGCCGCAACATCTGGGTCTATCATTTGGATTGGGTCAAGCGTGCAAGTGCGTCCGAAGAAAATGCCACCAGCAAGATCGTACGACTGTATTTTGATACCGCACATGGCAGCCAGGTAATTCTCGTACAGGCCAAAAGCAACTGCGGCATCAAGCCTGTAAATCTTGAATGATTCGAAATCAAGGCCGCCAGTGACACTGAAACTACCACCCATACCCACAGGTTTAAACGGGCTGGTCTGGAAACTAAACTTGGTGGCAACATCTGCACGCAGGTCCGAGCTGATCCAATCCAGCTCGACGTCATTTGCGCCCAAGGTCACCTCGGTGGCTGTATCCCCGGTAAACCCGCAGCCGGGTGTGGCGGACGAATCCAACTCTTTGATGATTAGATACGCGTTGAACTCCATCTCCTCCGGTACACGCCACCTGAACCGGCCGTCGAGCCGTAGCATCTTGAGCGAGTTGCCATTTATGAGAGCGTGTCCGTCAATTTGGCCCGCCCCAATCACATCGCTCAGGTCGCCCAGCGCATCGTTGATTGTCTTGTCAAGTTGCGCGAGTGTCTGCCCAATAAGCTGCCTGATAACCCCATTAAGCTGTTGGAACACGCTGTCAACCGCCTCACGATACAGTGCGTCCAGGTCATAGAGCCGCTGTTTGAGTGAGACTTGAATACCCGCTGCAGCGGCAGTTTCGAGGAACCGCTCACGCACACGCGCGCGAATTAACTGTTTGATCTCGTTAGCCGAGTAATGCAAAAACGGGTTGTCAATCGAATAATCTAGCCCGTCAAAATAGGCACGAATTTCTTGGCTCGCACGCGTCGTAGCGTTTGTCAGTTCCGCTGCTGCAGCTTTGAGTTTTGTGTCCAGTTCCTGAGCGAATTCCTGGCCAAGAGCGACCTTGGCACGGATTTCACCCAAAGCAGCCTGCACTTCTTTGAGTCTGGTGACGAGCTGTTGAATGGTAGGCTCGGCCTCCTTCATCAAGTTGCTCAAGTGCGGCTCCGTAACCGCACTTAGGTACTCTTCAGCTAGTTGGCCGACAAGTTCACCTACCAACCGCTTTGCAAGTGGCCTCTGGCCGTCCACCAGCTTAAGCAGGCCGTCCTTGACAGTGCCAAGTGGCACACCATTTGTGCCCTTCGAAATGCTGTCCGTGATTGCACTTATTGCATTGGTGACCTCGTCGAGCGTGTCAGCCAATTCCTTGAGCAGCCCAAGCGGTTGCGCTGCGCCATCAGCCAACGTAATCAATTGTCGCGACACGTTGGTGAGCACTGCGCCCGTGCCGGACCCAATCAGGTAATTCGATAGCACAAGGCTGACTCGGTCAGGGAACTGGTCTTTCGACCCCGGTGGCAACCCACCCCATTCTCTCAGAAGCTGCTCATAAAGTGCGTCAATGGTCGGGTCAACTGTTCGTTTGAAAACTTCGTCAAAGAACTCGTCTAGAATGCTCGCCAGCATGCGGTCTAGGTTTGCCGTGCCTTCGAACAACACATCACGCACTTCGTCACCGATAGCATTTGCAAGTGCTTTAGCCACACCAAACTGCTCATCAATTGCGTTGAATGTCATATTGGCAAGGCTGATCTTCGGCAGGCCGTCGTACTGGATACCAAAATCTAGCGATGCGTTGGCGGGGTCCATGTACGTGATCTCATGCTGCACCTTCAATACAAGCAGGTCGTTGGTCACACTTGCAAACGACTTAAACGTGCGCGTGCTGTCACTCCAGAGCAGCGGATAGTCAAAGTCAACTACATCAAGCCACAATTTCTGCGCGCGTGGATGGTATTGCTGGGTCGGGTTGTTGCGGTAATGCGCCAGCTTGACCCCGGGTGGAAAACCGAAGTTGTCCTCATCAAAATACTCTGCCGTAAAGAAATCTTTGCCGCCAACCTGCCAGCCGTAATTCGGGTTGCCCGAGCCGGCACGCGGCCAACCACCTGCAAGCCAGATTTGCGGCGCAGGCGTTACACCGTTTGTGCGCGCGCTGGTGTGAATATGCACCTTAACTTCTTCGAAAAACGGCACCTTCATCTTGCCGACAATGTTGATGAAGCCAACCGATGGCAGGTTGCCAGACGTGTTTGAATAACTGTTGTAATACGCATCGGCCACGGGCGTGACGGTGTAAGCCGTGTTGGTCGGCCCGGTCAGCTTAAACCGGCTTGGCAGTTTCAACCGCGAATCAACCCCCACCAACCCAAATGATTTCGGGATGAGATTACCATTGGTTTGGAACCCCAAAAAGCCCGTCAACGGCTCGCTAATATGGCTTGCGTAAGCGCGCACACCAACGACAAGCGACCCTTTACCAGGCTCACATTCATCACCCGGGTTGCTCCTGAACTGGATTGCGAGCGGTTCGAAATCTGCATTCCACCATGCAAGTTTCTTAAATCCCTGGCTCGCTGGTGCAACCTTCGCGCCCTCTAGCGCGCCCACACAACTGAACTTCATCTCCTCAAAATCGAGTGTGAAATCCGATGGATACGGTACCTTCAAGTACCCTGCCGTGCGCGAGTCAACATTTTGACTGTCAAGATACGCAACGCCGTAGTTGGCGAACACAATCCGGTAACCTAACAGGTTAATCTCCGACGGGAACGATCCTGGGAATGCTTCATGCATGCCTGATACACCGCTCAACCGCGCATAGTACTTCGAACAACCGCTCAGGTCGTATGGCCCAACGGCGCGCCCTGCCAACACGCTAATTGCCTGACGCCACCGATTCGAATACACGCGGAAATTCAGCCCGGCGTAGTCTGCCAGACCCAACAGGTACCCGGGCGAAATGGGCCGTTCGATATAGGCCGGATCACTCGCCAACACCCCGCTCAATAGGATTGTCGCAGGACCATACTCGCAGGGCTGCAAATTATGGTCGCCCCGCACAAAATGACCCGGCACATGCAACGCCGCATTTGTAAAATTGAAGACACGCTGTGCAAATGTGCCTGCGCTTGGGATAAACCCCCAGGAAAGCGTATGACTCGGGTTAAGCAATCCATCGGCTACCAAGCCACCATCAACCGTAAACCGTAACTTGCCGTCAGCAGGCACCAAAACCGGGTAGTTCGTCATTACAGCAGCATCGCAACCCGGACATGTGGTTGTGTACGGAACATTTACTGATGCAACACCGCACAATGCGCTGTTGGTGTCTGGCACGCACAGGTCGCGCTCAACGCGCAGGCTTCCCCCGTTTGTCCACACGATTCGCACGTCGTAAGGAAAATGCGTCCTGAACGAACCGTTGTTTAGCTGGATTGTGAAGCTTAACTCTGCTGCGCCACTTGCACTGGCATGCACAGTCGGCGAAACCGTCACGCTTGAGGAGTTAATAAACTGATAGTAGCCACTATTATCACGTTTGAAGGACATGTTGGGCGGGTCAACTGTGTTCGAGCTGTAATACGCCTGATAAAAGTTCTCCAGAAATCGGGTGTGGATTACGAACACGTTCGATATGCCGATTGTAAACGTGCCCGTGCCCGTGTTCCACGTGAGCGCATCTGCAACAATCCAAAGCGGTTTCGATTCTTCCGAGCAAAAAACATATCCGCCTGGAGCATAACTCAAAGTCCCTGCTGTAGGCGCAAGATTTTGACCCAGGGCAATATTGGCGAAATCAAGCGTGCCAAAATGATAGCGTAGGGTGTCAAAGTTTGCATTGTTGGTCGTGTAACCAAACCCGGTCGGCAACGTCACCGTCAAATTCGCGCGTGCGCCTGTGGTGCTTAAGGTAATCGGGCCACGAGTGAAACGCACATTCCCCAACGTAGCCGTGTCCGGGCTGGGTGCATTCAACACAACCGACCCGGAGGCAAGCACTGCATTGCCATTGGCTAATAACCGGACGTTCAGCGGCGTGCCGTCGCCGTATGTGTGCGCCGGGTTACCCGTCACAACACCGCTGTTGTTGGTCACAGCCAGCACGGTGTTGATAAAGCCCGCACCCAGTGTGCCTGGCGCAGGGTTGTTACCCAGCCTGCTAAACCGTGTCTCGATAGCGCCAAAATACAGCCGTCCATTGAAATGCAACAGCCGTTCAGTAGTACTGTTGGTTGTGTTGCCTACCAATGCAGGCTGCCCCACTTCGTTTGTGTGCGAAATTGTAACCCGCAGGTAATAAGTCTGATTAACAGAATCAAGCTGGCCGGCAGGTTCAACCGGCACGTCAATATTGTACATCTGCATATACGGTACCGGGGGATTACTGGTACCGGGCTGGTAACTGTAGCTGCCCAAACTCAGCACCGCACGGTTTGTCTTAGTGGCAACCGGCACACCGTTGCTCGTCAAAAGCGTGTAGTCCAACACCAGCGGGTAAAACGTCATCATGTTGACTCCGCCGAAATTGTCATAGCGGTGCGTCTCGAAGTTGACCCGGAAAATGAAATTGCTACGGTTCGGCGCACCATTAACCATGTAAATGCGGTTCGTCTGCACGCTGTTCAAACGCGTGAGGATATTTAATGCTGCGTCATCGCTAACCACGTTGGTAAAGTGGAAAAACTGGTAGGGACCATCGGTGCGCACCAGGCCGGTGTCAACACCACCCCGAAACAACCGGCACTCGATTGTGTACGTGTCGTGCGGGTCAAGCCGTGCAGCAGGCCGTATGGCAGCAATATTCGTCAAGGTAAGCCGCTGCCCGCCACCAACGTTTGCGTTCGTCAGCAGGTTGTACGTGTAGGTCACATTCGTGAGGCCGTTGGTCTCGTAAATCGGGAAAGCTACACCAGCGGAGTTCAATAAACGGTATTGCAATCGGTAAGTGATGTTGCTCGGCGCCGGCGTAAAGTTCTCAGTGACGAATACCGCACGTACACGCAATGCATCGCGGTGATAAGCAGGACTGTTCGATAGTGCATCGGCATCTATCACATACCCCGTGTAGTTTGTGAGCGTCAAACTGCTGAACTGCTCCATGATCGGCGCCGTGCCGGCCGTTACCTCGATGTCGTCCAGATACCAGCCTTCGTAGTTAACTGTGTAATCGCTCACGAACTCGAACCGCAATGTGCGTGTTGTTCCAGCAAATGCATTGAGGTTGGTGCTGACCTCGGTCCAATTGCCAATCGGTACGCCGTTCGACCACAATACCGTGCTGTCCAGCAACACCCGGCAATAGTCCCACCTGGTCTCGATAGTCGGCACAAGATTCCAAAAACGCAGGTTGACTCGGGAATAACCGCTGAGGTTTATGGTGCGGCTCATGTAGGCGGTCATGTAGTTGGTGTACTGCGGCGCATTTGTTGTGCCGGCGTAGCCGATGCCTGCACAGTAACCTTTCCAATTCCCACTTCGCGGTGACCGCCCGCCAAATGCAGCGTTCACACGCCACCAATACGCAGGTGTACCATTGGTGTTTTCATCGCCTACACTCCATAAACCAGGAAAAGTCCCTTCAAAACCCTCAGAAACCAGCGTGGTTTGCGCCAGGCAAACAGTTGTAAAACCAAGCAAGAAAATAGCCGTTCCTGCTGCAATCAACCACACGAGCCTAACTCGACGTTGCAGCGTAGTGCGTTGGCCTGCTGCTTTAACTTGCACTTTGCGCGGTGCTGATTGTTAAAAATGTGGCGTCTTAACCACCCACACCCGTCTCTGCAGCCACACGACCGCAGAGATCTAATGTCTTGCCTATTGGTGGCACAAACAAAACACCGAATCAAGAAATTTTTTTGCCACCTGACAATAGCGCGCCCGGCGAAATCGCAAAATGACCGCTGCCGAGCCGGTCGGTGATTAGCAGAGACAAGCAAACCCAGCACGTCAAGCCCAGGTTCTCAACGACCCGATACCGCGCCGCATATGCAGCGCAGAACCAACAATATGCTCACAACCTACACTTCACGCGCTCGCTTTCGGGGGCGCATGCCATCTTTAAGCATATACATCCGTTCATAATGCGCGGTTCGGTCGTGAGTCTGTAGATTATATTTTAGCAGACTTTTGTAAAACGCCTGTTTCGGAAAAGCGACCGTCGAAAACATTGGGATTATTTTTCCACGTTTTTTCATCCGAAAATGACTTTTTCAACGCCTCGTTAGCTCGGGCGCATATCTTCTCCGCTTTTTAGGGGTCCTTTTCGGCGTGCTTTTTCGGTTCCGACAAGGCATAACCCTCCTGCCTCCCAATCGTGCACCAGACGGTTCCGTTCCCCCAAAAAACAAAAACGCATTTCACTATCGCGGCCAATCGGCCGCACGTTGGGCCTTTTTGACGTATGGATTCCGCCGCGTCACGGACTGCGCGCCTTGCCCTACTCCGATACTCCACGCCTTTGCGCCTCTGGAGCAGACCCGAAGTCGCTAGTGGTAAGACGACTCCTACGCCGCCCACCATGTTCATCAACGGCTAGCCGGTTAAACGTACCCGCGCCCTTAAGGGCGCGGACGGTAGGATTCTAGCCCGAGAAGCCGGGTCAGCACAGACCCACACCGGCGCGCAGTGGACTGCGCGCCCTACCAACCCTATGCGCCTCAGCGCCTTTGCGTTTACGCGTGCCATAAACGAAACCGGCGAAACCTGTATCGGGCGAGGTGGAACTCGACCCTCCAAAACCGCCCAAAAATCAACGGAACGAAAGGTAGGGCGCGCAGTCCCCTGCGCGTCCGAAATGGTCTTTCATTTCGGCCCAAGCATAGCCCATCGCCCCCAGCGTGATACGGCATCTGGCACGTGGAAAACTCCGCCCGTGGACGGGCGCGCCCCATTGCAGCCGCCTTGTTGCGGCGCCGGTCCGGCAGACACAGGACAGTGCCCAGCACATTTTAATGGATGATTTTGCTTCGTCAAAACCCGGCCAAAATCAAGTACAGCCAGTAGTCCACCGGCTGCCGAACGTTTATGCGCGGATAGATGGCCACGCGCAGCACACCCGACGCTACGCATGTATAGGTTGTCATTCCGGTGCAAAACCGATTCAAACGCCCCAAATCGCAATAGCAAGACGTGGCCCCCTATCCGGCACTGCATGCCACAACTTTGCGAAGGTCGCTCCGCCAAAAATCGCACTTACGACCCCCAGTTTAGCGCAATAAGCCAGGGCACTAACACCAAAATGCCAAAACTCAATCCAGCAAAAAAATTCACTATTGCATTGCCGGCCAATGGTCGCCACAGCGCCAGACCCGTCCCAAGCACCACCCCACACACAAATCCACCTGCATGCGCCAGGATATTTGATCGTGGCGACAAACCCAGCAACACAAACAGCATTACAGCGGCAAACAAACCGCCCAGAGCGTACCTTGGTGCGTGCCTGGTTTTCCACCAGACTGCCACAGACTGCGCTGCCAGAAGGCCCAGCCCGCCAAACACCATGCCGGATGCGCCAAGCGAAACAAACTGTGCCGGGCCAAGCAACCACGACACCAGATTGCCGAATACGCCGGCAAGGTACGAAGCCAGCAATCCAATCCCCGTCCCGTATCTGCCCATCGCAAGACCGAGCAACAACACACCAAAAACAAGGTTGGTTGCAAGGTGTGCAGCGTCGCCATGCAACATGATCGCCGTAAATAATCGCCACCATTGCCCCTCGCCAATTGCATTCGAGTCCAATGCACCTGCGCCTGTAAAGTAGCCACGCGCATTTTGCACCCAGAAAAAGCTCATAATGAGCATTGCCCACACAATGCTGCCGGCGTCAAAAACAGTATCCGCCTCGATCAATTCACGACGCCACGGCCACGCAGCGCGATTTTCGATCTGGTACTGCGCAATTGCTGCACGTGCACGCTCGTAATCGGGCGGTGCAACAATCAATCCCCAATGAGGCGGTTCTGGCGAAAAGTCTATCACCGTATCAATTTCCTGACTCGCAAGCACTAGGCTCCAGTCCATGACCTGCTGTTGTGACCGTGCGGGAATCCGGACGATGTTTTGTTCAGGTTGCTCGGGCATTTGTTGTGCGGATTGCAAACCGATTTAGCTCATCTGACACGCGAACATGCGCCCAACGTCGCCCCCACCCAGGCAGTCCTATGGGGTTGACTTTGTCTACGCCGTTTTACACGCCGCCTGCACCGGTGTCTTTTGCCATATCACAATTCAATCGGTTCGCCCGGCTGTGCCTGGATGACCTTCATTTTCGGGTAGTGCGCGCGAATCTGGTCTTCGAACCAGGCACGTGCAGCGGTATTGCCGTGTCCGAGCACAACTACACGCGGCGACACCCGGCCTATGAATTCCAGCAGGTCTTCACGTTGTGCGTGAGCTGAAAAATCGAAACTTTCAACCTCGCACCGCAGCGTTAACTCACCAGCGCTTTCGCTGAACTTGAAGGTTTCACCCCGCTTTGCTGCGCGCAGTTTGCCACCGGGTGAGTCCGGATCGGTGTATCCGACAAAGAAAATTGCCTGGCGCGGGTCACCCGCCATCTGCACCGCAAGATCATGTGCTGGTGTGTTTTCGGTCATCATACCGGCGGTGACCAAATAAATTTTGCTGCCGCCGGGTTTCATCGCATCAGGTTGGTTTTGGTCAAGTACCACTAGATCGAGTGCTTCACGTAATTGCAGGTCGCGATGGTGCCGCCAAGTGCGATGTGCCTCCAGATCGTAAATCTCGGTAAATACCCGGCCAAGACCGCCGATGTAAATCGGCTGGCGTCGTAATTCACCCCGCTGCATCAGAAGCGCCAGCACAGCAAGCATTTCCTGCGTACGCCCCAGTGCAAATGTGGGGATAAGCACACTCGCTTTGCGCTGTTGCACACGCTTGAGAGCTTGGGCGAACCTGCGCATCTCGGTTTGTCGTGTCACACCCGGCGGGCTGGTGCGGTCCCCACGTGTTGTCTCGGTAATCAACACGTCCGCTTTGATATTATGGAACCGCGCGCGCCGCATCAAAGTTTGGTCGTGAAAACACACGTCGCCGGTGTAAAAGAGCGATTCTTTCTTGCCACGCACAAGTATGCCTGCCGAACCGAGCACATGTCCTGCATCGAAAAACTCAAGCACAGGCGATTCAAACCCGGCACGCATCTTGTGAAAAGCAGCCCACTCGATCTGGCGATTGTACCTGAACCCCTGGAAAATCGGCGCAATACGGTCAACCTCGTCGTGCGTGTAAAGCGGATAATCTTTTATGCCCAACTCGTCCCGTTGCCGCAGCATAACGTTAACCGAGTTGTGCAAGACACGTTCGACTATGAAATAACTCAGCTCCGGCATCAACACATGCGCACGCGGGAAATGCCGCACCGCAACTGGTAACATCCCGACATGATCATGGTGACAGTGCGAAATTGCGATTGCATCAATTTCCCCGCCTTTCACAAGACCGAACATCGGCATGGCTTCACGTCCCTCGCGCTTCGGATGCATGCCGGCGTCCAACAACAATCTGTGCCCTTCAAGCTCGACAAACCACGCAGTCGCGCCAATGTCAGTATCGGGATTTAGGTTGATGATTTTCATGCCACTCGTTCCAGTGCGTACTAAACAGAACCTGTGGGTGGGTTCAAACCCGACTCGAACCAATCCGGCCCACACAGGCATACAAAAACGGCCTCACCCGGAAACACAACCATCCAACACATTCCACACCCGAAGAGCAAGTACCAGCTCCTACTTTTGCGGCTTCGGTTTCGGCGTACTTGAACTTTTGCCCCTAAGCAACTTTTCCAGGTCGTCAAACCTTGTGTACCCTGCAGGTGGCTCGAACTGTTTCGCATCAGGTTTAGTTAACCCAACGTCAGAAAATCGGACCTGGACGATTGTTGTGAACTCGGTCGTTTGGATCTGGATCGGGAACGCATTCAGATCCAGTGCTTTCCACACGAGCACTTCACGTGTCATGCCGTTCGGGTCGGTCACAAGCGCCCTGCTTTTAATGCATTGATGGCCATCAAGCTGGTCCCGGCCAAGATCAACCGCTTGGATTTGCGTCCTCGCAGCTACGTCTAGTTGCTCTTTCGGCAGCTCAACAGCCACATACGCCCGTTTGCCGGGGTAAACCAGGTACATACGCTTCCTGTCGGGTCGAGTTATACTCACCACACGGTCCAAACCAAGCTCTTTCATTTGGGCTGCGTCAGGCACAAGCCCGCTCCGACCGCGAATTTCGGCAAGGTCAACCTCAACCCTGATTTTGTCGCCGAGCTTCGCGAACGTCATCGGAGTTGCGACAAGCTCGTTCTGTGCATGGTCAAATACGCGCGCAACTGCCCGCGCTGAAAATGCAGGTACATCAGCCAGTAGTTTCATCAGTGTGGGGTCAACCGTGGCTGTTCCACCACCCTGTGCCTGGGCAAATGCATCAGTACACGCGCTCCGCGTTACGAACAAAACCGCAACCAAAACAACCTGAAACAACCCTACGCTTTTCATGGCTTCAACGTATCACACCAAAAATATCCATAATGACACTCAAGTCACCAGCAAAAACCCGAGTCCACCGCATTTGTGGAGTAATACGCTGGCGCACTGCATTCAGAGGCCGGTTGTTGACATTCCAAGTGTAAACCTGCCACCGACCCACTGGTCATGTTACAGTCCCACCCGTACCAGAGGGAGACGCTGCACACCCATCACAAACAAAAACCCGCTCGGTCACGAACACCGGCTCATGAGTTTGGGACACAAAAGCGGTTCCTTCCTGCGTTCCCAGGGCCCCAAAAACCATCAGCCAGAGTTTGGCAGCCAGATGCATCCGCATCCCCGAAACATCGCTCCGGCTCTACCACTCCGAAGGCCTACCGCCTATGTAAGCGATCCAAGCCCGCAGAACAAAGGATGATCACCGCCGCCGGTCTCACAGAATTCGTGGCAGTCTAGACAAGCCCCAACTAGTCCATCGGTACACAAAACCCAATAAAAGCTAGTGATCCCCCAGTCGCTGAACTTTTAAGAATGAGCATCCCCTGCTATTCCCAGCCTGCTATTGTCAGAGGCACCCAAATACTTCGCGTGTCCTGGACACGAACATGTACCAAATTACTGTGGTTTCGTCTGGTGCGACCACGCTTACCTACTTCAAGATGGCGGTAGAACTTTGGTTTACGCTCGGGTACATGCCAAAGTGTCTCCCGAGTCAGTTAAGCAAGGCACTCTCACACACTCAAACCATGCCCATGTAATCTTGTGGTGCCGGTTAAATGGCCCAGCTTTCTAGCTGATATACGCGAAATGAGGGGCCAAAGAGCCATACATTACAGTGCGCTTCCGCCGCCGCCAGTAAGCGGACCCGCGACCCAACCGTAATCGCCATATAGCACTGGCGGACACCAAGCTTTTGAGCGACACCAGTAGACCTTGCTCCCCCACATTGACGGCTCCTTACAATATGTAACATCTTGGAGTTCGCTACGATATAACCGCGGGATAAGAGAATCCAAAACAGCTTCCCTGATTTGCACCGTGGCCACTTGGTGCGTGATCAGCCATGTGACCCCAACCAACCGTAAAATGCCAGCAGCAACAAGCCACTTACCTTTGACCCGCAGATTTCTCATACTCACTGAAACACTCTGTACGGTTGGCATTTCAAACAGCGGTGAACACGATTAACCCGCATATTTCATCAGCGGGAACGGGATGATGTTGATGAGTAGGGAATGGCTTGGAAAGGCCAGTTGGAAGGGTGGACCAGCCGTTTTTTCAGAATTTGGACACACGCCCCCTTACCCCCGT
>Ga0315298_1004124_pt1 | contig 22121 bp, 21 predicted proteins | sample WHS_1_MG_FD_203077 | JGI IMG/M metagenome (GOLD analysis project Ga0315298, IMG submission 203077) | Extremophilic microbial mat communities from Washburn Hot Springs, YNP, Wyoming, USA - WHS_1_MG | ecosystem: Environmental > Aquatic > Thermal springs > Hot (42-90C) | place: USA: Wyoming...
CATCTATTGTATAAAGTGATTCTCCGCTACCTTCAAATATTTTGTTTCCTAATGGATCATAAACAGCACAATCTGCAAGTTGTGATATAAAGAACAGCAAGATAAAAGCACAAGCAATGAGTAATGAAGAGACTTTAAAATCCTCTCTTGTCCTTCTTAATATATGAATTATTAAAGATTTGATGCCCATAATAATTTACTCTTGTATTTTTAAAACTGCTAAAATTTGGACAATTTTGAGTTAAAAAGATGTCATTAGCTAACCAAATTTATTTTTAATAACAAGAAAAAATATTAAATCCCACTTTATCCCATAGCCATTAAGTTAAAGGAAAAACGTTATTTTTAACATTAGATAATGTTGTCTTTAGCCCCGAAGGGGCAACATATTTATAGAAACGACAAAAGCCAAAATACAAAGCTCCAGAGGAGCGAAATATAAAAACATTGTTTTTGAACCATTTTCATATATCACTCCTTCGGAGTTTAGATTTTTGTATTTTACTTTTCTATAAATATAACGCTCCTATCGGAGCTTAAAACGCTTTATTTTGTGCGATTTTATGAAAAAACCTACCATTGTCAGCCCTTATCCCCATTTTTCAAAGGGGGAGACTAAGAAAGATCTTTTTTCAGATAGAAAAGCCTTAAAATTCTCCTTTTGGAAAAGAGAGATTCAGAGAGATTTCATAAACTGAAAAATTAATTTGGTTAACTTTATTATAGACTATCATTTTATGGATTGTCCAAACTTTAGTATATTTTAAAAGCTATGACAGCTTCTCAATATATATAAATCACTGATTATCACCAAAATTATATACAATAGATACTCTATGGCTTCCGAAAGTTTCCAATATATTATTTACGGGATACATAAACGCATAATCAATTCTCGTTTTTTCGCTTAGTTTATACCCTGCACCAATCGTGTAGTTCATACCCCAAGCGAGATTCTCCAAAGCTATCCCCGTTCTGACAAGGACATCACCATCATAAAATTTTCTCTCTAATCCGATTTTAAGGTCAATCTCCCCTTGTTTTAGGATTAGGTCTATCACCCAAGTAGTGTTTTCTCCAATTGCAGCAACGCCCATTCTTGTCACCATTGGCAGTTTTTCATCTATATTTGATGATTTTGAATTTACATAGGACTTCCTTATATTTTGAAACGATATAGCAACAGGTGTGTTTACAGAGGGAAAAATCACAAATCCAAGATCAAAGTTTATGCCTGTCCAACCTGATAAATCTTCTACTGTCCTTCCAGTTGAGTCAATAGTTGGTGCAGAATCCCAATTTAAAAGCTTTATGCTTCCACCATAGGAGATATTTTTTGGTCTGTTTTTATCTCCTTTTGAAAAATAAAGGCTTCCTAATCTTGAACATGACAAAACTAACACATTTTCATAATAAAGATCGCCCGCATTAAATCGCTTCCAGACGCCACCTATTGATCCAAAATCTGCCTTATGTGCATAACCAACGATATTTTGCGAGATCATTGATTCATCATCAAGTCCAATATGCAAGATCGCAGTTGTAGCTGTAAGCTGTCGTCCCTTTATCATGCTTAATCCCGCGGGATTTACCAGTCCACCATCTGCATCATCGGCAATTGCGGTATATGCACCACCCATAGCCATAGACCTAGCGCCGAGATAGCTATCCATAAAGGCTGAATAACATTTCCCCAAAATAAAACACTCAATCAATATAAAGAAAATTAAATATAATAAAATTCTTTTTCTCATTTTCCGCTCTGATTTGTTGAAATATACCAAGACCAGTTATAAAGCCTTCTTTTAAAATTAGTTTGTTCAAGTTTTATAACGTCTCAGACAAATGTCAGAATAGTTACATTCATCACAGCTATTTCTATTTATTGGTTTAAACGGGAAATTGTCGTTAATATATGATAATACTTCATTATATTTTTCGGTCAAGAATTCCTCAAATTCGTCTATGTCATCTTTGAAAAAATAGACGGTTTTTATATTGTGAGCATTAGCATTTCTAATCATTACAATACCTTTGAGTATGTCCGCTATATTTTCAGAAATATTTTTGCTTCTGCTATTAACGAAATTGGACAGATAACTACAAAAACGCTCGCGATAATCACTGTTCAGTAACAGATCACTATCAAACTGCATCTCACGAGGGATAGGATTTTCCATAAAGAATTGCATTATATTATTATGTCCAATCTTTTCTATAATACCTTTCCTACTGTCTGATGTTGATGATAGGAGTTCAATACCATCGGTCGTTGTTATAAATTCATTGAAATCTTTATGATAGTATTTAATCGTTACTAATTCGCCTGTAACATCGTTCTTGCCATCTATGACATTCTCGTAATCTGCCATAAAATAGTTATATATAAATTCAAGATCGCTCGGATTATTTCTTCGCATTTCAAGAATATATAATTTTGCCTGATAATCAGGTTCATCTTTTGGGCGAGTGTGCGATTTCTTTACAATCTCTGATCTGGATTTCGGCTTATTCCCAGATTTATGATCTACAATAGTTACATTGTTTACCATAAGGTCAAATATCCCGTCAATGTGTATTTCATCATCTACAAATTTTAGCTCAGTATTTGTGCCTTCGCTTGTCAGCCCTAATAGTTTTATAAATCTATTTTCCTTATCCGCTTTAACATGAGAAGGAAGATTTATATCTTTGTCAATAGAAAGCGAATCAATATACGAACAGAGGTTTTTTAGACCTACTTTAAACTTTGATCTTTCTATATCAAGGACTGCATCATCTACCATTTTTTTGTATTCTCTGATCATATAATCAACGAAAAAATCAATTCCCAATTTCTTAAAGACATCTGGATGTATAATATAAAACGAGGCAAACTCGTGGAAAAGATTGCCCTTCAAAATCAAATCCTTCTGTTCAGAAAAAGTGAGGTTTCCATACATATATCGTTTTGGGCAAGCAACGAAATCGTTTAACCTGCTTTGAGAAAAATATTTGAATATAGCATTTTTTTCTACTTTAACATTATCTTTAAGAAGCATTTTTTCATCGGCGTTCTGGCTATTTCTTATCCTTTGAGCATTAAATATTGGATCACTTGTGAAACTGCCTATCTCCCTGCCGAAAAGCATATTGAAATAATAACATGGTATCACTGGTTGATTGTCTTTAATAGTTGAAACGAGATAATATCTTATCATTCCTTGTTGAATTAGAATTTGAAATAGATCAATTCCCTTCTTTTCTTCTACGTCACTGTCAATAGTTTCAGATTTGCTTTCTCTATCCCATGAAGTATCCAAACCGACATAAAAGCAAACAGGTCTGTCAACATAAGCGGAGCTTTTACAGCTAACTAAAAGCACGCCATTTTTGTTTGTATCAATCTCTATTTCCATGTTTTCAATACAATATGTGAGTTCTGCATAAGATTCAAAATCTATTGTTTTATTTGTAAGATTTAACTGATAGATAATATCTGAAAGTTCATAAGGCAAAGTAATATTTCTCTCTGACAGCCGATCAATCACCTCTTTATATGTCATATTTGTAACATTGTCAAGTAAGTTGCAGAATTCCATCAATCCTTGATTGTCAGTATCCAATAAAAGATATTCAGACAAGAAGAAGCTGTGTTTATCAACATCAACGTCAAAGGAAAACGTGTCTGCAAAATGGGCGATCTCTTTAACTGTGAGATTTGTATGGTTCAGTCCGAGATTGATTAAAGCCAAAAAATTCCTGACCTGAAAATGATCTTTAAGATATTCCTTGATAGTTATAGGTATGCCCTTATTTTTGAGTTTTGATCTGATCAATGGCAAATACGAGCTTTCAGGATCAAGCACAATGGCTAAATCATTGGCGTTACCTTCATTGATCATGCTCACAAGGCGATCAATCAGGTCGTTTTCACTGGAAAAGCATAGAAGTTTGGTAGCTCATAAGTTTCGTCTTTAAAAATATCAATTGTGTCAAAATTATGTGGCAGGACAGATTTATCAAGTTTAGTGAAAAAGTCAAGCCCTATAACTGCTATCCTATTTTTATCAATAAGCGATGGGTCAAATCTATTCATCGCAAGATTGACAGTCGGAAATTTTTTTAGAAGATTGAAAACGGATCGCCCTTCATCATTTAGAGACTCGTAAATATTATCAAGATTGCCGTTTATTTCCCATAGATTAAGCAATTGATCCACGTAATAATGAATCTGCTTGATGCTTATACGAAGTCGGCGGGATATTTCAACGATAGCATCAAATTTGCTTCTTACTGATCTGCCGATAGTTAGGGGAGCATACTTTACCGCAAGTTCCTTTGGTGTCATTGTCCATGTCCCAAGCATAGGTCTTTTAAGTAGCCTATCCAATGCTGTCCGCAGTGGTGCATCTACCGTCAAAACAAGGTCATAGCCTTTGACTTCATCATAGATTTCTTGAATTGATTTCGCTTTTTTTATCATAGCAGGTATGGAAAATTAATAACGATTAACAATTCTCAATCGTTATCATCTTTTGTTGTGCGAAGTTTGACATAGCTATCATATCTTGATCTGTGTATAGCCCCTTTTTCAAGGGCAGATATGACTAAACAGCCGGGTTCGGTCAAATGCGAGCAGTCGCTAAATCTGCATTTTCCGATATATGGCTGAAATTCACGGAAGTATAGGTCTAATTCGTTTTGCCACACATCCCAAAGTCCAACTTCGCGTATCCCGGGTGTATCTACGATAGAACCGCCAAAATCTAAGTCATAAAGTCTAACGTTTGTTGTAGTATGCTTTCCTCTCTGTGTTTTTAGACTGACTTCATTGATCTTTAAGTCAAGATTAGGTTGAATTGCTTTGATAAGGGTTGTTTTTCCTGTTCCCGAATGCCCTATTATAGCGGACATTTTATCTTTCATAATATCTATAACTTCATCTATACCTTCGCGGTTTAATGCGCTTATATAAAGCACTTTATATCCGATGTTCTGATATATTTTGGCTTGTTCGTATAATACAGATTTTTCTTTATTTTTTAGTAAGTCCATTTTGTTTATTATAATTATCGGTTCAAGATCACCAGCTTCGGCAACTATGAGTAATCTATCAAGAAGGCGAGGTTTGAAGGGGGGTAATTTCGCTGACATCATAATGATCATCTGATCGGCATTAGCTACAATAACATGTTCTACGGGGACTGGTCCTGCTGCCATGCGGGAGATTTTGGTTTTTCTCGGCATAATTTCATCAATAGCTCCCTTTTCCCCTTCTGCTATTGTGATCTCAACTTCATCGCCGACAGCAACAGGATCAGTGTATAGAAATTTATTGTCTTCGGTCATAAACTCGCGTTTGAGTTTTTTTCTGAGGATACATTCAACAAATTGTCCGTCACAGGTCTTGACAAAATATATGCCCGCTTGCGCCTGTATTACAATACCTTTTGCGTTAACTTCTTTTTTTACATCCATAACATAAATTCCGATTTATCCTCCTCCGCAAGGGACATTTAATAGGCACTATATTTTTATTGCTGACCATGTTGTAGCGAGTTTTCCCGTTGAGCTAACCGCTTTAGGCAATTCGGGAATGTCAAAATAGTCAACCTCAAAAGTGCTGTTCACTGAACCGCCCCAGCTTTTGAAGCAAATCCCTATTTTATAATCCCCTTTGGTATAGTTCGGACCAAGCTTAGTATCTGTTCCACCTGATAGCCATTTATCATCTTTTGAGCCTTTGGCGAAGAATTCAAGTTTATCACCAGTCTTTGTAACTTTTAGATATACATCTTTATCAATTGCCACTTGGTTTGTATCTATACCAACTTTTGCATCTGCTCGCCAGCGATAACTTCCTCCTATACAATCTTCAAGGCGAATGTCTGTGTTAGCATAGGGGCCCCAGATACTATATGCCCATTTAGCTTCATTGAAAAATAATAGACCTGGTTGGCAAGCAGGAGGCATTGTCCCATTAACAGCAGGATTTACCATCATTTCAATGCTAAAATCGTTCAAATTGGGCGGGTCCATTAGGAAGCATACTCCGCCATCAACGCCTTGAATATACATATCTGCACCAGCTTTCAGATCAAGAGTCATTTTACCATCTTTAATTGTATATTTCCCATTACCTTTCGGATCTCTGTATGTCCACATTTTATTAAGTGTATTGCCGTTGAAATCATCTAAATTAGCTGCATAGATAATATATGGAAGACAAAACATCGCTAATAATACAAAAACCAAGATTGTTTTTCTCATCTCTAACTCTCCTCCTATATTTTATTTTTTCTTGTAATATTTGTTAAACTTTGGACAATTTACAAATAACTTTCTAATTACATTTAGATTATCTTTTCAAGGTAGCCCAAGTTGTCGTAAGTTTGCCTTGTGATGCAACTGATGTTGCAGCAAGTTCGGGGACGTTGAAATAATCAAAACCAAAGGTAGTATCAACTGAACCGCCCCAGCTTTTTGCGATAATACCAATCTGATATTTGCCCTTGACATAATTTGGTCCGAGTTTGCTATCTGTTCCACCAGAAACCCATTGGTCACCAGCAGACCCTTTTGCAAAGAATTCAAGCGTGTCACCAGTCTTTGTAACTTTTAGATATACATCTTTATCAATTGCCACTTTTGTAGTATCAATGCCGACCTTTGTATCTGCTCGCCAGCGATAAGATGCTCCGACGCAATCTTCAAGACGAATGTCCGTGTTAGCATAGGGACCCCAAGCGCTATATGCCCAAGCTGTTTCGTTGAAAAAGACAATTCCTGCATGACAAGCGGGAGCCTGAGTTGCACCTTTTACAACGGGATTAATCATTAATTCAACCGAAAAATTATTTAGATCGGGCGGATTAGTGAGAAGCATAACGCCACCGTCAACACCTTTTATATACATATCAGCGCCAGCTTTTAGGTCTAATACCAACATTCCGCCTGACAATGTTATTGTAGACTTCTTCGCAGGATCGCGCACTGTCCACATCTTGCCAAGAGTAGTTCCATTGAAATCATCAAGGTTAGCAGTATAAGCAGATACCACAATCCCAAACATCAGTGAAAAAACTATAAATAAGCCAATTCTTTTCATTTAAGGTTCTCCAACAGGTTGTTAAGACACGATTGATTTGCAAAACACCATTAGCAACTTTTACGTCAAGATCAGAATATCAAATACATTTACCATTGTCAAGAAAAATCGCTGAGCTTAGGACATTAGTTCGGACATTTTTTAGAATAAATAAGGTTGAAGGTTAAAAGTTAAAGGTTTGTTTGTAGTCTGTCTGGGCATTTTCAAAAATTCCTGTCTTTTTACTAAACTTTGGACAATTTTGAATTAAAAAATATTATTAGCTAACCAAATTTATTTTTAATAACAAGAAAAAACATTAAATCCCCCTTTATCCCATAGCCATTATAAGTTAAGGACTTTTAACCCCGAAGGGGTGATATATTTATAGAAAACACATTGAATAAAAAATCTTTTAGCTCCGTCAGGAGCGACATATTTCCCCATCATAGAAAAGGAAGATTTAGAGGGATTTCCCTAGATAATTTAACTATATAATAAATTGTCCGAACTCATGTCCGATCTTCAGTTTTCAATAATTGACAAAGCAAATATTTATATGTATAATGTCTGATACACGTTGCAATAATAAAAAGATTCAATTCAGTAATATTAATGGGCGAGCTTTTATACATTTTTTTATTTGTTCGGGGGTGCTATTATGGAAAAAGTGCTAATTTTGTCTTTAATGGTTTTTCTTTTAATTAACTTTGCAAATAATGGTTGTGCCAAAACGTCAAAGCAAGATAGCCCAATAAGCGAGCCGATCAAATTCAAGACTTTTCAATACATTGATAAAGAGGGAATTGGAATAGAGGCATTTCGTATGCTTATACCTTCGGATTGGAAATTTGACGGAAAGATATATTGGCTATTAGATAATCCTGCTATGCCAGCGGTATCAGCTTTCAAGGTCACTAACACAAAAGGATCAGAGGAGTTAGAAGTTTTTCCAAATCAAATGTATTTCTGGTCAACAAATCCATTAACCCTCAGTTTAAAGCCCGTCGGTTCTCGTTATTTTGGCGCTGAGGTCCGTCAACCAGTTGGACCATTAGAATTTTTACAAACTATCCTAATTCCAAAAGCCCGAAACAATGTATCAAACTTACGGATTGTTGAAAAGGAACTCGTCCCAGAATTAGCACGGCAATTGTCAAAAATGCAACAAACACCGGGCATAACTACAACTGCGGATGCAGGAAAAATGAAGGTTGAGTATCAGCTTAACGGGAAATTATACGAAGAGGTATTCTTTGCGGTTATTGAATCAATGACCTATCCTATACAGTCAATCTATGGGGTGACTGCTAACACTAATTGGATGGGGGATTATCTATTTTCATTTAAAGCAGAAAAAGGGAAATTAGACGCCTCTGCTAAAATATTTCAAGCTATGGTAAGTTCATTTCAATTAAACCCACAGTGGTTTAACAAATATAATCAATTGGTAGAATTTCTAATCCGAAATCAAATTCAGCAGATACAAACGATCGGTCAGATAAGTAGGATTATCAGTCAGACCAGCAACGAAATAAGCGACATGATGATGGAGACCTATCAAAATAGGCAATCTGCTTATGATAGAATCTCTGAAAACTTCAGTCAGGCAATAAGGGGTGTAGATTCATATTATAATCCGATAGAGCAAAGGAATATTGAGTTGCCAAGCGGATATAAAAACGCATGGACTAATAGTCTTGGTGAATATATACTTTCTGATGATCCAACTTATAATCCCAATATAGGATCAAACCTTAATTGGCAAAAGATGGAATTAAAGCAACAATAGAGGAGTGTTAAATGCAAGAAAAACTAAAAACAATTGAATCAGAGGCATTAGAGCAATTAGCATTAGCTAAGAGCCTTGCAGAGTTGGACAATATCCGAGTAAAATATCTCGGCAAAAAGGGCGTATTGACTGATATATTGAAAGGTATGAAAGATGTTCCGCCTGAGGAAAGACCTATTATAGGACAGCTTGCTAACAAAATAAAGGATACGCTCTCCACCGAGTTAGACAAAGCCATAGAAGCTATGAAGGTTAAGGAATATTCTGCAAAACTTGCGTCTGAATTCATAGACATAACATTACCAGGTCGCAGGCATATAACGGGCAAAAAGCATCCGCTTACACAGATAACTGAGGAGATCGTGGAAATATTCAAAGGTATGGGATTTCAGGTTGCAGACGGTCCTGAAGTGGAAATTGATTATTATAATTTTGATGCGTTAAACATGCCAGAGCATCATCCAGCGAGAGATGAGCGTGATTCAATGTATATAAAGGACGGTGTTCTTCTTCGCACAGAAACATCAGCAGTTCAAATAAGGGTAATGGAGCGACAAAAACCGCCAGTTAGAGTTATCGTTCCGGGCAAAGTTTATCGCAGAGATGACGATCTCAGACATTCACCAATGTTCCAGCAAGTAGAAGGGCTTATGGTTGATGAGCATATCAGATTTAGCGATTTGAAAGGTGTCCTTGTCAGCTTTATCCAACAGATGTTTGGCAAAGGGACAAAATATCGCTTTATGCCAGACTTTTTCCCATTTACAGAGCCAAGCGCCCAAGTGCATATCGGCTGTGCTGTCTGTAAAGGGTCAGGATGTAAAACATGTTCTAATACAGGTTGGCTTGAAATACTTGGATCAGGTTCAGTTGATCCAGAAGTCTTCAAAGCGGTCGGATATGACCCTGAAAAATATACAGGTTTTGCCTTTGGAATGGGAATTGAGCGTGTGGCGATGCTAATCTATGGTATAGACAATATCAGGCTTTTCTTTGAGAATGATCTGAGATTTTTGCAGCAATTTTGATTCAATTTTATTATATAAACAAGGAGAATTCTGAATGTTAGTTAGTCTTGAATGGTTAAAGGAATATGTTGATGTTGATATTTCGCCGTCAGAGTTAGCAGAAAAGCTGACTATGGTTGGACTTGAGGTCAAAAGTTTAACATCAAAATCCACAAAAGGGCTTGATAAAGTCCTTGTAGGCAAGATTGTATCACAGAAAAAGCATCCAAACGCAGACAAACTTACAATTTGCGAGGTTGATATTGGCACAGGAGAGAATTTATCAGTTATCTGCGGGGCGCCAAATGCGAAAGTAGGCATGTTATCGCCAATTGCCCTGATCGGTGCTGAATTACCTAATGGAATGAAAATTGAGCCTGTCACTATCAGAGGTGTTTCGTCCTACGGTATGCTATGTTCAGAAAGAGAGTTAAATATCAGCGATGATCACAGCGGAATAATGGATTTGCCGACTGATCTAAAAATTGGGATGCCTATATCACAGGCATTAGGACTTGATGATATTGTCATGGAGATTGAACTTACGCCTAACCGATCTGATTGTCTGAGCATCATCGGAATTGCACGTGAAGTCTCTGCGATCACTGGAAATCCATTAAGAAAACCTATCATTAAATTTCAAGAAGGAGCAACAAAAGCATCCGATCTGACCTCTGTTACAATTAACGATCCTGATCTCTGTCCGAGATATTCTGCAAGATTGGTTCTTGGCGTCAAGGTCGGCGAGTCTCCATTATGGATGAAAAGAAGGCTTGAAAGTGTAGGGCTTCGGTCTATCAGCAATGTAGTTGACGTTACTAACTATGTCCTTATGGAGTTCGGGCATCCGTTACATGCTTTTGATTTTGATAAGCTTACTGAAAAAAGGATCGTTGTCCGAAGAGCAAGGACTGATGAGACAATTAAAACGCTTGATGAACAAGACAGAAAGTTAGAAAAAGATATGCTTGTTATCGCAGATGCGAAATACCCTGTCGCAGTTGCAGGTATAATGGGCGGGTCTGGAACTGATGTAACTGAAAATACCGTGAACGTGCTTATTGAAAGTGCATATTTTAATCCTGTAAGTATCAGTAAGACAGCCAAAGCATTAGGCATGCACACAGAAGCATCTCATAGATTTGAAAGAGGAACCGATATTGAAGGACTGATAACCGCATTGAATAGAACTGCACAATTGATACAGGAATTAGCAGGCGGAGAGATATGTTCAGGGATAGTTGATACCTATCCATCACCGAGAGAAAAAATCATCGTCAGCCTTAGACCAGAAAGGGTTAATGCGGTGCTTGGGACTGACTTAAAGTCTGATGATATGAAAAAATATCTTAGTAGCATTGAGTTTGAAGTTGAGAATGATAACGATAAATTAAAGGTCACTGTGCCAACTTTTAGACCAGATGTCTATCGTGAGATTGATCTTATAGAGGAGATCGCAAGATTATATGGTTATGATAACATACCGATAACGATGCCAGCAAGCGAAGTTCCGCCAATATCTGACGCAGAATATCAAACTGCAAATAGAATTAAATTTAGAAATAAAGTTAGAAAAGCCTTAACTGCCTTTGGTTTAACAGAGGTGCTTAATTACTCGTTCCATAGTGCCGATGTGTTTGATATTCTCAAATTAGAAGAGGATAGCAAATACAGAAACGCTTTGAAATTGAGAAATCCGATCAGCGAAAACCAGTCAACTATACGCACTACATTATTGCCTGTTCTGCTTGAAAATATAAAATATAATATCAATAGAAGGACAACAGACATCCATATATTTGAGATAGGGCGAGTTTTTCATCCTGTTCAAGGCAAACAACAACCTGATGAGCCAGAATACGTCAGTGGAGCAATGACAGGATTGATAAACGCTCAGATTTGGAATCAACAGTCACGAATGGTTGATTTCTTTGATATAAAAGGGGCAGTAGAATCTATACTTGATGAGTTCGGAATATATAACTATCAATTAAGACCTACATCAAAACCGCCTTTCCAATCAGGTCGCAGTGCTGAATTGCTTATCAACGACATGTCTTTGGGGCTTTTCGGCGGGATACGTAGAGATGTGTTAGATGGCTATGATATAGAACAAGATGTTTATATGTTTGAATTATACTTTGATGATTTGATGAAGTTCTCAACAACGAACAAATTTGAACCTTTGCCTATATTTCCGTCAGTTTACAGAGATATGGCGATAATATTGCCTTATGATGTGCCTGCTGATCAAGTTGAGAATACAATAAAATCTGCTGGTAATCTTGTCAAGAATGTCAAATTATTTGACGTATATAAGGGCAAACAGATACCAGACAATATGAAAAGTCTCGCCTTTTCCATTGAGTATTATTCATCAGACAAGACGCTTACAGATGAGGAAGCAGACGAAGTTCATCAAAAGATAATTTCTATGCTTAAAGAGAAATTCGGAGCGGAATTGCGAAAGTGATCACCGATCACTGACAAGGAGTTTCTTATGGAAGATGACGCTATTGATAGATTGCGTAAGAAGATCAATCAAGCTATCGGCGTATTAGAAAAACTGAAAGATGAAAATTCTAACCTAAGATCCAAAATTATGGCTATGGAAGACGAGATTTATAAACTGAGAGATGAGATCAAAACTCTTGAAGATGAGAGAGAGCAAATTAAAGATAAGGTTGATTATGTAATGTCGCTATTGGATAAGATAGACTTAGGTCAATATAGGCAATAATTAAAATGGGAAAATAAATGGTGACTTACAATTGCTTATAGAGATTCAATTATAAATGAAAGGATAAAACATGACTTACCGAGAGCTTTTTCATGAGATAATGTATTATGGCGAATTTGATCACATGCCCGTTCTTCATTGGACTGGTTGGCCCGAGACCAGACAAAGATGGCTTCAAGAGGGTTTGCCTGCTGATAAAAGCGAGCATGAGTTTTTCAACGCACTTCCTATGTGGGCTGGTGTTGGTGTCAATCTTGGGCTAATGCCCGGCTTTGAATATAAGGTATTAGAAGAAACAGATGAATATCGCATCGTTCAAGAAGGCGATGGGGTGATCAGTCAGCAGTGGAAAAATAAAAGCTGTATTCCACATTTTATTGACTATACCCTAAAAAGTGCCAAAGAATGGGACGACTTCAAAAAACGGCTTCAACCAGACCCAGCACGTATTCCAGCAAATTTAGATCAAACATTGGAGAGCCTGAAAAACTCAACATTGCCTATATGTATCGGCACTGCATCTCTGATGGGCTGGATCAGAAATTGGATGGGTGTCCAAAATATGTCATATCTCATGTATGATGATAGAGATGTTTATGCAGATATGGTAATGACAATTGCTGATTTAGTTTGTTGGCAGATAGACATAATATTGCCTAAGCTAAAAGTAGATTTCGGCTTTGGATGGGAAGATATTTGTGGAAAAGCAGGTCCATTGGTCAGCCCAACGATATTTGATGAATGCGTAGCTCCCGGTTATCTAAAAATCCGTAATAAGTTAGAAGAATACGGCGTTGATCTATACGGCATAGATACAGATGGCGACATAAGGGCATTGATAGGACATTGGCTTGATGCTGGCGTAAATTTACAATTCCCCATAGAAGTCGGTCCTTTTAAGGGCGATGCTCTGGAATATCGCAAAATGTATGGCAAAGACCTGCGTGTAATAGGCAATTTTGATAAATTAGCATTGGAGAAAGGACATTCTGCTATTGAAGCTGAAATTCAACGGTTGCTTCCTTTGATGAAAGAAGGCGGATTTATTATATTACCTGATCATCTTATTACTCCTGGGACTCCTCTTAAAGATTATCAATGGTATCTTGAGAGAGTCCGAGAACTGAGGTTTTAAAGGTGGGTTGTCGCATTGGAATCAACAAAACTTGTTATTGGCAAACTTGTAGATAACAAAATAACTTTTAAGCAAGTGACTATCTCAAAGGATGTTGAATGGTTAAAATGGCTTGATCCAGAAGAATTAGCAGAATTCACAAAGCATTTGCTGATGCTTATAAGTAAAATAGCAAGTAGAAGGAAAACTATTGGCGATTTGGAACTGTTCATATCTGAATGGCACAAAACAGCCTTGATCTATCATGAAATAGATTCAAATGATATTTCGGTAGAATTAGAAGTCAGTATCAATAATAGTGGAAGGACAAGAAAACATTTATTTGAGGTAGTCATTGAACCAGATGAGGATGCTTACCAAGCATATTGCCCCGATTTGCCCGGGTGTCAGACTTGGGGACATACTAAAGCAGAGACATTAAGATATATAAAAGAGGCTGTTGAACTTTATTTATATGATCTTATTGCCGATGGTAAACCAATTCCTAATATTGGTTTAGTGAAGGCAAAACCCTCAATAAGGCTTATAAAAACTGAGAAGGTAGCCTTATGAGTCCAAAATTGAGGAATATATCGGCAATTGATCTGGTAAAAGCTTTAAAGAGAGATGGATTTATATTAAAGCGTCAACATGGTAGTCATAGAATATACCTAAATCCGTCTAATAATAGACAAGTTATAGTTCCATATCACCATGCAGGAGAATCACTTCGTATTGGGACACTTACGAAACTTATAAACGACGCTGGCTGGACAGATGATGATTTAATCAGGTTAGGACTTATGAAAAAATGATAGTCAGGAGGCAGAAATTTGTTATTAGGAAAACTCATTCGGCTAAATAGATTATTTAATCAGAAAACGGGACGGATGCTAACCGTAGCGATGGACCATACCATAAGCTATGGAGTTATTTCGGGTCTGGACTGCATACAGAAGACAATTGATGAGGTTGTCAATGCTTGTCCCGATGCTGTGATGATGCACAAGGGAATAGCAGAACATTGTCTTGTCACTCACGCAGGGAAATTAGGGTTTATTCTTCAATCTGCTGTATCAAATCCATATCAGCCTGACGATGAGCACCTTATCGCCTGTGTCAGTGAAGCTGTTGCCTTAGGTGCAGATGCAATTTCAACTGCGATCACTATCGGGGGTGACGATCAGGCAAGGCAGACGGAATTCTTAGGGAAAGTAGTTAAAGAAGCCAGAATTGTCGGCATGCCTGTCGTCGCACATTGTTATCCAAAAGGTAAAAACATACCTGAAAATGAGAGGTTTGATATTAAGCATGTCCTTTATGCTGCAAGAGTTGGCGCTGAAATTGGCGTTGATATTGTGAAAACATATTATACTGGTTCAGCAGAAACTTTTGCAAAGGTCGTTGAATGTGTTCCTGCTAAGGTTGTGGCAGCTGGCGGTCCTAAAATTGAGAATGTGAAACAGTTATTCTCAACTGTCAAAGATATAATTGACTCAGGCTCCGCAGGCATAACTTATGGCAGGAATATCTGGCAGGATAGCAATATCAAAGGCATTATCTCCGCACTGAAAGCAATAGTTCATAAAAACGCCAACTCTAATGAAGCTTACGAGATATATATTAACAGTTGAAGTATTATAAGAAATGATTCGCAATTGCAAACAAGGTAGCCTATAGTATGTTATTGGGCGAGCAAATGTTCTATGGAAATATTTAAAAATGACCCTATATAAGATATTAGAGCAAAAAAGAGAAGAAATCCTACGTATAGCAAAAGAGCATGGCGCACATAATATCAGAATATTCGGTTCCGTTGCCCGAGGTGATGATAATTCTAAAAGTGACATTGATTTACTCGTGGAAATGGAACCAAATAGAAGCCTTATTGATCATATAGCTTTATGGCAAGATTTAGAGGATTTGCTTGGTCGTAAAGTTGATGTTGTAAATGAGAAAGCTTTGCATTGGTATATACGTGATCGCATTCTCAAAGAAGCAAAACCGATATGAAAGATGATAAATTCTATTTAATAAGAATTTTGGAATATATAGAGCGAATAGAAATGTACACAAACAGAGACAGAGTTACATTTATGAATTCCCCAATCGTGCAAGATGCAGTTATCCGTAATTTTGAAAACATTGGAGAATCGGTAAAGCAAATTTCAGATGAATTGAAGGAAATATATAAAGATATTCCTTGGCGGAGGATCGCTGGCTTTCGTGATGTTTTGGCACATAACTATTTGAGTGTAGATATGACAGAAGTTTGGAATGTTATTGAGAATGATCTGTCTGCACTCAAAAATAGGATAAAGGAAATATTGGAAGACATAAAATAACGAAGGGAAACACTATGTCATTTGAAATTGAAGGCAATGTTAAAACATATTCTCGCCCATCAGAGCTTAAAATAACGGACATGCGAACCGTTACAGTTGTCGGAGCGCCGATGAGATGCACGATCATAAAGATTGACACTAATCAAGGTATATACGGTCTCGGTGAAGTCCGCGACGGAGCGAGTAAGACTTATGCACTTATGCTGAAAAGCAGGATACTCGGCGAAAATCCTTGTAACGTTGACAAAATTTTCCGCAAGATCAAGCAATTCGGAGGTCATGCGAGGCAAGCAGGCGGAGTTTGTGCTATTGAAATGGCTTTAATGGATTTGGCTGGCAAGGCTTATGGTGTCCCAGCGTATCAACTCGCAGGCGGAAAATTCCGCGATAAAATCCGAATTTATTGCGATACGATTACTGGTAGTGCGATTGAAGTTGCAAATAAACTCAAAGAGAGGATAGAAAAGGGCTTTACATTCTTAAAGATGGATGTTGGGATCGGACTTTTACGCAATATTCCTAACACAATTAGCGCACCATCAGGCATGTTAAACACTTTTACGATAATGCACCCTTTCACTGGCATACATATAACAGACAGAGGCATTGATAATTTATGTGAATATGTAGATACTGTCCGCAGTATCATCGGATATGAAATACCGCTTGCAGCTGATCATTTTGGGCATCTTGGCGTTGAGGACTGCATCCGTATAGCAAAAGCATTGGATAAATATCGTCTCGCATGGTTAGAAGATATGATACCTTGGCAGTTCACCGATCAATATGTCCGTCTTTCAAATTCCTGTGAAACGCCGATCTGCACAGGTGAAGACATATATCTTAAAGAGGGGTTTATGGACTTATTCAAATCTCGGGCGATCGCTGTATGTCATCCTGATATAGCATCTTCTGGTGGGATATTGGAGACTAAAAAGATAGGTGATCTCGCTCAGGAATACGGGATCGCGATGGCAATGCACATGGCAGGTTCGCCAGTGACATGTATGGCAAGCGTTCATTGTGCTGCTGCGACTGAAAACTTTTTGGTGTTAGAAAACCATTCTGTTGATACGCCTTGGTGGAATGAGATGGTAACGGGATTGCCAAATCCTATCATTCAAAATGGCTATATTGATGTCCCAGAGTCGCCGGGGTTAGGGATTGATCTAAATGAAGAGGTTATAAAAGCACATCTTGATCCTAAAGACCCGGGCTATTTTGAACCGACAACTGAATGGGATAAAGAATGGTCACATGATAGACTGTGGAGTTAAAAAACAAGGAGGATTGAAATGGAAGATATGGAAAAGCTATATAACGAAAGGCTGGAACGCTATGTTACAGCTATGAAAAATGGAAAGCCCGATAAGATACCTATAAGACCTTTCGTGGCTGAGTTCGTCGCTAAATATGCTGGTTATACCTGTCAAGAAGTCACACACGACGCGGATATAGCATTCTCCGCAGTGCGTAAATTTGCAAAAGACTTTGACGTAGATGCAGTCGTCGGCAATATGGTCTATGTCTGGACAGGTATGACAGAGGCAAATAGCACAAGATATTATAAGGTGCCGGGCATTGACCTTGAACCTGATGAGGCATTCCAATACATAGAGCCACAAAACGAAGAAGACGCATATATGAAAGCTGACGAATACGATCAGCTTATAGACGATCCAACAGGCTTTTTGGCGAACGTCTGGCTACCGAGAATTATGAAGGATACTGAGAAAGGCACATATCGCTCTAATCTCGCATGGCTAAAAGGCGGAATAGCTATGATGAAGTATTTTCAAGGCTTCGGCGTCCAAGGCGAATTGCTGAAAAAAGAATGCGGAACAGTAAGTGCAATAGCAGGTGCGTTAAAAGCCCCTTGTGATATACTCGCAGACAAATTAAGAGGCTATCGTCAATTATCTGCGGATTTTTATAGACGTCCAGAAAAGGTCATTGCCGCATGTGAAGCTCTCAGACCGCACATGATGTATAATGCATACGCAACCGCAGACCCAACAAAGACCGTTCCAATAACCGTTTGGTTACATCGTGGATGCGCTCCCTTTATGTCCTATCAGGCTTATGAGAAATTCTATTGGCCCTCGCTAAAACAGATAATCCTTGATCTGAACGATATGGGTTGGCAAGTGCTTTTCTATGCAGAAGGCGATTGGGACAAAAATCTCAAATATACTGCTGAACTGCCCCCTAAAAGCATTATTTATCATGTTGATAGAGGAGACATTTTTAAAGTCCATAAGGCAGTTGGCGACAAATTCTGTCTAAGCGGTGGAATTCCAAATGACCTATTGACTTATGGAACACCTGATGATGTCAGAGCTTTTTGCAAAAAGATTATAGACGGCGTAGCAAAAGATGGCGGATATATCATGGACGCTGGCGCTATAATTCAGCAAGACGCAAAAATTGAAAATGTCAAAGCGATGATAGAGTTTACTCGCGAATATGGAGTATATTAAATCAGTGATCAGTGATCGGTGAAGGAGGCTTTGAAATGCCAGAAGAAAAGATTGAAAAAAAACCCGGTGTTTGTATACCGTGGGAAGAAAAGAGAAAAGAATATGAGAAAATAACTGGCGATGAAGAACTGATAAAACGTGTTTGGGAAGACATAGATAATCTTGCCTATATCTATATTTGGTTCGTTTTAATCGCCGCATAAATCTAATATTTAGAGTTTTCGTAAAGGAGGAATTAATAAATGGCAGAAATGGAGAGCATATCTCAAGCCATGGGTGAATTGAATGAAGATAAAGTGAAAGAACTGGTCAAGAAAAAACTCGCAGAAGGTGTCCCAGCAACTCAAATATTAAAAGAATGTCAAAAAGGCATGGTTGAGATCGGAAAAAAATATGAGCAAGGCACTTATTTTGTCTCTGAATTAATGTATGCGGGAGAGATTATGAAAGACATTACCGCACAACTTGAGCCAATGTTAAAAGGCACAAAAGAAAGCGAAAAAACTCTTGGCAAAGTTGTTCTTGGAACAGTTAAAGGCGATATTCATGATCTCGGAAAAGATATAGTCGGATTAATGCTTCGTGGCACTGGATTTGAGGTTATCGATCTCGGTGTAGATGTTGCACCTGAAAAATTTGTTCAAGCGATAAAAGATAGCGGGGCAACGATAGTAGGTATGAGCGTTTTTCTGACCGCAGTTTATGATTCCGCTACCGCTACGGTTGAGGCAATAAAAAGGGCTGGTTTGCGTGATAAAGTCTCAATAATGATCGGAGGAGGTCCTGTAACAGACTTAGTCCGCCAAAGCACTGGTTGTGACTTCTACGGCAAAGATGCAGTCGCTGGTGTTGACTATGCCTTGAAAGTTGTCGGCGCAAGATAAAGTATCTTAGCGATTAAATTACATTAATTTTCCTCTGGCGGATACTTTCCATATCGCTTCTACTTTATCTTTTCGTAATGCGACAACCTCGTCAAAAAGATTTACTACGGGGCAGACATGATTCGGTATGATCTCAATCCTATCGCCGACTTTCAGTTTGCCCTCTGGCATACTTATAACGCCGTGTTCTTCATAAGCTCGGACTAAATGGACATCTGGCATACCTTTTATCAATCCATATACACCAAAAGCCTGAGCCTTATCAGAGGTATATGATTTAGTGCCTGCATCTATGACAGCCCTATCTTCTGATGGGACACTGATCACCGTCGCAAGTATTGTGAAAGCACAGTCATATTCAGTTGATACGCCAAGCCTCATCTCAAAATAATCGTTGAAAACATAAGCTCCTGGACGGACCTCTGTTATCCCTTCTATTGTAAGGCTTGTTCTCACTGTCGGGGTTGAGCCAACACTTACAGTTTTAACTTCAATACCTGTTTTTCTGATCATCTCTGCGGTCTGGATCATCTTATGCCCTGCCTCTAACGCTATGGATTTGATCTGATTGTTATCTGTCACACCGTAAGCATGACCTTCATGTGTGTAAATCCCTTCTAATTCCAGACCTTTCATTTTATCTATTTTTTTAGCTAATTCCAACGCTGGTCTGCCATAAGGAACGCCAAGTCTTTGCAACCCAACATCTATCTTAATGAGGACAGGGACTTTTAATCCCTGCTTTATCGCGTAATCGGATATTGGCTGTGCAACTTCAACGCTATCTACTCCGACAATAACTTTGGCTTTTTCGGATAATTTTAACAATCTATCTATTTTTTGGCTTCCGACTATAAGATTCGCTATGAAAACATCATCAACACCAATAGAGTCAACCATGACCTCTGCTTCGCCCAATTTAGCACAGGTTATGCCTCTTGCACCAGCTTTGATTTGCATAGATGCGATCTCTGGGACTTTGTGTGTCTTTATGTGTGGTCGCAGTTGAATGCCTGATTTTTTGGCAATTTCCGCCATTTCGGATATATTTTTCTCCATTACATCAAGATCAATTATGGCAACAGGCGTATCTAATTCATTCTTGTTCATTTTCTCTATCCCCTGATCAATAAGATTAATCTGATTATTCAATAAATATCCTAATACAATATATCACAGATAAAAGAGCATTTCCAGACTCAATCTTTTTCCTCAATCAACATCTTTTTGTTTGACTTTGCGTTTAGACCATGTTACTTTAATAGATAACAGGGCAAATATAAGATTTCACGTAAATGGGACTTAAAACCAGATAGAAGGAGAAAAACTATGAAGCCATTAGATATTCTCGCGGAGACAGAAAGAAATCGCATTCATATCACAGCTATAAAAGCTATGCAGTTGAAAAACACAGCGGGACAATCTCTTATTAAAGTGGAAACAGATGCGGGGATATATGGGATTGGCGAAGCTGGTGTATCTGGTCCTGTTGCAAGGGCACAGATTCGCAATATGGAATCTCTGCTTATCGGCAAAGACCCTTTGGATATTCAGGTATTATTTGACCGTATGGTAAATCTAATGCATCCTTACAGAGCAAGTATCCCGACGATTAGCGGGATAGACATTGCTTTATGGGATATAGCGGGCAAGATTTTGAATAGACCAATATCAAAACTGTTATCAGGAAGGTTCAGGGAAGAAGTTCCTTTATATATAAATACGGGAACAAATCTTTTAGATAAATCTGCATGCAAAGAATGGGCACAGAAATTGAAAGAATCTCCCGAAGGCTGGCATACAATAAAATTAGGTTTTGAGGGCATACTTCGTCACAAATCGCCTAAAAGGGAATTTTATCCAGGGCGTCCATCGCAGATGCTGACAGCAACTGAATTGAACCTGATCCGTCAGGGATTTGAAAATTGCCGTGAAGCATTGGGAGATGATATAGATTTTATCGTCCATTGCCATAATGAATGGGATTTGCCGAGTGCAATAGGTTTGGCAAAAGCTGTCTCATCAAGCAATCCTTTATGGATAGAAGATGCTATGCCTATTACATACTCCGATAGTTGGAAAGCCTTGAAACATGCTTCACCAGTTCGTATTGAGACAGGTGAAAAATTAGAATTGGCGAGGGAATTTTTGCCATTTATCGTCAATGAAGCAGTTGACGTTATTCAACCAGATATTGTGTTTGCAGGCGGTTTCACCGGTTGCCAAAAGATCGCAGACCTCGCGGGATTATATTATATCCCTCTAACAACACACAACGTCGGAAGTCTTGTCCATAATATCGCCACAATACATTTTGGCGCTTCTACTCGGAATTTTGTTATGACAGAGACTCGCATTAGCCAATTAAAACTGATCCATGAGATGGGGCAGGAAGAAATTATTGTCCAAGATGGAAAAGTAAAAGTTCCAGATGGACCAGGACTTGGTATTACATTGATAAAGGACGTCTTAAAAGCTAATTTGGAGACGGGCGAGCCTTATTGGGATTGATTAGAATTTTGTCATTAGCGATATTCTATGAGAGTTTCCGAGTTCATGGCTTAAAAAGGCATAGTCAACAAGGAAACTCATTTCCGATTCCCCTTTTGCGAAGGAAACGTTTAGACCAGCACCAGCGGTAAAATCTTTTCCTTGAAGACCGGCTCTTAGAGCTAAAAGATCATAGAGTA